>JAEAMF010000269.1_pt1 | contig 78508 bp, 55 predicted proteins | sample 8958721 | NCBI WGS metagenome assembly JAEAMF01 (sample SAMN16933255, study PRJNA681124) | bioreactor sludge metagenome | isolation source: anaerobic bioreactor treating anionic surfactant - SDBS | place: India: Bengaluru | collected 2019-02-28
AGGTATTCGGTGAGCTCGTAGCGCGAGACGTGGGTCCGGTAGTTGTCCCACTCGATCTCCTTGTTCTCCACGAACTTCTCGAACAAGTGCGCCCCCAGCGTTTCCCTCACCAAGGCGCTCCCCTTGAGCTTCTCCAGCGCCGCGTACAGGCTCCCCGGCAGCGCCCCGATCCCCCGCTTCGCCTTCTCCGCCGCCGTCATCTGGAAGATGTTCTCCTCCACCGGCTCGGACAGACGATACTTCCCCTCCACCCCCTTCAGCCCCGCCGCCAGCATCACCGCAAACGCCAGGTACGGGTTGCAGGCAGGGTCCGGCGCCCGAAACTCGATCCGCGTCGCCCCCTCCTTCCCCGGCTGGTAGAGCGGCACCCGGATCATCGCCGAGCGGTTCCGCGTCGCCCAGGAGTTGTAGACCGGCGCCTCGTACCCCGGCACCAGCCGCTTGTACGAGTTCACCCACTGGTTCGTCACCGCGATCAGCTCCTCGGCGTGCCGCAGCAGGCCCGCCGTGAACTGCCGCGCCAGCACAGAGAGGTGATGCCGGTCCTTCCCGTCGAAAAAGGCGTTCTTCTCCCCCTTGAAGAGCGACTGGTGCACGTGCATCCCGCTCCCGTTCTCCGTCTGCACGGGCTTGGGCATGAAGGTCGCGTGCACCCCGTTGCGCCGCGCGATCTCCTTGACCGCGAACCGCAGCGTCATCACGCTGTCCGCCATCTTCAGGGCGTCCCCGTGCCTCAGGTCGATCTCGTGCTGGCTTTTCGCCACCTCGTGGTGCGTGCACTCCACCCGCATCCCCATCGCTTTGAGCGCCCGCGCCGTGTCCCGCCGGATCTCCGTCCCCCGGTCCGGCGGGATGAGGTCGAAGTAGCCCCCCGCGTCCAGGACCTCGGGCGCGGCGTCGCTCTTGAAGTAGAAGTACTCCATCTCCGGCCCCACGCTGTAGACGTAACCCTCCGCCGCCGTGCGCTTCAGCGTCCGCTTCAGCACCTGGCGCGGGTCCCCGGGGTGGGGGCGCCGCTCCGGGTCGAGAACGTCGCAGATCAGCCGCGCCACCGGATACTCCTCCGGCGTCCAGGGCAGGACCTGGAAGGTCTCGGGGTCCGGCATCGCCACCACGTCCGACTCCTCGATCCGGGCCATCCCCTCGATCGAGGACCCGTCGAAGCCCACCCCCGACTCCAGCGCCCCGGGCAGCTCCGTCTCCGAGATCTCCGAGGACTTGAGCCTCCCCAGGATGTCCGTGAACCAGAGCTGGATGTGGCGGATTTTCTTGTCCTTGACGGCGGCGAGTATCTCTTTCTTTCGATCGCTCATAATTCCCTCCTCAAGCAAAAGGTTCGCGAAACGCGCGGGCGCCTTGGCGACGGGGCCGGCCGGCGGATAAGACCTCTAGGACCAATAAGACCCATAGGACCGATAGAATCGAGGCAGAGCCGGCGGGCGAACATAAAGTTCGCCCCTACGGCCTCCAGCGATACGAGCGCGGCGGACGAACATAAAAGTTCGCCCCTACAACGCGCGGGCAAGCGTGGTCTCGTTTTATTATTTAAAATCTGCGCCGCCCGCCGCCGTCCGGCGGTGGTCGGCGCAGATTTTAAACGTCCAGTATCCGATGCGCCTCCTCCATCCCCGCCTCCATGACGTAGGGGATCCCGGAGACCTTCGACGCCTCCTCGGTCAGCGAGACCAGGTCCGAGCGCTTGCACGTGTCGAGGCGGAAGGAGCGGGCCCCGGCCATCAGCTGGCTTAGGCCCGTGCGCAGCTTGTCCACGTAGGTGTAGAGGGCGAGCGCCCCCACCGGCATCTTGTCCACCGTCTCCTTCCCGTACTTCTCGGCGAGGGTCTCGTAGGTGACGAAGATCTGGTCGATCCGCTCGCCAAAGCGGGAGACGGTGGCGGGGAGGGACTTCCACTCCGTCTCCCGGTTCTTCCGGAGGACCCCCTGGATGTTGTCCCCCACGAAGCCGGGGATCATGAGCGCCCGGCCCATGCAGACCGCCTTGAAGTAGGGGGCGCCCATGGCCAGGACCTTGAAGATGTGGTCCTCCGTGGAGAAACCGCCGGCCATGGCGAGGTCCGGGATCCACTCCCCGCGGGCGGCGAGCCTTTTCGCGAAGCCGTAGGCCATGGACTGGAGGTAGAAGGTGGGGATCCCCCACTCCTCCATCATCCGCCAGGGGGACATCCCGGTCCCCCCGCCCGCTCCGTCGATGGTGAGGAGGTCGACCCGGGCGTTGGAGCACCACTTCAGGGCCATCGCCAGCTCGCGCGGGCCGTAGGCGCCGGTCTTGAGCTTCACCCTCTTCACGCCCAGCGACCGGCGGAGATACTCCACGGTCCGGTAGAACTCGTCCTCGAAGATGAACCCGAGGCGGGAGTGGCGCTCGAACTCCCGGATCGCGCCGGCCCGGAAGGCGGCCTGGATATCGGGGTCGGAGGGGTCGGGGGTGATGATGTAGCCGCGGCGCTTGAGCTCGAGGGCCTGGTCGAGGTCGCGGAGCTTGATCTCGCCCCCGATGCACTTGGCCCCCTGCCCCCACTTGAGCTCGATCGTCTCCACCTTAAGCTTCTCGACCACGTACTCGGCCACGCGCAGACGCGCGTCCTCGACGTTGAGCTGGACGATGATGTCGCCGTAGTCCTCGTGCCACTGCTGGTAGAGCTTGATCCGCCGCTCCATCTCCGGGGAGCGGACGACGCGCCCCTTGGCGTCGACCTCGAGGCCGGGGTCGATCCCGCAGACGTTCTCGCCGATCACCAGGGTGATCCCGCTGATCGCCGCCCCCACCGCGAAGGACTCCCAGTGCTTGCGGGCGATGTCGGTGGAGCCCAATGCCCCGGTGAAGATCGGCATCCGCATCCGGACCGGGTGGGTGTGGCCGTAGACGGTCGAGGTGTCCACCACCGGGAAGATGGCCTTGTCCGGATTGGCCTCGTCGATCGCCTTCGCCCCCATGGCGTAGCCCAGGATGTTCAGGTGGGAGTAATCGACCGGGTAGTTCTTGTCGGCGCCGGCGGTGAGCGACCCGAAGGGCCCGGGATAGATTACCTCCCGGCCGCGGAGGGAGGCCTTGAAGACCTCGCAGTTGCCCGGACAGGAGTCGAGGCAGCGCGTGCACAGGCCGGAGTTGGGGGCCACGCTCTGCGAGCGGTTGCGGGTTTCGGTCGCGTCGTGGCCGCGGGGACTCTGCAGGTTCATTTTTATTCCTCCTGGTCGCGGGGTTGAAGCGATGAGAAATCCCATCGTGAGGGTGTTGGGCCTAGTCATAGCAAGACCCGTGCCAGGAGGAATATAAATATAGGATCCCGTCGGAAAAAGGCGGGACGGCCGGAGTTTGCCGGAGTATTTTTAACTTCGATTATTCCTACGTATTGGTATGAAACCGGCGTAAAGCCTACATATTTGTATATATTTCCCGCCGAGGCCCCGTAAGGGGCGGCGGCGGGAAATATATTGAAGAAACCGCCCGCATGTCGTATCAATGCCTCCCCGGGCCGCCGGGAGCGTCCCGGCGCCCAAACCGGACCCGCCATGACCTTCCGCACCGTCCGCTTCGAGTCCTTTATCGGCCCCCAGCGCCTCTTCGTGGAGGGGGCGCGGCCGGAGATGGAGACGGAGAAGCCCGCCATCCTCTTCGTCGGAGGCGCTTTCGACGGCTCCTGGATCGCCCGCCAGCAGGTCGACTCCTGGGCCGCCCACGGCTACCCCTCCTACGCCCTGAACCTCCGGGGCTACTACCGTTCCCGCTGGCGGGACGTCGCCGACCTGACCTACACGGATTACCTGAACGACATCCTCACCGTCCGCGAAAACCTCGGTCTCGGCCGGATCATCCTGGCCGGCTACAGCCTGGGGGGGATACTGGCCCAGAAGTTCGCGGAGATCTTCGGGGCGCACGCCCTCGTCCTCTACGACCCCGACCCGCCCCGCGAGGTGGCCAAGGCGGCCGGGATCCCCCCCTCCTCCGACCGCTCCATCCCCCCGGTGATGAACTTCTGGCCCTCCCGGGAGATCGTGGAGGAGATGCTGGGGCGGCCGGCGGAACCCCGTGAATACCGCCGCCTTCTCGATCTCTTCAAGCAGTCCTATCTCTCGGGCAAGGCCTACCGCCAGCTCGAGGTGGACCGCATCCCGGTCCGGGCGCACAAGATCCACTGCCCCGTCCTGATCATCGGGATCTCCCCGGCCGCGCCCGTCCAGGTCGAGCTAGCCCGCTACCTCAACGCCTCCCGCTACGTCTTCGAGGGCCACTCCCACGGCTCCATCCTCTTGAGCCGCTTCCACAAGCCGATCACCCGCCGCGTCCTCGGCTGGATCGAGAACGGCTGCCCGCGGGGGGAGACCCGCGTCTTCCCCCGGGAGGAGACGAAGGCGGGTGGCGCGCCCTTCACCCTTCTCTACTTCACGAGCTGGAAGGCTCCCCGGGTCCGCCTCTGCAACAGCCGGGGGGAGGAGATCGGGTCGGTGGAGATGAAGCGCTGGAAGCGGGGACGGACGGAACGGGAGGGGCTCTTCCGGGCCGAGTTGCCGCTCGACCCCGGCGAGAGGTTCTTTCTGGGCGAGAACGGAGAGGAGGACCGGCCCTTCCCGAAGGGGCACTACGAGCCGGCGGGACGGCGGGCCTACCTCCTGGACGGGGAGTTCTTCCCCCATCCTCCGCCCTTCCCCCGGGAGAAGCCGATGTACCTCACCCGGGAGATCGCCTCCGGCCATCTCCAGCACCTTTTCCGCCTCCTGATCATGCTCCCCCGCGACTACGATCCCCGGCGCGGGCCCTACCCGGTCGCCTGCCTCAACGACGGCCAGAACCAGTGGACGAACCAGGGGGCCTATGGCGGCTGGCACACCGACGCCGCCTCCCTCTCCGCGGCCAAGCGGGGGCGGGCGCGGGACATCGTCCTCGTCGCCATCGTCTCCCACCCGGAGCGGGATTGGTCCTACCTCCCGCCCCCCCGGGGCGCGGCCGACCGCTACGTCGATTTCGTCGCCGGGACCGTCCTCCCCCGGCTGCGCACGGAGTTCGCCCTCTCCGCCGACCCGAGGGAGATCGCCTTCCTCGGCTCCTCCTACGGCGCCAACTGCGCGATCTACTCAGGCTTCCGGCGCCCCGAGGTCTTCGGCCTGGTCGGAGCCTTCTCCTTCGCCTTCGCCCAGGAAGACCCCGTCCGCCCGCTGATGCTCTCCTCCCGGACCCTCCCCTTCCGCAAGCTCTACCTCGACTGCGGGACCCGCTGGGCATACGATACGCCGGGACGGGACGACTACACCGCCCTCACCCGCGAGATGATCCGCCTGGCCCGGGAGAAGCGGATGGTCCCCGGCAAGAACCTCCTCGGGATCGTGGCCGAGGGGCACTTCCACAACGAGCTCTTCTGGCGGCAGCGGGTGGGGAGGTGCCTGGAGTTTCTTTTTCCCCCGATCTGAGACCTTTCGGTTTCCGATCGGGGGAAAAAGAAGGAGCAAAGGAGCAGTGAAGTGAGAGAAAAAAGGGAGTACTGGAGTGATGGAGTGTTGGAGTAATGTAGGAGCTCGGCCAGCAGCCCCAATGCTCCAGCACTCCAATACTCCATTACTCCTTGTCGGTCTCGGAGACCGCTCATGACCAATCCGCTGCGAAGCCTTTCCGCCCTGAAGAAACTCTCCGCCCGGCGCGGCTGGTTCCGCGGCCTTGACCTCGTCTTCCAGGGTTTCGGGCCGCTCGCGGCCCACATGTTCACCCACTTTGCCCGCGTCCCGGTGACGGTGACGGAATACGACGGGGAGGAGGCGGAGAAATACATCGAGCGGGGCTGGGGGACGAAGGTCTTCTCCTACGAGAGGTTCACGGGCGTCCGCCACTGCCAAAGCTCCTTCTTCAACCATCGCTTCTACCAGGACCACGAGCGGGAGATCCTCGCCGCCCTCCGCCGCCTCCGGGGGGAGGTCTGCTTCGTCCCCTTCGCCTCCACCCCCTCGCTCGCCCGCTTCCTCTTCTCCCCGGGCGAGCGCTTCCGCCACCTCCAGAACTCGTCGATCGTCCAGAACTACTTCGACTACAAGGCCCGCCTGGCCTGGAACGCCCGAGCGATCGGGATCCCGATGCCCCCGGCCGCCCGGGTGGCGCGCTTCGGCGACCTGGAGTACGCCGAGCTCGCCGACCGCTTCCCGGACGGCTTCGTCCTCCAGACCCCCCTCTCCCAAGCCGGGGGCGGGACGCTCTTCGTCTTCTCGGGCGAGGACTTCGAGCGGGTGGTCGAGGAGAACCGGCGCACCCTCCTCGAGTTCTTCGACCGGACCGAGGTCAAGATCACCCCCTACCTGGCCGGCCCGTCGCTCAACTGCAGCGGCTGCGTGGTCAACGGCGCGGTGGCCGTCTCGGAGCCGGACATCCAGATCGTCGGGGACCCCTACTTCGTCCAGACCCCCGGCCAGTACATCGGCTCCGACTTCGCCCGGAACGAGATCCCCGCCCCCCATCGGCGGCTGATCTTCGACGTGATGCGCAAGGTGGGGGCCTGGATGGGGAACCAGGGCTACCGGGGGAACTTCGGCGTCGACTTCCTGACCACGGTGGACCGGGGGAACCGGATCCGGGACGTCTACGTGAGCGAGGTCAACGCCCGCCTGGTCGGCGAGCTCCAATACATGGCCGACTGGCAGGCGATGGAGGACTGCGTCCCCCTCACCTTCTTCCACCTCGCCGCCTGGCTCCGGATCGGCGAGTTCGGGAAGCGGGAGATCGAGTCCTACAACCGATCGCTCCCGCCGCTCAAGGGCTCCGCCCTCCTCCTCTACACCCGGGAGAAGGGGACGCTCACTCCCCGGGGCAACCTCACCACCGGGATCTACCGCTGCCGGGACGGGAAGCTCGAGCGGGTCCGCGACGGCTACCTCCTCTCCGAGACGAGGAGCGACGACGAGTTCGTAGTCACCAACGGCATCCCCCGCCCGGGGACGGTCGTCGGCCACCCCCGCCATGGCGACTCCGGCGTCTTCCTCTGCTACGTCGTCGCCCGGGAGTCGATCGTCGATCCGGGGAACTGGCGGCGGGTGAACCTGAAGTGGCGCGGGATCGCGGACCTGGTCTACCGGGCGATCGGGCTCGTCCCCTGCCCGCCCCGGGCCCTGCCGGGAGAGAAAGCGACAGATAGAGGATAGCGGCAAAAGAACGGCGAAGCGGCCTGTAGGCCCGTTCTGCGAACGGGCGGCGAGGCCGCCGCTTCACAGAAGCGGCCTACAATGCGCCGGGCCATCTCCTCCCGCTGCGCCGGATGGAAGGGGCTATTTTTCCTGCTTCTTCCCGTCCCGCCTTGCCCTATAATCAGGCGAAGAGGAACCGATGCCCTGCGCATGCCACGGGAAGCTCCTCCTCGCCGGCGAGATGCCGGCTCTGCCGATTCCCCCCGCCGGGCCGAGGTCGCGGCCCGGCGGTTTGCTGATCGGGCCAGCGTCGCCAGCGGCCAAATTTCAATCCGGAGGTGAGCCATGCCGAGGATCGTCAAGGGCGGACTGATTCAGGCGTCGAACCCCGTCGCTCCGACGGCGGACACGAGCAAGATGTCGAAGGCCGAGATCGCCCGGGAGCTCGCCCGAGTCAAGGAGGCGATGCTCTCGAAACACGAGAAGCTCACCGCGGCGGCGGCGAAGAAGGGGGTGCAGATCCTCTGCTACCAGGAGATCTTCAACGGCCCCTACTTCTGCCCCGAGCACCACATGCGCTGGTATCTGACCGCCGAGCCGATCCCGGGGCCGACCGTCGACGAGGTGGCGAAGTGGGCGAAGAAGTTCGCCATGGCCATCGTCGTCCCGATCTACGAGCGCTGCGCGGTCTCCGGCGTCTACTACAACACCTGCGCGGTGGTCGACGCCGATGGCAAGCTCCTGGGGATCACCCGCAAGATGCACATCCCCTACGTCCACCCTGGCTTCTACGAGAAGTATTACTTCAAGCCGGGCAACACGGACTACCCCGTCTTCCAAACCGCCTACGCCAAGGTCGGCCCCTACATCTGCTACGACCGCCACTTCCCGGATGGGGCGCGAATCCTCGGCCTCCACGGCTGCGAGATCCTCTTCAACCCCGCCGCCACCACCGTCGGCGTCTCCCGCTACCTCTGGAAACTGGAGCAGCCGGCCCACGCGGTGGCCAACGGCTATTTCGTGGGGGCGGTGAACCGGGTGGGGGTGGAGGAGCCCTGGAAGTTCGGCAAGTTCTACGGGACATCCTACTTCTGCGACCCCAAGGGGAAGATCCTGGCCGAGGGATCGGAGGACCAGGACGAGGTGGTCGTGGCCGACCTCGACCTCGACCTGATCGAGGAGACCCGCCAGATGTGGGCCTTCTACCGCGACCGCCGCCCCGAGACCTACGGGGACCTCTGTAAGCAGCTCCCCTGAACGGGACCGCCAAAAGATTAACCGCGAATCTCGCGCTTGTCCGCCATAGCGCGCAGCGCGAAGGCGGAAATCTTCACGAACGGGCCCGGCGAAAAGAAGCCGCGGATTGCGCGGATTTCACGGATTGGGATCGGCCTAGCTTGGCGGATGACGTCCACGAATTGACACGAATTTGCACGAATGGATCTGGTCCCCGACAAACAGCGATCGGGGCCCCGACAAACAGCAATCGGGGCAGGCGGAGACGCCCCTCCCACAGTCACGTTGAGTGCGCGATCGTCAGCCTGGTTTGTGGGAGCGACATTCTTGTCGCGATCCGGGCTAACCTGGATCGGGGCTAGAACGCCCCTCCCACAGTTACGTTGAGTGCGCGGTCGTCAGTCCGGTTTGTGGGAGCGACATTCCTGCTTGCCCCGAGTTCCCGGGGTCGCGATCCGGGCTGGCCGGGGAATAATATTAACCGCGGATTCACACGAATTTCCGCGAATGGCTTGGCGCAAACGATTTCAACGGTTTGAACGATTTTTCCTGGAGGTGAGAATATGGACCTGATCATCAAGAACGGGACCGTGGTCAACGCCGACCGGACGGTCCGGGCCGACGTCGGGATCGAGAAGGGGCGGATCGCCCGGATCGCCCCCAACCTCTCCGCCCCCTCCCGCTCGACGGTCGACGCTAAAGGCATGCTCGTCCTCCCCGGCGGGATCGACATGCACGTCCACCTGAACCTCTTCTTCTGCGGCACCTACTCCGAGGGCTGGGAGACCGCGACCGCCGCCGCCGCCGCCGGGGGGGTGACCACGATCATCGACTACGCCATCCAGGCCAAGGGTTCGACGATCGAGAAGGCCGTCGAGGCGCGCCTGGAAGACGCCCGGGGCAAGGTCTGCGTCGATTACTCCCTCCACGGGGGGATCACCGACTGGAACGAGAAGACCCGGGCGGAGATGGATTACTTCGCGAAGAACGGCATCCCCTCCTTCAAGATGTTCATGATCTACCGCTCCCAGGGCTGGATGGCCGACGACGGGATCCTCTTCTCCGCCCTCGAGCAGACGAAGAAGAACGGCGCCCTCATCATGCTCCACGCCGAGAGCGCCTTCGTCCTCGACCTCCTGGTCGAGCGCTACCACACCCCCTCCCTGATGAAGAAATACGGGGCCTACTGCCACGCCCTCTCCCGCCCCTGCTTCACCGAGTACGAGGCGGTCCAGCGGGCGGCGACCTGGGCCAAAGTCACCGGCGGGCGGGTCTACATCGTCCACGTCTCGGCCGCGGAGTCGGCCGGGATCATCGCCAAAGCCAAGGCGGAGGGGGTGAAGATCTGGGCCGAGACCTGCCCGCAGTATCTCCTCCTCACCGACGCCGTCTTCAAACAGAAGGACGGCCACCTCTTCGGCACCTGCCCCCAGATCAAACAGAAGCACGACAATGAGGGTCTCCTCAAAGGGCTGAAGGACGGCGCCCTCCAAGTCCTCGCCACCGACACCTGCGCCTTCACCACCGCGCAGAAGGCGATGTGGAAGGGCGACTTCACCAAGATCCCCTACGGCCTCCCCGGCGTGGAGACGCTTATCCCCACGATGTTCACGCACCTGGTGAAGAAGAACCGCTTCTCCCTCGAGAAGTTCGTCGCCCTCACCTCCGCCAACCCGGCGAAGATCTTCGGCCTCTACCCCCGCAAGGGCGTGATCCGTCCCGGGGCCGACGCGGACATCGTGGTCTTCGATCCGAAGCGGAAGATCACGCTCGACGCCAAGCGCCTCGTCTCCACCTGCGACTACACGCCCTTCCAGGGGATGGCCCTCACCGGCTACCCCCACCTCACCTTCCTCCGGGGCAAACTGATCGCCCGGGACGGGAAGTTCGTCGGGGCCCGGGGGGCGGGGCAGTTCGTGAAAAGAACGCCGGGGGGGAAGGCCTGAAATCAGTGATCAGTAAACAGTGATCAGTAAACAGAAAAAACGGCGACGCCGGGTCGCAGACCCGGCCTACAGGGCCCGGACTATGTCGGGGCGCCATGTCCGGGCCGGCGGCTAAATAAACAGACGATCGGATAGGATTGAATAGGATCTGCCCGCCGGGACGTCGGCATCTTATTCCATCCTATTCAATCGTCTGTTGAAAATGCTCGGCCGCCGGGTCGAGCTTCTCCGCCGTCGCCCGAGCGACGGTTCATAGAACCGGCCTACAACGCCCGCCAGCTGTAGGCCCGATCTGCGATCGGGCGTCAGGAGCGCCGGGTCGCAGACCCGGCCTACAGGGCCCCGCCCCCCGACCACGTCATTGAATTAACCCCTAGGAATGTCGGGGCAGGCATGTCCGGTTTCTCTTGAAATTCCCCCCGATCGGAGTATTTTCAAGGGCTTGCCACACTATACCGCAGGGAGGTTCCCCATGGATAAGCGCCTGACCCACAAGCAGATCGCCGAGAAGCGGGAGAAGTACTTGATGCCCGCCTACCTGACCTACTACGCCAGCCCCGTCCACCTGGTGAAGGGGGAGATGCAGTATGTCTACGACGAGGCGGGCAAGAAGTACCTCGACGGCTTCTCTGCCGTGGTCACCATCTCGGTCGGCCACTGCCATCCCGACATCGTCCCCGCGGTCCAGAAGCAGAACGCCACCCTCCAGCACTCGACCACCATGTATTACACGGAGTCGCTGGTCGGGCTCGCCGAGAAGCTCGCCGAGATCACGCCGGGGAACCTCCAGAAGTCCTTCTTCACCAACTCCGGGACCGAGGCGACCGAGTTCGCGGCGGTGATCGCCAAGAACTACACCAAGCGCCACGAGTTCCTCTCCCTGCGCCATTCCTTCCACGGCCGGACGATCATGTCGATGTCCCTCTCCGGCCAGTCCCTCTGGCGCCACTCCGTCCCCTTCGTCTTCGGGGTCTCTCACGTCGCCCCCGCCTACTGCTACCGCTGCCCCTTCGGGCTCTCCTACCCCTCCTGCGCGATGAAGTGCGCCTACGAGGTCGAGGAGGTCATCAAGTATTCCACCTCGGGTAGGATCGCCGCCATGTTCGCCGAGCCGATCATGGGCTTCGGCGGCGTGATCACACCCCCGCCGGAGTATTTCCAGATCGTGGCCGGGATCGTCCGCAAGCACGGCGGCCTCCTGATCATCGACGAGGTCCAGACCGGCTTCGGCCGGACGGGCGGCAAGTGGTTCGGGATCGAGCAGTGGGGGGTCGTCCCCGACGTGATCACCATGGCCAAGGGGATGGGGAACGGCATCCCGATCGGCGGGGTGATCACCACCGCCGAGATCGCCGAGTCCCACCGGAACCTGATCCACTTCTCCACCTTCGGCGGGAACCCCGTCTCCACCACCCAGGCCCGCCTGGTGATCGAGACGATCGAGAAGCGCAAATATCTCGAGAACATCCGGACCGTGGGCGACTACCTGAAGAAGAAGCTCACCGCCCTGATGGACAAGCATCCGACGATCGGCGAGGTGCGGGGGATGGGGCTCATGCTCGGCGTGGAGCTGGTCAAGAACCGCCAGAGCAAGGAGCCGGCGGCCAAGGAAACGCTCGCCCTGATGGAGCTCTGCAAGGACCGGGGGCTCTTGATCGGCAAGGGGGCGATGGCCGGGAACGTGGTCCGGATCAAGCCCCCCTACTGCATCACCCGGGACGACGCCGACTTCATCTGCGCCACACTCGACGAGTGTCTCTCGATCATCGAGAAAGGCGGGAAATAAATTCAACCGCGGCAGGAGGTATGGGGCTTGAGGTGTGGGACGCAACCCTCCATGCCTCATACCGCATGCCTCATGCCCAATAACTTAATCCGCGGCATATTTCAGGTCAGCCATGGACGAGATCAGCAAGACAATCGAAAAGATGATCCGGGGATCGATCCCGATCGCCCGGACGATGGAGATCCGCGTCGTCGATTCCGACCCCCACCGGATGGTCTTGGGCGCGCCGCTCCAGGGGAACCACAACGACAAGGGTACGGCCTTCGCGGGCTCCCTCTACTCGCTCGCGGTCCTCTGCGGCTGGTCCTACGTCAACCGGATACTCCTCGACCACGGCCTCAAGGCTATCGCCATGGTCGCCGACAGCACGATGAAATACCTGAAACCCGTGCGGAGCGACTACCAGGCGACCTGCGAGTGCCGGGACGACGCCGCCATCGAGGACCTGGTGAAGGCGGTGCGGACCGACGGGAAGGGCTCGATCAACCTGGAGACGACGATCCTGGCCGACGGCGTCGTCGCCGGTCGCTTCTCCGGGCGCTACGTGGCTAAGATCTAGCCCCTACTTGGTCACCGGGATATCGCCGGAAGAGCCGAACCAGCAGCGGGTGAGGCTCCGGGCCGCCCAGAGGCCGGAGGAAGGGCGGAAGACCGCCGGTTGAGTCCACTCCCCGCCGTCAAAGTTAGCCGGGACGGGGATATCCCCATCCAGCCCAAGGCAAATCCTGCTCGGGCCTTCCTGGGATAGTATCCCCGCCCAGAGACCCGTAGGGGGGCGGTAAATGGCCATCTCTGTCGTCCCATCCCTGTCGTAATCGGCTGGGGCGGGGATATCCCCCATCGTGCCCCACCACTTCCGCGTCAGACCGCGGACGGCCCAAAGACCTAAAGAAGGCCGGAAGACCGCGGCATCGATCCAGCCGTCTCCATCGTAATCGGCGGGCAAAGGAACATCGCCCGCCTTCCCGAAGTAGATATCCGTCAGATCCCGAACGCTCCATAAACCCTCTCTCGCACGGAAGAAGGCCGCATCCGTTTTCCCATCTTGATCGTAATCCCGAGGAACCGGAACGTCCCCGCCCGCTCCGAAAGCGAACCGCGTCAGGGATCTCACCAGCCAGGAACCCGTTGCCGGACGGAACACACCGATTTCACTCGTACCGTCTCCCCAATAATCGCCGCTGATGGGGATATCCCCCTCCCGGCCGAAGATCGTCGATCCCAATTCGCTCAATTTCCACGAACCGGTTGCCGGTCTGAAAATCGCTATTTCCGATGTCCCATCTCCATCGTAATCCCCGTTTTCCATGGTCACTATCGGCAAGATCGGGGTGGGGGTAGGAGATGGTTCCCATCTGAATTTGGAGACAAAGGTATCGATAGCGCCGGCATAGCTCGCCTGATAGGCATCGATAGTGGGATAATCCTCCGATTCGGTGCTTCCAGACATGTAAACACAACCCAAACTATCGACAGCAAGATTTTCTCCCCTATCTTCTGCGCTCCCACCTAGGTATGTGGAATAGATCAAACGCGACCCACTAGAAGATAGCTTCAGCACGAATGAATCATATTCGCCTGGATGTATTGAAGATTGATATGCGCTGACGGTTGGAAAGTTGTGCGATTTGGTGCAGCCGGCCATATATGCATTGCCAGATACATCAACACTAATACTAGTGCCGTTATCTCCGTCATTTCCACCTAAGTATGTTGAAAACATAATTTGCTCTCCGCTTGAGCTAATCCTAGCCACAAATACGTCGCCCGGATCCAAATATGATCCCCCAGAGTATGAACATTGATAAGCATTCACGATTGGGAAATCGTATGAGATAGTTTTACCAGATACATATATATCGCCATCACAGGATGCGACATCATATGCTGAATCGTATGATGATCCGCCATAATACGTTGATGCTATCATCGTTGAGCCATTCTTAGACAATATTGCTATAAATGCATCTCCCATATTACTAACGAATGCTTGGTATGGATTGCACGTTGGGAAATCAGTCGATCCCGAATATCCGACTGCACAATAAGCACTTTGTTCAATATTGCAGATTCCATTACCATAATCATACCCCACACCACCGAGGTATGAAGAGTAGATCAATGAAGATCCATTTGCTGACAACCCGGATACGAATGCATCGCCACCCCACATATCGCCCCCGCCATAGCTGACCTGGTAAGCATTGTACGTTGGGTAGTCTTGGGAGTATGTGTCGCCAACGATATAGGGCTGTCCATCGGAGGCGACAGCGATATCATATCCTATGTCCGTATTGCTTCCCCCTATATATGTAGAGTAGATCAATTCCGATCCAGAAGAGGATATCTTTGATATGAATGCGTCGTTTGAACCGCTATTTGTAGATTGGAATGGGTTTCGAACGGGGTAATCGTCCGATCCTGTTGCCCCAGTAATATATATGCACTTATCCGAATCTATGGCGCAGCTGAAATTCCTGTCGTCGCAGCTACCTCCTAAATACGTTGAGTATGCAAGAGAAGATCCCGATGATGCGAATTTGGCGATAAAGACATCGCTGTAGCTGCCATGGCTTGATTGGTAAGATCCTTTAGTCGGGAAATCGACTGATCCCGTAATGCCCGATACATAAGCGCAGCTTTCGGAATCCACCGCAACCCCTCCGATATGCGCATAAGCGCTACCTTCGTAGCCGCTTCCTCCAAGGTATGTAGAGTATTCAAGCTCTAATCCTGCAGGACATAACCCTGCGGGAATAATGAACATAGCCAGAATTGATATTGGTATCACTCTCATTGTCTTCATCTTTTGGTCCCTTAAGTTCCGATACCATGAATCAAGCACTGACTGATCAAGGCCCTATGATCATTAAGTTGCCATCTTGGTAACCTGCCCTTTCACTCTGATATGCGTTATATATAGGGAATGCAGAGTTTGGGTCTGAATATCCAACGATATATGCCATATTGCCTATGCAGCATATGGATTTTGCGACATCATCCCCCAATCCACCTATGTAAGTAGAGTATATAATCGTCGACCCAGTCGATCCGAACCTTACCAGAAACATATCCTTGGCCGTTCCTTCCAAGGAGCTTTGATAGGCGCTTAGAACGGGGAAGTTGTTTGATATTGTATTGCCCACAACGTGAATTTCCGATAAACTGTTTACTTTGATAGAAAAACATTCCTCCGTATTGGCCCCTCCCAGGTATGATGAATAGATAATAGCACTACCGCTCGACGACACTTTACAAATATAGGCATCACAGGATTCGTTGGTATCGGCATACGACGATTGATAAGCATTCACCATGGAAATATCGTCTGAAGCAGTGTGGCCACATATATATGCTTGGTTTTCTAGGACGTCTATGCTATGACACTCATCGGTATCCCTTCCACCATAATAGCTAGAATATACCAATTCAGATCCCGAAGATGATAACTTAGTGATAATAGCGTCAGTACCGAAATTCCTGCTATTTTGAAAACCATTTTTTACAGGGTAATTGTCCGATTGTGTTTGTCCAGCCCCATATGCTTGTCCCAGCGCATCAACCGCTAATCCAAATATATAATCATGGCCCACACCGCCACAGTATGTGCTGTAGAGCAATTCAGAACCAGATGAAGACAGTTTTACAAATATTCCATCTTGCTTGTTGGGATCTATCACATCGGCATGCGATTTCTGATATGGATTAACAGTCGGGAAATCATCAGAGTTCGATTGGCCGCCGATATACATATTACCCGCCACAACTCGAATGCTGTTAGCAGCATCAGCCTTAGCGCCACCTAAATACGTAGAATATATCAATGAGCTTCCAGCGGTGTCGAATTTGCTAATGACTATATCTTGGGATTCTGAGTTGGAGATACTCGATTGATAGGCGGAAACAATCGGATAATTCGACGAAATAGTATTACCCGCTACGTATATGCCGGAATCGTCAACATCAATAGAGTTTACATATTCATACGCTGCGTCATGTCCTCCCAAATACGTAGAAAATACAAGAGCTGAGCCGGAACTGGCGAATTTTGATATATATCCATTATCAGGGTATGTTTGATAAGCATTAACCAATGGGAACGTAGAGTCAGAACTTGTCCATCCAACTATATACATCTCACCCGAAGAACTAATAGCCACATCTTTTATATCATCATTGGATTCACCACCGAAATACGTGGAATATCTAAATGACAATATTATAGGTGATGGAGTCGGCGAAGGCGAGGGTGTCGCAGTCTTGACTGGTGTGAGTGTTGGTTCGGGAGTGGGAGTAGCGGTCTTGACCGGAGTAAGGGTAGGTTCGGGTGTTGGAGTGGCCGTCTTGACCGGAGTGAGTGTAGGCTCAGGCGTCGGTGTCGCTGTCTTGACCGGAGTAAGGGTAGGTTCGGGTGTTGGAGTGGCCGTCTTAATTGGTGTGTGTGTAGGCTCAGGCGTCGGTGTAGCTGTCTTGACCGGAGTAAGCGTGGGTTGCGGCGTCGGCGTAGCTGTATTAACGGGCGTGAGAGTGGGTTGCGGCGTAGGTGTCCTCGTTGGCGTAGGAGAAAAGCAATCATTGGCATCGCTATCGGGATCAGTACCCTTCATATACTCCCTTAAATTAGTGCATCCATCATTATCCGGATTATCTTGGGGTCGTTGATCTTGATTGAGGAAATATTTATCTTCCCAAGCGTATGGAAGCCCATCACAATCATTATCACCCTCTTTATAAAATCCCGCTATTGGCTTGTCGTCCGTTTGTCCAAAAACAAAACTTGTATAGGCGCGAATACCCCAAAAACTAAATGGATTGGGGGTGCCGGTCGGACTAGCATCCCAAGGATTAGCTGCCGGCCGGAAAATGCATATATTGACGGCACCGTCTCCATTATAATCGGCGGGCGCAGGCAGGTCTCCGCATTTCCCATAATAGACTCTGCTGATATTCCTGATCGCCCATAGACCATAATCTACCCATTCTCCGCTAATCTCATCATCATCCTGACCTCGGAAAACCCCAATGTCAGTCGTTCCGTCTCCGTTCCAATCTCCCGGCACTGGTGCGCCGCCCGCATCCAGTAGATTTGACGGACCGAAATAATAATAGGTGAACCCCCTTATTTTCCATAACCCCGGCTCAGGACGATAAATGGCCGCCTCAAGCGTGCCGTTTCCATCATAATCACCGGGGAGAGGCACATCAAAATTCGCCCCATAAACGAATTGAGTCAATCCTCGGATCTTCCACGACCCGGTCGACGGCCTGAACACCGCGATGTCCGTCAAATCATCGTTGCCATAGTCCCTAGGAATCGGGAGATCATCAGAAGTCCCAAAATATATCTGTGTGACATCCTTGATAGACCAAAGACCGGTCGAAGGGCGGAAAATGGCTGCTTCCCATGTACTGTCGCCATTATAGTCGCCAGATGCTGGATGGTCACCCAGGCTTCCCAGATTGAAGGAAAGGTTACTAGACATTTTGATCGACCATAATCCAGTCGAGGGACGGAATATTGCGACATCTGAGCTCCCGTCGCCGTTGAAATCACCTTGCGGAATGAAGAAATTGGTAGCGCTAGCAAGAGCAGCGGCTGCGTCAACGCTAGTAGCATCCATAGGATCATAAATATCGCTATCGATTTCCTCGCCATCGCTCATCCCATCATTATCGGTATCTGGATCAAGAGGATCAGTTCCAATCTCTACATCAATTTCCTCGAGAGTGGTAAGACCGTCATTGTCCGGATCGGCTCCGGAAGCAGCAGAAGCGCTCCTGGGCTCACTGATTTCCGTCCAATCTGCTGGGCTGTTTGTATCCATCCCCGCCGTAATCCTCCTCAAACTATATCCGGGCAGGGTGTCTTGGATGAGTTCGGCGCTTTGAGCGGGATTGTTGGCATCGCCGGGAAGATCATTATCATTCGGCTCGTCCCAGAGAACCGTATCCAGAACCGTTCCATTGCTCCAGCTCGCGAGTCTAACGCCGTCAGTGGGAGATAAATTCCCATATAGGGGCGCGGCGGGATCGTTCTGGTCCCCGTTCTGAAGTTCCAGACTGCTTGAAGAGGCGATAAGATCTGGAGGATTCCCATTACAATCCTCCACCAGGTTCTCCCCGATCAGATAGAAGTATCCCGAGGGAATGGTCTCTCCCTGGGGGATGTCAATCTTCTCCTCAAACACCTCCCCGCTTTCGATCCTGAAGCCTCCGATGGAAACGGCATAAGACTCGGGATTGAAAAGGGCGACATACTCATTCTCTTCATCGCTTCCCGGGTGATCATAATATACTTCATTGATGACTATTCTGGGGCGTGATGTCCCGTCGGTGGGATTGGTCCCATAGGTGGATTCCTGAGCATCAGAATAGCCGTCCCCATCGGAATCTACCGGCGTCGGCGTTACGGAGGGAGTAGGGGTGGGGGTTTTATAGCCCTCAGGCGTCGGGCTGGGGCTCGCTGTCGGAGAAGCACTAGGAGTAGGAGACGCTGTAGGCGATGCCGAAGCGGTGGGACTCGGGGTGGGAGATTTATAGCCTTCCGGCGTAGGCGTAGGTGTGATCGCTTCGCTGAAATAGAAATCATCCACGATAACGTCGTTTTGGTAACCTGGACCCTGGCTTTCATGGGTATCCGCCCAGATTTGGGCATAAACCGTCCCCGGAGGAGCCTGAAGCAGGTGATAAGACTTCTCCTGCCACTGGTAGAAAGTCTGATTGTGCCAGCCGGTCAATGACGGAGAAGCGCTGATGTGATTCCAGGTCTGGCCGAACCAGTTGGCTGTGAGTCTCAAATAGCAGCTTTCGATGTCCCCCGTTCCGGTATCCCAGTCGACATAGAACCATCCTTTGAGGTCATAATATGTTCCGGCGGAGACGGAAATATAATTGGACCTCAAGCGTCGGTCGTCATAGTTGACCGTGGGGTCTTCAAATTGAGCGCCGAAACTGCCCGAATGAATCGGGGTCTCGGCGATAAGAATGTGCGTTTCGCTATCTCCCCTTTGCCAAGGCTCGAAATATCCCGTTTCGAAACCAGGATTCTCCAGGCCGATAGCGGCATCCGGCGTCGGCGAGACGGTCGGCGTGGCGGAAGGCATGGCGGTAGCTGTAGGCGAGGGAGAAGAAGTCGGCGCCGGCGAGGGCGTAGCGGAAGCTATCGGAGTGGGGGAAGCGGTGAGCTCGGGCGACGGGGAAGGCGTGGGCGTGGGGGGAGTCAGGGAGGTTGAAGGAGAGGGCGAGGGGCTAGGCGTCGGCGGGACGGAGACCACCACGTCGTCGAAAGCGAGGTTCCCTACGCTTTTGGTATAGATAAACCGCAACCGGATTGAAGCCGGATTGAGGGAGAACGGACCTTCCGTGGTCTCCGTCGTGGGGAGCCCGGAGAGGTTGGTGAGTTCGTGCCAATCCGAAGAATGATATTCTTCGACGAGAAGAGAACTCGTCCCGTCAATTCCCAAGCCTTTGACCCAGAAGGTCAGGCTGTTCGGCTCGGCGAAGGCCGCCGTGGTGACGCTGTCCCCCGTAGCATCGAGCTTGAGCGAGGGGATGTTCCTTCCAGCGTTGCTAGCGGTGGTGTAGGTGTCGGAGTCCGCGTTGCAGTTGGTGAAAGCCCAGCCCGCGGGCCTGCGGCCGTTATGGAAATCGTCAAAACCTTCGTCGAGGAGGGGAACGGTGGGAGAAGGGATGGGGATCGGGGACGGAGAGGGTTCCGGAGACGGAGTGGGCGGTTGCGCGGTCGGGCTGGGTGTCGTTTCCCCCTCCAGCCTCAGGGAGGGGATCTCGCGTTGCCAGGTCTTCCGCGGCGGCGGGGTGAGAAATGGCAGTGTTCCCGAAGGGAAATAAGGGAGGAGGCACTCGTCGGCGCCGATGTCGCTCCCCGGACCGAAAGGCCGAAAATCGCCGTCCAGATCTTCTTCGGGGGCCGTTCTTGCGGAGGCCGTATCCCGGCAGGGGCTGAGGGGTTGCAAGTGATATTCACCAGAGAGCAACGGATCGCGGCGGACGTTCCCAACCCCGGGATAGCCGCCTTCAACATCGGAGAAGGAAACCTTGACCGCGCTTGAATGATCGAGATCGATCTCGGCGTATCCCGGGTTCCAAAGGATGGAGTTGTGGACTTCGCCGGTCGAATCGCGAAAACCGATGGCCGGCGAGCCGGCCTGGGAAAGCTTGGAATTGGCAACGGTGCAGTTGAGGATCAGCGCATTTCGGCAGCTACGGAAAAGGATAAGGGGCGAGGGCCGGCTCGCTCCAGCCCGGCAATCGATCAGGGCGCAGTTGATCAAGGAAGGGCTGGAACAGCCATCGGAGAGAATGGCCGGTCCGGCAGAGACGGTTTTGGAGAAGCGGCAGTTTTTAAGCGTGGGGTTGTCGGCGTTGTTGAAGGACACCTCTCCCCCTTCCGGCGGGAAGGCGAAGGTCACTCCATCGATCAGGGCGTCGGACGATATCTCGACCGAGCTAAATACGCTGCGGTTCGCCGCCCAATCTCTTTCTTCAAGGGATGCTTCGTTCCCGTCGAATCCGCCATAGATCTCGCAGGGTTTGACGATACGGATCTTCTTGTAATTCCCTTTGGCACACCAGAAGACCGAACCGGATGGCGATCGTTCGAGCGCGATCTGCAAATCGTTGGAAGCGCTGTCCCATGATGCCCCGTCTCCGTCGAGAATAGCTGCGGGATCGACACGGACTATAGTGGCCTGGGGCGCTCTGACCAGAAGTGGAAATGCGAGGAGAGCAGCGGCTATCGGCAAAGCTAAGAGAACGGATTTGGGACAAGTACTCCCTCTCGTCGTCGGACGGATCGGGGAGATCATCAGTCACCTCCAAGGATATTGGACAACAAAAAACCCTGCTGGTTAAGCAGGGATGCGGGTGAGCTGACAAGATCGGGAAACGACTGTAGCCATAGATGAAGCATAACGCTCATGCCTTCTTCTATGTGCGCGCACAGTGTCTAAAAACTTGCTTGATATTACCATTCAATCACTATTGGTCAAGTGAATTCTTCTAGAATACGCATATTTTCTATGCCATTACATTCCAGACTGGCGCATTATATATTCATGAAATCAATACGATATATGCGCGCCGTTTCCCACTGATCATCCCGATGGACGAGTCGGGACAGGTCCGCGGGGCGCTTCACCGCTCACCCGCCTCCGTCCGGAATCTGACGTAGAGCTCCAGCAGGACCTCCGCGTCCATCGCGGCGTATTTCAGCTGCTCCCGGGAGAGGGGGCGGCGCGACCAGTCGGAACGCTGGAGGATCTTGTTGAGGCCGATCCCGAGCTCCCGCCGGCAGACCGCCCCCAGGCCGTTCCCGCCCTCGATCCGCCTTCCCCGGAGCCGCCGCGAGGCGGAGAGGGTGTCGTAAACGCCGTTGATCCTAAAGCCGAGGCGGCCGAGGACGCTCCGCTCGAAGGGTGCGTTGTGGATGATCTTGACCGGGCGGGACGCTTCCAGGACCTCTCGGAGCGGCTCCAGGGAATCGAGCTCGAAGGGGTCGATCACGGCGTCGTACCCGGCCAGGGCGAACTGGGCGAGGCAGAGGTCGGGCTCGTAGGACAGGGTCGTCTCCACATCGAGGCCGACCGCTTCCTCGGCGGCCATCGCCTCGGCGAGGCCCTCCAACGCCGTCCGGTTCGTGATCATCCGGACCGGCTTCCGGGGGGCGGGGCCGACCGGAGTCCAGTCATCGTCTTCGCAGAGGATCAAGCGGTGGGAGAGGGAGGCATACTCGATCTCGGATGTAAAAACGATCTCCAGGTAACCGCTCATGTCCTTCCGCTCTTGATGGGAGATCGTCCAGTCATTTGTGGGAGCGACATTCCTGTCGCGATCCGCGCCTATTCGGATCGGGGCAAGAATGCCCCTCCCACAAATCGCTAGCGCGCGATCGTCAGTCCATCCGTGGGAGCGACATCCTCGCTTGCCCCGCATCCCAATAATCAACTTGGGGTCGCGATCTGCGCCAATTCGGATCGGGGCCCCGACAAACAGCAATCGGGGCGGTACGCCCCTCCCACAAAATGGACAAAGCCCCTCTCCTCGATAGTATCAGAAGCCCCGCCGGGATATAATCGCCATCGCCGTGAAAAGCCTTATGCCTCTCCTGGCGGTCGGGGCGGGGGGATGCGCCGGATCGGTCCTGCGCTACCTCCTGAGCCTCTTCGCCCAGCGCTATTCGATCTCCTTCCCGCACGGGACGCTCTGGGCGAACCTCCTCGGCTGTTTCGCAATCGGCGCCGTCGCCGCCCTGGCCGCCGCAGGGGAGATCCTCACCCCCAACGCCCGCCTCCTCCTGGCCACCGGACTCTGCGGGGGCTTCACGACCATGTCTTCCTTCACCTACGAAATCGCCCAATTCCTGAGGGAGAACGACTACCTCTACGCGGCGGGCTATTTCGCGCTCACGGCGATCGGCTGTCTGCTCGCGTTTTTCCTGGGCGCGGCCGCCGTCAAACTCATACTGAAGGCATAGGTGGACCATGGAACTCAAGGGCGAAGCCAAGCTCCTGCGCATCTTCATCGGAGAATCGGACAAGCTCAAGCACGTCCCCCTCTACGCCGCCATCGTCAAGGCGGCGAAGGCTCACGGCCTGGCCGGGGCCACCGCCTGGCGGGGGATCCTCGCCTTCGGCCCCACCAGCCGGGTCCGGACGGCCCGGGTCCTCGACCTCTCCTCGGACCTCCCGGTGATCGTCGAGATCAACGACGACGAGGAGAAGATCAACTCCTTCCTCCCCAAGCTCCACGACATGTTCGAGGCGGCCCAGTGCGGCGGCCTCGTGACCATGGAGAAGGTCCAGGTGATCAAATACCGGCACGGGACGAACGCCGAGGCCGGCGGCGCCGGAGATCGGCCGGCCTGACCTTCGGTTCCCCGCTATGAACACGCTCAGCCCCGGACGCCTCCGCCGGATCGAGGACTGGTTCGCCGGCTTCGTCCGCCCCTTCGCCCGGGGAGACCGGGCGGCGCGGCAGAACTGGTCGCTCAAGCGCTACCACACACTCCGGGTGAGAAGGATCGCCGAGGGACTCGCCAGGGGACTCGGCCTTTCCGCAGCGGAGACGCGGACGGTCGAGGCGATCGCCCTCCTCCATGACGTCGGGCGTTTCCCCCAGTTCCGCCGCCACCGGACACTCTATGACCGGCGCTCCGAGGACCACGCCGCCCTGGGGAGGAGGATCGTGCGGGAGGAGGGCGTCCTCCGGGGGCTCGCCCCCGGGATCCGGAAGACCGTGCTCCGCTCGATCTTCCTCCACAACAAGGCGAGCCTCCCCCGGGGCGAGGACCCGCGCGTCCTTTTCTACACGCGGATCATCCGCGACGCCGACAAACTCGACAACCTCAGCCTCATCTCCCGCTACTACAGCCGCCCCCGGAAGACGCGGATTCACGCCTTCGAGCTCGGCCTCGAGGAGGGGCCCGAGATCGCCGACCAGTTCTTCGAGGACATCCGGGCCGGGAAGACCGTCTCGCTGAAGCGGCTGAAGACGATCGGGGAGCTCAAGCTCCTGGTCGCGGGCTGGATCCACGACATCAACTTCCCCTCCTCCTTTCGCCGGGTCCGCAAAGGGAGGTGCCTCGAGCTCCTCCGCCGGTCCTATCCGCCCTCCCCGAAGATCGACGCGGTCTTCGCGTCTTTGGACGCCCGCCTGAAAGCGGGCTGCCTCTGTAGGCCGCCTCTGTGAGGCGGCGGTGATCCGATCGCGCCCGCTCACAGAGCGGGCCTACAGGGCCGGCCGAACCCGTCGCGCCCGCTCACAGAGCGGGCCTACAGGGCCGGTCGAACCCGTCTGTCCACCGCTGACCGGCAGCGGCATTTTAACCGCGAATCGCGCGGGTATAAATGTCCGCGCCTACGGTCAAGCCCCCAGGTAGGCCTCCTGCACGCGGGGGTCGTTGAGGAGCTTCGGCCCCTCCCCTTCCAGGACGATCCGCCCCGTCTCCAGGACGTAGGCCCGGGCGGCGGTGGCGAGGGCCAGGCGGGCGTTCTGCTCGACCAGGAGAACGGCGGTCCCCACCCGGTTGATCTCGTTAAGAACGCGGAAGATCTCCCGGACCAGGAGGGGGGCGAGCCCCATCGACGGCTCGTCGAGGAGCATCAGCTCCCCCCGGATCATCAGCGCCCGGCCGATGGCGAGCATCTGCTGCTCCCCCCCGGAGAGGGTCCCGGCCGACTGCTTCCGCCGCTCCTCCAGGCGCGGGAAGAGGGCGAAGACCCTCTCCAGCGACGAGCGGACGGACGCCCGGTCGCGGCGCGTCCAGGCGGCGAGGAGGAGGTTCTCCAGGACCGTGAGGTTCCCCAGTATCCCGCGCCCCTCGGGGACGTGGGCGATGCCCAGCGCCGTCCGCCGGTTCGCCGGCATAGAGGCCAGTGTCTGCCCCCGGAAACGGATGGTCCCGGAGGAGGGGATCAAACCGGAGATCGCCCGCAGGATGCTGGACTTCCCCGCCCCGTTCGAACCGATCAGGGCGACCAGCTCCCCCTCTCCGACCGAGAAGGAGACGGACCGGACGGCGGCGATCCGGTCGTAGGAGACGGAGAGGTTGGCGACCTCGAGGATCGGCGGGCGCGCCTTCATCCCTCCTCCTCCCCGCCCAGGTAGGCCGCGAGCACCTTGGGATCCCGGCGCACCTCCTCCGGGGGGCCAAAGGCGATCGTCTCGCCGAAGTCGAGGACCGCGATCCGCTCGCAGACGCCCATGACCAGCGACATCTGGTGCTCGATCAAGAGGATCGCCAGGCCGAAGTCGTCGCGGAGGAGGCGGATCGCGGAATTGAGCTCGACGATCTCGCTCGGGTTCATCCCCGCCGCCGGCTCGTCGAGGAGGAGGAGGCGGGGGCGCAGCATGAGCGCCCGGGCGATCTCGAGCCGCCGCTGGGGGCCGTAGGGGAGGTTGCGGGCGGCCTCCCCCGACAAGCCCGCGAGGCCGAAGCGGGAGAGAAGGCTGAGAGCCTCGTCGCGGATCCTCCCCTCCTCGGCCCGGCAGCGGCCGCAGCGCAGGATCGCCTCCCCGGCGGAATAGCGGGAGCGGGCGTAGCCGGCGACCCGGACGTTGTCGAGGACGGAGAGGTTCTTGAAAAGGCGGATGTTCTGGAAGGTGCGGCCGATCCCCAGCGCCGCCACCTGGTCGGGACGGCGGCCCGCGAGGAGGCGCCCCTCGAAACGGATGGTCCCCGAGTCCGGACGGTAAACCTGGGTGATCAGGTTGAAGACCGTGGTCTTCCCCGCCCCGTTGGGGCCGATCAGCCCCGCGATCTCGCCCGGGGCGAGGCTCAGGTTGAAGCCGGAGAGGGCGCGCAACCCCCCGAAGGAATGGGTGAGCCCCGCCACCTCCAGGAGGGGGGCGCCGGAAGGTTTCAACGGATCCCCCTTTCGCTCTCGGGGATGGGGACGTCCCGCCGCGACCGGTCGCGGGCAGGGAGGAGGAGGGCGATCTCCTTCAAGCCCATGATCCCCCGGGGGCGGTAGATCATGATCAGGACCAGGATCAGGGGCATCAGGACCATCCGCCAGACGCCCACCGGGCGCAGGACCTCCAGGAGGACGGTGTAGATGACCGCCCCCGCCGCCGAGCCGGCGAGCGAGCCGATCCCTCCCAGGTAGACCATGATCAGGATGTCGGTGGAGCGGTTGATGTCGAACATCCTGGGGTTGATGAAGAGGAGGAGGTGGGCGAGGAGCGCGCCGCCCACCCCGGCGAAGAAGGAGGAGAGGGAGAAGGCCATCGCCTTGACCCGGCGCACGTTGACCCCCATCAGCTCGCCGGCGGTCTCGTCCTCGCGGATGGCGAGCATCCCCCGCCCGAAGGAGGAGTAGATGAAGTTCCGGATGAAGAAGACGGCGGCGGCGCACCAGAGGTAGATCCAGGGGAGGGTGGTGAGGGGGTGCATCCCCAGGAAGCCCCGGGGGCCACCGAGGGCGGATATGTTCTCGATCGCCGACTTCACGATCATGGTGAAGGCCAGCGTCACGATCGCCAGGTAGTCCCCCCGGGTGCGGAAGGAAGGGATCGCGACGAGGAGGCCCAGGAGGGCGGCCGCCGCGCCGCCCGCAGCCACGGCCAGGGGGAAGAGGAGCGACTGAAGGTGGACGGGGAAGACGCGGACGGTGAGGAAGGCGGAGACGTAGGCCCCCGCCGCCATAAAGCCGGCGTGGCCGATGGAGAACTCGCCCATGTAGCCGTTGACCAGGTTGAGGCTCGTCGCCAGGATGACGTTGATCCCGATGTAGCCGAGGATGAGCAGGCAGTAGCGGTCGAGGAGGCCGAAGCGCCCGACGGCGTCGGAGAGGAGGAGGCCGAGCGCGATCAGGGCGAAGATCGCGGCGATGCGTCGGGTCGGTTTTGGAACAGCGCTCATGCGTGATCAGAACATCGTGCTCTCGCCAGCCGTGGGGGCGCCCGCCGGGTCTTGCCCCGTTCTCAAAATAATTCCGAATATAAATCGGGGGCGCGATCCGGCTCGGCTTGGCATTTTCAACAACGGTTCTCAGTCCATCTGTGAGAGCGGCGTCTGCCCCATCCCGGAAATATCTTCGGGACTCGCCGCGATCCCCGCCGCCGTGGATCGGGGCGAGACGCCCCTCCCACTATAAAATTGTTCGGCTTTCTTCGTGCCTGGGTGCCTTGGTGGCATTCCCCCCGGAGTATGTCTCACACTTTCTGCGGGCGGGGCGTGCCCAGGATCCCGTAGGGGCGCGCGATCAGGAGGACGAGGAGGAGCGCGAAGGCGGTGAAGTCCCGGAAGGTAGAGGGGAGGAAGGCCGCCACCAGTATCTCCACGCCGCCCAGGATGAAGCCCCCGAGGACCGCCCCCCGGACGTTCCCGATCCCCCCCACCACCGCGGAGATGAAGGCCTTCCAGCCGAGCATCACGCCCATGTAGGGGTCGATCACCGGGTAGGCGAGGCCGTACATCATCCCCGCGGCACCGGCCAGGGCCGCGCCCAGGGCAAAGGTCAGCGAGATGACGGCGTCGGCCGGGACGCCCAGGAGGAGGGCGGCGTCGCGATCCCAGGAGATGGCCCGCATCGCCATCCCGACCCGGGTCCGGTGGACGATGAAGTCGAGCGCCCCCATCAGGAGGAGCGAGAGGGCGATGACCGCGATCTGGAGCGAGGAGAGGGAGAGACCGCCCAGCCTCCAGGTGGTGTTGCCGAGGAGGCGGGGCAGGGTCTGGGGGTAGGGGCTCACGGCCAGTGTCGCGTGCTCGAGGAAGAGGCCGACGCCCAGGGCCGTGATGATCGCGGAGACCCGGGGAGCCCGGCGCAGGGGCCGGTAGGCGAAGCGCTCGATCGCCGCGCCGAGGCAGGCGGCCCCCCCCATCGCGAAGAGGAGGGAGGGGAGGAAGGCGAACTTGAGGAGGACGGAGGCCACGAAGCAGAGGAAGGCACCGACCATGAAGACGTCGCCGTGGGCGAAGTTGATCATGGAGAGGATGCCGTAGACCATCGTGTAGCCCAGCGCGATCAGGGCGTAGATCGAGCCGAGCTGGAGGGAATTGAGGATCTGCTGGAGGAGATAGGTCATGGACGGATCAGATGCCGCCGGTCGCGGGTCAGCGCTGATGGGTTGGGATCAGGCAGTGGGCCTGGTGAATGGGTCAGGTCAATGGTGCGGCGCGTCCGGCCGGCCAACACCATCAACCTGACCCATCCACCAAACCGATAGCCTTACCCGACGCCTATCCCCCATCTTACGGGGTCGCGTCCGCGAACCAGGCGAAGGCGCCCTGGCGGACCTGGATGATCACCGCGCTCTTCACCGGATCGCCCGAGCCGGGCGCGAACCGCATCGTCCCGGTCACCCCCTCGAAACTGGGGGTCCCGGCGAGGGCGTCGCGCAGCGCCTCCCGGTCGGCCCGGCCCGCCCGGGAGAGGGCCTGGAAGAGGAGCCCGAAGGCGTCGTAGGTGAGAGCGGCCACGTCGTCCGGGGCGGAGCCGTAGGCGGCGGTGAAGGCGGCGATGAACTTCCGCGCCACCGGGGAGGCGCGGTCGGGGGCATAGTGGGTGCTGAAGCAGCACCCCTCCACCTGCGCCCCCCCCAGCTTGACCAGGTCGCTGGAGCCCCAGGAATCGCTCCCCAGGAAGGGGGCGGAGATGCCGAGCCGGCGGGCCTGCTCGATCTGGAGGGGGACCTCGCTGTAGTAGTTGGGGAGGAAGACGATCTCGGGGTTCGTCTGCTTGATCTTGGTCAGCTGGGCGGAGAAGTCCCGGTCCGGGTTGGTGTAGGTCTCCATCGCCACGACCCGGCCGCCCTTTTCCGCGAAGGCAGCGGCGAAGATCTCGGCGATCCCCTTGTTGTAGTCGGAGGCAATGTCGTAGAGAACCGCCGCGGTCTTCGCCCCAAGCGAGTCGAAGGCGAAGGCGGCGAGCAACCGCCCCTGGAAGGGGTCGATGAAGCAGGAGCGGAAGACGTAGCGTTTGGGGGAGCCGCTCCGCGCGTCGAGTGTGGTCTTGGGGTTGGTGGACCAGGGGGTGATCAGGACCGTCCGGGAGGACTCGGCCACCTCGGCGGCCGGGATGGCGTAGCGGCTGGCGTTGGGACCCACGATCGCGACGACCTCGTCCTCCGAGATCAGCTTCTGGACGGCGGCGGCCGACTGGTCGGGCTTTCCGGCGTTGTCCTCGACGCAGAGGACGACCCGGCAAGGCTTCCCGTCGAGGAGGATCCCGCCGGCGGCGTTGACCTCGTTGGCCGCGAGCTCCGCCGCCTTCCGGCAGGACGCGCCCACGGCGGGCATGTCGCCGGTGATCTCGGCGTTGACCCCGATCCGGACCGTGTCGGCCGACTGCTCCCGGCAGCCGAGCAGGGCCAGAGCGCCGGCGAGCGCGAGGCGGCGGAGTAGGTCCGTTTTCATGATCCAGGGGCTTGTCCCTCCCGGGCGGGGCAAGCCGATGGATTATACGTCCGACGCCGCGTATTCCAAGAGAAACTTGAGGTCCCGGCGCAGGGGGCTCTTCGGCCGCCGGTTCATAGAACCGGCCTACAGGGGCGCAACAAGCCCAGGCGACCGGTTGTAGGCCCGATCTATGATCGGGCGTGACGGGGCCTCGGCCGCCGGTTCATAGAACCGGCCTACAGGGCGCGTGCCTCCGCGACCTCTTAAAAACCGGACCGATCCCTTGGGGATCGGTCCGGTTTTTAAGCCGCGAGCCCGGCGATCAGCCCCGCGACCAGCTTCCGGTCGACCCGGCCCACGATCTCCTTCTCCTCGCAGGTTTTGAGCTTCTCCCGGAGAAAGGTCTTCACCTTGTCCCGGTCCCAGCCGCGGGCGAGCGCCTTGGCCCAGAGGGCCTTGAGCTGCCCCTCGGTGGCGGTCCCGAAATCGGGCGCGGCGGAGGCGACGGAGTCGATCAGGCGGGAGAGGACCCGGCGGTCCGCCTGGCCGACGATCTCCTTCTCCGCGGCGGTCCCGAAGGCCTCTTTCAGGAGGCCCCGCACCCGCTCCTTATCCCAGCCCGCCGCCGCGGCCTTGGCGTAGAGGGCCTTGAGCTGGCGGATGCTCGCCTTGCCGGGGGGCGCTTCGTCGGGGGCCTCCGTCCCCTTCCCATTGGGGGGGACCACCTTCCCCGCCTCGGCGAGGAGGGCGGCGAGGGCGCCCGGCAACTCCTCGCCGGGCGCGAGGTCGTGCCCCAGGGAGATGGTCTTGCCCCCGAGGACGAACGACAGCGTGACGGTCTTCATGTCCCTTGCCTCCTGGGTTCCGTCGTCCCAGCGCCGTTCCCGGCCCGCGCCGGGACAACGCGCTCTTCACCCTATAGGTCGGAGGAGGAAGGGAAAAATTCCCTAAAAATCTTCGGGCGGAGGCGGCCTCAAGACCGCGGCTTTCCGCCCCCCGGCCCCAGCTTCCCCAGCGCGCCCTGGAGCGTCCCCATCGGGCAGAAGGCGCACCAGGTCCGTTGGTGGATGGGGACGCCCAGGAGGATCGCGGCCACCGTGGTGATCAGGCACATCCGGACGAAGACGAAGCCGATCCCGGCCAGGGTCTTATCCGCCGAAACGATCTGGAAGGCGAAGAAGACCAGGAAAACGGCGACAAAGGCCCAGCGGAAGGCCGGGCGGAGGAGGAGGCGGGGGATTTTCCGCCGGAGGCTCAGGCGGCTCAAGACCAGGTCGAGGAATGAACCCCGGGGGCAGTAGTTGGCGCACCAGAACCTCCCCCGGAAATAGGAGAGGACCAAAAGAACGATCATCATCCCCAGGACGAGGTAGCCGAGGAGAGGGTAGAAAAGGCCGCCGATCACGATGATGGGGAGGAGCCAGACCATGACCAGCTGGCTGGTCTTGGGCGATTTCGCGTTCATCGGCTTCCTTTCTGCTTCCGAGGCAGACAAGCTCATGTCTGCCGCTGGGGCTTGTCGAAACGCGGATCGGGGAAGGGGATTTTATCTTCGTCCCGCCGGCCGGGGGGGTAGTAGGGGCGATCCTCGGGATCGCCCGGCCGGGCGGCGGCGGGCGAACACCCCCGATAGATCGGGGCAGGCAGGTTCGCCCCTACATTTGGAATATAGCGTACGAGCGTCCTTCCATCGAGACCCGGAATCTTGCCGAGTCGGTTCTCAAAGCGCAGCCCCGCCCCAGGAGCAAACGCGGTTCCCGGGGCGACGGCGAGAGGGAGAAGCTCGCCTCCGCCTTCCGCCGCGCGGGGTTGAGCAGGACGAGCGCGCGCTCCCCGCCGGACCGGCGCTCGTACACGAAAGGATAGCCGCGATTCTTCGCGCAGACCGGAAGGAAGAGGCCGTCGTTCCCGAGGGCGGGATTCCCCCGGCGGAGCGCGGCCAGCCGCCGGACGCGGTTGAGCAGAGAGCGGGGATCGTTCTCCTGGGCCCGGACGCAGGGCCTCCCGGGGGAGGGGTCGACGGGGAGGTAGAACTTCCCCGGGGAGGCCGCGGAGAAACCCGCCTTCGCCCCCCTTCCCCACTGCATCGGCGTCCGCGCCCCGGTGCGGTTGTAGCCCCCCTCCTTCGAGGGGAGGTTCTTTAGGTGCTTGAGGCCGATCTCGTCGCCGTAGTAGATCGCCGGGACTCCGGGCAGGGTCAGGAGGAAGGCGAAGGCGAGCTCGAGGTCGTCGGTCTCCCGGCCCAGGGATAGCCGGGGGAGGTCGTGGTTGCCGGTGGGGAGGGAGATGTAGCCCCGCCCCGCGGCGGCCTTGAGTTGCTCGAGGTAAACCGGGAGGAAGCGGCCGATGTCTCCCTCCCCCGCCGGGTCGAAGTAGCTCCGCCCGGAGGAGCCGGGGTAGATGTTCCTACCCGCCTCGGCCCGGAAGAGGCTGGTGTAGGCCCCGCTTCCGAAATGGATGAGGAAGTCGGCGTGGAAGCCGGCGGGGATCGACTGGGAAGGATTGCACCACTCGGAGACGAGGACCGCCTCGGGATACTCGCGGTCGAGGAACTCGCGGAACTCCCGCCAGAGGGCGATCGTCGCCTGGCGCTCCGGGTCTTCCTTGACCAGGCTGAAGGCCATGTCCACGCGGAAGCCGTCGGCCCCCCGGTCGAGCCAGAAGCGCATGATCCGCCGGAACTCCCCCTTCAGGGCGCGGACGTCGGGATGGCCGGTCGGGAGTTGCCAGGGCTTTTTCGGGTCGGGGCGGGCGAAACCGAAGTTCAAGGCGGGCTGGGACCAGAAGAAGTTGGTGAGGAAGTTCCCGTTCCGCTCGGCGAACCCCCGAACGAACATCAGGCCGGGCTCCTTCTGCCAGACGGAGTCGGTCCAGACGTACCAGTTGGAATAGCGGTTCGTCCGCGAACGAGCGGCGGCCCGGAACCAGGGGTGCTCGACCGAGGTGTGGCCGGGGACGAGGTCGAGGAGGACCCTCATCCCGCGCCGGTGGGCCTCGCGGAAGAGATGCACAAGATCACGATTGGTCCCGTAGCGGGGAGCGACGGTGAGGTAGTCGGAGACGTCATAGCCGGCGTCCCGGCAGGGGGAGGCGAAGCAGGGGTTGAGCCAGATGGTGTCGCAGGAGAGGGATTGGATGTAGTCGAGCTTCCGGGCGACGCCCGCCAGGTCGCCGACGCCGTCGCCGTTCGAGTCGAGGAAGGACTGGGGATAGACCTGGTAGATCAGGGCCTGGCGAAACCACTCCGGGACGCGGGTCTTCATCGCTGACATTATAGCACCGCTCCGGGATCGGAATTGGCACGGCCGACCCGGCGAATGATGTCCACGAATTTGCGCGGATAGGTTTTTCGTGCCACGTGTCACGTGCAACGGTTTTTTCGATTTCAACGGTTAGAACTGGCTAGCCCGAAATATTCATGAAGATCTGCGATCTTCATGAATATTTCAGGCGGTTGCTCCGTAGCGTATGATTGGATGGCTAATCTCCGACGATATCCGCATTCGGGAAACCTTCTCAATCCAGCCCCCGATGAAGCAGCGTGAAAATCCGTTCCGGCAGAGTTCGTTGTCGCCAAAACCTCTGCCCATATTCGTAATCCCATGGACACGATGATCCTAGCCCGGATCATTCATGAAAACTGAAGGTTTTCATGAATAATCCGGGCTAGTGTGCTGTCCCAGATGATTGCCGATATATAAATGTCATTGCGAGGACCCAGGGCGGAGCGAAGGGGACGAAGCAATCCTAATCCCCTGCACGGCAAGAGATTGCTTCCCACCACGCTTCGCTTGCAATGACAGATCAATACAAGATATTTCTGGGATACTGCGCTAGTATCTTCAATCGAAAGCTCGCTCCGACACGCCCATGTTCACGCTCTTAAAACTGATCGAGCCGTTTCTCCTTCCCCCGGCGATCATCGTCCTGGGAATGATCGCCGTCCTCGTCCTCCTTCTCGTCCATCGCCGCAGAACGGGCATAACCCTTCTCGCCCTGATCCTGGTCTTCTTTTATCTCCTCTCCACCGACCTCGGGATGCGTCCCCTGGTCATGAGCCTGACGCTCCTCCTCCCCGATCCGCGGGCCGCCTTCGCCGATCCGGAGCGCCCGGAGGGGGCGGAGGCGGTCGTGGTCCTGGCCGGGGGCGCCTTCCGCCAGGGGTCCCACCGCCCCCGCGCGGAGCTCGGTGGAGACTCCTGGAAGAGGCTCTGGCACGGCCTCGAGCTCTACTGGCGTTTCGGGGGGGAGCTTCCCCTTCTCTACGCCGGGGGCTCCGGCGACCCCTTCGACCCGGTCGGGATCGAGCCGGGTCTGGCCAAGAAGTACGCCCTCCGGATGGGCGTGCCGGAGGGCGACTTCTGGGTGGAGGCGGGATCGCGCAACACCTTCGAGAACGCGCGCGAAGTCAAGAAGCTCCTGGACGGGCGTTTCCCGGCCGCCGCCCGCCACCGGGTCATCCTCGTCACCTCCTTCATCCACCTCCCCCGGGCGCTCCTGACCATGGAAAAGGCGGGGATCGAAGCGATCCCTGCCCCGGCCGACTTTCCCCTGGCCAACCCCGACAAGCTCTTCTACTTCAGCTTCCTCCCCCTGATAGACCGCTTCGGCTATTCCTCCGCCTGCGTCCGGGAGTGGATCGGTATAGTCGGCTACCGTCTGATGGGACGGCTCTAAAAAGTCTTCCGGGTTCTCTTCCCTTTCGTGTGGGCAGCTTCCCGGATATTCAGACCACCGCTGTCCGGTTGGACAAGGTTTGTCTGAATCTGAGCGGGGAAGGGGGCTCCTCCTCCATCAAACCCTGCTCAAATTGGGACAAAGCTGTCCGATCGGACAGCTTTGTCCCAGTGCGCGCGGACGCGACGGGGAAACAACCCTGGTATGTCCCCGACGGTAACGACGGCTCGGGTTGGGACAAATCCGTACGATCGGACAGCGAGTGTCCGGGGGGAGAGAGGGCGGAAGCGGGGAGTAGCTGAGGGAATTCGGAAAACCCACGCGAAACGACGGATAACCGGCGGGGGGCGAGCTAGAGCAGACCCAGGGCGAAGGCGATGGCTTGGCGAACCTCGATCATCTGGGCCGAGGGGAGAGTGGTGATCAGAGCGTTGTCAATACCGCGAACGTCTCTTGAATTATTCGGCCGGGTCAGATCGGATCGCGGCCCCGCGAGGTTCGAAGATCCCATAGGGGCCCCGATGCCCGGACCCTCCCGGGCAGACCGAGAGCGAGGGGCGAACGGGGACCGGGTGGGGGGGGATGCAGCGAGGCTCGTAGCAGAAGTCACCGATCTGGAGCCGGTCGGGACGATTTGCCGCGTAGGGGGCGGGGGTGCGGTCCGGGTTGAGCTTCTGGGTGAAGTAGGCCGCCTCGCCGCAGCCCGGGTAGGCGCAGATTGCGTGGAGGGAGTGGGGGTGGGTGGCCTCGTTGATGATGTTGGACATCCCCAGGCTGAAGTATTCCCCCGTGTAGTCGAGGTTCAGCCCCTCGCAGATCACGTAGAGTCCCCGCTTCTGGAGGAAGCGGACCACCTCGTCGATGCCCTCCCCCGCCAGCTGGGCCTCGCTGATCACCGCCACCCGGGTCGAGTCCTGGAGCCGGGAGGCGATCTCCCCCGGCCGTTTTTCGTCGAAGACCTCGGCCGGCTCCTTGAGGAAGCGGCTCGCGTCGTCGTGGGGGCGGTCGGTGAAGGAGTCGAAGCGGGAGACGATGCAGTCGGCGAAATACCGGGTGTCGATCCGGGGTTTGAAGACCTGGTAGGGGATCCCCTTCCGTTTCAAGGCGTCGATCGCGATGAGGACGTTCAGCGTCTTCTTCGACCACATCGGCCCGTAGTAGACCTCGACGCAGTAGGGCTTGTAGACGTCGGAATAGATCAGCGATTTCGGCACGGCGTTTCCCTCCTTCGTTTCCCGCGCGCATTATGCGGGACGCGATCGACTTGTCAACGCGCAAGTTGAGACCGCTCCTCTCCCGTTACGCGGGCGCAACGGGGGTTGTTTCCGTGCAACGAGAAGGGGAAACGGCCCCCGGGAGACGCGGAGAGCGCCTGGCCGCAACCCCTTGGGGGAAAGGGCGATCGGGGCGAGGGCCGGAATGCGCGCTCTGGCACGCCGCTTGCTTTCCCAAGGCTCGGAGGACCGGCTATGTATCGACAGACCCTATCGATCGCGGCGGTCCTGGCCGCGGCTCTCCTCACTCCTCCGGCGGCGTCCGAAGGTTCGCCGCCCGCCTGGGAATGGAGCCACCCCCTCCCCCAGGGCAACGCGATCGAGGCGGTCTGGGCGAGCAGCGCGGGCGTCCTCTTCGCGGTGGGGAGGAAGGGGACCGCGCTGCGCTATGACGGTGCGGAGTGGTCTGGGCTCTCCTGCCCGCCGGACTATTTTCTCTACGGGGTCTGGGGGACCGGGGAGGAACAAGTCTTCGCCGTCGGCTACCAGGACCTGGGGGAGTCGATCCGGTCCGTCGCCCTCCTTTTCGACGGCCAGGGGTGGTCCCGGATGACCGCTCCGGGGAGCTACCTCAACGCCGTCTGGGGGTCCGCCGCCAACGACATCTTCGCGGTGGGCAACCGCAACTCCATCCTCCACTACGACGGGGCGGCGTGGGCCGAGACTCCGGGCAACCTCGGTAACGCGGAGCTGAAGGGGGTCTGGGGAGCGTCCGGGACGGACGTCTTCGCGGTGGGGAGGTCCGGGACGATCGTCCATTACAACGGGGCGGCTTGGTCCGTGATGACGAGCGGGACCGCGAACGACCTGGAGGGGGTCTGGGGATCCTCCGGGACCGATGTTTACGCGGTGGGCTTGAGCGGGACCATCCTCCGCTACGACGGGACCCGCTGGCGGGTCGCCTCCGGTGTCACCACGCGCTGGCTCCGGGCGGTCTGGGGGTCCTCCCCTTCCGACGTCTACGCCGCCGGGAGCGAGGGCGAGATCGTCCGCTACAACGGTTCGGCCTGGTCCCGGATGAGCTCCTCCACCAAGCAAACCCTCTACGGCGTCTGGGGGTCGGGGAACGGCGACGTCTTCGCCGCCGGGGAATCCGGCCTGGTCCTCCGCCGCCATGACGGCGGCGCCTGGGTCCCGATCGCCGGCTTCCTCCGGCCGCCGGTCTTCAACGCGGTCTGGTCCTCAGGGGACGGAGAGACCTTCGCGGCGGGGGGATACGAATACAGCGGCTTCTATCCCCTCCACGGGCCGATCTGGAGATGGGACGGCGGGGCCTGGAGCGAGTCGACGCTGACCACGAGCTTCCTCTACTCGCTCTGGGGCGCCTCCGGCGACGACATCTTCGCGGGGGGAAACGGCGGGACCATCCTCCACTACGATGGAGTGGAGTGGTCGGTGATGACCGACGGCGACGTCCTGGAGTGGCACGGCCTCTGGGGGTCTTCGGGGACCGACGTCTTCGCCGTCGGCGGATATTTCTACCTCGACGGGGACATCCGCACCCGCAACGTGATCCTCCACTACGACGGGTCCGCCTGGCGGCAGATGACCAGCCCGGGGACGGCCGAGCCGATCCTCAACGGCGTCTGGGGGTTTTCCCCTTCCGACGTCTTCGCCGTCGGCGGTTGGCAGTACCAGGGCGCCTACCAGCACACGATCTGCCGCTATAACGGGCACAACTGGACGGTGATGCGGAGCGGCTCCAGCAATTACCTCACCGGGATCTGGGGGTCCGCCCCCTCCGACGTTTACGCCATACCCTATGCCGGCAAGATGCTCCACTTCAACGGGGCCGCCTGGTCCGACGTCACCAACGGCCCCTCCTTCTCCAACCTCGAGGGGATCTGGGGAGAGTCCGGGAGCGACGTCTATGCCGTCGGGATCAACGGCACGCTTCTCCACTACGACGGGACCTGTTGGCAGACCGACCCCTCGCCCAACTTCAACGGCCTCAAAGCGGTCGGGGGTAGGGGGGGAGGGGAGATCTTCGCCGCCGGATTCGGCGGGACCATCCTGCGCCGGGCGCCGCGGGCCACGCCTTCCCCCCCGGCCTCCCCCTCGCCGGAACCGACTCCGCCGGCGACGCCGAGCGCTACCCCCCCGCCCACCCCCGGGAAGACGCCCGCGCCGTCTCCTACCACCGCACCCACGGACGCGACGCCCCCCCCGACTCCGGCGCCCAGCCGGACGGCCGCGCCGCCCGCGAGCCCGACACCCGGGCCCTCTGCCGTCCCCACGGCCACGAACCCGGCGCAGTCTCCGCTGCCCTCCCCCCCGCCGGCGCCGACGCCCGAGCCGGAACCGCCGCTCGCCGCCGCGGGCGACTACGACGGCGACGGAACTTCCGACCCGGCACTCTACCGCCCCTCCTCCGGACTCTGGGCGGTCCGCGGGCTCACCGCGCTCGTCTTCGGGAGGCCGGGCGACCGGCCGGTCCCGGCGGATTACGACGGCGACGGGACCGCCGAGGTCGCGATCTTCCGCGCCGAAGGCGGCTTCTGGGCGGTCAGAGGCTGGAGCCGTTTCTTCTTCGGCCGCCCGGACGACTGTCCCGTGGCGGCGGACGAGAACGGCGACGGAGCGGACGAGGCGGCCGTCTTCCGTTCCGGCGAGGGGATGTGGGCGTTCCGGGACCGGACCCGCTTCTTCTTCGGGTCCCCGGGAGACTGGCCCGTCCCTGGCGACTACGGGACGGCGGAGGGGGGAGAGCTCCCGGCCGTCTTCCGCCCGGCTCAAGGCGTCTGGGCGGTCCGCGGCCTCACCCGCTTCCACTTCGGGGAGGCCGGCGACCGGCCGGTCCCGGGCGGCTACGGCTCCTCAACCGCCTGGGACGGGGCGGTCTTCCGCCCGTCCCGGGGGCTCTGGGCGGCGCGGAACGTCACGCGCTTTAGCTTCGGGAGTGCGCCGGACATCCCCGTCCCGGCCGCCTATGCGGGGAGGCCGGCCGACGGGATGGGCGTCTTCCGCCCCTCGACCGGCCTCTGGGCGATCCGCGGCGCCACGCGCTTCCATTTCGGGTCGAGCGGGGATCGGCCGGTGACACGATAAAACAAGTTACGTAAGGATACGCAAAGTTACGTAGGGGTTACGCAGGGTTACCAGCCGGCTCGCGGGGAGCTTTCAGAACGGCAGACGACGACATGTGCTTGAGTGAAGCCGTTGCCCACTGCAATTCTAGCCCGGTTTATTCATGAAAACCGTTGGTTTTCATGAATAAACCGGGCTAGAGGGGAGAGGAGGCGGGACTGCCAGCGGGTGAGGCGGCAGGACTCCCGGAGCTGATCCTCGTTCCGGGCATTCGAGCGGACTATCGCCCAGAGAGTCGCCTGAGGGGCGATCACCGAGGGCGGGAGCTCGAGTTCCGCCGCGAGTCCGGCGACGGACTCGCGGAGGCGGTTGAAGCGCTCGCTCTCGGCCGCGGTGGCGGGGATGAAGCGTTTGCGCTCCGGAAGGGACGGCCACTCTCCGGGCGGAAGCGACCGGGCCGCGCCGATCGCCTTTTCCAGCGCCTCCAGCCGTTTCCCCACGCAGTTGCGGGGAAGGCGCGGCCCCCGCGAGAGGTGCTTGTCGGGATGGGAGTGGATCCAGAGGGCGAGAGCGATCAGCGGCTCGTTGCCCAGGACCTTGAAGGAGGGGACGTCCGCCTCCCGGGCTTGGGCGTCCCGCCAGAGCCAGAGGGCGCGCACCAGCGCCAGCTGGTCCCGCCGGAGGTCCTTGAGCCCCTTGATCCGCCAGACCTCGTCGGGGTCCGCCTCCTCCGCGATCTCCCCCGTCTTCAGGACGAGGGCCGCGCAGGTCTCCTCCAGCCACTCCTCCCGGCCGCGCCGCCGCAGCTCCCGCAGGAGGAGGTCCGCGATCGTCTCGAGGTAGCGGGTGTCGTTGGCGGCGTAGGCGAGCTTGTCCGGGGGGAGGGGGCGGCGCGACCAGTCGAACTTCTGGGAGCCCTTCTCCAGGGTCACCCCGAGGAGCTCCTCCGCCAGGGCGGCGAGCCCCAGCCGCTCGCGGCCGAGGAGGCGGGCGGCGAGCATGGTGTCGAAGACCCTTCCCCGGGGCGTGAAACCGCAGGAGAGGCGGAGCAGGCGGAGGTCGTAGTCGGCGCCGTGGAAGACGATCTCCTTCCCCTCCAGGGCCCGGAAGAGGGGGGCGAGGTCGCACCCGGCCAGCGGGTCGACGATCCAGTTTCCCCCGCCTGCGGAGAGCTGGATGAGGCAGACCTTCTCGAAGTAGTGGTGGAGACTGTCGGCCTCGGTGTCGATCGCCACCCGAGGGGCGGCCGCGATCCTCCCGGCCAGGGCGGCCAGGCCCTCGGCGGTGTCGATGAAGGCGTAGGGGGAGTGATTCATGCCGCCGACTGTACCACGACCTGTGTCCGCATTCATCGCCTATTCCAGGCCAGGGAGGAGATGTGATAGCAGGAACTAGGGTTATGGTGGGTATATCCCCAGACCGGATTTTATTGTATATGTATGGGAATAATCATGAACCACGGCGAGATAGTCGGATTTCTCTGGTCCGTCGCGGACCTGATCCGCGATACCTTCAAGCGCGGCAAATACCAGGATATTATCCTGCCGCTCACGGTTCTCCGGCGCCTGGATTGCGTGCTGGCCCCGACTAAGGCGAAGGTCCTGGAGACGCAGGCCAAGTTCAAGGGTAAGCTCGACGACCTATACCAGTTGCTCCGCAAGGCGTCAGGTTTCGCCTTCTATAACACCTCCCGCTACGACTTCGAGAAGCTCCTCGCCGACGCTCCCCATCTGGCGGCCAACCTCCGGAATTACATCGCCGGCTTCAGCCCGAACATGCGGGAGGTGCTGGAGAGGTTCGATTTCGACAACACCATCAGCAAGCTGGACGAAGCCGGCCTTCTCTTCCAGGTTCTCGAACGCTTCAAGAACGTCGATCTGCACCCGGACAAGATCGACAACGCAGCCATGGGAACGATCTTCGAGGAGTTAATCCGGAAATTCAACGAAGCGCTGAATGAAAATCCCGGGGAGCACTTCACCCCCCGCGATGTCGTCCATCTTATGGTGGATCTCCTCCTCGCGGGTGATGAGGCCCGGATCGGCCGGAAAGGCGCGGTCTGCGCCATCTACGATCCCTGCTGCGGCTCGGGAGGAATGCTGACCATCGCCAAGGAGCATATTGCGTATGGGGTGCGCAAGAATGGGGAAGTTGTCAGGAAACCGATCAATCCCCAAGCCGACATCCATCTCTTCGGGCAGGAGGTAAATCCCGAAACCTTCGCCGTCTGCAAGTCCGATCTTTTTATGAAATCGGCCGATGGCCGCGACGCGGAGCATATCTTCTTCGGAAGCACCCTCTCCACCGACCGCCACGCCGGCCGTTCCTTCGATTACCTGATCGCCAATCCCCCCTATGGCAAAGACTGGAAGCGCGACGAGGAGGTCGTCTGCGCCGAGCACGAGCGCGGCATGGCCGGCAGGTTCGGCCCCGGCCTCCCCCGGATCAGCGACGGCCAGCTTCTCTTCCTCCTCCACATGCTCGCCCACATGAAGGAACCGAAGGAAGGAGGCTCCCGGGTGGCAATCATCATGAACGGATCGCCTCTCTTCACCGGCGACGCCGGGAGCGGCGAGAGCGAGATCCGCCGCTACATCCTGGAACACGACCTGCTCGAAGCGCTGATCGCGTTGCCCGAACAGCTCTTCTACAACACGGGGATCGCCACCTATATCTGGGTACTAACAAATCGAAAAGCCCCGGAACGCAAAAGCAAGGTTCTGCTTATCGACGCCACGTCGTTCTGGACCCCGATGCGCAAGAGCCTGGGAGACAAACGGCGGGAGATACCCCGCGAGAAAGCCGATGAGATTCTTCGTCTTCTCGGGGAGCAAAAGGAGGGTGAGAACGTCCGGATTTATCCGACCACCCACTTCGGTTTCCGGAAGATCACCGTCGAGCGCCCGCTCCGTCTCAATTTTCGCGCTTGCCCGGAAAGAATCATTCGCTTGGAGGACGAGAAGGCATTCCAAAAACTCGGTCAATCGAAGAAGCAAGGCTCCGCGGGGGCTAAGGAACAGGAAGAGGGGCGAAAGCAGATGGAGGCGATCCGGAAGTTGTTGCGGAACCTCCCCGATACGCTTTTCCTGGACCGGGATGGGTTCGAGAAAGCGCTAGATGCGGCCATAAAGAGGGCGTCTCTCAAAATCGCATCCCCGGTTGTGAAAGCCATCTTCTCCGCGCTCTCGGAGCGGGACGAGACGGCCGCGATCTGCCGCGATGCGGACGGTAATCCCGAGCCCGACCCGGATCTGCGCGACACCGAGTCCGTCCCACTGCCCGTCGGCGACGATCCTTCAGATTCCGCGGGTATTCCAGCGAGCGTGCGCGTCTTTTTCGACCGCGAGGTGAAACCCCATGTCAAGGATGCCTGGATCGATCGCGCCAAGCGCGATGCCAAGGACGGTCGTGTGGGCCTCATCGGTTACGAGATCAACTTCAACCGCTACTTCTACCGCTACGCGCCCCCTCGTCCCCTCGAAAAAATTGAAGCCGATATACGGGCCATCGAGGGCGACATCGTCCGCATGCTAGCTGAGGTAACGGGTGGGCAGACCAAGTAATCACGTAAAACGTCGGCATGTATGGATAAGTGCCGACATTTTGTGTTGACAGAAGCGCTATTCTGACCCATATTGTCGGCATAATGATGCATGGTGCCGACAATATGAGTTTTGATAATCAAGCAGGCCGGCCACTCAGCCGGCTCCGCTCTGCCGGGATAACTGGCTTCTTCCGCCCTTCGCAGATCGAGATAGCGGGCCTGACTCGCGACCAGCTCCCGGCTCTGGTGCGATCCGGAAGCGTCGAGCGTGTCGGACGCGGACTCTATCGGATCGCTGATGCAGAGCCGACCGAGAACTACTCCCTTGCCATGGCCTGTGTGCGGGCGCCAAACAGCATCGTCTGCCTGCTCTCGGCTCTCCGTGTCCACGGCATCGGGACCCAGGCGCCGGCCGAGGTCTGGCTCGCCATTCCGCACAAGGCCCGCGCGCCACGCCTGCATGAACTCCGACTGCGCATCGTGCGCTTCAGCGGCCCGGCCTGGACGTTCGGAGTGCAGAAAATGGAGTTCGAGGGCGTGCCGGCGCGGATCACTTCGCCCGCGCGTACCGTGGCCGACTGCTTTCGTTTCGAGCGTCTTGTGGGGCCGGAGACCGCGATGGAGGCGCTCCAGGATGCTCTGCGCCAGCGCAAGGTGACGGTCGCCGAGCTCTCGCGCGTCGCGGAAGTTCTTCCCTCCCGCCGCCTCACATCGGCGCTCAATGTGAGGTCAATATGAGCCCCGATGTCGCGGCTTCAGTCCGCGCTCGTCTGTTGAACCAGGCCAAGCAGAGCGGGGAGGAGTTCGAGCGGACGCTTGTTCGTTTCGCGGCCGAACGCTTGCTCTATCGACTCGGCGCGTCCCCGGCCAGGGATCGCTGTCTCCTGAAGGGTGCGAGCCTGCTCGCGGTCTGGCTCCCCGATCCCTACCGCGCCACCCGAGACGTAGACGTCCTCGCTTCAGGCGCCGCGGACGATGCAGCGATCAAATCTCTCGTCGCGGAGATCTGCGCCGTCCCGTGTCCCGAAGACGGCTTACGTTTCGATCTCTCCGAGATGGTCGTCGAGACAATCCGGCCGGAGGAGGAGTACCCCGGCAAGCGCGCCCGCTTCCGCGCTTTGCTGGGCCAAGCCCGCATCGCGGTGCAACTTGACATCGGCGACGGCGACGCCGTGGCGATTGCGCCGGAGGAGATCATGTATCCGACAATGCTGGCACCGCTGCCAGTCCCGCATCTACGCGCCTATCCGTGTGCGCTGACAGTCTCCGAGAAATTCGAGGCGATGGTCAAGCTCGACACGCTCAACAGCCGGATGAAGGATTTCCACGATATCTGGGCGCTCGCCGGCGCGTTCGCGTTTGATGGCGCGACGCTGCAGCGCGCCGTCTCCGCTTGTTTCGAGCGCCGTGGAACGACCTGGACCAGCGAAATCCCGCGGGTCCTGACGCCGGCCTTCTACCAGATGCCCGAGATCGAAACCCGCTGGCGGTACTATCTCGCCGCGGGCGCGGTGCTGATCCCGCCGCCAGCGCAGTTCGAGGTGATCGGCGAGCGCGTGATCCAATTCCTCGGCCCGCTGCGGGATAACATTGTCGCCAGCAAATCATTCGAAAACGCATGGCCGCCCGGAGGTCCCTGGCGATGAGCATGTTGCGGCGCTTCAAACCATACCCCGCCTACAAGGACTCCGGCGCCGAGTGGCTGGGGGAAATCCCGACGCATTGGGAGGTGCGGCGCCTGAAGTATGGTGCCGAGCTGAATCCGTCGCCGATGGAAGCGCGCAGACTATCGCAAAACGCCGAGGTCTCATTCGTACCGATGGAGGCTGTCGGCGAGTATGGCGGTATGGATCTCTCTATGACAAAGCAGTTGGTTGACGTTAGCTCCGGCTACACCTACTTCGCGGACGGAGATGTTGTCGTCGCCAAGATCACTCCCTGCTTCGAAAACAGGAAAAGAGCTCTGGCGGCCGGCTTGGCAAATGGAGTCGCGTTCGGGACTACCGAACTGCACGTTCTGCGAGCCCTCGACGCCGTAGACCGGAAGTACTTGTTCTATATTTCGCTGTCCGATGCATTTCGACGGCTCGGGGCAGCCGAGATGTATGGCGCCGGGGGGCAGAAGCGAGTTCCCGAAGCCTTCGTGGAAAACCTGAAGCACCCGCTGCCCCCTGCGCCCGAGCAACGCGCCATTGCTGCGTTCCTCGACCGGGAGACGGATCGGATCGATGGGCTGGTGGCCAAGAATGAGCGGCTGATCGAACTGCTCAGGGAAAAGCGGACGGCTCTCATCACCTGCGCCGTCACTAAGGGTCTCGATCCCAATGTCAAAATGAAGGATTCCGGCGTCGAGTGGCTAGGCGAGATCCCGGCGCACTGGGAGGTGAAGATGCTCAAACGACTCGGGGTAATGCGGGCAGGCGTCTCGATCACCGCCGAGAGCATCGAGCCGACAGGCGAGTATCCCGTCTACGGTGGAAATGGAATCCGGGGGTACACGACTGACTTTACCCACGAGGGGCAGTTTCCGCTCGTGGGCCGCCAAGGTGCGCTATGCGGATGCGTGAACTTCGCGACCGGCAGGTTTTGGGCTTCGGAGCATGCGGTCGTAGTGTCCCCCAACGCGCGGATCAACCCACACTGGCTGGCAGCACTAATTCAGTCTATGGCGCTGAATGCGTATTCGCAATCCGCCGCCCAACCTGGGCTAGCTGTGGAGACTATCGGCGCCGTTTATGCACCGCATCCACCGGAAGCAGAGCAAGGCGCCATCGCCGAGTATCTTGAACACGAGACAACTCGCTTTGACACTCTGATCGTCAAGGTCTGTGACGCAATCAACCACCTCAAGGAATACCGCACCGCCCTCGTCTCCGCCGCGGTGACGGGGAAGATCGATGTTCGGGAACCTACCGCCGGTCTCGCCTCATCATGGAATGACTATATGGATTGATCTGTATCTGCTAGTGTTCGCGTTATGCAATACGAAGCCATCCGCTTCCGCATAAAAAAGCCCGGTTTCAATCCATTGTGGGAGCGGCATTCCTGCCGCGATCCTTCCAATCCGATGGATCGGGGCGGGTCCCGAAGAAGAATTCGGGATGGGGCAGCCGCCCCTCCTACTGGCTGAGCGGGGGAATCAAGATGCCGGAGATCAGCGAACGATCCTTCGAGGAAGCCATGGAGGTCGGCTTGACCTGGAATGCCCCCGCCGCTCACGCCCCTGTCGCGCCCCCGCTGCTTAAGCCTTCTGGAGCATTCGGCGAGCTGAGACCTAGGGGCGGGAGAAAACTCCCCCAAAACAATGTTCCCATTATGGGAACATTGTTTATTGACATCTTCCAGGGACCGGGTATCTTTATATGAGAGTAATCCCCCGAAAACCGAGGCAACTGGAAACCTTTTGGAAACACCATCCCTCCGCAGAACAACCCCTCAGAGCCTGGATGCACGAGGCGGGAAAAGCTCGTTGGCAGACGCCGGCTCAAGTTAAAGTAGAATATCCTTCTGCTGAGATTCTCTGTCACCATAGGGTCATCTTCAAAATCCGAGGGAACCACTATCGTCTGATCGTCGTCATGAATTATAGCCTTCAGATTGCCTATATCCGATTCGTCGGGACCCACAAAGAATATGACCGGATTGATGCGGAGACTATTTAATGAAACCCAAAGTAATCAAAACCGACCGGGAATACGAGGCCGCTCTTAAGCGGATCGGGGATCTCATGGGTGCCCAACCAGGGACTCCTGCGGGGGAAGAGTTGGACCTCTGGGCCACACTGGCAGAACAGTATGGTAATTCTAAATTCCCGATTGAACCACCCAGCCCCATAGAGGCTATCCGCTTCCGAATGGACCAGGCCGGACTTCGCCCCAAGGATTTGGTCCCCTACATCGGCACACGCGGAAAAGTTTCGGAGGTGCTGAGCGGTAAGCGTCCTTTGAGCCTCGCGATGATTAGGAGCTTGAATCAAGGCCTGGGGATACCGGCGGAATCTCTCTTGTCGGATACCGGACAGTATTTACCGGAAAATTCCGACCGCCTTGATTGGGCTCGTTTCCCGATAAAAGAAATGGCGCGCTTCGGCTGGATTTCTCGTGGTTCAAATTCATTAATCAAGACAAGAGAATCGGCGAAAGAAGCGATATTTTCAATGATTTCTAGCCTGGGAGGCATGGAACTGGAACCGGCTTTCCTGCGCCAGCATATACGCTCCGGTTCCAGCGCAAACCACTATGCTCTCCTAGCGTGGCGTCTCCGGATATTATCTCAGGCCACTTTACAAAGCATACTTCCCTACAAACCGGGTTCGATCTCCGCTGCATTTACCAGCGAGCTAGCACATATAAGCGCCCTGGAGAATGGGGCCCAGCTAGCTCGGAAATACCTGAAGGAACATGGTATATACCTGATCATCGAACGCCATCTGCCCGGCACCCATCTCGACGGGGCGGCCATGAAAGCAGCAGATGGCAAGCCCTTAATCGCTCTCACTCTTCGCTATGATCGGCTCGATAATTTCTGGTTTACCCTGTTCCATGAACTAGCGCATGTCGCTCTTCATTTGAACACCAGTAAGAATTCGGTTTTTTTGGACGATCTGGAATATAGAAATGTCGATACTCCTGAAAAAGAGGCCGATAGATGGGCCGAAAATGCGCTTATCCCTCCGGATTCCTGGCGGAAATTGAGGCGCACGCGCTCTTTATCGCCATTCAAGATACGCAAATTCGCGAACGAGCTGATGATAAGTCCAGCAATAGCCGTCGGGAGATTGCGCAGGGAGCGCAATAATTACCGTCTGTTGGCAAACATGGTCGGGAGCGGCGAAGTGCGCAAGCAGTTTGGAATGAATAAGTCCTAAAAGACCCTACGGGCAATCCTTTTCGATCTTGTGTCTGGAGACAGTTCATGCCGGAGATCAGTGAACGATCCTTCGAGGAAGCCATTGAGGCCGGCTTGACCAGGAATGCCCCCGCCGCTCACGCCTCTGGCGCGCCCCCGCTACTTGAGCCTTCCGGAGTTTTCGGCGAGCTGAGACCGGGGGGCTGGAGGAAACTCTCCCCGGAAGCTTATGATCGAGCGCTCTGTCTCATCCCCGAGGACGCGGTAGGATTTATCCTCGCCACACAGACGAAGGAATGGGGGCGCCTCAAGCAGCATCATGGCGACGGCGTCAGGGAGCAGTTTATCAAGCGACTCGCCCGCGAAATTGAACGGCGGGGCTCGCTCGACGTCCTGCGCAACGGGATCAAGGACTCGGGCTGTAAGTTTCATCTCGCCTTCTTTCGCCCCTCGAGCGGCCTCAACGAAGAGACCCGCCGCCTCCATGCCGCCAACCTCTTCGCCGTGGTCCGCCAGCTCGCCTACAGCGAGAAGACCTCGCAGACCCTCGACCTCGTCCTGTTCCTGAACGGCATCCCGATCTTCACGGCGGAGCTCAAGAATCCCTTGACCGGCCAGACGGTCGAAGACGCCATCCGGCAATACCAACGCGACCGCGATCCCCGGGAGCCTCTCTTCGCTCATGGCCGCTGTCTCGCCCACTTCGCGGTGGACCCCGATATGGTCTATGTCACCACCCGTCTCGCCGGCCCCCGGACACGCTTCCTGCCCTTCAACCAGGGCAAGTTTGGAGGCGCGGGGAACCCTCCCGTCCCTCCCACCCGCCAGGGCTATGCCACGGACTATCTCTGGGAGAATATCTGGGCGAGGGACTGCGTGCTCGAGCTTGTCCGCCGGTTCATCCATGAGGTGGAAGAGGAGGACGACCGTGGCCGCAAGACCGGGACACGTTCTCTGATCTTCCCGCGTTTCCACCAGCTCGACGCCGTCCGCCAACTGGTCTCGCATGCCCGTTCAGAGGGGCCGGGACAACGATATCTGATCCAGCATTCTGCGGGAAGCGGCAAGAGTTTCACCATCGCCTGGCTCGCCCATCATTTAGCCACCCTTCACGACGATTCCGATCGGCGGGTATTCGATTCGATCGTGGTCGTCACCGACCGGCGCATTCTCGACCGCCAACTTCAGACCACCATGCGCCAGTTCGAGCAGACTCTGGGGGTGGTGGAGAACATCGACACCACCTCCCGCCAGCTCAAAGAAGCCCTGGAAGCGGGGAAAACGATCATCGTCACCACCTTGCAGAAATTTCCGGTGATCGCCAAGGAGATCGGCGAGCTTCCAGGAAAGCATTTTGCGGTAATTGTCGACGAAGCGCATTCCTCGCAGACGGGCGAGAGCAGCAAGAGCCTGAAATCAGTGCTCGCCGCCGGCAGCCTGGAGGAAGCCGAACGCGAGGAAGAGAGCGCCGAGACGCCCGAAGAAGAACTGGAGGACGCGGTCCTCTCCGAGATGGAGAAGCGGGGGCGGCTCCCCAACCTCTCCCTGTTCGCTTTTACTGCCACGCCCAAGCCCAAAACGCTGGAGCTCTTCGGGCGGCGGCGCACGGACGGGAAGTTCGAGCCCTTCCATCTCTACAGCATGCGCCAGGCGATCGAAGAGCGGTTCATCCTCGACGTTCTAGAGAACTACACCACCTATAAAGCCTATTGGCGCCTGCTGAAAACGATCCGAAACGATCCCCGCTACGACAAGAAGAAGGCCGAATATCTCCTCAAGTCGTTCGTGGAGCTCCACGCCCACGCGATCAACGAAAAGGTGCGGATCATGGTCGAGCACTTTGCCGCCAAGTCCCAAAACGAGATCGGCGGGAAAGCCAAGGCGATGATCGTGACCCGCTCCCGGTTGCACGCCGTCCGCTACAAGCTGGCGGTGGATCGCTATCTCCGGGAGAAGGGCTATCCCTTCCGGGCGCTGGTGGCCTTCTCCGGCACGGTCCAGGACAACGGGCAGTCGTATACCGAATCCGGGATGAACTCGGCGGGGGTGGACCGGACAATCGGAGAGCGCCAGACCGCCAAAGAGTTCGAGAAACCGGAGTATCGCTTTCTCATCGTAGCCAACAAGTTTCAGACCGGCTTCGACCAGCCCCTTCTCCATACCATGTATGTGGACAAGAAATTGGGCGGCGTGAACGCCGTCCAGACGCTATCCCGCCTCAACCGGATCCATCCCGACAAGCGTGGGACACTGGTCCTCGACCTCGCCAATGAAGCCGACGCCATCCGGGCGGCCTTCGAACCCTACTACGAGACCACCCTCCTATCCGAAGCGACCGATCCCAACCTGCTCTACGAGATCCAGAGCCGCCTGTCCGCTTTCCCCGTCTACACTGCGGCCGACATCGATCGATTTGCCCGGATCTACTTCGATCCCAAGGCCGGCCAGGACCAGCTCTATGCGGCGCTGGCGCCGGTCGTCGAACGCTTCCGGGATATCTCCCTTGAAGAAAGAGCCGATTTCCGCGGCCAAATAACGGACTATATCAGGCTCTATGCCTTCCTGGCTCAGGTCCTGACCTTCGCCGACGCGGAGCTCGAGAAGCTCTATGTATTCGCGCGTTATCTCCGCCGTCTCCTCCCCGCGGACCGGGCGGAACTGCCGCGCGAGGTCCAGCGCAACATCGACATGGAATCCTACCGTCTCCAGCGCACCAGCAGCGGCCGGATCCCGCTCGAACGGAAAACGGGCCTCCTCGATCCGGTCTTGACCAAGGATCGCCATGGCCTGGACGACGAGGAGATGGAGCCGCTCTCCCGGATCATCGCCGATCTGAACGAGCGTTTCGGCCTCCACCTCGGCCCCGAGCACAAGGTGACGCTCGGCCAGATGATGAAGCGGCTGGACGGGGACGCCGCTCTGGACGCCAGCGCCCGGGTCAACACGCGCGAGAATGTCCGTCTCACCTTCGAACACAAGGTCGAGGACGTGATCCAGGAGATCGTCGATTCCAACTTCGATCTTTACAAGCGCATCACCGACGACCGGGCGTTCGGTTTGGCAATCAAGACTTTCCTTTTCGACCAGTATCTCAGGGCTCACCGCCAGGCCGACGAATTGATCAAGCGGGGGGAATCGAAGACGCTGGAATTCAAGGCCACCCTGCGTTGGAGCCTCCGCGAGAAACGTCAAGACGACACGGGCGTCACCCACGCCGTTCTTAAGACGGTCGCCGCCTTCCTCAATACCGAGGGCGGGGACCTGTTGATCGGCGTGGCCGACGATCGGACGATCGTTGGGATCGAAGCCGATCGTCTGGAGAATGACGATAAGTTTATGCTTCACCTGGCTCAGGTCGTCCGCAACGGCCTGGGGGACCGCGCTGGAACCTGCATCGATCCTAAGACCCAGATTGTCCAAGGGAAAACCGTGTGCCTGGTAAGCTGCCAGAGAAGTCCCGAGCCGGTGTTTCTCAAGTGGAAAGGGATGGAGGCTAATCCTAGTGGGGACTTCTATGTGCGCAGTGGGCCGGGGAGCATTCGCCTCAGCCCGGAAAGCGCCGCGGAGTATATCCGGCCTCGCTTCAGTAGTGCGACTAAACCGCCCCTGAAAGTCTCCTAGCGAGCTATTTCTATCGATGTTGAAGATTGTTTCAGCGTTCAAGCCGGTTGCGCTATAGCCAACGCCAATGCCCATGCTTGTACTAATGCCACTTTTTCAGTTCGCTTATGTTGACGATGTTGATTACAAATTCACCGATCGCCGTTTTTCGATCCGCTCTTTCAGGGTAGCCGAGATTCCATCTATTGACCTTTTTTCGGCGCATGATCGCCAACAGATGGGACACGCACGCTGGGCAATCGTCGCTGACACCAACGATCTCTCCAAGTATGAGAATGATATTAATCTCCTCATCATGGCATTTCGCATCCTAAGCGATGACTTACCTCCATTTATTAAATATCGGTTATCTCCGGATGCTTCGTTTTGCAGCATAATCCATGAAACTATGACCAATATCCATATTGGCCCCAGAATGCGCCAGATATATCGAGTGGATGACCTTTCCAATATCGATAACTCCTATAGTTCTCTCAAGGCGGCCAATGAAACATCCGGAAGACTACATAACGCATGCTATTTCCTTTATCGTGCATTCCATAATACGCATTGGGTTGACTCATTTCTCTTTTTCATGAGTGCTCTCGAGGCAGTATTTTCCAAAGATTCGAAAGGCGGCGCTACGGCAACTATATGTCGTCGCGTTTCAAAGTTTCTGAATGATCCAACATCGTGCTCTTATGATGACGTAAACAATCTCTATGACATCCGATCTCGAATTGTTCACGGCGATCTTCGAGCTAGTGATGATCCGGCTGAAAACTTGCGCCACCTTAAGAAGCTAGAGCGCCTTACAATCCACTGTTTCCGGAAATTAATTGCGATTGATGGATTTGCTCATTTCAAGGATAGGATTCTTAGAGACAATTATCTTTCCGCTCTGGACTCGTAAAACTGCAATAGGTGGGATCGAGGGACTTACGCACGATTAATGTCGGCTGGGATCGCGGCTGGAAGCCGCTCCCACATTGGGTGGAGAGACACTCAACCCGTAGCACAGAGTTAATTCAGTGCCGCGGTTGCGCGGATATTTCCGTCCGGCCAGCCTGCGCGCGGTGCTGCTTCTCGGACGGCGCACCTGCAGCGCCCCGGCGGACTCGCGCGCAGCGGCACTGCGGCGGCCGCTCGCAGAGCGGGCCGACAAACACCGTCAGCGTCGGCGGGGCGGGGGCTGCGTCGTTGGTAGGCCGCTTCTGCGAAGCGGCGCTAGCTCCGGCCGATCGCCGAGAGGGCAGATCCCCCCTGGCACTGAAGCATTACGGACTACCCCGGGACGGTCACAGGCCGGAGGCCCAGGAACGGGCCCAGTCGAGGATGCGTTCGAGGCCCCCGCCCGAGGGGTCGGGCGGAAACGGGGTGGGGGCGGGCGGGTGGGGTGAGGGCGGCGTGGGTTCGGCGGCGGACCCGTCCCAGCCGGCGAGGCGGGCGAGCATCCACCAGAAAGCCCGCCCCTTCCGGTTGCAGTTCAAGGGCTCCGAGTGGGCGCACGCGCAGGGGGAGCAGAGCTCCGAGCCGGGATGACCGGCGCACCACTCCGCCGCCCAGTTTCCCCCCGCGTAGTCGCAATTGTCGTTCGCTCCCCGGTCGAGGAAGTCGTTTCCATCCGGGTCGTAGCGCTCGAGGTCCGCGAAATCGAAGAGGGTTTTTCCCCGGGCGACGCAGAAGTCCCGGATCTGCTGGTTGCGGGCGTTCAGGTTCCCCCCCGAGCCCGAACCGTCGAGATGGCCGGTCATGTAGACGAAGCGGATCTGGGGATAGTCGGCCTCCAGGCGGCTCAGGTGGTCGAGGTAGCAGGCGATCCCCTCCGGCGTCTGCTCGGAGACGCCGTCGCACCACGACCAGACCACCAGGTTGCGGTCGTTCCCCGGCTCGTCGAGGCGGGCCCGGGTGGCCCAGTACCAGGCATCGTCGCAACCGTAGCCGAGGTCCCCTTCGGCTTCCTCCAGGGAGAGCGTTCCCTCCCCGCCGTTGAACGTGAAGGGGGCGCGGTCGATCGCCGCCATCCCGCTGACGATCTGGCTGCCGTGGGAGGTGTGGCCGTACCAGACGCGGAAGGAGGCCTTGGCCTGGCTCGCCCAGGAGGCGGGGACGCGGGAGAGGTCGGCGCAGGAGTGATCGATGACGATCCCCTGCCCCGCCGCCAGCGCCGAGCAGGCGGCGGCGAGGCCCAGGGCGATTCCCAAACCGATCAGCGCGGTCCGCATCGATTTTCTCTCGCCGACTCGGCGCGCCCGAAATTGCCTCCCGGGGCCGCGCTCCAGATTCGATCAGGCCTTCGCGAGGCGGGTGTCGAAGGCCGGGACCCCGGCCTTGAACTTCTCCACCTCGATGTCGAAGCCGTCCAGCGCCGCCAGGGTCAGCGTCTTCTTCTTCCCCCGGACGATGTTGACCAGGCGGCCCTTGATGTGGAGCCGCAAGCCCTTCTTGAACTCGCCCCGGACCGCGCCGTCGTAGACGACGAAGTCCATGGTCGGGTGCTTCTCGCCGTCCACATAGACGTTCTCCAGGGTGAGGACGACCGGGACGTAGAGGGAGTGGATGTTCTCGGCCACCGTCCCGTAGGCTTCCACTTTCTCCTTTACCAGCTCCACCGCGCAGTCGCGGACCGGCGCCTCGGCGAGGTCGCGGTAGACGAAGAAGGTGCAGACCTCGTTCCGGTTGAGGTAGATCTTGAGCGGCCAGAACTTGCCGTACTCCACCACCTGCCGCTCCGGCTCGCTGTAGATAATCGACCAGAGCTTCCGGACCACCCGCCAGTTCTCCTCCACCGTCCCGAAAAAGACCAGGTCGATGTCGGAGTGGAGGCCGCGGCGGCCCAGGGCCGAGGAGCCGGTGATCCCCAACCGCTTCAGGGGGACCTCGAAGAGCTCGCTCGCCTGGCGGACGATCTCCCCGACCTTGGGGAACTGATCCATCACGTACTCGAGCGCCCGGCGGTCGTTGAAGAAGCCGGCGAAGGAGGAGCGGGGAAAGGCGACCTGGTACTCGCAGAGGGAGAGCTTGTGGGAGTCGGGAGGGAGTTCGGGATAGAGGCGGTAGAGCTTTTTGATCTGGTCCTTGTGGGAGACGTAGGCGGTCTTCCCGTCCCGTTCCTCCTTGATGATGCTGGAATACTTCCGACCGTGGATGTCGGTGGATCCCTTGGGGTCGGGGTAGTAGATCAGCTTCCCGATCGCCGTGTCTCCGGGGTGCCAATACCCCTCCACGTAAACGAAGGCCCCGTCCGAGCGCATCAGGTAGGTGGTGTCGAGCGGCCCCATGGTCATCTGCTCGATCGGCTGCATGATCCGGGAGATCACCTGGTCGAAGGTGTCGGGCATGACGGTTCTCCGGTGTTAGGGGTTGACGATCGACGTGGACCGGCGCTTCCGCCGAACCTTAGGCTTCCGCGCCCGTCCGCGGGACGAGCGAGGAAACATAATCGTAGAAGTCCAGCTCGCCGGCGGCGAGCCCCTTCTCGTAGACGTAGCCGGAGGCGAGCGTGGAGGCGAAGACCGCCCGCAGGTAGATCCCGGGGACTCTCGCCAGCACCCGCTCGAGCCCCACGGCCTCGATCAGGACGGGGGGGCAGTGGCGGCAAACCACCGCCTCCCGGAGCCGCGCGTTCTCGAAGAGACCGGAGGCGGCGATCCGGTCGGTCATCAGGTTGATCTTGTCGGAGAGGAGGTCGGAGAGGAGGGCGAGGGGGCGGCCGGTCCGCTGCCGGTCCTCCCAGAGGACACGGAACTCCCGCCGGGCGTTAAGGCGGATGACGCTGACGATCTCCTCCACGTAGCGGGCCCGGAAGGAGGGGATCTTCCCGCCGGGGCGGACGGTCATCATCTCCCGGAACTCCTCGTCGGAGAGGGCCAGGGCGGCCAGGACCTCGAGCGAGGAGGAGGTGACACCCCCCTTGTTGGCCGAGGAGTCCTTGAAGACGACGACCCCCTTCTCCTCCAGGCGGAGCCGCGCCTCCTGGGTGATGAAGAGGTTCGCCCCTTCCACGATCGCTTTGGCGCGCGGCTTTCCCTTCTCGGAAAAGAACTCCTGCCAGTTCCCGATCGTGATCGCCCGGGGCCGGCCGCCGCAGGGAACAAAGAGGTCGGCGGCGAGCGGGGGAAAGAAGTGGAAGCGGTTGCGGAACTCGGTCCCGTTGTGGACCTTGGTCCCGTCGGGGAGGACGACGTCCCGATCGGCGACGGAGACGAAGAACCCCTGGGCGGAGAGCTTCGCGCGGTCGAAGGACTTGACCGTCTGGCGCTTCTCGGCCAGGCGTCCGAGCTCCCCCCGGTCGATCCCGGCGGGGTCGTAGAGGACGCCCGAGCCGTCGATCACGGCCAGCATCTTCTCCCGGGAGAGCCGGATCTCGTTCGAGCCCAGGTCCCCGTCCGGGCCGCCGGTCTGGAACTTGGTAGTCGTCTCCTCCTTCCAGCCCAGGGCCTCCCGCACCCCCCGCACGAACTCCCGGACGCCGTTGGTGGTCATCCCGTAGGTGTCGTGGGGGATGCCGCCCAGCTCGGGCTTCTTGCCGGTGGTGAAGGCTTTCCAATAGCGGTAGCCGCGCTCGCGGGCGCGCGCCGCCGCCCAGTTCATCAGCTCGGCCGTCCCCTCGTCGGGGCCGAGGAAGACGATCTCCTCCCGCCCCAGGGCGTCGAGGACCTGGGGGTGGGGGAGGAGGAGGTCGAGCAGGCCGTCGATATACTGCTTGAAGATCGTCTCCCCCTTGTCCTGGTAGCCCAGGGCGAGGAGGATCGTTCCCTTCGACCCGCCCTCCGGGATGTCCTTGTTCTTCTGCTGCTGGGTTAGGGCGAGGTTGTAGTTCTCGTCGAAGATGAAGTCGGAGTTGAGGTCGTAGTCGGCCTGGGAGGGGGAGCGGACTATCCGCACCCCGCCCCGGGCGATCTCCCGGAAGCGGACGTGGAAGCCGCGGAACCCCTTCCCGAAGATGAAGAAGATCCCGCAGGGCCGCTCTGGGTAGTCCGCGGGGTTGAGATAGGCGGGGTCGAGGCGAAAGGAGACGCAGATCTTCTCGTCCTTGAAGAAGTTGGTCTTCTGGATCGACCGGTGGAAGGCGAAGAGGGACTCCAGGACCTGGCGTTCGATCTCGGAGGTGACCTCGGCCTCCAGGCGCTTGCGGGCCCGGGCCAGGGGGAGATCGGGCTGGCGCTTCTTGAGGTCGGGGTCGCAGGCCTGGACGAAGGCCTCCCAGAGGGAGCGGACGATCTGGCTGTGCTTCAGGAGCACGCCGTTGATCCTGTCCTCGTGGTAGGTGTCCTTCGCCAGGTGCGTCTTGAATAGGGAGAGGAGGCCCAGGAGCTCGGGCTTGCCCGCCAGGGCCCGGGAGAGGGCGATGTACTCCTCGGTGTAGGTGGTCAGGAACTGGTGGGCGAAGGCGGCGGCGGCGAAGGCGTACATCGTCTCCGGGGCGGAGCAGGCCCCGGAGTAGAAGAGCTCGGCGAGCCGCCCGCCGGGGAGGATGGCCGCCATGCCGATGTCCCGCTCCAGGCGGGGCGGGAGGTCGGCGGCGGCGGTCCGGGAGAGGTAGAAGGAGAAGATCACCGTCCCGTCGGCGAAGGGCTCGGCGTACTCGCGGGTGATGTGAAGCTCGTACTTCTTGAGGATGAAGGTGAAGTTGGTGAGAAAGCCCGGCGCGGCGTCGCGTTCGAGACCGACCATGATCCGCGTCTCCCGCTCTTCGGGGAGCTCGGAGACCCGGGTCAGGGGGACGTGCCGCCCCCGCAGGTCGTTCCAGAGCGACCGGTAGCGCTCGATGGTGGACGCCGGGGAGTTCTGGAGGAAGTCGAGGCTCGACGCCTCCTCGAATGATCCCCCCCCGGAGGCGGAAGGGAAGGCCGGGCGGGTGACCAGGTAGATGCGCAGGGGATAGCCGCGGCAGAGGTAGCTGTGGAGGCGGCAGGCCGGGAAGCGCCTTTCGATCCGCTCCTTGATCGCCCGCACCTGGTCGTAGCCGTCCTCTCCCACGTAGGTCGCGGAGGAGGCCTGCTCGTCGATGAACTGGATGCCCGCGGTCTGGCCCCCGCTCGACTCGGCGATGATCCGGGTCGCCCGGAAGAACTCGATGTGGCGGGCGATCTGGTCGAGGGGGGTGTACTTGAAGTAGTAGTCGGCGATCCCGAGGTCCCGGCAGAACCAGGCGACCTCCCGGCGGGTCCGCTCCCGGGAGAAGTTGCCCCGCCCGAGGATCAGCTCCTCGATCTCCTTGAGCTGGGCGACGGAGAGGGGGCTGCCGCGGGCGATCTCGGGGAGGGTCGGGAGGGGGGAAGGGCGGGGTCGGGCCATGGGTCGTCCACTCCAGCGCCCCCTATGCTAACGCCAGAGGGGAGGGGGGTGTCAAGGAGAAGAGGGAACACCAAAGAAGGTTACGTAAGGTTACGCCAAGACAAAAGTTACGTAAGGTTACGTGAGGTTACGAAAAATCGCTGGCGCGGGACGCTCTAACGTCTCGCGGGCAAGCGGTCTCCTCGGCGGCCTGGAGTTTTCCACCCACCCGCTTTCTCCAGGCGGTAGAGCGCGTGGATGAATCTCCCCATCATGAAGTCGGCTCGGCGAAGAAGAGACGAGAGTTCCCGAAACTCCTCGGCCGTGATCAAGCTATCTTCGCGGCAGTCATCTACATCTCCGGAAAGCTCGGCGAGCGAACCTTGGCTGATGTGGATGCCCTGGATAAATTCGCCGAGACTCCCCCTGCGGTAGAATTCTCGGATGTTTTGCTTGGCCGATCTCGCCGCGGCCCGCATCTGCGACACAAGGCGGATATGGCTCTTGGGGAATCGATCGGTGATCCGACACACCAGGCGCCGGATCTCGCAGATATCCCGATAAAATATCAGCTTCTCGTATGCCGCTGGACGGTTCGCCATCATATAGATAAGGACTCATCTCGAGCGCCTTTTCTTGCATTTTTATTCGGACGACGCCTTAGGTAACCTTACGTAACATTACGTAACTTTTGTCTTGGCGTAACCTTACGTAACCATTTTTTATCCGGGATAGCTCGCCGGGACCAGGTAGGCGAAGAAGGCGATCAGGTTGAGCGCGGCGAGCATGGCGACCAGAACGGCCGCCGCGCGGGACCGGCGGGCGGGCGGGAAGAGGTCCAAGAAGCCCGCGGCGAAGAGGACGGCGATCGCGGGGAGGGCGGGGAAGAGGTAACGCCCCTGGTGCTGGGGGACGAAGAGGTTATTCTTGACCGCGCCGAGGAGGAGGAAAAGCACGGCGGCGTGGAGGAGCGGAGAGCCTCTGAGGGTGAGGCGGTCGCGCTGGCGGCGGACGGAGGCGATCCAGCCGGCGGCGGCCGCCGCCAGCGCGCCCACCCAGCACCAGACGAGCCAGTCCCCGACGGCAATGCTCATCCAGCCGAAGCGGGCGACGAAGGAGGCGGAGATCTCGGCGGCCATCAGGCGGAGACGGGCGGGGACCAGGAGGGCCGGGTCGAGCGCGGTAGCCCGGAGCCAGAGGAGGCGGGCGCGGGGGAGGAGATCCCCGGGGCGGGCGAGGAGGGCAAAAGCGATCAGGACCGCCGAGGGGAGAAAGAGATCGAGGTCGCTCCCGGATGGGCCGGGGCGCCGGCGGGGGAGAAAGAGCGAGAGAAGGGCGACGGGGAAGAGGAAGAGGAGGTTCGCCTTGACCAAGAGGCCGGCGGCGAGCAGGAAACCGGCCGCGAGCCGATCGGCGCGGGAGGGGATCGCGGCGAGCGCGCTCCTCAGGAGGAAGAAGAGGGCGGCGGCGGCCACGGCGACCGAGAGCGCGTCGTTCCCGATCGCGGCGGTGATGAAGGTGAACTGGGGGAGGGTCGCGGCGAAACCGGCCGCGAGGAGGGCGACCGGGGGCGAAGACGGGGCGAGGAGGCGCGCCAGACGGTAGATGAAAAAGACGGCAACCGCGCCGAAGGCGACCGAGAGGAGGCGGAGGAGGTGGCCGCGGATCTCGCCGGGGGGGAGGGAGAGGAGGGAGGAGCGCCGGTGCACGAACAGGTTGCCCTCCCTGGAGAAGCCGGGACGGACCGGGGGAAGACCGGGCGAAGCGCCCAGGGGGAGGGCGCGGGAGAAGGCGACCGTTGCGAACGGCGCGGCGAGGCGGTAGTAGAGGGGGGGCTGGGCGGACTCGTAGAGCGAGTAGAGATAGCCCTCCGACCAGACTTCAAGGGGCGGGGCGGACGGGCGGGGGGGACGGAACGACCGCCCGTCGGAGATCTTGCGGACGCAGAGGTAGTGGGAGGGCTCGTCCGGCGCCTCCCAGAGGGGGACGCCGAAGGCGTAAAGGAGGGAGAGGAGGACGTAGAGGACGAGAATCCGAAAACAGCTTTTGTCCATGGCGATCGCGGGGCGATAATAACGGCCGCGGCTAGCATATATCATCGGCCAGCGGTCATGTATCATTTATCAACCGCGCCGGCGGGGGCGCGCCCGGCGGGCAAACGCGGCATGCGAAAAGAAGATTCGATCCTGATCGGACTCTGCGCCGATCCTCCCCGGCCGTTCGCCTCCGCTTCCGCGATCGACTGGGGCTACCTTCTCCGCGCCTCCGCCGCCAACCGCCTGGACGGGATCGTCTTCAACGCGCTCGATCGGTTGGGGATGCTGGGGGCCGTCCCGGAGGCCGCCCGGGTGGCCCTGGAAGAGCGCTACCGCCGGGTCGTGGAGACGGTCTCCGTCCACCTCCGCCACGCCCAGGACCTCGCCGCGCGCTTTAGCGCGGCCGGACTCCGGATGGCCGTCCTGCGCGGGCCGGCGCTCGGCCTCACGATCTACCCGAAGCCTTACCTCCGCCCCTTCCACGACCTCGACCTCCTCGTCCCCCGGGAGGAACTTGCGGGAGCCAAGGAGATCCTCGCCGCCGCGGGCTTCCTCCCGGAGGCGGGGCTCCTCCCCGACCGCTACTTCGAGAAGCACCACCTCCACCTCCGCCGCGTGCACGGGCAGACGCGGGCCGTAGCCGAGATCCACTGGGCCTTCGACCACCCCTACGCCCCGACCCTGGTGGAGATCGGCGCCCTCCTCGCCCGCGGACGCCCCGCCGGTCCGCCGGGGGCGCCCCTCGTCGTCCTCGAACCCGCCGATTCCCTGGTCACGCTCTGCCTCCACCTGCGCAAGCACTGCGTCTTCCTCGACGCCCTCCGGGCGGAGGAGGACTTCCCCTCCCTCCTGATCGGGGAGCGGGCGCTCCTCTGGCTCGCCGACATCGACCGGGCGGCGCGGGGGATGGACGCCGCCGGCTGGGAGCGGGCCCGCAAGCGGGCCCGGGAATGGAGTCTGCTGGAGGCGCTGGAGTCGTGCCGGCTGGCCGCGGAGCGGGTCTGGAGCGGCGGCGGACGGGAGCCGGGGGCGGCTGGGCTGAGCCGCTGGGAACGGGCGGCCGCCCGGCGGCGGATCGCGGTCCTCCGTGGCGAGGGGGGAAAGGGACGCTTCGACCGCTTCCTCTTCGGGCTGCGCGCCGACACGATCTTCCGGCCGGTGCGGGGGCTGGAGCTCGCGGGCTGCCTCTTCCCGCCGGCCGACTACCTGCGGAAGCGATACGGGAGCGGCGGGCCGGCGGCGCGGGCCGCCCATGCCGCCCGGATCACGGGACGGCTGCTGGCGAACGCCTGGGACTACGCCCGCCTGAGGCGGCGAGGGAAACACCCTGATCGGCGACAGCCGAACTCTTGATCAGCGCGCCCGGCGGACGCCGCCGCCGGGAGCGCTGATCAATGCTCCATCTCTTCTCGCAGGGCGTCCTTCTCGACGACTTCCCAGTCCCCCGTCTCGTTCAGGAAGACATAGTAGTCGCCGGGGTGCTGGCGGGCGAACTCGTCGCGGTAGTCGAGCGTGTAGATCCGGATCGGCCAGGCGGTGACCGCCCCCCAGGGCTGGGCCGGGCCGAAGCGGATCGAGTAGGGCGTGTGGCCGAGGTGGAAGTAGTCGTCGACCGCGAACCAGGTGTTGGCCCGGGTGGGATGGACGGCGCAACCGGAGAGGAGAACGAGCGACGCCGAGGCGAGAACGAGCAGTGTCAGACCGACGCTCTTCATCGCTTAACATACTAGCGTCCCCGCCCTCTCGGGTCAAGCCAATGCTGGCCCGGCGCGCGGAGATGAATGTCCGCGCCTACGGATGAGGCCGGGGCGTCCGCTCGGCCACGGTCAGCGGGAAGCCGGGAGATCGGAGGAGGACCCGAGGAAGAAGCGGGTGAGGGACCGGACCGACCAGAGGCCGGTTGCGGGACGGAAGATCGCCGGGGAAGCCGCCCCCGGACCCCCGTAGCCGCCGGGGACCGGACGGTCGCCGGCGCCGCCGAAATATATCCCCGTGACGGACCGAAAAGCCCAGAACCCGGTAGAAGGACGGAAGACCGCCGGATCGACCGTCCCGTCGCCGTCGCCGTCGGAGGGGACGGGCTCGTCGGAGGACTGGCCGAAGTAGAGAGCGGTCAGCCCCCGGATTGCCCAGCGGGAGAGGGCGGGCTGGAAGACCGCGATCTCGGCCGTCCCGTCGCCGTCGTAGTCGGCCGGGACGGGGAGCGAGCTCGCAGCGCCGAAGAAGAGCCGGGTCAGGTCCCGGACCGACCAGAGGCCGGTTGCGGGGCGGAAGACGGCGGCGGACGCTCCGGAACCGTACGCTCCGGGGAGCGCCCAGTCGTCCGAGGACCCGAGATAGAAGCGCGTGAGAGCCCGGACCGACCAGAGGCCGGTTGCGGGGCGGAAGACGGCCGGGACGGCGGTGCCGTCGCCCCGGAAATCGGACGGAACGGGGAGATCGGACGAGCCCCCGAAATAGAAGCGGGTGAGCGACCGGACCGACCAGAGGCCGGAGGATGGGCGGAAGACGGCCGGGTCGGAGGTGCCGTCGCCGTCGTAGTCACCCCCGCCCGGGCGGGCGTGGAGGGGGGTGGGGCTGGGGACGGGCGACGGGGTGGGCGGCCCGGTCTGGCCGCTCCACCCGGCCAGGCGCGCCATCAGCCACCAGAAGGCGCGCGCCTTCTGGTTGCAGTTCAGGGGCTCCGAGTGGGCGCAGCAGTCGTCGCTGCCGCAGCCCGCGCAGCGGTCGTCGCCGGGATGGCCGGCGCACCACTCTACCGCCCAGTTGCGCTCCTCCCCCTCCCGCCAGTAGTAGCAGCCGTCGTCGGCGTCCAGATCGAGATAGTCGGCGCCGGCAGGGTCGTAGCGCTCGAGGTCGGCGAAGTCGAAGAGGATCTTGCCGTTGGCGACGCAGTAGTCCCGGATCTGCTGGTTGCGCAGGTGGAGGTTCCCGGAGGATCCGCTCCCGTCCAGATGGCCGGTCATGTAGATGAAGCGCTTCCCGGGATACTCGGTTTCGAAGGCGTCCAGGACGGACAGGTAGCCGCCTATGTAGCTCTCGTCGCTCCCGGAGACCTGGCCGCACCACGCCCACATCGAGTATTGGATCGCGGGGTTGTGGTCGATGACGTCGCGGGTGTGCTGCCTCCCCTCCTCGTTCTCCCAGTAATCCCCCGGTTCAATGTAATCCTCGTCCTCCTGGCCGTCGAAGATGCAGAGCGCCCCGGCCTCGGCCGGGAGGGAGCAGTAGCCCACGGCCACGCTGTAGTAGGTGTCGATCCCCTCCAGGACTTCGATCCCGGTGACGACCTGGCCGCCGTGGGAGGTGTGGGCGTAGTGGAGCTTCAGGTTCTTCGCCTGGTCGATCCAGTAGGCGGGCACCAGGCTCAAGTCGGTGCAGTTGTGGTCGATGACGATCGCCTGGGGGAGGACGGCGGGGGCGAGGACGAGGGCGGCCGCCAGGGCGGTGGGGAGGAGAGAGTATGTTTTCATGCTTAAACATAGCACAAACAATCCCCTTGCCGGAGAGGGGAAAGCGCGTAGACTGGGCGGATTTGTCGGACCGGTCGGACTGGTCTGACGGGTCCAACGCCATGAAAAACCGGATTCTCCTTTCCACCGGATCGATCAACAACTACGGGACCGACCGGGCCTTCGAGATCGCTCGGCGGACCGGCTTCGACGGGGTCGAGGTCATCGTCGACCGGAAGACCGACACCTTCCAGGCCCCCTATCTCCGGTCCCGGATCGAGCGCCACGGCCTCCCCGTCCGGGCGGTCCACTCCCCCTTCTCCTTCCTCAAGCTCGCCGGCTGGGAGAGCGGCGAGATCCCCCGGGCCCGGAAGTCGGTCCGGCTGGCCGAGGAGCTGGGCGCGCGCCTGGTCGTCCTCCACGGGCCTTTCTTCACCGACCGTCCTTACCTGGCGTGGCTTCGGGAGGAGCTGGCATCCTTCCAGGCGACCACGAAAGTCATCGTCGCGGTCGAAAACATGCCGCGCTACCGCCAGCCCCTCGGGCGGCTCGGCTCGCGCTTCCGCTGGCCGAACGTCCAGGACGCGAAGAGAAAGCGGGGTTGGGATTTCTTCCCCCCCTTCCTCCTCCCCTCCTGCCACCTCCTCACCCGCCCCGAGGACCTCCTCCCCTTCCGCCACGTCGTCCTCGACGTCACCCATCTCGGGACGGGGGGGTATGACCCCGCCCAAGCCTACGACCTCCTCGGGGAGAGGGTGGCCCACGTCCACCTCTCCAACTTCGACGGGAAGGAGCACCGGGAACTGAGGAGGGGAGAGCTGGAGATCGGGCGCTTCCTCCGCCATCTGAAGGCCAGGGGCTACGACGGCGACGTCGCCCTCGAGATCAGCCCCGGCTCCTTCGCCTCCGAGGACGAGGCGGCCACCGTCGAGACGCTCGCCGCCAACCTCGCGATCATCCGGGAAAACCTATAGGTCCTATAGGACCTATAAGACCTATAGGACCTATTAACCAAGCCGGGCCGGCGGCGGGGGCGCTTGATTTCCATCGGCGATTGGTGTATCTCCTGGGTTCGGCGGGCGAGCGACACCCGCCGAACCCAGGAGGAAAACCATGAACCGCCGCGTTTTCGCCGGTCTGGGCTTCGCCCTTCTCCTCGGCCTCCCCGCTTCTCTCCCCGCCTCCTCCGATCCGGTCAAGGACCTGGTCTACGACCTGGAGATGGGGAAGAAGGACGTCCGGATCAACGCCGCCCGTGCCCTGGGCAACCAGGACGACGCGCGGGCCGTCCCGCCTCTCCTGGAGATCGTCCGGAACGCCAAGGAGAGCAAGGACCTCCGCCGGGAGGCGATCCTCTCGCTGGGCAAGCTCGAGGCGAAGGAGGCCGTGCCGACCTTCACCGGCCTCGCGATCAACCCCTCCGAGAACGCGGAGCTCAGGATCGCCGCGATCGAGATCCTGACCCGGATGAAGGCCAAGGGCGCGGTGAAGGAGATCGCCCGAGCCCTGGAAAACCCGAAGGACAAGGACCAGGTCCGCGTGGCTATGACCGCCTTTCTCTCCGCCTACGCCGACCGGAAGATCGTCCCCTCCCTCAAGCTGGTGATGGAGAACGAGAAGGACGACTGGGAGATCCGCGTCCCCGTCCTCGACCTCGCCTACCGCCTGGACGGGAAGAACACGCTCAAGTCCTTCGAGGCGATCGTCCTGAACCGGAAGGACGACCGGCGGGTCCGCGCCCACGTCCTCCAAATCCTCTTCAAGGAGCCGGAGAAGTCGCTCGTCCCGGCGGTGATCGACGTGGCGGGCGACGCCAAGGACCGCGATGACATCCGGATGGCCGCGATCGACGCCCTCGTCAAGAGCGGGGACAAGCGGGCGGGCCCCCCCCTCCTCGCCCTCGCCGATAACGCCCGGGACGAGTGGAAGGTGAGGGCCAAGGCGCTCCAGTTCTTCCCGGTCTCCCCCCCCAAGGAGTGGCCCCAGGTGATGGAGCGGATCCTCTTCAACCCGAAGGAGAAGGACTCGCTGCGGGTCGTCGCCTTCGGCGTCCTCACCGCCCTCCAGGGGACCCGGCTCGCCCCCCAGGCGATCGACCTCCTGAAGAACCCCAAGGAGGACGAGGAGGTGAGGACGGCCGCCGCGGCTTTCCTCGGAGACTGCGGGGTGAAGGAGGCGGGGCGGCCGCTCGCCGACGTCCTGGGGACAACGCCGAAGAAGGCCTACTTCCGGGAGGCGATCGTCCGGGCCCTGGGGAAGCTGCGCTATAAGAACGCCCGGGAGATGATCGAGTACCTCTCCCGGCGGGACGACGACGTCTCCGTCCGCAAAGCCGCCCGCGAGGTGTTGGAGGAACTGTAAAGATAAGTTACGTGAGGTTACGCAGGGGTTACATAGGGTTACGTGAGGTTGCACCAGACAACGCGAAGCAACGCAAGGTCAAGCAAGGTTACGTGAGGTTACGGCGGGGGACGCATCGGGCACCGGGGGGCTAACGCTGAAAGGCGGCGATCAGGCGGAGCGCCCGCAGGGTCAATCGCCCCCGATCCGGCCGAGCAAACCCGGCCGGTTTTTTATCATTCGGGCCGAACGACCAGCACCCGTAAATGGTAAGACCGAGAGAACTTTCCCTCGCCTCTACATCCGTAATCTTTCCTCGGATCCAACCCCCGGCATCGACGGCGATCTCGGCCGGGTCGCCGGTGCGGATCGCCTGGAATTTCTGGCGGGGGATGGTCATCAGATAATGCGATCTCCCATCGCTCCACTCGGGCGATCGCGGCTGGGCGGTTATCTCCACCTCGTAGGTCGCCTTCATCCGCGTGAGCCAGAAGATCGCCCCCAGGGCGGCGGAGAGGAGCGCGATCACCGCGACCGACCAGAGCCAGAGGACGAGCCGGCGGTTGATCAGCCGCCCCGCCCAACGGTTTAGTCGCCCGCGCTTATTGCTTTCGCTCACGCTCATACCAGGATTTCCAGCGCCGTCTACAACCGAGACGACTGCTCGCGGTAGATCTCGGAGTAAAAGCCGCCCCGCGCCATCAGCGCCCGGTGGCTTCCCGCCTCCACCGCCCGCCCCTCGCTCAGGACCACGATCGTGTCCGCGTCCTTGAGCGAGAGGAGGCGGTGGGTGGCGATGATCAGGGTTGAATTCGGCAGCTCGCGGCGCAGGTTGGAAAAAATCCGCGCCTCGGAGTCGAAGCCGACCGCCGAAGTCGCCTCGTCCAGGACCAGGATCCGGGGGCGGGAGAGGATCGCGCGGGCGATGGTGAGCCTCTGGCGCTGCCCCTCCGAGAGGTTCGACCCCCTCTCCCCCACCGGAGCGTCCAGGCCGTTATCCATCCCGCGGACCGCGGAGTCGAGGTCGGCGATGGAGAGCGCCCGCCAGAGCTCCGCCTCGGAGGATTCCGTCCGGCCGAAGAGGAGGTTCTCGCGGACCGTCCGGTTCAGGACGAAGGCCTCCTGGAGGGCGAGGCCGAGCCGGGGGAGGAGCGAGGAGAGGCGGATCCCCGCGAGGTCGGCGCCGTCGACGAGGACCTGCCCCCGCCAGGGGCGCATCAGGCGCAGGAGGAGCATGAGGAGGGTCGTCTTGCCCGAGCCGCTGGGTCCGACGAGGGCGGCGAAGGATCCCGGCGCGACAGCGAAGGAGATCCCCTCGACCACCGCCTTCCCCGGACGGTAGCCGAAGGCGACGTCGCGGAAGGCGATCTCCCCCCTCAACTCCCCGAGGGGCCGGGCCGAGGGCGGCTCGGCCTCGGCCGGGAGGTCGAAGGTCTCCCGCACGCGCTCCCAGGAGACGAAGCGGACCATCACGGACTGGTAGAGGCCCCCCAGCGACTTCAGGGCGTCGAAGAGCTGGACGAGGTAGATCATGAGGGCGATCAGCGTCCCCAGGGTCAGCCGCCCCGTGATCACGTTGAAGCCGACGTAGTAGGTGAAGCCGGTGAGGATGAGCGTGTTCAGGAGGCCGGCGGACAGACTGGAGAAGAGCCCCACCTCGGTGAGCTTGAGGTCGAGGCGGATGATCCCGATCCGCCCTCGGAGGTAGCGCAGGGCCGCCCAGGGTCCCTTCCCCAGCGCCTTGACGAGCTTGATGTTCGAGAGGGAGTCCTCGAGCTCGGCGAGGAGCGCCTGGGAGGACTCCTTGATCCGGCGGGTGAGGGCGCGCTGCTTCGCCCCGAAGTGGCGGGCCTGGAGGTAGAAGAGCGGGGAGAGGAGGAGGGTGACCAGGGTGAGGGTCCAGTTCAGGTAGAGGCAGATGGCGAGGAGGAAGAGCAGGCGCAGGGCGAGGCTCAAAATCTGGGGGATGGTGTCGGTGGCGAGCGAGGAAACGGTGTCGATGTCCTGGCCCACCCGGTACATCTGCTCGCCGGTCGGCCGGCGGTGGATGTCGGCGTAGGAGAGGGCGAAGAGGTGGCGGACGTACTCGGAGCGGAGGTCGAAGGTGAGCCTCTGCCCGATGTAGGCGGAGAGGTACTGGTGGAGAACGGCGAGGAAACCCTGGAGGAGATAGAGGACGAAACCGGCGAGGAGGAGGAAGTGGAAGAGCCGGAAGTCGCGCCCGCCGAAGGCCTGGTCGATGGTGATCCGGGTGAGGTAGGGGCCGAGGAGGGCGGCCAGGGAGGAGAGGAGAACGGCGAAGAGGACGAGCGCCTCCAAGGACCAGTAGGGGACGAGGTAGCGGTTGAAGGCGCGGAAGTGGGCGAGGAGCGAACCGGAGGAAAAACGCGATTTGACCGATCGGATCATCGGGGGCGGCGATGGCTCAGGCGGCCGAGGGGGGAGGCTTCAGGCGCCGGTAGAACTCCGCGCCCAGAATCTTCTCCGCTTCCCGGGCGATCGCGATCGAGCGGCGCTTGAGCCGGCACTCCACCGGAGCGGGATCGAAGAGGGAACCGGTCGCCTGGAAGTTGGTCGCGTAGCAGCCGCCGAAGCACAAGTCCGCCTCGGGACAGGCGGAGCAGGCCTTCCTCTCCACGGGGACGAGCCCGCAGAGGAGGAGGCGGTTGTGGATCTCGGTCAGCCCTTCGTCCAGGGTGCCCAGCGGGCAGAGCCCCTTCAGGCCGGAAACGCCGAGCATCTTGGAGCAGGGGTAGATCGATCCGTCGGCGGCGACGGTGACGCAGTGGCGTCCGGCCCGGCAGCCCCAGCGGGACCGCCGGCCGCCCATCATGGCGACGGACTCCTCCAGGGTGGTCACCCGGAAGCGGCCGCCGCGGTCGAGCTCGCGCCGAAGCCAGGCGGCCACCCGGACCATCTCCTCCTGATAGCGGTCGAGCTCGGCCTCGGACCAGTCGACGCCGGTGGCCGCTCCGATCAGGAACTGGTTGAACCCGAGGCCGGCGAGGTGGGCGACGTTCCCGGAGAGCGCGGCGGCCGTGTCCGGGTGGACGGTCATCCGGGCCCCCAGCCAGGGCTGGCGGCGCTTGATCAGGGGGAGGGCGGCGGCCACCCGGTCGTAGGAGCTCTTCCCGTCCCGGGCGAGGCGGTGGCGGTCGTGGGCGGCCCGGTCGCCGTCGATGCTGACCAGGATCTTCACCCCCGCGGAGACGAGGAAATCGACCCGCTCCTCGTCGAGGAGGGTGGCGTTGGTGGTCATGTCGAAGACCATCCGCTTCCCGGCCGCCCGGGCCCGGGACGCCGCGTAGGGGAGAAGGTCGCGGAGGAGGTCGAACTCGATGAGGGGCTCGCCCCCGAAAAGGAGAAGGGTGAGCTCGTTGCGGTCCCGGGACTCGCGGAGGAGAAAATCCACCGCCTGCCGGGCCCGCCCGGGGGGCATCCGGTGGCCGGGGTTCTTCCCTTCGACGAAGCAGTAGTGGCAGCGGTGGTTGCAATCCTCGGTCACCATCAGCTCGAGATGAGTGATCGGGGGGAACCGGGAGGCCTGAAGCTTCCCGACGACGGCGCGGGCCGCCGCCGCGGCCGAGGCCGGGTCGAGCCCCTCCTGCTCCCGGAGGAAGCGGACGAGGCCAGCGAGGTTCGATCCGGGGCGGGCGACCTCTCGGAGGAGGCGGCCGCTCAGCGCGTCGATCGTCCGTTCGTCCATGGCGGATGTCTCTTCCGGTCCTCTGGCGCGGGGTTCACCCACCCGGAATGGAAGAGGACCCCTTTCCCCCGCCCCGGTCCCGGAGGAGCTCGGCGCAGCGCGCCGCCACCCGCTTCAAGTCCGCCCTCCCCCGGGGGGGCGAAGCGGCGGCGCGGGCGACGGCGGCGGCGAGCTCCGCCGGAGACTCCCTCCCGCCGCCGAGGCGGACGGACCAGGCGGGGACGGCGGAGAGGAGGCGGGTGAGCCCGCGGATCGGGCCGGTCCCCTTGCCCGCCCGTAGATAACCCGGATTGACCGCGTGGTCAAGGAGCAAACCCAGGGCCCGGGCGGCGGGGAGGGGGCGGAGCTCGGTCCTCCCCCGCCGGAAGCCCTGGAGGAGGAAGACCGCACCGGGCGGCGCGGAGAGGTCCCGCGAGGAGGGGGGACGGGCGGAGAGCGCGCGGCGGGAGGGGCGGCCTCGACGGTCCCTCTCCTCCCAGTCCAGGAAGACCAATCCGCGGCGGCGCCCCCGGATCAGGAAGGAGCGCGGGAACGCGCGGAAGAGGCCAGTCCGCAGGTCGAGGGGGGCGAACTCGTCGGAGAGGAGAAGATGGCCCGCCCGTTCCAGCTTCACCGCCAGCGTGGACTTCCCGGAGCCCGACCCGCCGCAGAAGATCAGGGCCCGGCCCTCCCGGAGCACCACCGAACCGTGAAGGAAGAGGAGGGAGGAGCGGAAGAGGTGGTTGACGAAGAGCTGCGCGGAGAGGAAGGAAACGGCGCGGTGGGGATCGGCGCAGATGAAGGAGGGGAAGCCCGGGTCGATCGCCAGATACTCCTTCCCCCGGCGGAGGAGGAAGAGACGGACCTCCCGGCCCGCTCCCGCTTCGCCCCGGCGAAAGAGGAAGGCGCGGTAGAGGGAGCGGAAGAGGCTCAAGGCCTCCCGATCTTCGGAGGCGACCGCGACCGAGCGGCCGGGGAAGGCGAAGCGTTCCCAGCGGAGACCCCGGGCGGGGAGGAGCTGGGGCGCCAGATCGGGGACGCGCCGGATCATCGCCCCTCCCCCCAGGCGGCCGGGTCCTGCAGGTAGTAGCTTCGGAAAAGGTCGTAGAGCTCGGCATGGCGGCGGGCGAGGGCCCGCCCCCGGGTGAAGAAGGACTCGGTGGCCACGGCGAAGAACTCGGCCGGATCCTCGGCCCCGTAATCGTCGAGGAACGTCGCCCGGCCCGCTTCCACCGCCCGTAAGAGTTTCTCGAACTCGGCGCTCATCACCTCGGTCCAGCGCCGGCGGAGGGCGGGATCGGCGATCCGGGGGCAGCCGTCGGCCGTCCCGTCCTCCTCGTCCAGCTGGTGGGCGAACTCATGGAGGACGATGTTGCGCCCGCCGCCCCGGGAGTCGCGCCGGACCTCGTCCCAGGCGAGGACCACCGCCCCCTCCCGCCAGGACTCCCCGTCGCGCTCCTCCTCCTCCTCGTGGACCGTCCCGTCCTCCCCGGCCCAGGAGAGGGGGGCGACAAAGGGCTCCGGATAGAGGAGGATGGAGCTGAGACGGGGGTAGTAGTCCCCGGGACGGCGGAGGATAAGGAGGCAGGCCTGGACCGCGATCACCATCTTCATCTCCTCGGTCACCGCGAGTCCGGAGCAGCCTTCGAAGGCCTTCTCCGCCAGAAAGACCCGGGCCTGGCCGCCGAGCCGGGCGCGGTCGGCGGCGCCCTGCGCCCGGTAGAGCGCGACCGCCGGCCGCAGGGTCTCCTCCCATCCCGGCGGGGGGGGAGCGGCGATGATCCGGCGGCGGCGGCGCTGCTGGAAACCGAACATGCCCGGGATTATGCTGGAGCGGATTGCCCCAGACAACACCGAATCGCTCCGCATTAAACCATTCGCCGGCGGAAGCGTTATATTTTAAGGACAGGCGCCGCAAGGGCGCAGAGCAAGGAGGTGCCTTATGACTCGCGTGCCAGCGTGGTCCCTTCTCCCGATCGCCATTACCGTTTTCGCTTCGGGCGCGTTCTTCCCCGCCGCCTCCCCCGGCGCGGAGTTATCCTCCGCCTGGACGATCGCTTACACCGACCTCAAGGCCAACCTCCGGGCCCTGGCCGGCGACCCCCACGACCCTCGCCGCGTCTACCTCGGGACCGACGAGAAGATCGTGGCCAGCAGCGACGGCGGGCGGACCTGGACCGACCTGCAGAGCTTCCGTGACGACAAGATCGCCCTCTCGAGCCTCCCCAGCGATAAGGCCAGCCGCTACCTCTCCCTGATCGAGACGCCCGAGGAGATGAAGGCGCGGGCGAAGATGGGCGGGGGCGGGGGCGCGGTAGAGGAAGGGGAGGCCGGCCGCTCCAGCCTCGAGGGCGCCGGGGCGGAGGCGGCGGCCGCCGCGGCCCAGGCCAAGCTCCAGGACCTCCAGTCCCGGCAGGGGCAGGCGGAAGAAGAGGCCAAGAAGGCCGAAGCGGCCCTGGCGCTGGCTCTCGCGGAACAGGACAAGTGGCAGGAGGAGGATCTGACCGCGGCCCAGGTGGAGTCGATCGAGGAAACCGGCAACGATTTCGTCCCCGAGCCCGACTATAGCCTCCTCGCCGACTGGCTGGAGGAGCGCGGGCTCCCCGTGGTCACCTCCGGAGGGGAGCGGAAACGGACGCTGATCGACTACCTTCAGAAGCACGAGCTGGAAAGGCTGGCCCTGGCCGCCGAGGTCGCCGCCCGCGAGAAGGACCTGGACGTCGCCCAGTCGGGACTGGAGTCGCTGGAGGCCCAGGTCGAGGCGGCCCGCGCCGAGCGGGATCAGGCGGCGGCCGCCCTGGCCGCGCCCCGCGCCCAGCCGGCCGAGAGCGAGGCGCGGACCGCGGACGCCGCCGCCGCCGACGCGGAACCCACGCCCGGACCCGGCGAGGAGTATATCTCGGGGGTCGCCTATCTCGCCGTCGACCCCGCCCGCCCCCAGCGCATCCTCGCCGCCACCTTCGACGGGATCTTCCTCTCCCAGGACCGGGGCGCGTCCTGGAAGCTGGTCTATCGGGGAACCGGCGCCGGCCAGTCGGCGATCGTCTGCCTGGCCTTCGATCCCTCCCGCCCCGCCACGGTCTTTGGCGGGTCTTTGAGCGGGCTGGTCCGCTCCGCGGACGGGGGGATGACCTGGGAAAGGGTGGAGGGGATCATCGCCGACAAGGTAGTCATCTCGCTCGCGATCCATCCCTCCGATTCCCGGATCGTCTTCGCCGGCACCGAAGGGGACGGGCTCTTCCAGAGCGTAAACGGCGGGAGAAACTGGCGGCAGGTCTTCACCCACTCCACCTCCGCGGGCAACGGCATCCGGTCGATCGCCTTCGCCCCCTCCCGCCCCGAGGTCGTCTGGCTGGCGACCGAGGCCGGCGTCTTCGTCACCTTCAACGGCGGGCGTGCCTGGCAGAAGCCGCTGGCCCAGGGGCTGGCCGACACCGACGTCCAGTACCTGGCGGCCGCGCCCGCCGACCCCGCCGCCGCCTACGCGGCCACCCCTTCCGGCGTCTTCGCCACCGCCGACTCCGGACGAACCTTCCGCCGCATTACCTTCGGCCTCAGCTTCCGCAACGGGCACTTCCTGGCCTTCGAGCCGGGGAGCGGCGAGGCGCTCTGGCTGGTCACCGACCAGCGGGTCTGCCGCCAGGGCCCCCGCTCCCATTCCGGAGCCTCCTCCTCCCGCGAGCGGGGCGCGTCCTTACGGCCGAAACGCTGAAGACGGGAGGGAAAGCTTACGCCGGGTCCGCTCAGTCCGCGGCGAGGTCTTCCAGGGCCAGGCGTTTCAGGCAGATCGGGCAGGGCTTGAGCCCCATCCGGCGCGCTTCCCGGACGGAGACGCGGAAGGAGTCCTCGGAGGGGAAGAGCGCGGCGCAGGCCGCTTTCGGGTCGTGGAACTTCCCGTCCGGCGGACCGACCAGCCCGTAGCGGGGAGGGGTGAAGCGGCCCGTCCCCTCCCAGACCCCCCTTCCCCGTTCCCGGGCCGAGGACTCGGCCCGGGCCAGGGTGGCGCCGAAGGCGCCGGCCGCCGAACCGCCGTCGTAGCGGCCGTAGCCCTCCTCGAGCAGGCGGGCGTTGATCAGCTCCCCGTCCAGGACGACGAAGGCCAGCCGCCGACCCTCCGCGTCCCGGGCTGGATCGCCGTACTGGAGGCCCACCTTCCGGTGGAGGAGGAGGCGGGAGAGGTGGCGGAAGGAGTCCCGTCCCCAGGGCTCGTCCTCTCCCCGGTACTCTCCGTCCGCCAGCCGCCGGATCCCCGGGGAGTCGACGCCGATCAGCTTCACCCGCTCCCCCCCCTCGACCACGACGGTCTCGCCGTCCACCACCAGGATGACGCGGGCGAAGACGGAGGGGACGGGGTCGGTGGGCGGGGGGGAGGCCGGGCGGCAGGAGGCGGCCGCGAAAACGCAGAGCGCCAAGCGCAATGCGCCGGCCGCCGCCGGCCCAAGCGGACCGGACCGGGGGCGGAAGGAAACGCGGGAGAAGGATTTCATTGAGCGCTTGTCCGGGGGCGGTTAGAATGATCGCCCGGGTCGCAGCTTATAGTTCACCGTCTCCCGCATTGAAACCAAGGAGAAGCCTCATGTCAAGAATCGCCGCCGCCCTGGCCGCTCTCGCCGTCCTCTCCGCCGCGCCCGCCGCCCCGGCGCAGAAAATGCCGCCCACCCTCCCCCGGGCCGAGCCGGACGAGGAGTCCTTCGCCGGCGACCTCGACGTCCTCGCCTTCTCCCAATACGTCTGGCGCGGGCGCGAGTTCAACCCGGACGGCGTCCTCCAGCCGAACCTCCGCCTGAACGAGAAGGGGCTGGAGCTGGGCGGGCAGGGGACGCTCGACCTCAACGACGCCCACGGGATGAAGGGCAACTTCTCCGAGTGGAAGCTCCGGGGGGGACTGGCCCGGAAGACGGCGGGGAGCGAGATCGCCCTCACCTACAACTACTACAACCGCCGGAGCGAGGACGACAAGACCCAGGAGATCGCCCTGGAGCTGGCTTGGGGGAACCCCTTTTTCCTCGGCCTCGACGTCTACTGGGACGTCGACGCGGCGGACGGCTTCTACGGCCGCTTCTCCGGCGGGCTGGGCTGGAAGGCGGGCTTCCTCTGCCTCATCCCCTCGGTCTCGGTCGGAGCGGCCACGGACAAATATCTCGACTACTATTTCGGCGTGGACTCCAACTCCTTCTGCGACGTGCAGGCCAGACTGCGCGCGGAGGCGGAACTGGCCGCGGGCGTCGCCCTGGTGGCCGAAGGGGACTACTCCGAGCTCTTGACCGACGACCTCCGGCAGGCGCGCAAGGCCCTGGCCACCGGGAGCCGCTTCTGGTGCGGGGGGGGGCTGAGCCTTAGATTTTAACAATGTTTATGGGCGGTGGGTCAGGAAGTGAGTCTGGGGGATGGGTTAAGTCTAGGGAAACGCCGGACGGGCTGCACCATCTACCTTGCCTATCGACCAGACCCACTTCTTATCCCCGACCCATCGGCCAGTCGGTTAGAATATCGCCGGGGGCTTCCCCCGGTTCGGGTCCGGGGGCGGGGGCGGCGGGGGGGGGCGGGCCGAGAAATTGGAGCAGGTGTCCAAGGCCTCCACCTCCCGGCCGCTCCGGCCGCACTTCTGGGCAAAGGGATTCTTGACGTAGTGGCGGCAGCGGTGGCAGACGCGGCGAACGTCCCGGTCGTCCGCCCAGTCCGGGACCTCGGCCGCGATCGGCGGCGGCTCCTCGTCGACGAACTCGTGCCCGCAGAAGCCGCAGGAGAGCGTTTGGCCGACGAGGGTGAAGCCGTCGTACCGCTTCACCGCCTGCAGCGCCGATTCCTGCTGGCAGTGGGGGCAGAAAATCCGTTGTCCGGCGGACGCCATGGGAGGCCGCGATCGCGGGATCATGTTACCGCAGGGCGCGGCGGGGAACAAGATGAGTCGGCCGGGTGCCGTGTCCAGCGCGGAGCTAAACGGGCAACCCCTGCGGCACGTCGCACCTTAAACGCCAAATTCCGGATGAGGCAGCCATGACCGCGTACGCAGAGACCTTCCGGGCGATCCCGATCGCCGACGGCGTCTACTGGGTGGGGGCGATAGATTGGGAGCTCAAGGAGTTCCACGGCTACGCCACCGGCCGGGGGACCACCTACAACGCCTACCTCGTCCTCGCCGACCGGATCGCCCTCATCGACACGGTGAAGCGGCCCTTCCTGGACGAGATGCTCTCCCGCATCGCCTCCGTGGTCGCCCCCTCCGAGATCGACTACATCGTCTCCAACCACTCCGAGCTCGACCACAGCGGCGCTCTCCCGGAGACGATCCGGATCGTCCGGCCGGAGAAGGTCTTCGCCTCGGCCATGGGGGCCAAAGCCCTCCCGGCCCACTTTCCCCTCCCGGAGCCCCTCACCCCGGTCCGGGACGGGGAGACCCTCCCGCTCGGACGCCGCTCCCTCCGCTTCCTCGAAACCCGGATGCTTCACTGGCCGGACAGCATGATGACCTACCTTCCCGGGGAGGAGGTCCTCTTCTCCCAGGACGGCTTCGGGATGCATCTCGCCTCCTCCGAGCTCTTCGCCGACCGGATCGACCCGGCGGTCCTCCGCTCCGAGGCGGCCAAATACTACGCCAACATCCTCCTCCCCTACTCCCCCCTCGTCCTCAAGCTCAAGGCCCGGATCGAGTCCGAGCGGCTCCCGATCCGGATCATCGCCCCCGACCACGGGCCGGTCTGGCGGCTCTCCCCCCTGACCGTTGTCGGCTGGTACGCCGCCTGGGCGGAGCAGCGGCCGACGCGCCGGGCCGTCGTCGTCTACGACACGATGTGGGGATCGACGGCGATGATGGCCCGGGCCTTGAGCGAGGGTCTCCGGGCGGGCGGGGCCGAGGCGAGGCTGTTGCCCCTCAGCAAGACCACCCGGGCCGAGCTCGCCACCGAGGTCCTGGAGGCGGGGGCGCTTCTGGTCGGCTCGCCGACTCTCAACAACGGCCTCTTCCCCACCGTGGCCGACGGGCTCTCTTACCTCGCGGGCTTAAAGCCGCGCCACCTCCTCGGCCTGGCCTTCGGGTCCCACGGGTGGTCCGGGGAGGCCACGGGGATCATCGCCGGGACGCTCCAGGCGATCAAGGCCGAGACGGCGGCGCCTCCCCTCCGGGCCGTCTATGTCCCGACCGCGGCCGACCTTATCGCCTGCTTCGGCGCCGGGGAGGCGATCGGGCGGAGGCTGGCGGGAGAAGCGAACAGTAATCAGTGATCAGTGATCAGCAACCGACCGACCGCCATCCGCGACCCCCAATCCCATGCCCCCCATCCGCCGCGAGGTGAAGGAGCTGCGCCTCCTCTTCGAGATCTCCCAGATCCTCGACCGCTCGCTCGACCTGGGAGAGGTCGCCGCCCCCATGCTCAAAGCGATGGCCGACCACATGGGGATGGTCCGGGGGACCCTCACCCTCCTCGACCGCGCCAGCGCCGAAATCTCGATCGAGGCCGCCTACGGCCTTTCCGAGAGCCAGCGGGGGCGCGGGCGCTACCGGGTCGGCGAAGGGGTGACCGGCCAAGTGGTCTTAAGCGGGCGGCCCATGGTCGTCCCCCGCATCTCCCGGGAGCCGCTCTTCCTGAACCGGACCAGGGCCCGGGAGGTCCTGAAGAAGAAGGACATCTCCTTCATCTGCGTCCCGATCAAGCTGGGGGAGGAGGTGATGGGCGCCCTCTCGGTGGATCGGCTCTTCAGCGCCGAGGTCTCCTACGAGGAGGACGCCCGCCTCCTCGCCATCATTGCCTCCATGATCGCCCGGGCGGTCCGCCTCCGCCGATCGGCCGAGGAGGAGCGCCGGCGCTTAAGCGAGGAGAACGCCCGCCTGCAGAAAGAGCTCAAGGCGCGCTTCCGCCCCGCCAACATCATCGGCAACTCCCGCCCGATCCAGGCGGTCTACGACCTGATCGCCCAGGTCTCCGCTTCCGAGGCCACCGTCCTGATCAACGGGGAGTCGGGCACGGGCAAGGAGCTGGTCGCCCACGCGATCCACTTCAACAGCCCGCGCGCGGCCCGCCCCTTCATCAAGGTGAGCGGCGCGGCCCTCCCGGAGAGCGTGGTGGAGAGCGAGCTCTTCGGCCACGAGAAGGGAGCCTTCACCGGCGCGGTGAACCGTCGGGCCGGGCGCTTCGAACTCGCCCACGGGGGGACCCTCTTCCTCGACGAGATCGGCGACCTCTCCCCCGCCCTCCAGATCAAGCTTCTCCGGGTGCTCCAGGAGAAGGAGTTCGAGCGGGTGGGGGGGGGCGAGACAATCCGGGTCGACGTCCGGCTGATCGCCGCCACCAACCGGGACCTGGAGGGATTGGTCAGGGAGGGCGGGTTTCGGGCCGACCTCTTCTACCGCCTGAACGTCTTCCCCATCCGCCTCCCCCCCTTAAGAGAGCGCCGATCCGACATCCTCCTCCTCGCCGACCACTTCGTGGAGAAGTACTGCCGGGAGAACCGGAAAGTGGTGAAGCGGATCTCCAGCCCCGCCCTCGACGTCCTGATGAGCTACCACTGGCCCGGAAACGTCCGGGAGCTCGAGAACTGCATCGAGCGGGCGGTGCTTCTCTCCACCGACGAGGTCATTCACAGCCATCACCTCCCGCCCACCGTGATCAACGCCGAAGCGTCCGGCACGCCGCCCCAGGGAGCGCTCAAAGCCCACCTCGCGGCGGTGGAAAAGGAGATGCTCCTCGACGCCCTCAAGTCCTCCCGGGGCAGGATGTCCCGGGCCGCGCGGACGCTCGGCTTGACCGAGCGGATCATGGGGCTACGGGTCAAGAAATACGCCCTCGACCCGAAGAAATACAAGCTCTAGCCCCGATCGTCCCTCCGGGACGATCGGGCCTAGGATTGCCGTGGACAACGGATCATGGTTAAGTCGTGCGTTTGGGTAGAGAGCTTGAGTTTGCACGCTGTCGCTCGCCCAGTTGGCTGATCACGGGCGCGAACCGCGATTAAACTCACTAATTCACACGTCGTCAGCGCCAGCCCTGAAAGTCCCTCGCGAGCGAGCAATCGCCCGCAATATTCATGAAGATCTTTCCGATCTTCATGAATATTGCGGGCTGGAGGAAACCATGAAGCAGGCCCGGATGATCACGGGAGCGATGCTATTCCTGTTGACCGCCGCGGTCATCGCCGCCGAGAGGAAACCGGATTTCCGCCAGGCCTCCTGGGGGATGACGCCGGCGGAGGTGAAGAAGGCCGAGACCCGGGCGGAGGCCGTCTCGGGCTCCCCCCCTGGCGAGCTCTGGTATCGCGACTCCCTGATCGGCGCCTATCCCGCCCGCGTTCTCTATGAGTTCGCCCAGGGCAAGCTCGTCCGCGGGGCCTATCTCCTCAGCGGACCGCGGCGGCCGGCGGACTACGATTACCTGCAGAACCTCCTCATCGCCAAGTACGGCCCCCCCGCCGACGTTTCCGCCCTCAATCCGTTCGGCGAGCGGGAGACGACCTGGGAGGCCGGGGCGACCGAGATCAGCCTCCTGGAGAAGCGGGACGGGAACGGCGCGGAGGGGCCGGGAGCGGACCGGCGGGAGAACGCCCGTCCGGCGACCGAGCTCGAGATCAACTACTATGGCGTCGCCGGGGCGAAGAAGGACGCCGCGCGCTACCGGAAGACCGAAGCGGCCGACCGCTTCACCGACGCGGTCATCCGCGAAGTGATCGAGGACTGGCATGAGGTCGCCCCGGGGGTCTGGGAGTGGAACGAGATGTGATTCCTGCCTTCTCACTTCATACTTCTGCCTTCTCACTTCATACTTATATCCATGCTTCCGCCCTCCCGCTATAACCGCCTGGCCGAGACCGCCCTTTTCCTCTACTACGGCTTCGTCGCCCTTTTCATCGCCTTCTTCCGGGGGAGGATCGCGGGCGCGGGAGGGCTCCTCCTCGTTCAGGGGGCGGCCCTCCTCGTCCTGATGGCGGTCGTAGGGCTCTCCGAGGCCTTCCCCGGCGGACGGGCCCTGGCCTTCGTCCGCAACTGGCTCCCCCTTCCCGCCGTCCTCTTCGGCTACCGGATGATCCATTTCCTGATCAACTGCGACCGGAACAGGGGGTTCCTCCCCGACCGGGACGCCCTCCTGATCCGGATCGACCGCCTCCTTCTCGGCGCCGACCCCACCGTCTGGCTGGAGCGGATCGCCTCGCCGTGGCTGACCGAGATCCTGCAGTTCGCCTACGCGACCAACTACTTCCTCCCCCTGATCCTGCTCGTCATCCTCTACCGGGAACGCCGGCGGATCCCCTTCCAGTTCTCGGTCTTCCTCCTCACCGCGGGCTACCTCCTCTCCTATCTCGGCTACTTCCTGATCCCCGCCGTCGGCCCCCGCTTCACCCTTTCCCACGGCTGCGAGCTCTCGGGCGTTTTTCTCCGTGAAACCCTTTGCCGCCTCATCTACTTCATGGAGGCCTGCCCGAGGGACTGCTTCCCCTCCGGCCACACCGAGATCCCCCTGGTCACCCTCTACCTCGCCTTCCGTTTCCGGCGACCCCTCTTCTGGATCTACCTCCCGATCGTAGTCCTTCTCGTCTCCTCCACCGTTTACCTCCGCTACCACTACGTCATCGATGTCCTGGCGGGAGCGACGTTGGCGGGGGCGGTGGCCCTGATCGGCCACTGCCTCTTCCGGGCCGAGGCGGAGGAGAGCCAGGCGCGGACCTGAGGGTCCGCGCCTGCGGGGCGGCCCTCCCTCCGCCGCGCGGACCTCTTGCGGTCCGCGCCTACGGGGTTACCGCCCCCCAACCGCGCCCCCTATAGGTCCTATAGGACCTATAGGCGAAGACCGGCCAAAAAAACGGGCGGCCC
>JAEAMF010000271.1_pt1 | contig 78299 bp, 80 predicted proteins | sample 8958721 | NCBI WGS metagenome assembly JAEAMF01 (sample SAMN16933255, study PRJNA681124) | bioreactor sludge metagenome | isolation source: anaerobic bioreactor treating anionic surfactant - SDBS | place: India: Bengaluru | collected 2019-02-28
GGTCTTCAACGTTGTTTCAGACCACGCAGTATTCCCAGCCGCTACAAATAATATTGAAATTTGAAGTATTATCAGAGACAATAGGCATATTATTTAAGAATACCTAATTAGTTTTGATATCTGTCATCTTTATGGTCTTTGTCAAAAATCACTTTTAAATCTCAAAGTATTAAAGAAGAATGAGGTCTTTATGATACATTCAACCTGTTATCTTTCTTTTAAATAGTGCTTTATCTCATATGTTAAACTCATTTATAGTATGAAGAGTTTTTTTTAACCAGAAGAATCATAAAGTTCCTGTAATTACACAGGTTGTGACTAGAAGGAAAGGTAAAAAGAATACAATCAAACTTTCAATATTTCTCAGTTTGCTCTTTAGTATATCGATTATAATCATAATTCTATACTTTACGATTAATGCTGAGACTATTCGGTACTTATCTACTACCCCGATACGTTATGAATTTTTTATTACCGCAGCAGCAGTTAATCTATTGTGTTGGATTATTTGGGGTGCTCGATTAAAAATTTTAAGCAACGCTATCGATAAGTCATTTAATATAAGATTATGGGATTCGACAAAAATCGTTATTGCAAATTTATTTCTAGCAAATATCACACCATCTGTTGCAGGGGGAGAACCTGTTAGGATTTACTTACTCAATAAAAATGGATTGAATCTAGGCGGTGCAACTGCTGCTGTTTTAGGAGAAAGATTGCTTGATGCGATATTCATAATGATTACAATACCTTTTGCAATTTTTATTTTTGGTGGATATATTACTAATATTTATTTTCAAATAGGTCTGTATGTTTCAATTATTATTTTTCTTATTATCATCGGATTATTCATATTTGTTTTAAGATATCCTACAAAAATAAAAAAATTTTTGATCAGAATCACAAAAAAAATACAAAAAATAACAAAAAAAGACACTTCGCAACAATTAATTAATAAAATCTCTGAAGAAGTAGATAATTTCCATACGAGCATGACTTTTTTCTTAACGAAAGGAAAAAAGACGTTTTTACTGGCTGGAATCCTGACAGCATTATTTTGGATTGCGGGATGGACTATTCCCATATTGCTCCTTTTAGGCCTTGGTCTTGAACCATTTATTCTCGAATCCTGTGCGGCTCAAGCACTAATAATCATCGTTGCCATGATGCCAACAACACCAGGTAGTAGTGGTGTTACGGAAGGGGGTCTTGCTGCTCTCTATAGCATATTTATACCTCCATCACTCGTTGGAATTTTTGTTTTACTTTTCCGTTTCGTCACCTACCACATTGGACTTATTGCAGGAGCAATCTTTCAGTATCGGATTTTTAAATCAGTTCTATCTTTCTCTATGAACTTGATTAACAATAAAAAATGACTAATTTCCTAACTAAGAAAGAAAGATGCTATTTTTCCATCTTTCAATATCCGAAAAGCGACAAGATAGCGTCATCTTTTAATAATAGAATTGATATTCAGCACATCCTATGAAGAAAACAGAGCGATGTATTTCCTGTGGAAAAGGCCTCCTTGAAATGGGATCGGTCACATTCATATGTCCAACGTGCGATACCATTATAGGGCGATGCGGTAGCTGTAGAGAACAAAGCATACCATATACCTGCCCGCAATGTGGATTCATAGGACCTTAAGATAAATACCATTTAGAGGAATATAACATGGGTGAAGTGATAGCACTTATAAGGATAATGCCTGCAGGCGTCATTAGCGATAATGAAATTGAGTCTATTGGTAATGCTGTTAAAGAAATCGTAAAATCGCCAATAAGGCTCGGTAGAATCGAAATTAAAAATATTGCATTTGGGCTTCGAGGATTAGATGTCACCATTTCGGTACCTGATTCCGAAGGTGGCCTCGATCCGATTGTTGAAGCATTTGAAAAAATAAAAAATGTTGAAAGTGTCGAAGTTGTCGATGTCGGACGAATTTAGGATGCTTTCTTTTCTCTTCTCATTTTTTTCATTGCAAGATCCTGAGCAACTGAAATGCCAGTTTGGGTTGGAAAATATACAGGGTATGATGAATTACTTGTATCTCCTTCAACTAATTCAGCAAGATACATTTTTTTGATATGCCATTTGACCGTATGATGGTTTAGATTTAAGGCATGGGAAATTTCAACCAAATGTTTTCCAGGATTTTTTGCCAGATAGCTCATAATTTGTTGTGCATTAGAATTACGTAAAATGGATTCAGCAACAGCTTCCTTTCTTGCCTCTATACCACCTTCAACAAGATAATACACCTTTTTTCCACCTATAGCACGACTTCGTACAAGATTTGTTTGTTCAAGTTTTCGAAGATGCCATGCCGCATTACTTGGTTTAAGATTCAATTCCCTAGCGATTTCTCTTAGATGAGAACCAGGGTATTCATCAATATACTCATAGAGGTTTTTTCTTACAGAGGTGTCTAAAACATTTTCTGCGGTGACATATTTTATTCCTCCAACTGTTAATAGACCAATAATAAGCGCAATCACTCCAACAACAATCCATAAATCTGACCTAACAATCCCTACAATCATATCCCTTTCTGCAACAGCAGCAATACTAGGGTAGAGAATCAAACTTATAATAAACATACTACATAAAACATAATACATCTTCATTTCATCCCATCCTACCAATATTTATCCAAAAAATGAATAGCACTAGAAATTTAAAAAGTTACCTATGACAAAAATATGCAATAATACCTTTAGATGAGTGCTCTATCCGAACAAATCCAAACCGTTCAAATTGAATGATATCCCCTGTTTGAACTTGAGTAAGTGCCTCCTCGGCAAACCCATGGACTTCCCGAAGGCTGTTTGGATTATAGACATCATCCTTCGTAAACAACATATCGGGGATATAGACAGTGACTGGAACATATGTCTGTGTGGTCCATTGAATTTTTAAGGATTCTTTGATAAGTTCAGTACCAACACATGTTCCTTTAACGCAAGAATTCATTTCTTGTACTTGGACATTAAATAAATCTTTTAATCGAAAAATATCACCAATGTTCAGTTTTTTGGCATCATCACCGGAAATATAAAAGGTATCAGAGGTGCGAATATCACGATGCCCCATTAATTCATCAGTTGGATGAAAGGGCAAAGACACCGTTTTCTCTGAAGTTTTATTGACTATAAGTTTTACAGGATCAGCAACAAAAAACAACCGTTTTGCCAGAGGGTCAATTACTTTACGATTCTCAGCCTCGACTAAACCAAAGGAAACTACTGATTCAACCTTTGAAATTCCTTGTCCAAGAACGAATTGTTTAATTGCCTCTGGAACAATTCCTCTTTTCCGCAAACCTAGTAATGTTGGAAGGCGGATATCATCATAACCATGCACCAGTCCTTTTTGAATTAACGGTTTGATCTTTCTTTTTGAAACAGGCATACCTTCGATAGATAAACGAGCAAATTCAATCAAGTGAGGTTTACGCAATCTAAGTTTGTCAAGCAAGTAGAAATAACATTCATCTCGAAGTTCATATTCTTTCGTTCGAAAAGGATGAGTAACACCGCTGACACTATCTTCTACCGCCCCTGCAAAATCATATGTAGGCCAGACATGAAATCTGTCTCCCTTCAATGGGTGAGGTGTCGTAATAATACGAAACAAAGTTGGATCACGCATCGCTGTATTTAAACTATTTATATCTCCTTTTAAGCGAAGGACGCAGTTTGAAATCGATCCTTCAAGCATACGTTCCCAGAGTTCAATTTGATGGGATACTTCTTTATTTCTACATGGGCATATTTTTTGATCAAATCTACCTTTTTTCACATCGTCTGGTGAACACTGACAGACATAAGCATCTGCTTGGTTGATTAACTGGGTAGCAAGTTTGTAATGGTCTAACAGATGATCAGAAGTATTATACTCCCTGTCCCAGCTGATATCAAGCCAATGTAAATCAGCCTTCTGAACTTCATAAAATTCTTTGAAATCATTTTCTGGATTTGTATCATCAAATCTTAAAATGAACTGTCCGCTGTATTTTCTTGCATATTCATGGTCAACAATAGCTGCTTTTGCATGACCTATATGCAAATATCCATTAGGTTCGGGTGGAAAACGAGTAACCACCTGTCCCTCTATAGCCTCAGGCAAATCGGGAAGAGAAAAATCTCGAAATTTTTTCTTCTTTTCCAACATTTCCGGTGCGAGATCCTGAAGCATTTGTTTTTGATCATCAATACGAAGCAAGTTTATCTCGCTAACAACCTCTGTTACAATCGGAATGATATCTTTTGGACTCAAACCTTGTTTTTGAAAAGATCCAATGACTTTTCCAATAACTGCTTTTAACTGAGCAGAACCATTGAATTGAACAGCATTTTGTAAAGCGTATATTCTCGCTGCATGAATTATATCGTCCTGTATCATACTCTATTTCACTCGTGTAACGGCAAATTCAGCTAGGCTTACTAGAGCCTCTTTTGAATAAGAGTCGGGCAATATTGATAATGCATTGCCGGCAATCGCACTAAATTGCTTTGCTTTTTCCTCTGCAAACTGGATAGACCCAACATCCTGAAACACCTTATGAACTTTATTAATATCCTCATCACTTGCCTTTGGGTTGCCAAAAAACGATAATAGAATATTCCTATTTGATCCAGATGCATGTTGCAAGGCATGAACCGTAATTAATGTTTTCTTCCCATTTCTTATATCATTACCAATATCTTTGCCAAGTAGTTCTTGATCGCTGCTCATGTCTAACATGTCATCTCGTATCTGAAAAGCTAAACCAATTGCTTCCCCATATGTCTTCATTGCCCTTTGGATATTTGAAGGAGCGCCTGAAATAATACTGCCACATTCAGATGCGACATAGAACAACGCCGCTGTTTTCTTTGTAATCATCTCCATATATTCATCTTTTGTAACACTGGATCGTTTCTCAAAGGACATATCTAGATACTGTCCCTCGCATACATCGGTGACTCCTTGAATAAATTTCCGACTTATCTGGGCATATAATTGGGGGTCTGAATAATAGTCAAGTACGTCTAAAGCCCGAGCGAAAAGCAAATCCCCAGCAAGAATGGCAAAAGGTTCACCATATTTTATATGAACTGTAGGGATATTGCGACGTAGGATTGATTTATCCATGATATCATCATGAACAAGACTGAAGCCATGGATGAGTTCTAGTGCTAACCCAAAGGAGAGGACATCTTCACCTGACCCACCAGTGGCTTCACAGGACAGCTTTGCGAGAAATGGTCGAATACGTTTACCACCCGCAAGGGGAAGGTAACGTGCTGATTCAAATAAATTGTTAACATCATTTCTAAGAAGATAATCTTTTAAGGCAACATCAAAAATATCACTGTATCCCTTCATCTCTTTTTCTAAATCCATAGCTAACCTCTTTCATTTTTTCAATAGAATTAATACCCATGAGAAACATTGAAGTTCGTATCTCTTTTATAATTGTTTCAATTTCTTGTACAGTTGCTTGCTTACTCTTTGTTGAATGTTGTAACAATACTCTTGCAATACCCGCACAGCGAGATCCCATTGAAAGAGCTTTTGCCACATCCAGTCCATGTCTGATACCACCCGTAGCAATTAATGGTATCTTCCAGTTTGTTGCTTTTCCAGCATTTATAATTGATTGTGGTGTAGATATCCCCCAATTCCAGAATGTTTCACTGCAACGAGCGTGAAGATAATCTGAATGCTTTTTTGCTCGGTGATGTTCGATTGCAGCAAATGATGTACCTCCTTTTCCACCTACATCTATTCCTGCAATGTTTGTTTTTGATAATCGCAAAGCCACATCATATGAAATACCTGCTCCAGATTCTTTAATAATAACTGGTATATCAATTGCATCTGCTAGTTGTTGAATTTGCTGAAAACATCCTTCAGCATGTGGTTCACCTTCAGGTTGAACAACTTCTTGGAGAAAATTAAGACAGATAGCAAGAGCATGAGCATCAATCATTGAAATAATATCTTCGATACATCTAAGTGATTTTTTATAGCCCCATAAAACAATTTGTGATGCTCCGATATTTGCTATTCGTATTGGGATGTCAAAGTCTTTTATAACACTATATGTTTCACGCAATTGGGTGTTTTCCAATGCTGCACGTTGCGAACCAACACCCATAGCAATTTGAAAATTGGAGGCGGCATACCCAAGTCGCTCATTTATCTCTTTTGCAAGATCATAGCCTCCAGTCATTGCAGCAATAACTATTGGTGCCTCAAGAGTCTTATTAAAAAGTTTCGTTGAAATATCTATGTTATACATATTCAGTTCGGGAAGTGCATTATGCGGTAATTCTACATCATCCCAATAATTATGAATAGAAGTGACGTTTTTTTCAAGAGCTATCTGAACATGTTCATCTTTTCTGCTTTCGATCTTATTCATACAAATTCACCTGTGAAAAATTGTACTCTTAGCTGGTTCATTTAACAATACATTATATAGACGATCCGGTTTATTACCATTTAGAAGGATGGTATTATTACCCTGTTCAACTATTTGTTTTATTATTTTTAGTTTTCCTTCCATCCCTTTTGTAACATCTGCATGGGCATCCAATTGTGTAGTCAATGTACTTAATTCATGCACTCCAATTGATTCGACAAATCTTGCATTTTTATTTATCTTTGGATTGGCTGTATACAAGCCATCCTCGTCCATGACAAAAATGACTGCGTCAGGTTTAAAAATCTGTGCAAGAGTATGAACGAGCAAATCTCCAGAACAAATTGAACAACCTAACGACGTATCAAGAACAACATCACCAAAAGTGACAGGAGTGTAACCATGTTTTTTATACGATTGAAAAATGTCTGTATCAATCTTTTCAATAACATGATTGCTACAAATGACAGTTGCATGAGGAGGAATGGAAACCGCAGCAATATGATGATGATGCAATGATTGGAGGACTAAGGTGTTTAGTTGTTGAACGAGGGAGTGTGTTTCTACAAAACCTTGTTTCTGAAAAGAGGACAAACATCCGTTGTTAAGATTATATTGCTTTGCTAGAACATGACCGAAAGATCCTGCCCCATGAATGAGTATAACATCCTTTTCTGCTTTATGTAATGCTAAGGCAAGATTATCCATTACTGCTTTTTTATAAATAGGTTTCTCCTGAATTTTTTCTGTAATAACGCTCCCACCGATTTTAATGAGAAACATGAAAGATGAAATACGTTCGTATCTAAAAAATCATTCCATAAATCTAACACTTAAAATTGAAAAGTTAGCATTTGAGAGACATAAACGGCTTATCTTTATTTTGCTCTTGAATGAGCCATAATGCAATAGGCATCTCTTTACGAGGGATACGCATAATTGTGGAATGAAAGAACTGTGTTTTTTCAGTATCGTCCATTTTTTGATGGCAATCCTCACAAATAAAAAGCTCATCATCTAGTACAACACCTAACCTATTTTTTTCAAGAAAGAAATCTTGATTGCACACACCACAAATTTTTTTTTCCATAAAAGATTCACCATCCAGACTTTAATTGTTAATGAGTGATAGTATATAAAATTCTCTGTTTTTATGAATAATGATTAATAAAAAATAAAGTTTTGTGCACAGTGAACTATTGAACATTCTATATTCAGAAAAAGATAAGATATAAATGATATTACCAACTTATCAGATGGTTACATTCAAGTCAAGTTTGGTAAAAATCAATAGGATGGATGAAGAAGGATGACGGAGACAGATTCAAAGAGTCAGAAGAAAGATCAAATGAACGGCGCACCAAAAATTGCTTATTTCTCAATGGAGATAGGGATTGATGAACGAATCCCTTCATACAGTGGCGGTTTGGGAGTTCTTGCAGGAGATAGCATCAAGTCTTGTGCAGATTTACATGTTCCCCTTGTAGGTGTAACTCTTCTTTCTGAAAAGGGGTATTTTTATCAGAAAATTGATGAGCATGGTAATCAGATGGAATTACCAATTCGTTTTAATCCAGAAGACTACTTAACGCTACTACCAACAAAAACAAAGTTACAAATTGAAAATCGAGATGTAACTTTGCAAGCCTGGCTTTATGAATTTAAAGGGATAAATGGTTTTATTATTCCAGTGTTTTTTCTTGATTCAAATGTTAAAAGCAACAGTGAGTGGGACCGAGAATTAACAAAATATTTGTATGGCGGGGATCGGAAATATAGACTTGCGCAAGAAATTATCTTAGGAATTGGAGGTGTTCGGATGCTCCAAGCCCTGGGTTATGAGACAATAAACAGATATCACATGAATGAAGGCCATGCGGCTCTCGGTACTCTTGAGTTGTATCACCAGTTACATGATGTGGAGAAAGTTCGAGAGCGCTGTGTGTTTACCACCCATACGCCTGTTGCTGCAGGACATGATCAATTTGATATTTCCTTGGCGAAGGACATGATAGGTGATCTCATTGCTGATAGAATCTTGCCTGAAGTTACATATGAAAATCGATTAAATATGACATTACTAGCTCTATTTTTCAGTCACTATGTCAATGGTGTCGCGAAGAAGCATGGGGAAACATCTCGACTTATGTTTCCAGGATATTCAATAGATTCCATAACTAATGGAGTTCATAGTCAGACATGGGTATCAAAACCTTTTCAAAAACTTTATGATGCATATATGCCCGGTTGGCGGTCGGATCCTTGTTTACTTCGATCAGCATTTGGTATTGGAAAAGAAGAAATCTGGGATGCCCATATGAAAGCAAAGGAAAGCCTCATCGATTTTGTTAATCTTCGTTGCAATATTGATATGAACTATGATGATTTTACTATCGGATTTGCTCGTAGAGCAACAGCATATAAACGACCTGATCTACTCATCTCTGATATGAATCGGCTGCAATCTATTGTAGATTCATGCGGAAAAATCCAAATCATTTACGGGGGAAAAGCTCATCCTCATGATACAAGAGGAAAAGAATATATCAAAAAGATTTATGACGTTATTAAAACAGCTCCAAGTGACATTAAAATCGCTTTTATCCCAAATTATGATATGACATTAGCAAAGCTACTAATCGCAGGCGTAGATATCTGGTTAAACACACCTCGGAGACCTATGGAAGCTTCAGGAACATCTGGAATGAAAGCTGCGCATAACGGAGTTCCTCAATTTGGAACCCTTGATGGTTGGTGGCTTGAAGGTCGCATCGAAAATATTACCGGTTGGTCTATAGGCCCTATGAAAACTGATGATAAACAATCAGATGATGATATTGATCGTTGTGATTTATATAATAAACTGGAAAAAATTATCATACCAAAGTATTACAATGATCGGGATAATTGGATTCGAACCATGAGAAGTTGCATTGCAATAAACGCTTCATTTTTTAATACGAACCGAATGATACAACAATATGTTCTAAACGCATATTTCATTTGAGGAAAATATCTTTTCAAATGGAGGGCGAATATATTCAATATCTTCTATCCATGCCCGTAATATTTCAGCTACGCTCCAGGCCTGCGCAATACAGCCTTGAGGGGCATGAGGAGAATCCCCATCAAAGATTTCATGAATTGAACCATCCCAAGAATCTCCGTATACATGGAGAAGTGGTTCTATAAATTCCTTAAACGCATATTCTCTCCACCGAAGTTCATAATTATGCGTTTTTAAAAATGCAGTAATAAATGGTCCAAGAAGCCAAGGCCATACAGTCCCATTGTGATATGCAATATCCCTATGGTAGTTACCTAGATATGTTCCTTTATATTCTGGGTCAGAGGGAAACAATGTTCGCAAACCAAAGATTGTAAGTAATTTTTGTTGTATATCCTCAACAATCGATGCTTGTACATCTGCATCAATCATCGTAAATGGAAGGGAAACCAGGAATATCTTGTTTGGTCTCACCGAGACATCTTTTGAATCTATAACATCATAATGTCGATCATAGACAGACCGAAAAGATGTTTTCACTTTTTCTGCTAGCTCCGCATACACATTTGGTTTATTGAGTATAGTTGAAAAAAGATTCATAATTGAAAGGGCATTATACCATAATGCTTGAATTTCAACAGCTTTCTTTGCACGAGGCGTTGGGTAAAAATCACCAAGTTTTACATCCATCCATGTCAAACCAGGATCATGGGATATAAGGTAATCCTCATCCATGAGTATCCCATGCATTGTTCCATATTGGTAGTTTTCCACAATGGACCTAAGAATTGGAAAAAGTGTTCTTAATGCATCAACATCATTTGTGTATTTCAAATAATGATAGACACAATTGACATACCAAAGAGATGCATCAACAGTATTGTATATCGGTTTAGCAGTTCTATCGTCAAAGGTATTTGGTATGATACCCTGTTTACAGGTTTGATGCAATTCAAGTAAGATATCTTTTGCTATTTGATATCTTTTTGTAACTAATGTTAGACCGGGAAGTGCTATTAAAGTATCTCGGCCCCAATCACCAAACCAATGATAACCTGCTATAACAGTTGAATGTCTTCCTTTATTTACTAAAAAGTTATCAGTTGAGAGAACCAATCGATGGAAGTAGTATGGAAAATCTGCTTTTTCAAGTATCTTTTTTTTCCGTTGGATTTCTTTCTTAAATAGAACATCAGATGAATATAAGGTATCTTTTTCAATCGTACATGAAATATAATAGGTAGTAGGTTTTTGCACTTGCTTTACACATCGACCTATATGCAACAAGTGATCATGACACGAATCATTTCGTTGAGAATCTACAGGATAAAATTTCGGTATCCAACATACGTTTTTTTTATAGATACTTTCAGGGATCTGAATTTGCAAGTGTTGTTTGGTATTCAAAGGTTTGATAATTAGTATTTCACCTTTTGTTTGTATATCAAAATCAATACTGGGAATAGCAGGATATAAATCATAAAGATGACGAGAAGTTATCAAAGGTTCATGCACAAGAGTAACAGGGAAGTTTAAATCAATTTCATATTTTATTATAACTGAATTGTGTTCGTGAGGCATACAGAACGTTTTTATTACCGTTCCTGCTTCGAGAAAGTAGGTTAATGTTGGAAAATACTCAAATGAAAAACTCGGTTTCATATCATATAGATTATAATGTGAATTATCAGTAACAATGCTATCAAGAATGTTTTGAACAAACATCCATCGTTCAATAGGAGGATGTAAACTTGCGATAAGCAAACCATGAAATTTCCTGGTTGTGGTCTGTTGTGTGGTAAAAGATGTATAACCACCGAGACCATTAGTGACAATCCACTCTCGCATGTACTTCCTCACCTAACACAGTTTATAGCCTACCGTATAAGAAATATTGAACTCTCTTCACCACATTTTTTAGAGGTCGTTTAAATATATTTTTGTTTAAAATCCTGGAGGATATTCATATAATTGATAAAACCATCATACGGATTGTCATAATGACTAAAGTAACTATGAACAGCTCCATCCTCAAATCCTTTTGTTGAAATATAATAGAGATGATCTGAAGTCTGCAGTTTTCGCCAAGCATCGAGAAGAGAAGGATCATTATGATGTTTTATTTGTTTTCCAAGATCCTGTAGTTCTCTAAAGCAAGCTTGTTGCATATCATTTCCAAGCCAAGTGCTTACATCACGATCTTCATCTGCCCATGAAATCGCCCAAGGAACATCAATTTCACCAACTGGCTGATATCGACTAATTGCTTCCCCGACAGTAACAAAATCCATATGGTTATGGTTCAAAACCTCGCCCGGAAGATACCTAAGAAAATCAAAGATACCTGTATCTTCCCATTGATGTTCTCCAAAGGTCTCATAATCCATAAATAGATTGATTAAATCACCTTGGTTTTTCGCCATCCAGCCTGCATATTTGTCTGCAGTTAATGGAAAACCAACCCAACCACGAGCGGAAAAACGAAAACCAACATCATCACTTAACGCATAATTTCGCAAAAGCACTTTTAGATTAGTATTAACGGGTTTATAAAGATAATTTGGAGAGCGCCATCCAAGTATTTTTTCTGCTCCTTCTGTAATAATTCCTCTATAACCCATGTCTGATACTTTTTTTGCAATACGATTGTCATAGATCGCTTCAGTGTTTCGAAAGACTGTTGCCTCATAGTTGAACAAATCCTTTAACATATGTTTGTGCATATGGACTTGTTCTTCAAATTCATCAAGATTATCATATAGGCTTGATAATGAATGAAAATATGTTTCCTCTATTAAATCAACAGCACCAGTATCAACCAATGCTCGAAAATTATCTATGACCTCGGGCATATGTTGCTTACAATATTCAATAAATGTTCCAGTCAGACTAAAGGAGACTCTAAATTGTTTATTATATTGCTCAATTAAATCTAGGAGGAGATTATTTGTCGGTAAGTAACATTTATTCGCAACTTTTTCAAAAATTCTTTGATTCAATTGATTATTAAAATACTCAAACGGTGAAGATGTATTGCCTATTTGAAAAACAGAAAAACGATTAACTCTCATAGGTTGATGGACTTCAAAGTAAAAACATATCGATGTCAAGTTATATCATAACTCCTTTATAAACATCGATAGTTCTATCCGCAACCTTATCCCATGTAAACAATTCGACTTCCTTTTTCCCTTCAGAAGAAATGGTTTTGTGCAACTCAGAATATTTAAGCAACGAAATGATTTTATTAGCCATTTCATCAACATCCCAGAAATCAACACGCAGACAATGGCTTAACGCCTCAGCCGCTCCCGCTGTTTTTGATATGATAACTGGTGTACCTGCTGAAATCGCTTCTAATGCCGTGATACCAAACGGTTCGCTGACGGATGGCATGACATAGACATTTGCAATTCTATAGATATGTTTTACTTCTTCCTCAGAAAGCAGTCCTGTGAAAATAACATGATTGGATATCCCTAAATGAACGGCATTGGCGATAAGTCGCGGACGCATGTCCCCATCTCCTGCGATAACGAATTGGGGTTTCATCCCATAATCAATGATTTTTTTTGCAGCATGCAAGAAGAATTCGGGGCCTTTTTGAATGGTAAGTCGGCCAAGGAAAAGCACGACATCTTTTTTTTCTCCTTCTCCAACGGGAAAGACAGCATTATGAACCACATATATTTTATTAGGATCAATTCCATATTTTTCAATACAAATTCGTTTCGTAAAATTACTTACTGCGATAATGGCATCAGCTTTTTGCATTCCTTCTCTTTCAATATCAATAAACCATTGATTTGGTGATAACCAACCAGACCTATCATATTCTGTTGAATGAATACTGAGAACCAAAGGTACACCTAATTTTTCTTTCAGTTTAACTCCGGCTTTCATCGTTAGCCAATCATGAACATGAATTGCATCATATTTTCCTTTTACCCTCTGAACAACTAAATCATTATATCGATAAACACTTTCGAAAAAGTTACCTTCCAGTTTTTTATCATCTGGTCTATCATAGGGAAAAATTGTCGTTTCCCCGACTTCAATGATTCGTATATTAGGGTTGTCACTAGTGACCTTCTTATTGGTCTTAGGCATGTAGAAGTCCACTTGAACATTTTTATCGGCTAGACCCCTTGTGAGACCATAACAATGGGTACCAAGACCTCCTGATTTGAATGGAGGATATTCCCAGCCAATCATAGCGATTTTCATTTCCAACCCTATAAGTTATTTATTATGATGTCATTTTAGATAATATCTGTTTTGATCGTTTTTGTCAATTTTTCCTTCTCTTGCAAGCCATCCGAGGCCAGTATATATCTCTTCATGGGAGGTATCTGCAAGTTGTTGCAATGTTTGAATATCAGCCTCTTCCCAGATATCAAGGATTTTCCAAATTTTCCCTGCATTCGTACCAATATCTTTACTAAGGTTTGATGCATCAAGGCTATAAAAATTATTTGTTTTTTTAATTTTGTTTTCACGGGCAAGCCAACCAATCGCTGTATAAAATTCTTCTTCACCTAACATCGCTGTCAGTTTAAGAGTTTGCTCATCAACAGACAATTTTTCATTAACAACATGCCAAACTCTACCTGCATTCTCTCCGCACAACGATATGCTACTCCTCACAAGCATCCTCCAGTGTTCGTTCAACGTTATGTAGAAGGATAATATAAGATTATCTAAAAAAATAACAATAAAGTTATCATTATTTAATAAAAAGAGTACATGAAAAATACAAATATATGGATAGTTTAACAATAATAAAGAAATTTAGCTAGTATAATTAATTAGATAAACCAATAAAACGACAAAGAACACAAATCGACTTGATAAGATTCTTTGAGAAAGGGAGATAATTCCTTATTAATTCATTTCAAAGAAAATATTAACCAACATTATTCTGTACATTATTAAAACATAGATACAAATATGAAAAATAAAAATTTGAGAATGAACGGGCTTGTGGGGATTCGAACCCCAGGCCAATCGGTTAAGAGCCGATTGCTCTACCTAGCTGAGCTACAAGCCCATAAAAGATTACTCCCAAAAAAATCAAACTATACTACTTTAGATTTTTCTTTTAAAATCTTTTTAACCTCTGCATCTTTGACTTTTGATATATATCTTGCATCAATACTATCCGTCACACAAACATCTTCTGTTGCCTGATATATATTTACGCCGCCCTTACGAGCTGCAATACCATCAATTTTTAGAATCATTGGATGTTCCGCTCGAACGACACCCGCTTCAACAGCTTTTTTCAAACTTGTACTTAAATGAACCTTCGATCGATCAACAGGATGAATTCCGCCTTCAATAACCATGTCAGATTCTTCCTCAGTAACTGGGTAAAAGAATTCGTCAGCATCAGCAAGAGGGAGATCATCAAGATCAACTTTAATAGAGTGACCATATTTTGCTCTAATCATACCACCATCGATTTGATACCGACCGCGAGGGTCTGTATGGGCCAAAGCAAGAATATGATGCGGACGCAACCATGCAAAACCGGACCGAGAAGTACCGATTGAATCGATCAGCGTTGAAATTTCGACATAACCATGACCATCCATCAATAATCCTAGTTTTTCTGGAAAATGACGGAGAGCTCCTGCAATGATTCTACTTAATGCATTTAATTCTTTATCGTTCATGAGGAATTTACCTTCCTCTTCGCATACCGGGCATAATTCACCCCGATAATATCCGTGTTGTGTGCATTCGCCTAGCATAACTCTCACACCCAGTAATATCACTTATTAGTATAAATTTTTGTACCTCTGATGCATTCAGGTATCAGGTGACGTATTGAATCAAGAGGAAATGAAAAGAGTAGCTGCTGAAAAAGCTATTGACCAAATTAGAGATGGGATGATTATTGGATTAGGGACTGGATCAACAGTGAAATATGCATTAAAAAAATTAGGTGCTAATGTACGGAATGGTCTTTCAATTCAAGGGATTCCAACATCCGGCATAACAAAAAAACTTGCAATTCAAGAAAATATCCCATTAACTTCATTGACTGATCATCCGGAGATTGATGTGACTATTGATGGAGCAGATGAAGTAGACTCAGATTTAAACCTTATTAAAGGCGGAGGGGGGGCACTGACTCGAGAAAAAATTATCGCGTTTCATTCGAAGAGAGTGATTATCGTCGTTGATGATTCAAAAGTAGTGAAATCTCTTGGTATCGATTTTCCTTTACCCGTTGAAGTAGTAAAGTTTGAATGGGAAGCTACAAAACGTTCTCTCGAAACGTTTGGATGTGATGTCCAACTCCGAAAAATAATCGATGATCCTTTTATCACTGACAATGGAAATTATATTCTTGATTGTGACTTTGAACGTATCGTTGACCCAGCTCAATTGGAACAAGATATCAATATGATACCCGGTGTTGTGGAAAATGGATTGTTTATTGGGCTTGTTCATCAAGTTATCGTTGGAAGCACACAGGGTATTATGACCCTTGAAAAAGGATTATCCAGTAGTGTAACGAATTAAAAACTATTGACTAGTTAATATCAAATTAAACAAGATCCCAAATGGAATTTTCCCAATATAACGTCTTTATTGATCCTGTGCTATACTGTTGTCTTTTGCAATCGCTTTTTTTCGATGAATATATAGTTTTTCATTGGTTTTTTTAAAATACATTTCAGAGCGATTTCTTTAATAACTGATGAAAAAAAGTATCTTGATCGACAATATGTTATTTGATATACTGTTTATTGAATTTCTCATTCGATATAAAAAATTGGATTATTTCATTAACCTTGATGTTAAAAGAGTTGGCAAAATACATATTACTGCCAAGAATGAAGATATGATCAGCAATACAATGATTATGCTGAATTGATGAAGGACAGAGATACTAACTGCAAAGGTTGCTAACAATGATACAGATGTTGTCACTGCAGCTCCAATTACTGACAAACCTGAGGTTTCCAAGGTTGTTCGTACTGCATCGATTTTCGATGAACCGCTTGCAATTTCTTCTTTTACTCTTTGTGTAGTCTGTATACTATAGTCTATTCCTGTTCCTATCATAATAGATGCAACGGTGATATTGATGACTGATAGAGGTATATTCAGCGTCACTAAGGTTCCAGGCTCCCACATAAGGACAAAGAGAACCGGAAGGAGAGCAATGACTCCTATCTTGAAGGAATTAAATCCCAAAATCAAACATGCTAGAACCAATAACAGCGCAGTGATCAAGGATTGTGCTTGTGAACCCATTAGTTGGTTGTTTACTTCAACAGTGACTACATCTTGACCAGCTAACTGGGAAACTTGTCCATTATGAGGTATATCTGCACCTGATGTAATAGTATTCACACTATTCACAATTTGTTCCAACTCTTTGACAGTTTTTCCAGCAGGAATTGTAACAAGGATTATGGTTTTCGAAAAATCATTGTCAATATACCCTGTCTTAGCAACCTTATCAAATATAATTTTTTCTATTCCTAGGTAACTGGATAGTTGTTCCATAATCTGATTTCGTTCCAGGATATCGTTTGTCTTTTTAATTTCATCAACGATGGAAGTCACTGATACACCGGCTTCTCTCATTTCAACTTGCATATGATAGAGAGCTTCAATCACTTCAGGATGTGTAAGGCCTTGGCTTTCAGTCTCGACAAGTAATGCATTAAAATTGGTACCACCACCAAAATCTCTAGAATATCTGAGAAGAGTTTCTACTTCAGGAATGCCTGATGGTGCCATTTCAAGATAGTCGACATCGGTCGTCACCTGAGGAATCAAGGTCAATGAGAGGACTGCAAAAAAACATGCGATAAAAAATAATCTTTTTCTATTTCCAACAACAAAATGTGCGAATAATTTCCATTGGTGATTTGCACCATGTTTTTCAAACTTTAAAAGTAAACATAGACACGGGGAGAGTATTGTCGCACAGAGAAATGCAAAAGAAATGCCAATCGCACATGCAAAACCAAAGGTAACCATAGGCGGCATAGTAGACGTCATCAATGAACCAAAACCAATTATTGTCGTCAACGCACATAAAAAGACAGCCTTTCCGGTGAGCCCTAACGTTCTTTCCACTCTTGTCACTTTATCCTCAACTTTCGATTCTTCGGTATATCTATTAGCGTAATAAATGGAGTAATCAATACCAAGCCCCAACAGCAGTGCAATAACAGCTACTGCCAGAATGGTCAATTGTGGTTGCACAATGCCAAGGATTCCAAATGTCAAAATGAGTGCATATGTAAGAGGGAGAAAACCAATAATAAAACCTTTAAGAGATCTATGGAAAAAAAACAGAGTGAGAGATACAAATAACGTAGCTAATGGCAACACAATTTTCAATGATTCAAATGTTTTTGCCTGCATTGCTTCTTGCATTGCAATGGTACCGGTTATCGACATGTCTGAATAGGTGGTTCCTCTATGAGATATAGCATGTTTTGTTCGTGCAAGAACCTCTTCAAAATCTTTTTCATTTGCCAATTGAATGATGATGACAGCAACTTTAAAGGTATTTTTATAAAGAATGCCTTCGGTCAGTTGAATGGTGCTTCGTGCTAAATATTTTGAGATGAGCCCTGTATCTTCTGGAATTTCATTTTTTCCAGTTCCTCCAAGATCTCCAATCACATATGATTTTGCATTCTCAGCTTTAATAAGTGATGCAAGACTCTGAACAGAATAAATATTATCTTGTTCTCCTCGATCATTTTCATAAATATTAATAACAGAACTTACACGATCCATCTCTTTGAGAATCGCTGGATCACGAATATTGTCAGCTTCAACATAGATAATAATCGAAGATTTGATATTGAATTCCTGATAAATTCGTGTTAATAACCTGATAGATGGATCATCTTTTGGCAAAAATTCGAAAAGATCGGACTCCATGTAGATGTTTCTAATATTCACGCCAATGACTAGTGTGATAATAGTGAAAACTAGGAGGACCGTTTTTGGTCGTTTAACCAACAGTTTTGCTAGTGGTCGAACGTTCATATCTCATCGTCCCGATTGAATATATTAATTTTAACTGGTTTGAATGAAATCTCAGTATTATCTTTCTTAAAAGTAAGAGATGCTATAGTATTTAATCGACTTTCGGTTTCTGCAGCGTATCTTTTTATAAGATCCAATAAAGGAAGAGGATAGTAAATATAGGGATTCTTACCTATATTATTATTCTTTAATTTTTTACGAAAAATCAAACGCTGATAGTGCATCTTTGCAAGTGTTTCTCTAACAGTACTTGGATGTAAGTGAGTTGCTTTAATAATATCCTCTGTTTTTACACCTTTTTTTCTTAATAGATAAAGATAGATAAGAGATTGCGCTCGGGATTTCAGCATGTCGCGAATAGCAACTTCAAGATGTTTGTTCTTCGGTATCCCAGCGTTTCCCATTTCTTTGACACCATTTTTATTATATCAAATTCATAAAAAATGTTAATTTGTGTGTTTAAATACTTTTTCATTATGTCGCCAGTAAAACGACAAAACGTTTACTGAAATTGTAAACAATTAAATACAAAGAAAAACGGGAGAAAAAAGAAGAGAATCTTTTGATAATGTCGGAATTTAACCGACTAAATGAAAACTGGTTTTATAACGATTAAACTGGTAAATTTCATCGGGAGTAACCCGACAAAATTAAAAGTTGTCTATATTCATAGTCTGGATTCTATTAATAGATGTTAAAGTACCATACATATTTTGAAAAGTGAACAAACCTATCATACATATTAGAAGATTTCATACTACCAAACAATACATGTGCAAAAAAATTAAAAATGTTAGATAGTTGATATTATGTTTTATATGAAGTGAAAACCGATGCCGATAAAAAAGGTAAAAAAAACCATAAAGAAATGGAAACGATACTACAATGTATCTGGGGTTGGACCGATCAGCCGTAGATATTTTGTCATGAATGCTTTTGATGGAGCACTGACTATGCTTGGGGTTGTCATCGGTACCTATATAGCAGGAATACTTCAACCTATACCGATTATTACAGCTGCGATATCAGGATCCGTTGCAATGGGCATTTCCGGTATTAGTGGAGCATATATGACAGAAAAAGCAGAGAGAACAAAAGAACTAAAGGAACTTGAACGAGCAATGGTAACTGATTTAACAAACGGATTACATCATAAATCTCATCAGTTTGCCACTATTTTTGCGGCTCTTGTTGATGGAATATCACCTGCATTGGTGGCAATGTTTGTCGTTTCTCCTTTTTTTATAGTTTTTTGTGGTATTATCACTGTTGAATTTGCTTTTTACACCTGTATCATATTTACATTGGCAATTTTAACAATTCTTGGCATATACTTGGCAAAGATTAGTGAAGAAAATATGATACGATATGGCATCCAGATGCTTGTCATTGGTCTTGTTACTGCATTCTTATGTGTTCTTACTGCATACCTTCTTGGAGGATCTGTACCACTATAGAGAGTAATTCTGATGCAGATATTTACAGTAGGTTAAAAAGATAAAAGAACCCCCATTTCATTCTTATATTTGAAAATATATGGACGAAAAAACACGTATTGAGAAAGATATTATCATGTTTGAAGAAAACATTAAAAAACTTGAGGAAAAAAACAAAAAACTCCTAAAAGATCCTCGGATTACTATCGCATCTCAGTATTATGAAGATGCAAAATACTATCTTAATAAAAAAAGGGACTACTTTACTGCATTTGGTTGTATAAACTATGGACATGGCCTTCTTGATTCTCTGTCAAAATTTTGAAAATAACACTTCTTCTATTTGAAGTATAGATGATTGATCATAGACACATTTAACCAATATATTTAGAGATATCAGAAAAATCAAGAATAAACCTAGCATCTTGGTATATGTTAAGAATCTGCGAAGCACTTCCTTGGTTTACGCTTATCTCTAAAAAGCCAGTGCTTCCGATTGTTGCAAGCGCTTCTCCCTGTTTAACAAAACCATATGAATCCATGAATTTCACACTTGTTTTTGTCTTACCAATAATTAGGGATATTTCCTTTCCTGATTGTAACAAATCTTGTATATGATTGTATTCAACATTTGTAATGATATTTCCAAAATCATCAATAAATAAGACGTTTGCTTCAACCATATTGCCCTTTCGAATAGCTGGTAAAAATTGTAAATCAACATAATCCTGAACCTGTGGTCCAATTCGATGAAACGGCATTCCATTTAAAATATTGGCTGCAACTGGCACAAAGACATCTCGACCGTCAAAAGTATTGGAGATTGTTTTTCGTTGCAGTTCAGGGTTTTTAATCCAATAAACAAGAAAGTTGCCAAATGTTCGAGCTGCGGGAATGAGTAATCCATTATCAGGACCGATGAAAATTTGAGATTGTGTAACGACAACGATACCTCTTCGATTTGTACCAACTCCTGGGTCAACAACAGCAACATGAATAGTTCCTTTGGGAAAATAATATGATGCTGAACGTAAAATAAAGGCTCCTATGCGAATATTATAGGGTGAAATTTCATGGGAGATATCAATACATTTAACCTGTGGTGCAATGAGATTAGCGACCCCTTTCATTTGAGCGACATAGCTACTTTTTGAACCAAAATCTGAGAGAAAGGTGATAATATTCATTGGTTATCAACATCGTTGAAAACAAGAGATATGAAAACCTCATATTAATATACCTACTGAACAAAATTAATTCTGATTTCTTTTTTCATAAAGTATATATGGAAGAACACAACAAGTAATATAATATAAATTGAGGATACGTGGAGAATATGGGAGAAGTAACTACAAACTCACGGATTATTGCAGGAATATGGGACAATTCAGAAGAAAATACAATGGCCTGCCCACAATGTGGTGGAGATTTAATCATAACACAGGTAAATCCAATTGATGATTGGAAAAATCCTTTTCAATCATATGATACTACAATAGAATGCTCTAACTGCCCATTCCACACAAGAGCAACATCTTTTACTATGCTTGGAAATGTCCGTGATTTTGGCGCCAAAAATATAACCATTGATAGTTGGTCACCAACAGGAAGTCGTGTGAAGACCGAATACGAGCATCTGATTGACTATAATCAATTAAAAACCTTGAAGACAAATAATGAAATCGTAGAATTCCTCATCGTTGATAACCAAGTTGTAAAAATCATCGAATAACCCACAGGAAGAATATTTTCTAATATTTACCACAATAATGGAATAATTCCACATATATTTTAAATACTATAAGTCTGAAACAGAGTATATAGAGATGTTTTATGGTTACTATAAATCAGAAAAGAAAAAAACAAATCCCAAATGAAATAATTATCAATTGGGTAAACATCATTGAGTCTTAAACATACATGAAATCATCGTCTTTTTCTTTGGGAAAATACTTAGGATGACGCTGATGATGTTTAATAAATTTCTTTTGGCGCTTCTTTGAGACAACCTTGATATCACGACGCAATAATCGTATGAACGTTTTATCAGGTAGAGGTTCTAATTGCACGATGCCTTTCACTTGAAGTTTTTGTAAGACTCGAATGATGGCGTCCTGAGATAAATGCAGTTGTCTTTCTATATCTTCAACAGCGATAGGATAAGTTTTTTGAAGAATATCAATAATCTGTTCTTCAATCGTTCCACCAACAATCTCAATCATACAATAGTAAAAGAGAGGAGTTATAGAAAAACTCTTTTATTCTTCATAGGCACGTTTTCCTGCCTCATCTCTTTTGGATAACTCAAGGACGTCTAGTTTCAAATCCTTTGGGTAACCATTTGGAAAATCTACACAACCTTTACACACAGGAAAACCTATGACTTTTTCTAAATCATTAGGTTCGACATATGCCAATGAATCCGCATTAATCTCCTTACAAATTTGATCCCAGGTCTTCAAATCCCCCTTGTCATCTCTAGCAAGAAACTCTTTCCGACTCCGCATATCGATCCCAAGATAACAAGGGGCTATTAACGGGGGACATCCAATACGAACGTGAACCTCTTTTGCACCAGCTCGACGAACGCCTTGAACCAACCGGACTACATTGGTGCCTCGAACAATCGAATCATCGACTAGAATGACAATTTTATCTTCCATTACTGCTCGCAGATACGAAAGACCTTCTTGCACTATTTTATCTCGACTCTCTTGGCGTTGTTGAATAAAGGATCGCTCATCTTTATCTTTCATTATCCCTTCATCTAGAGGAATACCGGATTCTAATGAATATCCTAAAGCATATCGACGACCAGATTCCGGAACAGGGACAATAATATCTGCTTTTACTGCATATTTTCGAGCGAGCAGACGACCAAGTTGAACTCGAACATCATGAACAGATCTACCGCGAATTCTTGAATCAGGTTTTGCAAAGTATACAAATTCAAACATACAGGGGGTTTCTTGTTTTTTAATAATCTGTTTCTCCCAGATATTACCTTTTGTATCAATAATAATCGCAGACCCCCCAGGAATATCCTTCACATATTCAAAATTCGATTTTTTAAATACCCTAGTTTCTGAAGTAAGACAATATGTACCATTTAGTTTTCCTAGTACTAAAGGTCTAATTTTATGTGGATCAGTAATAGCAAATAAAAAGGGATTGTCGCCTGAATCAGTTAAGAAAAGACTTGAATAGCTTCCTTTAACCTGTTTCATCACTTTTTCGCAAGCATCAAAAATAACTTCGACGGAAAGTTCTTTTTTGAATAATTGATCCGCCATAGGTAGTAATAGACATTGGATATCACAATCTGTTCGAGGTTTACGATGTGAGTGACGTTTGACTTCTCCACAATTAATAATATTCCCGTTATGAACTGCTGCAAGAAAGGGATTAACGAGGTATTCTGGTTGTGCATTTTTCTTTAATGATTCAATATCATCCATTCCTGCAGTGGAATATCTGGTATGCCCAAGACCAACATTTCCTGGGGTATCGATTTTTTTTTCATCGTTAAAAATATCACGAACAAGTCCCTCATCCTTTGTGACATGAATGTTCCCATCATAAGTTAGTTTCCCCGCTGACGATTGGCCTCTATGTTGAATTGCAAACAAACCATGATAAATCAATCTAGATACAGATTTGTCTCCAATGAAGCCAACAATACCACACATAGAGCAGCAATATAGTCAACACTTATTTAATTGTTATACATCAATATGTTCCATAATAAAGGACCTATCTTGAAAAATCATTTCCAAATCATCAAAAACAGTCTCATCTCCTCAAAACGGCATCGATAGTATAACATAATCGAGATGTGTTTGTTTTTCTGATTTAGGGTATATAACTACCCGCAACAAAGATATAAGCAAGGTTTCATCAGAATGCAGGTAAAATATTCAATTCTTTGACCAATAATTAGAATCTTATAAAATTCTTAATAGCAGAACAATACAAAATTTTTGTGATGTGTTATCCTAAATATCTTCCCAGTCCTTCAAAACGGACCGCCATGTGGATTCCTTAATGCCTTGAATGGATTTCACTTTACGTAGAATGCGTTCATACCCCTTTACCAGTGTGCGCGTGTGAATTTTAATAATAAAATCATAGGATCCAGCAACTGCAGTCACCCTATTAACACCCTTAATATCCCAGAGCTTGTGCATGGTATCGAAAATGTCATATCCTGGCTTCATTTTAATAAAAACGTAAGCTCTTGTCAGAGTTATAGCAAAGGTAGAAATTCCTAGCATTATCATAATCATTCCGATTATTTTAATCAAAAGCAATACCGGATCAGTCGGAAAAGGGTCAGCAAATCCAAAATATGATAGAACTATCGTAACTGGTATACTAAATATTATAACAGATGATTTAACAGCTTGAGCAGTACTTGCTTTTCCAATACCAAGACTTCGAATATATAATACCAATGAGAAAAATGAGCAAAATGCCATCGCAAACATCCAACCGAAAAATTGAGCTGACGCAATAAAACCTTCAATAATGTTACTTGTCCTGAAATATGAATCGGCAAGATACGTAATTAAAAGTGTGAACAATAAAGCAAAGATAACATTCCATAACCGAATGTTTATTGCATCATTGGGTCTTTGATCGATTTTCAACATTTTCAATTTTCTTTGATAGAAACTTAACATCATCGAACCAGGATTAATAACCAAAAAAACAATAGCAAGTGCAGAAACACTAATAGTACCGCTCAAACTGATAGAACCGAGAATGGCACCAAAAGTCACGATAACGGCTGATTGAATATCAAAAAGAGTTGGCGGATCCTTTTCAGTAATTGATTCAGCAATTAATAGATATAGAATAACAATTTGAGCAAAAGGAAGAATTACTGAGGGGCTACTACCAAGGCTTGTATCGTAAAATAGAGCAAAATAACCAATTGTCAGTATAGCATTGCCAAGACCTGCGAGCATATGATAGAAAAACTCTTTTTTTCTAATCAACCTCATACGTTTAAATGAAGGGTCAAGTATTATTGAACCAAGACTTTTTTTATTAAGAGGAATGGAAAAAATAACACCACATAAAATCGACACGACAAGCGCCAAAACAAAACAGGAAATAGATAAAACCCAAAAATTCTCTAATAAGTTACCTGCAATAGAATCAACACCTGCCGATATCGCAGAAATTATAGCTGACGAAAATGCAAGAATAAAAAATAGGTACCTTTTCCGTATATTTATCTTCATGAGGTTATCTCTTTTTCTATAATTTGTGTTGTAGTTTTTTGAACACCTTCAATCATTTGTATTTTATTGGTCGTTTGAAGTAATTCCTCGAGTGTTTCAACTTTTACTCGAATGACGATATCAAATTCACCTGCAACAATTGAAATTTTTTCAACGTGTTCAATTTTCCTCATTTGCTGTATAGATTTATCTGAATCGCCTGGTTCCATTGCTATTAAGATATAGGCATTTATCATCTTCCAATCTCCTGACAATTCTCAGCCCGATTATTATTCATCGATATAAACATATGTATCACATAAGACTCAATTTATCCTTTCTACACATCATGAATTAATAAAATGAATTTTTCTTGAAGAAATATAAGAAAATCCTATTACAATAAGATATACGGTTATTCTTCTAAAGAAGTTAGTTTTCCTTCAATCTCATTGATTTTGTGTCTGATTTTCTCTTTTTGTTTCTCGAATTTTAACTTCTTTTTTTCAAAATGTTCTTTTGAAATTTTTCCTTCTTTAAAATTTTTTTCAACGAGTTCAAAATCCCGTTTATAAATATGTCTAATTTCATTTAACTGTTTGATTTTCGTATCAATTTTTTCCCGGCTTATTGCCATACTATCACCTTCAACGTGATAGGGCTCAGATATTCATCGATACCTTTATAGATGTTATGATGAAATGAATTGAAGGGATGTGGCAATATATACATTTTTAAGAACGATTCAAGTCAAAATCTTTTTGTAATGCACATCATAAAAAGTTGGGCTATACCAATATTACTTATATCGAGGAAGAAAAAAGGACCCTATTGAAATAGTTCAATTCGTTTTTAACTCACCACCGGTCGTCTACCAAGTTCAAAGGGAACATTAAAAATCTCATTGTCTCGCGTTATTGTAACACTGATTACTTTCTCAGGTATTGTCTTTGATTTTATACAGGACATTAGATTATTACCATTAATAATCCGATTTATGTCAATTGCTATAATGATATTTCCACCAACAATTATATACTCATTAAAAATCACTTTTTGTTGAAATCCTCTTTGTAATCCTGCATACGATATCTCACTATTCTATGAGACATAGGTAATTAACCAACCATATGTGACATTGATATCAAGTTCATCAGCTTTAAGATGTTCGTAACAGAATGTGCATTGCAAGGTATATATGGATTTTTCCAGTTCAATCCCAATTCGTTCCCAATAATGAACATAATAAACCGATATTAAAACATCAATCATGCATTTTTCTCCATGAGTTTTTAATAGTAATAGTCTATAGGGTAGATAGTACTATGACCCAGATATCAGAAGCGAAAAGAAATCAGATGACACAAGAAATTCACTATACGGCAAAAATAGAAGCACTTGATATTTCTATTGTCCAGCGACGTGTGGCATCCGGAAAAATAGTTATTCCTTTTAATCCAATTCATCACCCAATTCCAATTGGCATTGGAAAAGGTTTGCGAGTAAAAGTTAATGCGAATATCGGAACTTCTCGTGAATATAGTAATCTTAAGGAAGAAATTGCGAAAGCAAAAATTGCTCAAGATGCAGGTACTCACGCTGTAATGGATCTTTCAACCGGTGGCGATCTTCAAGCCATTAGAAAATCCTTGTTAAAAGTGACAAAGGTGGCTTTTGGAACCGTTCCCATCTATCAAGCAGGTATTTATGCAGTCAACAAACATGGTGCAATTGTCGATATGACTGAAGACGATATGTTCAATACATTTGAACAACACGCAAAACAAGGTGTTGATTTTGCAGTTGTTCATGTTGGCGTCACAAGAGAAAGTGTTGAACGACTTCGACGACAACATCGTTTAATTCCAATGGTTTCTCGCGGTGGTGCATTTCATATGGCATGGATTTTACATCACAATGAGGAAAATCCATTGTATCGAAATTTTGATTATTTACTTGAACTAGCAAAAAAGTATGATGTGACTCTAAGTCTCGGCGATGGCATGCGCTCTGGAGCGATTTATGATTCAAATGATCGAGCGAAATTCCAAGAAATGCTTATTATTGGTGAACTTGTAGAAAGAGCTCGAAAGGAAGGAGTTCAAACAATGGTAGAAGGACCTGGCCACATGCCTTTAAATGACATCCGATCCAATATTGAAATCATGAAGGTAGCAACAAGAGACGCCCCCTATTTTGTTTTGGGACCGCTTGTAACTGATATTGCTCCGGGATATGATCATTTTGTTGCGGGTATCGGAGGTGCTATTGCCGGATATCATGGTGCTGATTTTCTTTGTTATGTAACACCTGCCGAACACCTAAGTCTTCCCGATGTCGATGACGTACGTGAAGGGGTCATAATCAGCCGTATAGCCGCGCATGCTGCTGATGTTGCTCGTGGAGTTGATAGAGATATTGACTATAGATTTAGTAAAGCACGAGAAGACCTCGACTGGGAAACAATGTTTAATCTAGCAATCGATCCAAAGAAACCAAAGGAATACCGGAAATATCGTAAACCTTTAGAAAATACCCGTTCTTGCAGTATGTGTGGTAACTTTTGTGCTATTGAAATCGTTGAAAAATATTTAAAAGAATCCAAAACCAGAAAGTAGGCACATTTGTTTTTCAATATGGTTATTTTGTATCATAATGCTAAAAATTGGGGCATTATAAGAGAAAAATAAGGAAAGATTTAAATCATACCATATCTATTGGCCTTAAGGAGGTAGAAAAAATGACCTACACATATGAAGGATGGACATTGTATACACGAGATGTAAAGCTTAAAGGTGGCCGAAACCAAACAATTTATTTCTTCAGTAAAAATAAACCTAAGAGCGGTACGCCCTGTGAAAAACCATATAATTACACAGTTGGCGTAAACAAACGTACAGGCCTTCCATATTTAAAAAAGAAGTAAAAGTATTTTTGCTTCTCCATTTTTCTTTTTTTTAATTTTTCCCATCGTTAAGCAAATAACCGCCTATTTTAAGGCTTGGATCACCTAATAGTTCCCATTGCTGTATCATTTTTGTATCCATCTTTTCATTATTACCAATGAACATTTGTAGATATTCAGTCATCGCTTGTGCATGATTTATTCCAAGATACTCTTGACGATTTTTACCAAATAATTTTAGGAAACGTAGTTCTAACCACCCATCAAGCACTTCAAGATAATCAGCAATTCCATTATGATCCTGATCTCCCTCTCCATGCGTTCCTAGACCTGTGTTGGCGATAGTTGCAATAGCCCCCCCATTTTGTTTACTGGTTAACCACCATGCCCAACAATTTGGTACCCACTCATAATAATAAAATCTATACGATGGCCCAAAAAAATATTGCTTTAATCCATATTCTTTCAGTCCTTTGAAGATGTTTTTGAGACACACATCAAATTGACCGTTGTGACAACCGCCAACAATGGTTATCGGGAGTTTTTCTTTGTTATGCAGAGGTATCATATCCTTTAAATTGTACCCGGTTGTCCAAAGTGTACCATCTGGTGGAAAATGAGTACTCCAACTTGCAGGGCTCCCATGACCACAGAAATAAGCAAAACCAGCTCCTTGATTTAACGCATCATTAACTGTTTTTCTATTGATATCTCCCAATGACGCATATACACGAAGTGGATTGAAATCTGGCATGAGTTCCACAGATTTCTCACCAATAAGTTCACCCTCATTAAACCCGGATTCATCTGGATAGGAATCACCGGCAATTATTACATAGTTGTAAAACCAATCATCGGCATTTTCATTTATTTCATAGGTAATAATTTTTTGTACCATGATTTGTACTTCAGATATTGTCCGGCAGGGAAGTCTCCCAAGTGTAACATCTGGATATAAATCCATCTCTTCTCGATAGTGATCGTTCCAAACCGCAAATTGGCCATCATTATCTGAATCCCAGCTTGAGAAATTCCCAACAGTATCATAGATATCAGCATAATATAAATCAGAGATAAACGATTGTTCAGGGTATTCTTGTTCATCTGGGGGGACAACATGACTATAACGAACGGGAAGGTTCCATTGATCAGTTTGACCAGCAAGACCTCCTACGAGCAGTACATGAGATATGCCCCATGTTTCTATAGCTGCCTTAATGAAATATTTGATTTTTTCCTGATTGTCTCTACCTTGCCAAAACATTTCTTCATATATAGTTTGTACTGAGATGAGTTTTGTTTTTATGTCAAAATTATTTTTATGAATCACCAGCGGGGTAAGATGTTGTATAAAGTTTTCAGGGGCAATTATCAGTAAATCATATACATCATTGTTTTCAAGAATAGGAATTTGTGGTTCTTCATAAGTGACTAATATTGTTATATTTCGAATGAAAAAGAGTTCTTGTTTGCTTTCATTATATCTAACAGGGTAGATTCTGAGAGTGAGAAACGTAACATGTTCTTCATCTGATAATCCACTACCTGTATGAAATGTAACCCAATTCTCGGGATATAACTCAGTGAGTTGTACAGTCGTTTTTTTCATTTGTATTTGTTCTTTTAACAATATATCGTATTGATACAGCCCGATGGGCAACGGATCTGAGATTTGGATGATTTCTGGGGTTGAATAGGATAGTTCCATATCATGAATGGTTGAGCCGAAAGCAAGTTCATGGGATGAAATATAAACTGGGAGAACAGGATAACCTGCCCGAATCATGTTGAAATTGGCCTCTGGAACTCGAATGGCAATACCCGTTCTATATGTTTCATATGTCACTCCTGAAAACGTTTGATTTATACGTAACTCTTTCAAATTCGAAAAGATAGATTGAACATTCGCAGCTTTTTCTTGTTGTTCTGGATAAGTTATGTAATTAGGGAGTAGGGAAATATCCCCAATCAGAGGAGGCGTGAGAAGCATGAGACTGAAAAAGCCAGAATAAAGCATTATTTTTTTTGATTTTTTACAAATATTCAAGGACATATGAAATCTCCAAAGTCATGATTTAAATATTAATTAAATATTCTATTCATTATTTAAAAACTCTTCTTTTGAATGCTATAAAATATATTCACACTTCCTCTTAAAGATTTTTTTCAAATGAAAAGAAACCTGCTAAATCACCAAAATCATTAAATCCGACTTATGAATTCAAAGTTTCTAAGAAAAAATATCTAATGCAAAAGAAATACTAAATCATTTGGGCGAGTAACAAAGTGGCTATGTGGTGGACTGCAGATCCTCATACGAGGGTTCAAATCCCTCCTCGCCCTCTAAGATACCTTTGAAGCGTGTAATATTTCATTTTCTTAAGAAGTCTAACAGTTGATCATCGATGGTATCTGAATTTTAAAACTTGTTTACCAATATGTTACGAAAAAGATAAAAAAGATGCGATTGAAAAATAATAGTAAAAACAATCAGTTGGTAAGAGAGAATACTTACATACCACAATTTTATCATTAAACAAAAGTACTTGATTCGTTCTATTGTGATTATTACACCATAGTAGCTTGATTTTCGTAAAAGAATTTTATCATAAAATTCATACACACATTTCATACACATTTATAGGATGTAGTAGCTGTATGATTTTTGCATGAAAAATTGTATGAAAATAGGACACTCATATTGTCAAATATGCACATCATTTGATTGAATGAAAGTATCATCATCAATTCTGATTCAACAAACTAAGATTTGTATATTTGTTTGTATTTCTAATGGGATTTTAATAATAGTCTACATCTACAGCTATTAAAAATGCCTTATTGATAATAAACACTATTTATATTATGATACTATTCACTCTAGCTTTTTCAAAAATTGAAAAGGATTGGAGAAAACGAAAATGGACATTATTGTTTATCCGCTAGATAACTTTTCAATTCTCTGTATTATTCTTATTGTTGGAACAATACTTGTTTCCTATTTGAAAAAATGGCTGATAACGTACGCATTAATTCTTGCAAATTTCTTGATCTTTGTCATATCATTCATATGGCCTCAGGTAATAATGAACTTAGGTTTTAGACCAATCTACTTAGAACCATCATACACGCCCCAATTATTCACGTTACTCACATCCATGTTCATTCACAGCGATTTTCTCCACATTCTTGGTAACATGCTTGTTTTCTTTTTCATCGGAATGGCTTTTGAACAGCGCATTGGCTGGAAAAAATTTCTACCCATCTATTTAATTACAGGCATTTGTGGAAGCCTCACTCATGCATTTCTAAACTTAGGATCGTCCATACCATTAGTTGGCGCATCTGGTGCGATTTTCGGTATTATGGGTGCTTTTGCATATTCGTATCCAAATGATGAAGTAGTTATGCCTATCCCCTTTGGTATCATCATGTTATTTCGAAGAATCAAAGTGATTTACGCAGTTCTTATTTTTGCTGCGTTAGAAACCGTTATTGTATTTATTGGATCACAGGATAATACTGCACATTTTGCTCATATTGGAGGATTAATATGTGGAGTAATTATAGCTGCAATAATAATTGGAAAGAATAAACTAATTGTTACAAACCAACAAACAGGTAAATCAATATCATCAGGGCATTATGAAGAACGACCTCGATTCATCAATTACACAAACCTTGAACCGTTGGCAACAACACCAGAACTCAAACAAATGCTCTCACAAATAAGAAACGAAACAGTATCTCAAGTTCGTGATGTTTGGCTAGACCATTTCCTCGAAAAAACAAAATGTCCTTCTTGTAATCTTTCTTTACGTTTTTTTAATGGAAAAATATGGTGTGATAATTGTAATTATAAAACAATATATGAAAAATAATAAAATTATTTGATATATCATTATAGCACACTATTGCATCTATTTTTACCAATCAGTTCGTTGAAAATACGTTAAATCCATTCGTTCCCAATCATTATAATCTCCAAAGGGTCGGGATCCATCAGAATAATCAACAGTGTAATACATATATCCATAATTCATACAACTCTTATAGGGGCGACTGGCCCACCAACCAATTTGCCATGGGTAATAACTTAGGCCGTTATGACCAGGAATAGGTAAAAAATTCAACGTGTGCCCCATTTCATGCATGTAGGCACTTGCATACACTATATCTCTTTGCAACCATGGAAATTGCGCCGTTTTTTCTTCCATACCTTTCGCTGAGATCTGATAGCGGTTAGATCCGAACATATTACCACTTACTAATGAACTTTGGTAGATGACAACTCCATAATGAAAGACACTACGCTTCCAACTGTCCTCAGAATTTTTAATGAAATAATCAAGATAAATTTGATCAAGTTCGTCTGTTTCTCTGCCCCAAGAGCACTCTGTCAATTCATCAAACGGAATGAGATCTGCACCAGAACCTTCACCCCATGAACCATCATCCAGATGATATACAAGATTATGCCTATTATAAGCTGTATGAAGTATCTCTTTTGAGATTTCGGGAAGACGAGCAGTTTCGCCGTTCTGTCCATCTTGCATCTGATCAAGTTCTACAAAAAGATCTCTTCTGAAAGGATCTGAAAACCATTGTGATGTGAGGAATTCTTCATAATTATCTATTCCATCATTTTCAGTATCAATAGTAGAATGATTATCCCAACTTGTTGGATTATATCCCCATTTCCATTCCCAATATGTTGGAATTTTGTCTTCATCTGGATCTAAAAATGTATCATCCATGGTAGGATCAATACCTAATACATTGACTTCTGTCCAATATGGAATACAATCTCCATCGCAATCGTTCTGATAAATTTCAAACCAAAGCTCACAATCTCTATCTGGTTCATAGTACGAACCATCGTCACATCCATTCAATCGACCATATCCACTGTTATCTCCAATGAAATCATCATCAATCCAATTACCTTTTGAGATATAATACGTAAGTTCAACATCGTATGCATCATCGTTAGTCCCTGAATCTGGACTAATATCACATAATCTATCCTGAGTATCTCCATTATCTGCTTTATCCCAAAGCTGTATTACTATATCCAAAGTTTCAACATCATCAGGTACATTTAGTGCCACTGAAAATTCAGGGAAGTAGATATATTTTGTATTCTCCCAAACAGGACTAATGAATTCTTTCTCGTTAATTTTAATTTTTATATAAAAATCGGGGTCACTATATTCATCAATAATTTCCTTTGAAAACACTTGGGGATCGTCTTTTTCTAATGAGCGGATTTTTATAATTTTTACTGTTACTTCTAAATCCATAAAAGGATCAAAATCGATATTTGTGTTCTTATTTAAGGAAAGTGCAGTTATCCCAAGTATTGATATGAGTATGAAAAAAGCAAAAATTAAACTAATTACAATCTTTCTCATAATGTTTTGTCCCCTATCAATCACAAAAATATACAATACTATACGCATATCGTATATAAAATAATTATGTATACAATTTTGTAAAAAGATATGTTGAATTGTTATTTAATAATAAGTTTTGTTTTTTTGGTGATTGCTTATACATATTATACAACTTCGACAAATATTTCAAAAACAATTTCATGACGATAATAGATTTTATAGGGGTGTCTGTACCTAATAAGAACTCATCAGTCAATAAAAAATAATTTATTGTATTGATGTCTAAATTAAAAAATCGTGTTTAACCCGGGAAGATACCCAAGATACAATAAACTTGTGACTATATAACCAAGAATAGCACCACCACAAAGCAATGGTAGACCAGCTTGTGGTTTACCTTTTAACACAAATCGCATCAACAACATAAAACCTATCAGCGTACCAATCATTGTTCCTATAGCAATAGGAAAACCATTAGGTACACTTGCATAGATTGCAATTACAAGAATACCTGGCATTACTACATCACCCACACCCATAAAAAACGCTTCACGTTCCTTACCTTCTTGCAGTTTTTCTTTCAAGTGCTTGGTTTCTTTGATAAATGAATAATGCTTAATCTTAGGAACCACAAATAAAACCGGCAGTTTTAAATCAATTACCGTATCTGCTAAATCAATCATATGTTTTGTTTTATATACAGAAATTGCGTCATAAACTGCAAGACCAATAAGAAGAATAAGCACTAAAGTCACACTCAGAGAGATTCCAAAGACTATAATCGCACCTGCTCCAATAATAATACCACAGCCATCAATCACATACCATTCTGGATATTTAATCAACAATGCAACAAGTAGCACTGCTGCAAGTATGCTAATAATTAAAATTATTATCTCAGAGGCACTTGGAAATAGGAAAATGAAAGTCGGGAGAAAAAATGCATAAAATACCGTATACCCTATAGCACTAAGCATAATAAACTGAATTACTTGCTTCTTCCAATATTTTGCGATAAGTAAAATGATAAGAGTAAAAACAATCATTATCGCAAAAATGAAAATAATATTTGTATAATCATTTGGATTATCAAAGGCTGGCTGAATCTCCGTGGTTTCAAACGGTTGTAAAATTACCAACGCCAATCCATGAACAATAATGAAGAACAAGCCCATTATTAGAGCAGCAAATAGATCCTTCATCGATTTATTCTCTTGAGACATCAGAACATGTAAAAGAAACAAGGATTAAATATCATTTGTTTTGATCAAAAAAACCATGGCGTTTATATATCTTGCAAAATATCATATAAAACAATTTATAAAAAATCACCGGTGAAAATGATGTCAACAGGTAGTCTAACTTTCATTGGGTTGGGATTATATGATGATACGGATATGAGTGTAAAAGCATATCAGAAAATCAAATCTTGTGACATCATATTTTCAGAATTCTACACATCCGCATTAATGGGAGTTCCATTAAAACAATTAGAAAAAACACTTGGGAGGACAATTTCGGTTCTTACCAGAAATGAAACCGAAGACGGTACATACATTATAGAAGAAGCACGGAAAAAACATGTTTGTTTTCTCACAGGTGGAGACGCAATGACTGCAACAACACATATTGATCTACGTCTTCGTGCAATTAATGAGGGAATTTCAACAGACATCATCCATGGTACAAGTATAGTTACAGCAGTCCCCGCATTGTTAGGATTGCAACAATATAAATTTGGACGCATAACAACTCTTATTATACCAGAAGAAAGATTTTTTCCAACGAGTCCTTACGAGGTAATTAAAAACAATAAATGTCATGGTTTGCATACAATGATTTTACTTGATATTCAAGAAGAAAAAAAACGATTTATGACTGCAGCAGAAGGCATAGAGGTTCTTTTCGAAATGGAAAGAAGATTACAAGAGCACATCATCTGTGAAGATGATATCGTTTGTGTGGTCTGCCAAGCAGGTTCACCACAACCAAAGGTATTTGCAGATACTTTTAAGGAGTTGAAGGATAAAGAATTTGGTCCTCCACTTCATACCATGGTGATTCCTGGACACCTTCATTTCATGGAAATTGAAGCACTTCAAATCCTTGCCCATCTACCAAACATTCAAGGAAAAAAATTACAAAAACTATAAGAACCAAACAGGTTATTTATGACAACCGTTTATTCTTATAAAACGAGAAGGGGAAATGGATGCAACAACACAAAGATGATATTGTAGGATATATCTATGGAGATGTGGGTTCAACCAACATTAATTTTGCAGTAAATGGTCAAAATGTAAAAAAATTTGATTATATCTGTGCACCCCATAAAGAGGGTCATATGCTTGTTCAAGTGATGGATGTTACCCAACATTCCGATTTGAAATTTGATGAAGCTGCAAAACTCACGAAGAAGGAAGAAAGACCAATTATCAAGGCAGATGTATCCGCAATTGCTGATGTTATTGGATATCGTGATACTAAAGGCAATATACAAGTCCCCAGAACACCATTTGATGCTGGTACAGAACTCATCAGAGCAGATGATGATCTCATACGCAACGTCCTTGGTCTCACAGCAGCAATGGAAAATGGTGCATATATAGGATTATTAAAAGGTCATGAACTCCCCGTCTATCTGAACATCAATGTTCTTGTTCAAAAACATATTTGCATTCTTGCGAAAACAGGTGGAGGTAAAAGTTATGCTTGTGGTGTGCTCGTGGAAGAATTATTAAAGAAAAAAGTTCCATTGGTCATCATTGATACACATGGAGAATACTGCTCACTAGGTCAACCAAATACCAGTAAAAAAGATCAAAAAAACATGGAGCGCTATGGTATAAAAAAGCAATCATATTCCAGTCAAATTGTTGAATTTTCTCCTCTTGGACAACATGGAAAAACGCAACATCTTGTACTTAGTGGCGCAAACTTAGAGGCTGTTGAAATTCTTGATTTACTACCTGCAAAATTATCTGGTCCACAAAAGGGAGTATTATATCAGGCAATTAAAGAAATTAAAGAATATAAGAAACATTTCACCATCAGAGATATCATCGATACCGTTGGGCGAAGTCAGAGTAATGCAAAATGGAATGCTATTGCATCTCTTGAATCATTAGATGCTATCGGAGTATTTTCTGAAACTGGAATAAACCCATCAGATATCGTTAAAAATGGTAAGTGTTCAATTATCAATATGAAGGGAGTACCACCAGACGTCCAAACGGTTGTTGTTGCTCGTTTAACAAAACAATTATTTGATGAACGAAAAGCGGGCAAAATTCCACCTTTCCTTTTAATTGTTGAAGAAGCGCATAATTATTGTCCTGAACGAGGTTTTGGTAATGCTGTATCATTACCCATTCTTCGGACGATAGCGTCAGAGGGAAGAAAGTTTGGAATGGGGCTATGCATCGTTAGTCAACGACCTGCAAAAGTCGATAAAAACATTATCAGCCAATGTAACACAAATATCATTTTGAAAGTCACGAATCCTAATGATCTTAAAGCAATTATTTCATCTGTTGAGGGACTTACCAATCAGGCATATGATGAGATACAACGTCTTCCTATCGGAGTAGCACTTATTGCAGGTGGATCATTAGAGAAGCCAGTAATGGCTGAGATTCGAACGAGGGAAACAAACCATGGGGGTCAATCTGTCGAAATTTCAAAGGAGAGCAGAAACCCTGAATTCCATCCACAAAAAACAAATTATCAGTCACCTATCAGCGAGGAACCTGAGGAGATGGAAATAGAAGAAGAACCTGAACCAGAGACAAAACCCATCGTAAAGGAGAAAATAGAGTCGTCAACAGAGAAAGCCGTAGTCGTCACTCGAGTAGCAAATCGACTTGGTTGGATCAAAGAAACCAACCCTGATGAAGCTATTCGGATTCTCAGTGAAGAAGCAGCAAAAATGGACGAAAACGTGTATAAGTATCTCGAATCACTTACAAAATTAGGGAAAACAGTATGCCTAGAGACTAACCCAAAATGTATGAACTGCCCGATGAAAGATGGCTGTAAAAACCGGAATTCGATTGGCCATCAACGGTCAGGTTTTTTTAGAAGGGGTTAACGCTATCACATTATGAACTCTAAAAAATTTATCCTTTTTTTTATCCTGATATTACCGATAGTTATTCCTTTAAATGGTTGTTTAGATATCCTAGATTTAAATCTTTATGACGATATCATTATTTATGAATCCCTTCCAACCTCAATTCAGTACTCTATATCATATGGCTACCACGTAAATACATCGGGAATGGGAATATCCACAGTTCTTTGTATTGAAGATCTTCCTGAAGTTATCAATGGAAGTATCTCTCGTACATTGGTAAGTCCTATAAGCAATGTACGAAAAAAAATTGCTGATAATGTAATGGTTGAATGGAATGAAACAATGGCTGGTGCTTTTTTGTATATGTTTGAAATCACTGCACAGATTAATGCAAATAATGTCCTTATAGAGGATCTCACTGGGACTTCTGCATTAACCATCGATCAGATTCACGCGTTCTACCCGGACTTAAGTAAACAATATTGCAACTCTCAGGGCAATAACGAAACAGTATATATTGATCCGTTTAATCCCGAAATTCAATCAGTTGCATTTTCAATAAAAAGCAATTTGGGATCAACAAATTCATTTCTTATTGCAAAACATCTGTTTGTATGGTTGAAAAATAATACAACATATAAAATGCATCCACTTCAAGAAAAAACTCAACCTGCATACCTTACTTTTGCGAAAGGCCAAGGTGATTGTGACGATTTATCATTTCTTTACATTTCATTATGTCGTTCCGTTAATATCCCTGCAAGATTTATTAGAGGATATTTACTATATTTGAACAGCTCAACAATAACTGTAGGGGATCATATGTGGGTGGAAGTTTTTGTCGGAGGTAATATAGGAAAAGACGGCTGGATTCCTGTTGAATGTTCAGGCGTTGGTGATACAACATCAGAGGTTCATCAAAATTTTGGAACGGAAGATGCATTTCATTTTCGACTATTTACTGACGATGGAACAAATGAATCAATAGCGATATCATCCTCACATATTTCAGTCCAATATGATTGTAGTATGACAGTTGATATATCGAGTTTTTCATATATTACTGAATTTGAAATAAAAAAAACACAGGAACTTTATATTAAAGAAAACTCAAAAAGATATTATGTATAAGTTCGATTGGTTTTTATTGGATTTAAAATCAGAATAGATGAGCCTTTGGAAGGTTTATTACAAAGTAAAGAATACGGATAAATAAGACAATTCAATCTACTTCCGAAAGTATTGTTTTAAATTTCCGTCATCTTGCTCTTCAAACAAAGGGATTTGTTGGGGCACCGTATATGTAATTTTCGTTTTTGATATCATCTCATCCTCAACCTCATCGTTGTCAACCAAAATCGTATTAAGAATTTACCTATTTTTTAAAGTTTTAACATAGTAGCGTAACTTTCATATCTCACAAAAAAGATGAAAAAATGCAGGTGCCTTCCTATTCATTTTATCAAGTGTATATCCACCTGCGAAAAAGATATTTAAAACCCTCTTCCATTTTACGTGACAGAAGTAATGAAAAAAGTCTGGGCTGGTATTTTATAGGAGTGCATCACCATCCCATCTCAACCGTGAAATGAGAAGTTTCCCCGGACTTTTCTTCTCTTTTCCTTAAGAAAAAATACTTATCTGTTAGATTCTCTATATATTTATAAATTTTTATATAAAAGAGAATGAATGCAAATAATCATGACTAATTTAAAGAAATCAAGTATATAGAATCTCTATACAATCAATGAATATTTCATCTACTGGCCAATCTTTCATAAAACCATGTTTTGTTTTTGTTTCAACAGATGCTATTGCTCTTAAAACATCGATTCCTACGATAACTTTACCAAATGCCGAATAGTTTCCATCAAGTCTGTCTTGCGGACCATCACAGATAAAAAATTGACTTGTTGCACTATTTGGATCGCTTGTACGAGCCATTGATATTGCTCCATCAACATGATTGACCTCAGGATTTATTTCCAAAGCTATTGGGCCAAACGGACTTTCTTTATCCGTTCCATTTGCATAATATCCACCACCCTGAATAACAAAGTCATCAATCACACGATGAAATACAAGATTGTCAAAAAAATCGATCCCAGAAAGACGAATGAAATTATCCACCGTAATTGGCATTTTAGTCTGATATAATTCAATAATCATGGTTCCTTTTGTAGTTTTCATACCTGCTAGAGGATTGCGCTCAAATGCATCAAGAACAAGTAAAGGATGTTTGTCGAATATAACCCAAGGAATCATTATCCCAAGAGATTTAATTTCATTTTTTCCTATAATAGGGTATATAGCCCATGATTTTCCCCAATAGTTGTTATTAAATTGATCATGAGAGTTGAAAAACTGCGCATTTTTTCCACCGTTGTAGATGTTGTTATTTGTAATAAAATTTTTTTCTGATTGATAGGAAATTAAATTTACATTGTTATTGTTAATTGTATTTGCATAGAGAAGGTTTGCAGATGAACCACATATATCAATACCTACTTCATTATTGAAAATTCTGTTTGACAGAATCATACAATTCTTTGAGTTTTCTCCAATGATAATTCCATCTTCGTTTTGTACAATAATTGTATCTGTTACAACCAAAAATTCTGTTGATTTGATTGAAATACCCCAAAACCTTGTATCTGTTTCATCAGATCCATTTTGTATTGTAAAATTTTTAATAAAAATATCAATTCCATCATGAATTTCTATGACGCCTCCTGTAGCATTGCCATCTATGACAGTTGATTCAATGCTTTCTCCCATTAGATGAAGAGATTTAGTGATATTGATGTGCTCATAATATACCCCATTATGGACAAAAATCATTGAACCATTTTCTGAAGCATCAATCGCGTCTTGGATGAATCGGAAGGGATTTTGTTCTGTTCCATTCCAAGGACCTTTAATATTGTCATCATCAACATAAATGACCTCATCATCTATCGTCACATGAGATTTTGCTATTGGAACAATACTTGTGCATAAAATTGGGATTAATAGTAAGATAAAGCATTTTTCCTTCATGATCTCTCCAGTAAATATATTAACCTTATTCCATTTAAATGTATCTATAAAAATAAAAACTGTTCAAGAATCTTTTTCATCTTTTTCTTCATGCGAAAAGGAAAAATTATACGATATATCTAAACTTAAAAACTTGATGTTCTATTCAAAAATATACATGCTGTAAATAGAGTCATTACGTAACTTGTGTTAAATCAACAGATTATTAGCTGACAGTATTTAGAGTTAGAGAAAAGAAATAATCATCGTCTCCGTTTCAAACGTGCAAGTCTCTTTCCAACAACCGTCCCGGTGAGCAGCCGATCGCTTGTAAAGACCCATATAACCAAACCAATAACAACAATAGAGAAGATCATCGAATAGATAATGCCACTAATGACTAGCGTATAATCTCCAAAGAGGAGTGCTCTTTGTGCCATCATGGGATGAGAAAACGGTATTGCAAACACCAGTGTTTTCAATGCAAGCGGGAGTGTGCCAAAATCGGTGAACATCGTAAGAATCATTGGAAATATTGCCATCATTGTTACAGGAGCTGTGAGAGTCTGTGCACTTTTGTAATTCTTTGCCGTGGTCCCGAGAAGCATGCAAAGTGAGAGTCCTGCAACAAGAGCAGCAAATAATGAGATACCTACAAGAACGAGATCAAAGGTTGAAAGTTCTAAACTAAAACTTGTTGAACCGGTTACTGCGCCAAAGGTCAATGACTGCATATAGTATTGAATGCCAAACATATAGATCAATGCAAGAAATAGGCCAACAACAGCGCTTGCAGCGATTTTTCCTGTAACAATACTTACCCTCCGAACAGGAAGTGTGAGAAGTGTTTCTAGTGTTTTATTTTCTTTTTCAAGTGCCATTGATGAAATGACCATTCCACCAGCGATGATGATAATCATCATCATGACTATTGGTGTTGTAGTGGATTGTGTTGAGAGGATTTGGGTAATTGTTCCTGGATCGATATTTGGATATTCATGACCTTTAATGTTTGTAATATCGATTTCCTGAACTGGGCTAAGAACAATGGAAGCATTGAATGATGAATTTGCTTGAGTGATAAGTGTTTCTGAAATCTGACGTTGCGCATAAGATAAAAGATTTTCAACGGAAGCGGAGTGAATGGCATCCATAATCCCTGTTCCTCTAACAATCCAATACACCTCTATAGTTCCAGGATGTTGCTGAAGGATATTTGAACTAAAATTTTCAGGGATAAGTAGGAGAGCATCTCCTTCTTTTGCTTTTACGATATCAATACCTTTGTCTTTTTCAGAGAGTGCTGCACCATTAAACACAATGATTGAATAATTCTGAAAGATATCAGTGACAACAGGGGCATAAATCCCACTATCTTCATTGATTAAACCAATAATGGGTTTTTGTTGGAGTTGCTCTTCAACACCACCCATGGTATTCCCAATAGAACCAAAGATAAGGGTAATAAGTATAATTGGAAGAATTGTTCCTAGGGTGAGAAGCTCTTTTATTTCTTTTTTAAGGATATTTCCTAGCGGACTCATCGTACCACCTTCATAAATACTTCTTCGATGTTTGCTGCGTGGTGCTTCTGCTTCAAATCATTTGGTTTTCCTTCTTCAATGATTTTTCCATCAGATATCAATACAATTCGATCACAGAGATATTCCACTTCAAGCATATTGTGCGACGAGAGAAGAACAGTGGTACCTTTTTTGGCAGTCTCTTTGATAATTCCTCGAATTTCTTGGGCATTTCGTACATCCAATCCAGAGGTTGGCTCATCAAGAATGGTAAGTTGCGGCTCATTCATCAAGGAACGACCTACAAGTAACCGCCGTTTCATACCTTTGCTGTATGTGTCAATCTTATCATCGATTCGGTCACCTAAATCGGCAATACGAATGCCTTTTTCAACCATTAGTCTTGTATTATTATCGGTAAAGAAATTTGCGATAAATTGAAGATATTGTCTACCTGTTAGATTCTTATATGCACCTGCATCTTCTGGAAGATAACTGATGCATTTCCGTATTTGATCCGGATGTTCTCTGAGGTCAATCCCAAGAACGTTGATAGATCCTGAGGTTATTTGAAGCAGAGTTGCAACAACACGAAGTGTTGTCGTTTTTCCTGCGCCATTTGGGCCGATTAATCCAAATATTTCTCCTTTTTCAATTGAAAAATTAATTCCTTTTACCGCCTCTAATTTTCCATATGATTTGACAAAATCTATGACTTCTACTGTTTTCATGGTTCAAATCCTTCTCATCTAAGAAATTTTTATTTCAATTTGACATGTAATAATCTCTACTAACTATTTCAACTTGGAATTTCTTAACTTTTGTAATAGTCATTGCAAATATTCATTTTATTTTTTGATGTTTTTTTTGATATTCTTCTCTAATTGTATCAGCAATCTTTCCATCTTCTATTATCAATATGCCAATATATCCACAGTCTTTACAATCCCATTTTGACCAAGTCTGAGGAAGGACCCATTCAATGTTCGTCGATCCACACCTCGGACAGAATTTCATATACCATACTCCTCCAATTTTATTCATATCTACTTATTAGTATGTTTTACAATCAAATCGGAGTTTTTCGTTACCATATTTTAAAGATGCTCATAGTACTACTTCTTCATTTAATCTAATATTTCCATATTTTCGTTCTATACGTTGCTATAAATTGATTTAGGGATTTCTTTCCTTCATTTACATATATCTTTTTTTAGGATAAATAAAGCCTATGCATAATATTTTATTCCTTTTTAAGGATATCAGTATTAACGGTGCCATCAACATTTCCAGGGGTGTAATATTAGGAGTTTGTCGGTTTTCCAGACCCTCTCATAAATAATTGATTAAGAGACTCATAGATCTGAATTGTTACAGAGGTTGAGTTGCATGAAAATTTATATTTATGATATTGGTCTTTGAACAGGTTGATTTAATAAATTTGCTGACCTTTGACAGAATTGTTCATCCAATAGACTCTCTTCAATAATAGGAGAGAAAAATGGTCAGTTATTTTTTAAAGATCATTTCTTTTGCTTGCTCAAGGACATTGTTGAAATTTTCTTTAAATGATTTCATTGCATGATGTGAAATATGTTCTTGATAAACTTCTTCAAAAAAGGGAAAACCTGCAAGTCGCATCATAGGTTTTGTTGCTTTTTTACCATGTTTCCATCGAGCATAGAACCAATGTGCTGCAAAAAATGTTGGACCAAGATACTTTTGCAGATCCGGTGTCCAGAAATCAATGTTGTTTCTCCAGCATCTGGCCAGTATTTCCCATTGAAGTTCAGTGAGATTCTCTAGACTGGTTCGTCTCTCGTCGCTAAGAACCGCATCTTTTAAAGGGATGAATAGAATAGGCGTGTAGAACATTTTCGCATTATGTGCACGTAAATTGTCAATAAGATCAAGGGTTGCTTGTACGTCTTCCTCTTTTTCATCAGGTTGCCCTGTCATAATGGTACATAATGGCCACCAGTCGAAATCGTTTAATTTACCGATAGATTCAACAACAAGTTCAGGCCATGTATCGACACTATACGGCAAGGCTTTTCCTTGCATGTATTTTTTCATCAATCGGACGCTACCTGTCTCAATACCTATTTCTATTGAGATGAAGGGTTTTTTGTATCTGGAACTAGTTTTTGGATTCCATTTGGTCTTTTCTAAGAGGATAGGTGTGAGTTCCTCCAGAAGCTTCGGATCATAGAGCACTGGCGCAAAGGAAGCATGCGATAATAAAATATACTCGACACCGGGGTATGCAGCAATAGATTTATATAATTTGACCAATTCAGGACGATTCGGGATAAAACCTGGTTTTGATTTATAGAGGAATATATCTTCCGTAACAGTAAAAATCGAGGTCGCCCCATCACGGATATTTATTTCGACTTCTTTCATGATATGATCTAATGGAAATGAATATTTTGTTCGATTTGTTGGACTACAAAATTGACAACCCCTGCCGCAACCCCGTGTTATCTCGACCATACCATAACAGGCACCATGTTTGATGATAGGGATATAGTCATAGTTGACTTTTTCCGATTGGACAATCTTTGGGATCTGTTCATTCTTAAGTATCTTTTGAAACAATGAGATGAGTTGCGTTTCATTATCTCCATAAAATAACACATCGATACCTAGTTTTTCTTGCGCGTTTGCTTCTGCTATCTGCCAGCTTCCTGCTCCACCAATGACGATTTTCGGTCTATGTGTTAAGATAGATGGATGGGTGACAAGTTTATTGAATTCTGATGCATTTAATGCCTCTCCGCCAAATCCAATCAATGAATTATACGTTGTAGAAACATAAGCAAGCCCCATAGGGTCCATCGAGGCTATTCCAACGGCTTTTGTATTTTTTCCAATGAAACGATGGAGTTGGTCATAATGGGCAACTTTGACGTTCTCTTCACCGAATGCATCAACAAGAATTGATTCAACTTTTCGTAATCCATAAATAGTCCGTATTGCAGTTCCATCTTGATTACTTTCAAGAGAATTGAGATGTTCACGTAGCGCTATTCCGGATAACTTCTTAGGAAATGTACAAATAAATGCTGAAAATGGATTATTGCCATATTCATTTGCTTCCGCTCGTGATGCTGTTAAAACTATAGGAACTCCATCAACCTCATCTTGTTTTGTCATATAATGAGTATTTCTCCCATTGGTTCTAGTTTTATTTTTTCTTATATTGAAAATTTCGTAGATAGGAATCAATTAATGTTCAAAAATCTTTGTTTTGATGGTGATATAATTTTTGAAAAAAAATGAATAATTATGCTTTCCGTGATATTCGATATATTTTTAGATGATATTCCCATTTTCCTTACTTCACAAATAAGGGAATATGAAGTTCATATGCTATAAAGTTAATATCTTTATTTAATAAACATAATTCATAAAAACCACTTAAAAAATAATTAAAAATAGTAAAGGAAAAATATACCATGACTATTGGAAATAAAAATTCATTTTTTCATTATAAGAACTTGAAGATACATACTCATCCTCAGGTATATGAGCCTGCAGAAGATACCTTTTTTCTCCTTGACACTATCGATATAGAAAAAAATTCTTCTATTTTTGAAATTGGTACAGGAACAGGTATTATTGCCCTCTCATGTGCACAAAAATGTGCATCAGTTGTTTGTTCAGATATTAACCCTTACGCTGTAAAGCTTGTGCAAAAAAATATAACGCAAAATAAAAATCTCTTGAGAGGATCAATTGAAGTACGAATGGGAAATCTTTTCAATGTTCTTAGCCCTAATGAACAATTTGACATTATTATTTTTAATCCGCCATATTTACCGACAAAAGACAGTCGACTTGATGATAGAGGATGGTTTGATATTGCAATTGACGGTGGTCAAACGGGATTGGAAATCACTAAAATTTTTCTCAAGGATATCTCAAAATATCTAGTACGAAATGGAAAAGGATACTTTATTTTTAGTACACAATCCGATCGTACGCTTCTCATGAGATATATGAACACTTACCAGTTGTGTTCGCAGGTTGTCTCTTCATTATCATTTGAAAATGAAGCATTAGACATCTATGAGATAACCAAATAAAATTGATACTAGTTTATCGAGTGATAACTCTAATATTATTCATGAGCTCATGCGCCTCTGCATTTTGTTCAAAATATTCATGAATTGGAGCTAAAATCTTATTGATATAAGTGGCTGTTGCTTGTTTCAGATCTAATGGGTGCAATCCCTGAAGAAATGCTTGTTCCAATGAATCATATGATGAAAAGGTAAGAGTACCACCAAACTTCTCGGGGCGCTCAATAACGAACACTTTATCCTTTAGCTCTGGGAAAATGACAAATTTGCAAATCTCAAGAATGGGGTTTCCCTCAACTTGTTTCTCTGGACAATATGCTTTTTGTATTTTTCTTTTTATTGACTCAGGGTCATCGTGAATAGAGATCATCGAATTTGGTTTGCTTTTACTCATTTTTACTTCCAATGGATCCATCCGTCCTCCTGATTCAAGTCCAGTAAGTAATGGTGTATGAATTGCTACAGGTGCTTTACGTCCAATTTTCTTTGCAACATCTCTTGCAAGCATATGAGCATGTCTCTGGTCCGTTCCACCATAAGCAACATCCACATTTAGATAAAAAATATCAGATACTTGCATTGCAGGGTAAAATAGTTTTGATAAATCCTTTTCTGCTTCCTCGGAATCTCTTCCCATGATATCCATTGCTCGTTTCACACGGGCAACTGACACTGCTTTTGATGTTCTTAACACCATTTCCCAATATTTTGGATCACCAACATAATCACTCGCGTAGATAAAATCGATTTTACTAACATCAACACCCATTGCTGCAAAACAATGTTCCATGTATTTTCCACAGTGTTTTATCTTGTCAATATCTCCCCCGAGTTTATCATTAATATATGCGTGCCAATCAGCAAGCAGTACAGTGAAATGAAAACCGCATGCAAGGAAATCTTTAATCTTATTTGTACAAATCTTCCAACCGAGGTGCACTATTCCAGATGGTTCAAAACCAATATACCCAGAGAACGTTGGTTTTTGAAGTACAGCCTGTAGTTCTTCGGATGTGACGACTTCTTCAGTGTTACTTATAAGTGCTTTTATTTTATCCATGGTTTCACCAGTTCATATTTTCATTTTCTAGATATCTTTTATTTTCGTTCCAATCTTTTAAGAACTCGTTCGATAATTTGATCAGTTGCACCAAGATAATTCTCAGGATTTAGTCTATCGTCAACCTCTTTTTTTGTAAGAATTGGATTGTCTTTTGTCCTTTCAAGAAACATTTCCTTTAACGTTATTCTTTGGGATGCCGCTTCTAGTGAGATAGTACGCATTAACTCATGGGCATCTCCTCGCCCCATTCCTTTACTAACTAGTGCAGTCATTAGTGCTTCAGCCATAGGAAGTCCAAGAGATATATCCATGTTTCTCTTCATTCGTTCTGGAAATATTTTGAGATATGTGAAGACTTCAGCCATTTGATAAACAATCCAATCCGATAATATCAATGCGTGTGGGATAATGAACCGTTCACTCGATGAGTTACATAGATCTCTCTCATGCCATTGGATAGCATTCTCAAAAGTTGGTGCGAGAAATCCACGTACAACACGACCTAATCCACAGATCTGTTCAGATGTTATTGGATTTCGTTTATGTGGCATCGTAGAGGATCCTACTTGTTTTTTTACGTCAAAAGCTTCTGCAACTTCGCCAATCTCATCTCGTTGAAGATTACGTATTTCTGTAGCAAATTTTTCCATACTTGTTGCAATGTTTGCCAAAACACAAAGTAATTCATTATATCGATCGCGACAGACAATTTGTGTTGCAACATCTTCATACCCGAGCCTTAGTTCCTTCATCATTTCTTCTTGAATCTTTAATGCATGAATTCCAAGGGCAGCTCCAGTTCCTACGGCACCGGATAGTTTGCCAATAAACACCCTACTTTTTGCTTCATGAAGACGTTCAAGATGTCGATCTACTTCAACAGCATATCCTGCCATTTTAAAACCGAAAGTAATTGGAATTGTATGCTGGCCATGGGTTCGACCAAGCATCACGGTTTTTCGATACTTTTTTGTATGGGTTAATAGGACAGTTCTGAGTTGTTTTAGACCTTTTGAAAGGTATTCTGTTGCTCGAACAAACTGTAACGCATTTGCTGTATCTACAATATCATAACTTGTTGCTCCTAAATGGACATATTTACCTGCATTCAGTTCACATACTTCTGCGAGAGCACATGTAATTGCCATGATATCATGTTTAGTCTCTAGTTCAATCTCTCTAACTCTATCGATATGTACATAGGTTGTGTTTGCTTTTTTCGTTATTTCATTTGCTGCCTGTTGAGGAATAGTTCCAACGTTTGCGTGTGATCTAGCTAATGCAGCTTCAACATCAAGGAGGAATTGAAGTCGTTGTTCTTCACTAAAAATATCTTTCACTTCTTTTCTTCCATATCGATAATCAAGTGGGCATACAGAATCCATACTTACTCCACCTCATGAATAACGTTATGATTAATGTTCTTTTCCAATATTCCTGCAATAGTATTAGACCTTTTCATTACCATTCAAATAGATTTTAAAAGTAACTGATATTCTATGATATGAGCGTTTATTATGTTGAATTTCGATTATAATATTTCAACACGAATTCATTTTGGTAAAAATGCAATAGACAAACTTAATGATGAATTAACTGGTTTTGATGAGAGAGTTCTTCTCGTGTACGGCCAAGGAAGCATAAAGAAGACAAAGGTTTATTCAAAAGTAACTCAAATCTTAAATGATAAGAATCTTACATTTAAAGAGCTCAAAGACATCAAACCAAATCCACGTCTTTCCAGTGTAAGAACTGGCATTGACATATGTCAGGATTATGAAATCCGATTTATCTTGGCTATTGGTGGTGGAAGTGTTATTGATTGCGCAAAATCAGTTGCTGCGGGATACTATTATGACGGTGATGTCTGGGATTTATTTATGGGGAAGGAACAGGAAATAAAAAAGACACTTCCTCTTGGAACCGTATTAACAATGACAGCAACTGGATCTGAGATGAACGGTAATGCTGTGATAACGAATGAAGAAACCCATGAAAAACTTTCGATTCATTCAGATTTACTTAGACCGCGATTTTCTCTTCTGGATCCAACTATAACATTCACAGTTGATAAAAAACAAACCGCAGCTGGAGTTGTCGATATTTTTAGTCATATTCTCGAACAATATTTCAGTCACACCTCAGAAGCATTTGTACAAAATAGACTTGCTGAAGCACTATTACATAGCTGTATACACTATGGACCAATTGCACTAGAACATCCGAATGATTATGAAGCTCGAGCAAATCTAATGTGGGCAAGCTCTCTAGCATTAAGTGGTCTTTTAGGATATGGGAAACAAACTGATTGGGCAACTCATAGTATCGAACATGCAGTAAGTGCAGTGTTCGATATTACACATGCAGTGGGATTAGCAATACTAACACCAGTATGGATGGAATATGTTTTATCTGATAATACTGTACAACAGATGGCCGTCTATTCAAAAAATGTTTGGGGTATCCACCTTAAAAATCCTGATGCGGCCGCAAGGAAAGGGATTGAAAAAACCAAACAATTTTTTGTTTCTCTTGGAATGCCAACAAAATTATCACAAGTGGGCGTAACACGCAACTCATTACAAGCAATCGCGAAAAAAGCAACTATATTTGGAAGTATTGGCAGATATAAAAAACTTTCATCTAATGACGTTTTATTGATTTTGGAACGTGCATTTTGATAAAATTATCGATATCATATAAAGGATTGAAGTCATTGGTGTTTCATGGAGAATAAGCTATGAAAATCTATAACATACTTCACGATTTGTTCCTTTTAACTATACAATCAATGAGCTTCAAAGACCGATACGTTTCTTTGACATCGTGAACCCTAACAATATCAGCTCCATTCACAACAGCAATGCATACCGCTGCAAGACTACCTTCCAATCGTTCATTTGGCGGAAGAGGTGCGTGTTCATTGCATATATTTCCAATAAATGTTTTTCTTGATGCACCAATAAGCAAAGGGTACCCTAAAATTTTCAATTCTTTCAATCTACTCAAAATTTCACAGTTATCTTCGATGCTGCGACCAGTTCGTTTTCCAAAACCAATTCCTGGGTCAATGATGATATGTTCTTTTTTGATATCATGAAATTGGGCAAATTCTGATCTTTCCTTTAAAAATGATGAGATCTCGTTCATCAGATTATCATACTCTGGGTTTTGTTGCATTGTTCGAGGGTTTCCTTTCATGTGCATAAGGCAGATGGAAACATCATATTCTGAAATTACATTTGCCATATTATGGTCACCCCGCAATGATGTGATATCATTGACAAGACTCACTCCGGCATTAATTGATTTTTCCGCAACTTCTGCCTTATACGTATCAATAGATAATGGAACATTAAGTTCTCTAGAAAGTTGTTCAATGATAGGTAAAACCCGTTTGAGTTCTTCTGAAAAACCAACCTTTAATGCACCTGGTCGAGTTGATTCACCACCAATATCGATGATATCTGCCCCATCTTTCACCATTTCTTTTGCATGACTGACTGCTTCATCAACCGAATAAAAGAGATCTCCATCAGAGAATGAATCAGGTGTTACATTTAAAATTCCCATAATAACAGTTTTTTTTGAGGTATCAAATGTACTATTGCCAATTTGTATATTGTTCATTCAATCTCTTCAATTAGTTTTTCTAATTCATAGGCAATGATTTGAATTCGAGGGTAATGGCGTTTTAATTTTTGAACAAGTGTTCTAAGATGCAACAAACTGCCACTGATGAGAATAGATGCTGTTTTTCTTTGAAGTTCGAATGTTTCTTTTGGGACGGCAACTTCTCCACCTATAGAGAGCATATCTTGTTTAATAATAATAGCATCCTGTAAGATAACACCATCAAGTCTAATGACTCGTGATACCATTTTTGGTGCCATATAAGGTATGCTCAGATGGTCACTTCCGATATCTTGTATTGCTTTTTCAGCGTCGGAAAGATTGGTTATGGGAATGATTCTTGGATGATACATAGAACAATCAACTTGTTGTAAAACAATTCTTCATATTTCAAATATTTGTATAATATTCCCTTATATATTTTCGTGCTTCACCAACCATATACAACGACCCTGTCACTAGTATGATGTCTTGTTTTTCCGCCATTGTTATTGCCTGTTGTATGCCATCAGAAATAGTCTCACTAAATGACATATTAACATTTTTTGAAACATTCAAGATACGTTTCATGATTTCGCCAGGTTTCATTGCTCGGGATATTCGTGGTCGTGTGACAACAATATTGTCTGCAAAGGAAAGAACAATAGCAATGATTTCATCAACTGCTTTGTCGACCATCACACCAAAAACAACGATGATACGTCTCTTTTCAAATAGAGAGTATATTGTCTTACGTAACATTTCCATTGCTGAAGGATTATGTGCCCCATCAAGAAGTATTAAGGGCTGTTGATGAACAATCTCCATTCTCCCGGAGTGTTTCATGTTTTTTATCCCAGTTTCAATGGCATTCTCAGGTAGAAATAAACCCTGTGTCTGTAGAAGATCTAAAGCAAGTATTGCGATAGAAACATTCTCAATTTGATAGGTTCCGAGATTTTGCGTTTCAACAGTATAATCATTGTATAAGCTATTAACATGAATCGTCTGACCATGTTCATTAGATGATAAAAGGGAAACCGACGAACGGTGGATTTTGTACACCGGCGCATGATATTTCTTTGCTTCTTTCTGAATAACAGATAAAGCAGGGTTCTGTGCTGCTGTCACAACTGGAACATTTGTTTTGATAATCCCTGCTTTTTCAAAAGCTATCTTTTCAACGGTATCACCAAGGATATCTGTGTGATCAAGAGTCACATTAGTAATTACAGCAAGTAAAGGGGTGATGATGTTTGTTGCATCATATCTTCCACCTAACCCTACCTCGATAACTGCATAATCAATATCCTTATTAGCAAACCAAAGAAACATCATTGCAGTAGTTATTTCAAAATAGGTGGGCATAAAACCTTCTTTTATTAGTACATCCGCACCTTGTTTCACTTTTGATGCAATAGCTGCAAATTCCTCTTCTGAAATCATCTTATTATTTATAGAGAATCGCTCAATAATAGTCTCAAGATGAGGTGACAAATATAAACCAACATTATAACCAGCAGCGAGCAATACTTCAGCCATATAACGACAAACGGATCCTTTTCCATTCGTTCCTGTAACATGAATACATCGTAATTTTTTTTCCGGATGTCCTATTTTTTCGACAAGAAATTGTATGCGTTCTAAACCAAGATTTATCCCGTATTTTTGAAAACCGTCAAGCCAATTTAATGCTTCATTAAAAATCATTCTCCGCATTTAGTATCCTTCACAATATAATACATCAGGGATTGTCTCATACATTTTTTTCCAGGAATCCCCTGGCTTGATTCGGACACTACGGTCTTCGATTTTCAAACGTTCTTGCGCAAATAGTTCAATTGTTCGCGGGAGAATCTGATGCTCAACTTGCAATATACGCTGAGCTAGGCTATCACGGTCATCATTTGGTAGAATTAATACAGCTGCTTGTAATATGATTGGTCCATGATCCATCCCCTCATCCATGAAATGCGTCGTACAACCAGTAATTTTTACTCCATACTCTAATGCATCCTTCTGTCCATTAATTCCTTTAAAGGATGGCAACAATGCTGGATGGATATTAAGGAGTTTTCCATACCATTCTTCTACAAACTCTTTTGATAAGATGCGCATATATCCAGATCCAACAACCAAATCGACTTTATGTTTTCTAAGAATCAGGCTTATTTCTTCATCCATCTCTCTTCTGTTTTTTTTCCTTGGATCTACAAAAAACGAATCAATTTCATTATTTTTTGCTCTCTGTAACGCAAATGCATCATTATTGTCACTTATAACAACAACAACTTTTGCATCAATCATTTTTTTTTTTGATGCATCAATAATGCTTTGTAAATCAGTTCCATTTCCCGATACCAAAACACCGACACGTATCATCATTCCAACTCTTTTTCCCGTTTTTCATTTTATTGTAAAATACTACATAAACAGGCAAGTAAAACACGCTATCATACATATGGTTTTTCATACAATACAATAGTTCAATTTTTGAATCTATCATAATTCTTTTTGCATTTCCAAAAAGATATTTTCAATATGGTTTAGAGGGGTCTTTGTTTTAAATCCGCAAGGGTGGAAATGCGTTCTATATGCTTGGTATCCTTTCTCTTGCAACCTTTGAAATAATGAACGCAAAGGTGGCGGTGAGCATCGTAATTGTGAAGCGATACCGTCTGTTGTATAAAAGAAAGGTGGAGCATATGATTCATCTTCTAAAAGATTTAACAATATTATTAATGTGTTTTTTGTTTTCAGGGTCTTTGAAAACACTACTGACCGTATTTTTTTCAAAGCAAATGAATTGTGAAGATTTCCCATCCATAAAGGGCCAATTTTTTCCTCTTTTTCTTTTATGAAAGGAAATAATTCCGTCGAGGAGATTAATTTTATCTTATCCATTGATTCATCTGCAGCGATGATATTATTGTGTAGTTGAATATACATTCTCATGTAGTGGTCTTTGGTATAGCATAGGATAGGATCTATTCCTTTACCGTGCTTTGTTGCTTCACGGGCAAAAAATCCTAAAAGGATTCGTAACCCTATCTCTTGCATCGTTATTCCATGATAGGCTATTGCTGCATATCTACGACGACATACCTTTGGGTACGTCCCACAGAGAGTTGCTGTGTCCGTGGCGGTACATGCAATTATGCCCAAATGCTTACATCCTCGTATTGCTGAATCAATATAAACTGCAGGTGTTCCAAATGGATCAATATCAATATAGTCATAATGCTGTGTCGCTAATAGTGCATGAATGTTTTCTTTTGTTGCATGCCCATTTGATACATTCATTTGTTTTATATTTTTTTTTATTAGATCATATGCATCACTAGACCAATCATTGATGGTGACCTCAAAATCTCCAGTGAGTTCATGAAGAAATCGTACTCCACGAATACCTGAAGCGGAAAGACCATCTAAAAAATGTAAGGGGTGTTCTTTTGAATTGATTAGCCATTGAGCAACAGCAATTGAACAATCTCGATTAAGTTCCATTGCAGGATTATAAAATGGATGAGTGTGCTTTATACCAGGTCCTTTTGTCGAATTGTGTTGTTTATAAACAAAAACAGTCGTGGTACCTTCTATGATCTGGGACATGACCTCTGTAGTCATAGTCTAAAACAACGGTGGTAATTTTTCTTTCATTATTTTTTCGATTTTATAAGGAAGAAGATTTCTATTGACTGGTGTGACCTCTAGGATACGTATATCGTCTCTTCGCCGGACATCCTGAAGGAGAGGCGTTCGCGATTTTTTATGTAATGTGACTATTATTGGTTTATCACTATCAAGAGCCACTGCAACAATTTCACAGAATCTTTCTGAAAGCATCTCCATTTTTCCAATTTCATCAATGACAATGAAATGAACATGTTCATCAGTTATTGCTTTTTCAATTGCCGGAATTCCAATGACATCCAAGGCTGTGATGTCAACACCATATTTTCCGACTTTTTCTTTATCCTCAAAATCAACATGAGCAAAAATATACTGTTCACGAGTCTGCCAATCGACCACATTAAACCCAATTCGTTTATTATCTTCAATTATTGGTTCGGTAATCATTCCTTCTGCAACATAACCTGCTTCTTCGAGAAAACTAATAATTTTTTTTAGAGTTTCTGTTTTTCCAACACCGGGCATACCGGTTATCCCAATTTTTGGTATATCATCCATAAAGTAATCATGTAATGCATTTGTTATTTAGAAATGTTTTTATTATAACTTTTTTAATTTGATTTTTCTATTGTTTTTCCAAATATATCTTCTGTTTCAATAATGGTCCTAAGAAAATGTATAGGAGAAGACATGTGAGAAGACTTAAAGGTCCAATTTTAAAAAATAAATCCCATAGAAACAGAGTTACAAGTATTAGAAAAGCTGCAATTGTATTTATCATAACTGATGGTTTTGGAAAGGATATAGGCAGAATCATCAAAATAGAAATGACGAACATGATAGGTAATATATAAAAAAACGATGCGTAAAACACTGACATAAGTAAGAGGATAAGAGCTGCAGCTGATGAAGGAAGGCCAATAAATGTCTTTTGATATTTCAAAGGATTGAATGCTGCAAGTCTTATAACCCCACAAATCACATACAGAAGAATCACTGAAATGAAGATTAACATCAAAGAAATAGAATCTGACACTTTTCCTTGAAAAAGAGAAAACACTACGAGTGACGGAGCTATAATCATTGAACTCATATCAGCCATAGATTCAATGTACTCTCCTAGAGGACCTTTTCCTTTCTTTCGAGCGATTATTCCATCAAGGCCATCTGCAAGAAGGCCTAAAAAAATAAAAGTCGCTGAAATTCGAATCCGCAAAGAAATTGGAGATAATACATCAATAAAAAGAACAAGAGCTGCAATGAATCCACATGATGCATTTAGCAAACTTACAACATCAGCGAAACGAATGATTTTAATCATGGATGGAGGCAATACTCGTCACTCCTGCTTTTACCATCTGATTGGATTTAATATTTATTTTATTTATTGCTGATTCTGGGATGAAAATATCAACCCTTGATCCGAGGCGAATCATTCCAATTCGATCCCCTTTATTTAGAAAATCTCCTTCTTTGATATAGGGAACAATACGACGTGCAAGAGTACCAGCTATCTGAATAATCTTCATCTTTCCAAGTGATGTTTCAATAAGGATAATAATTCGTTCGTTCCTACTGGATTCCTTGTTAAATGCAGGAAGATGAGAACCAGGAAGGTGTGTTATGTTCTTAACGGTACCACTATATAGACACCTATTCACATGAACATTATAGACATTCATGAACGTTGAGATATACATACATCGACCACAATCGGAATCCTGTTCTATACGCATGATCCTAATCCGGCCATCCGCAACAGCAACAATCCCGTTGCCAACTGTTCGATAAGGGTCTCGAAAAAAAATAAGGAAAAAGGAAAAAATCATAATCATACATACCGTTAAAAAAAGACATAGCAGCTGTACTTCATTTCTCATAAATATTGAAATCAATGCAAGAATAATCGCACTACTTGCTGGTGGTATCAACCAAGACAAAGATCCTTCAGCTAATCTCATTGATTTTTCCTCAAAAGATTTGTTCGTATCCATCGTTCTATTGGTCCGGATTCTTTTGTTAGATCGATAAGGGAGAGAATCTGATCAAATACTTCTGGAACAATCTTGGCCAAGATGAATAAGAGCGCAACAAGCGCAATAAGACTCCCTCCTTTGCCTATGTAATTATGTGCAATGCCAAAGAACTCATTACCATATATTCCTACGAGATAGGTGATTAATGCATTTCGAATAAGATTGAGAATATAGACAGGTACAACAGTGATAAAAATCCCTATGATTTTCTTGTTTAGAGAAACATTTGGGAGCGGTAGTATCATTCCTACAAATATCACCATGGATTGAACAGCAGTACAGGCAAATATGATACGGATATGAGCTAGGTTATATGAAAGAAACGGGCCATTCACAAGAACGTTCTCTCCTGTGATTGTCGAGAGCAAAAAGGCACTTTGTCCTGCGACAAGGTCAATGAGTAATGATGCAAGTGGTGTCATTTCAAAGAAAAAGTAAAGTAGTCCAGCAAGAGAGGATGCCCCAGCGATCCATTGAAGATTTGATCGTTGTTTGTTTTTCGTAAGGGCATACAATTCATGATATGCGAGATAGAACAATACATAGATACCAGCGATGCAGAGGAAAGCATTGATAATGTCCTGTTCTTCACCCCAATAGAGAGTGTTTGGTTGTGTTGCCCAGTAAAAGGCTAATACAATCCAACCGATTATACGGATCCATGCGTTTCGCTTTACATTTCCTGGAATAAAGGATCCGATGCCTAACAAGAGAAGCCCACCGAATAATGGAATAGGTATCAATTGTTGAATGATTCCTTGAAGCGGGTATTGAAAGACAAAGATCCCAAGCAAGATATAAATAGAAGGGAGTAAAATGAAAAAGGATGCTTGGTAAATCTCCTTTGTAAGCTGTTGGTCTTTCACTATCATATCACCCTTTCATTATAATGATGTCCACGTTTGTAATCAAGTGGAATCTTGTGTCTAGGTCAAACCAAACATCTGAGCAATAGATTGAATACCAAACTTTGTCATGATGGTTTGATCCCACATTAAGCAGATAAGACCAACAAGACCCAGAAGCGTCAGAGGAACCCAGTAGGTATAGACGATTTGATCGATTTTCAATCGAGCGATTGCGACACGTATCAATGTCACTGAGAAGAGGATTACAAGGAATAACTTTATGAGGAAGAATACTGCATCAACTACAATTGCAGCATAGGATTCAAGCCCAAGCAATGGCGAAAGAGCATATGGGAAAAACAATGCAATGACGAGTGTTCCCATCACGAGGGTTTTTACACCATCTGTTAAGTAGAACATTGCAAGGTTTCGTCCAGAGTACTCAACAAGCAATCCGCCTGCAATCTCCGTTTCTGCTTCAGGTGAATCAAAAGGTATCTTTGAAAGTTCTGCTGGTGTCACAATTATAAGAGTAAGCAGCAGGATGCTAAGCCCTATAAACCCTAATGGCCCAACAATACCCCACAAGGGTGTCGCAGCAATCGTCGCGAGAGAAAACACATGTGTTGTTCCCTGGACAATGCTAAGTCGCCAGGCAAGGCTTATAATGATGATAGCAAGTGGGAACTCATATGCTATCATTGTTGCCATTTCCCTTTGAGCACCAACAGTTGCATAGGGAGAACCGGATGCAAATCCTCCTATAACCATAGCAAGTGATGGGACCATCAGTAGATAAAGGATAAGTAGTAAATCCCCCTTTGCAAAGAGTATGCCATCAAATAATGCAGGGAAACCTCCAAATGGGAGATACAGTAGAATGGTGATTGCCGCAACAAGTCCTATGACGGGGATGAGATTGAAAATCCATGGTATCGCATTGTCCGGAATTATGTTTTCTTTGACGAATAATTTTTTGATATCCAAGAATGGTTGTCTTAATGGAGGACCGATACGGCCTTGCATATGCGCAGCAAATTTCCTATCGATACCTTTATACAGCAAACCTAAGAGAATAGCAACAATAGCTAGAATTAGAGAACCGATGATGACGATAACCCCTGTTTGTGCAATCTCTATGAATTCCATATTATATCAACCCCACACAGACGAATAATACGGCAATGACAATGACATACCAAAGTACGTAATCACTCGCATTCCCTGTATGTACTTTTTTTAACACTTTGATAATCCAGTGCATGGTTTCTGTCCATCCCCAGTAGAGGTTGCTTGCTTTCAAATGCATCTGTCGTTTCTCATATTCCTCATTTCCTGAGAGGAATACCTTGGTTTGTCCGGAACATTGTTTATATGATTTGTTTCCAAATCCTCGCAGTATCACGACGATTAGGAAGATTATGATAAAAGCTACTATCCACACTAACGGGTTCCAGAATCCGCTACCAGTATCAAAAGTATTCAAGAATGTATCGATCATTTATCCGCCTCCGATAAGCCAGTGAAGATACCCTTCGTTGTTGATGAGTGCATTTGCTGCAGGTTCAACAATGGTATTAATAATTACATCTGGGAACAAACCAAAGATGACGATAAATGCGGCGATGAATCCCATAGCAATCAGTATGCTCTGTGGGGCCTCGCGTACTGTCTCATATTGAGGCAAAGGCGGCCCAAGGAATGCAGCATGAAATGCCTTCACAAAGATTGCTAGTAACAAGATACTTGAAAGGATGGCTACGATGGAGAGTATTGGATTAAGTTGATACGTGGATTCATAAATCAATAGTTTTGAAGCAAAACCATTCATCGGTGGAATACCTGACACGGCAAGTAGCCCGATAATGAAGAATATTGTGGTGTATTTCATGTTCCAAGCAAGTCCCCCTAGGTTGTTTAATGATGTTTCTCTTGTGGCAAAGTAGATAGCACCAGCAACCATGAACAACAATCCAATATCCAATGCATCATTAAAGACGTGAAACAGCCCTCCTTTCAATGCCTCCATTGCAAACGGAGCTTGAGTCAAACTAATATCGGGATTCGTAATGACCGTCAAACAAGTTCCTACACCAAGGAATATGTATCCGAGTTCTGCAACAGCTCCATAGGCAATAAGGCGTTTAAAATCGGTTTGGATTATTGCCATGATCACACCAACAAGCATAGTGATTAGACCAAGGATTACAAGAATCCAACCTAGAGAGATGCTAGGAAGTGTAATCACATTTCCATAGACGGTGAATAGTACTCGGAACACACCATATAGTCCTGTTTGTGTGCTTGCGATAAGGACGAGGGTAACAGATGCGGGTGCTTTGCTATATGCATCTGGAAGCCACATATGCATAGGGACAATACCTCCTTTCATCGCAAGAGCTGTAAGAAGTAGTATCAACGCAATTTTATCGGCAAAAGAAAAGGTGATGCTATCTGCCAGTTTTGCAATATTCAAGGCATCATATTGACCATACAACAATCCGAGTGCCATAAGGACAAACAGGGCACCAATAGAAAAGACGACAATATATTTGAACGCTGCCTCAACTGATTTTACTTTGTTCGTGTAGAAGGCGATCAATGAGCAACTAGCAATAGATGATATCTCTAGAAAGACAAAGAAGTTGAACAGATCCCCTGTAAGTACCATACCAAGCATTCCAACAGTAAGGAGTAATAACAATGCATAGTATTTGTCAAGACCAGTGTTCTTCTCCATGAATGTCCATGAGTACAATACTGCAGCAAATGAAAGAATAACTGAGATCATCGCCATGAAAATACTAAGCGCATCAATCTCGAAAAGGATACGAATCACCGTTTCTTTTCCAACATAAGGGATTGTTGAGCCAAACACATAGGTTACAATTCCTGTGGAGAAGACCTCTTGAGCAAGAAGAATCAAAAGTATTCCTGTTAGTCCGAGGACAACAATGACAAAAACATTACGAAGTTTTTCATTCACCCGTCCAATCAATGGTGTAAGAAATGCCCCCAGCATAGGTATTGCAATAAGAAGGGCAGGCGCATGGAGAATTAGCTGATCAAACATGCTCATTTATCATCGCCTCCGAGCTTTTGGACATCAAGAGTGCCTTTATGCCGATAGATATAAATGACGAGTGACAACATGAGCGCGGATACTGCTACACCAATAACAATGCTGGTCAGTGTCAATGCCTGAGGTACTGGAAATGCCATGATACCACCGGGATAACTCGTCCAGATTGGTGCAACACTCCCCTCCCTATATCCAAGAGTGATGAGAAACAAGTTCGCCCCACTTTCTATTAAGGAAATACCAATAATGATCTTGATAAGATTCCTTCGGAATAGCACAGCATAAAGACCAATGACAATTAATCCGACGACGGCAAGGTAAGGGATGTTTGCTATCATGTATTTTCCTCCTTAGTACCAACGGCAAGTGCCATGACAAATACGATTGCAAAGAGCCCTGCAATCACCTTTAATCCAACTGCGAAGTTCATAAGCGGAAGTGTTCCACCGGAGTTGATATCTGCTGCCCCATTTAGCGGAATACCGCCAAAGGGAAAATTTGTCCCGGCTATGAAATTACTGAAGAACATTCCACCAAACACAATACCAAGAAATGCAACTGTGATGAAAATCAATGCACCAAGGCTTTCCAATGCTGATAGGTCCTTTTCTTTAATCTTTGTTGCTGTCCACTTTGATCCGTATGCAACTAAGACCATTGCTAGTCCTGAAGCAACGATTGCACCACCTTGGAACCCTCCGCCTGGTGTCAGGTGACCATGAGTAATGACATATAATCCAAAAATAATAATTAACGGCAGACTAATGTTCGTCAGGGTTTTAACGATTTTCGTCATCCCGTTCATTGTTGTAACCTCCTGAATATCATGATAACACCTGCAACGGCAGTAAACAGTATCGTTGCTTCTCCAAGTGTATCAAATCCTCTGTAATCAAAAACAATTGAGGTCACACCATTATTCGTACCTGTTTCTTCGACAGTGTTATCGATGATATATTGATCCATTGCATCGGCGTTTGGTTCACCAAAAGGATGTATAAGCAATATGCTAAATACTAGAAATACGGTTAGAATTGTAAGAGATACGACAGCCGCATAATCTCGTTTTGTCATCATATGTCTACCCCTCTTCCTCCATTCGTTTTGTCGCTTTGATGGTCAATATAAGGATCGCTGTTGTCAAACATGCACCGACAGCTGCCTGGGCTATAGCGACATCGGGAGCTTGTAGGATGTAGAATTCAAGCGAGAGTAAAAGACTCATCGCAGCGACAGCTACTGCTGCGGCAAGAAGGTCCTTTAATAATACAGCAAAAATTGAACTAACGATGATGAGAATTGGCAGAATGATATGGATGGATTCTAATATCATGATGCTTCCTCCGTCTCTGTTTTCTGTGTTTTTTTCTGTTTCTTAGGTATGTTTTGTAATTCATCAATGACGGCTTTAGCGGGCATAACACCACTTCTATGAGCTGCTCTAGCTATGGCATGTGCTCCCACAGGATTTGTCAAAAGGATAGCAAGAAGTGCCGCGATACTATGAATGCCAAGAACAGAACCGTTGACATCTCCCAGATACCAAGTCTTGAATCCAAGTATAATGACTGAACCTATAATGAAGATTGAACCAAAGGTGGTACATTTTGTCCCTGCGTGAAGTCTGGTATAGACATCAGGAAATCTTAGAAGACCGATACCTGCTAATAGATTAAAGAACACTCCAATCGCTAGGAAAAGATAAATGACTCCTGTAATAATCATGCTAAGCATTAAAAATCACCTCCTTGGAGATATTTCGCAATAAACAGTGTTGAGATGAATGATAATAGTGAGTATACAATTGCCACATCAATAAAAATGACCTGTTGATATGCAGCTCCAAAGATGACCATCGCGACTATGATGATGGTGTTAATGGTATCTAGTCCAACGACTCTATCTGGTGCTGTTGGGCCTTTGACTATTCGAATTCCTGCCATAACGATACTTATGAATAACACTAGTAGTACGACAAAATACTCGGTCGATAACTCAATCATTCTGCAATCCTCCTAACCCATTTTGGAAAGTTGCCACAAATATATTTACAGTCAACTGGTGATTTCTTTAGGGCTTCATCATCGACATTAATCCAATGAATGTAGAGCTCATTGGTTTCCTCATCAATGTCAACGCTTAATGTTCCTGGCGTGAGTGTGATGGAATTTGCCAACATTGTGATCCCAAGGTCTGTTTTTAAATCAGGTTTTATTTTCACTATTCCTGGTCTAATCTTTCCAGTGATTACTCGATAGGCGACATCTATGTTTGCCTTTGCCAAAGCAACAAAGAATGGCCCGATGAGATACGAAAGGAACAGTACCCATCGAAAAGGGTTGGCCATTCGATAACTACCCTTCACAAATAACCCTTGGCAGATATATCCGGTGATCATAGATAGGACAAATCCTATGAGGACTTCTTCAACGCTCCATAATCCAAGAAGTGAGCCACTGCCTGTTGTCAAGAGAAGGTATGTGATGAAGCTTATAATTGTGGTTATGATAAATGCAATCATAGTCTTTCTTCCCCCTTTTTTCTTTTATGATTGTTTGGTCAAGGTAATTTACTTAGTTTTTAAAAGGTTATGGTTTTAATCAATAGGAAAATGTCGAAAAATACATACAGAATAGAACTTCTGCAAACATTTAATATGAACAGGTGTGTTTCCTGATGGGAGCGTGATAGGAATAAAGGTAAAACTTCTAGGTGTGACACCAAATCCTGAAAAAATACCTGCTCTTGCTGCAAAGCTTACGCATAGTACAGCATCTATTGAGGGGATAGAGGAAAGCAAAGATCTTGAGTGTTCAACGTTGCTGCAACATGTGATGACCTTAGGCCATACTAGCGTTATTGAGCATACCTGTTTTACCTTTGCCATTGGTGATGTCAGTCGTTCGTTGACCCATCAACTTGTCCGCCATCGTATTGCTAGCTATGCACAACAGAGCCAGCGATATGTGAATTTGAAGGAACCTGTGTTTGTCACCCCACCCAAGATTGCAAAAAATGCGAACATGAGGAAAGCATATGAGGAGACTATGCAGGGGATTTGGAAACACTATAATACATTACTAGAAATGGGCATTCCTGCCGAGGATGCACGATATGTGTTGCCCAATGCTACGTGTACGAATATTATCATGACTATGAATGCTCGAAGTCTATTGAATTTTTTTGATCTTCGTTGTTGTCTTCATGCCCAATGGGAAATTCGAACGCTTGCAAATAAAATACTTGAATTAGTAAAGAGAGAAGCACCAACGATTTTCTCACATGCTGGTCCATCATGCAAGACAAAAAGATTCTGCCCTGAGAATAATCCAGATTGCCCATGGTATCCTAAGTGAGCAAATATGAATCGACCTAAGGTTATTGTGAACTGCGCGATGTCAATTGATGGAAAGATGGCACTTCCTAACAGAAAACAATTGTGTATTTCATCGGAAGGGGATCTAAAGAGAGTGTTTTCTCTTCGAAATGAATGCGATGCTATTCTTGTGGGCATTGGAACAGTGTTATCAGATAATCCTAAACTCACAGTAAAAGAAAAATATGTGAATCATCCAAGACATCCTATTCGAGTAGTAGTTGATACACATGCTCAAACACCTCCTGATGCTTTTACTGTAAATGATAAAGCGCCAACGATTCTTTTTACAAAATCAAAAAGTGATTACAAAAATATTTTTGGAAGTAATGTAGAGATTATATCTTCAAATATAGACCAAAATGGTTTTATTGATCTACCAGCCATGCTACAAATACTCTATGAAAAAGGTGTTCGATCTCTTCTCGTTGAAGGCGGAGGAACCGTAATCTGGAGTTTTTTAAAACAAAAACTTGTTGATGACTTTTTTGTATTTATTGGGTCAATTATTATTGGTGCAAAACAGGCACCGACAATTGCTGATAGGAGTGATTTATCCTCTAATAATGAAGTAACTCATATGAAGCTAATTCATTTAGAACGAATTGATGATGGAGTTTTGCTACATTATCAGTTAAAAGAAAACAAGGGAACAAGACCCTAAAGAAGTTACATGTTATGAGATTCTTATGAGATTTTTATGTGACCAGATGCTTGGAACGCTTTCGAAATGGCTTCGTTTTTTTGGATTTGATACGTTTTTAGCAATTCAACAAATGACTGATGAAGAATTGTTTGAGTATGCACAAGATGAATCTCGTGTAATTCTAACACGCGATAAAGAATTAATCTTTCGTGCCCAGAAACGGTTGATTCCGATTATCTATATAAAATCTGAAAAGTTGGATGATCAATTAGATCAGACAATTCGGGAAACAAAAATAAAAATTAATAATAATATCTTGCTCAGTAGGTGCGCAAAATGTAACACCATTTTGCAGAAAATTGATAAAAATCATATCCAACAAATAGTTCCATTAAGGGTTTTTCAACAACATGAGAGATTCTTCTGTTGTCCCTCCTGTAAACGTATATATTGGATGGGCACCCACACGCAGCAAATCACTAAAAAACTTATTCAATTCCAGGAACGATATCAGAAATAGTGTTGTCATAACATTCTAACTAATTGGGCATGAGGGATGCCTTTGACTTTAATGACACAGTCTGGATCGATAAGGTCCATTTTGATGGCACATTCAACAGCTTTTTCACCAACAAGATTAGCCATTGTTGCTATCTCCAAATACTCTTTTAACACTTTGATACTAATTCGTTTTCCATCGTAGAAACGATGACAGACATCTAAATGAAATTTTCCTTCAGAAAACGTTTTTCCAAGCAGTTCTTCGTCGCAAGCACTAATGAGGACATCTCTGCCTTGATTGTATACTTTAATACTGATATTGGTTTTTATTGCTTTTTTCATTTCAATATACACATTTTTTTTGAGGGTTTATATTGTTTTCGACAAAATCATTAAACACATTCATTTTTACTGACTATTTCTATTTTTTACCTTGCCGTTAAAAAAATTTTCATAACTAATTCTTAAAAGAATAATATAAATAAAGAAACCTTTTCATCTGTGTTTTCTCATTTATTCTTCTTAAACCATAACACTAAAAACCATATACTGAATACATTTTATTAAAGTCAACGCATGAATCATGGTTTTGTAAAAATAGATGGATTGGTTGAATGCAAACTATCATTAATATGTTCTCAGCACTTGGAACATTCGTTCAGCCAGACGCACTGGAGTATATTTTATCAAAAAAAGATCCGTATGAATATTGTAAATGTGTCATAGAATCTCTATCAGAATATCCAGTTATTCTCTCCATGGATTTTTTGCAGAATATGAAACCTTCTTTGATAGAGGAAATACCCAGATTGAAACATTCGATAGATGAAAAAACCATTCAAGCTCAGATGCTTTCAAAACTTCTTTATCATAATCCTGAAAAACACAGAGATGAAGACGATGAGGAAGATACGGATGAAGAACCTTATGAAATAATCCACGAAAAAGAATTTGAAATTCGTCCTCTTCCTACTATTTCATCACCTGCCACATGGTATCCATTATCAAAAGATTATGACCCAGACATACGCATCATCAAAGATATCACTGGAAACAGTACCTGTGAAGGAACTACTCAAGATTTTGCAAAACTTTTTGCTAATCGCTTTGATGTTATAAGAAAACAACTTAGAACAAAACGACGTGAACTTGCAAATGTTATTCCGATTAATAGAATGAAACAGAGTGGCCTCAAAGATATTCAACTCATCGGTATTGTTAACGATATACATACCACTCAACATGGACACCGTCTTTTTGAACTCGAAGATGAAACAGGAATTCTCACAGCCATTATTTTACAGAGTAACAAGGAGATTTTTCAAACTGCTCAATCCATTATTTCTGATGAAATAATAGGAATCGTTGGTCAATTGAGTAAAAAAGGTGATTTATTCATCGTGAATAATATTATCTTTCCCGATATCAGCCTCCATAATCGTAAACATTCTGCTGGAGCGCCGCTCTATGCTGCGTTTCTTTCAGACATTCACGTTGGAAGCAAAGAATTCATGCATAAGCAATGGTATGGATTCCTCAAATGGATAAATGGAAATCTTGGAAATACACGCCAAAAAACTGCTGCAGGAAAAATAAAGTATATAATTGTTCCTGGTGATATTGTTGATGGCATAGGCATCTATCCAAATCAAGAAAAAGAACTTAGTATAATCGACCTATACAAACAATATGAAGCACTAGCGAACTATTTTACACTTATTCCCGACCACATATCTATAATATTACAACCTGGAAACCATGATGCTGTACGTCCAGCTGAACCTCAACCAACGTTTGATAAACAGATACAAAAACTTTTTTCTACAAATGATGTTACATTTGTTGCAAATCCATCCTATTTCTCATTGCATGGTATTGAAATACTCTCATATCATGGATCAAGCCTCTTGGATTTTGCAACAAACATACAATATCTTCAATATAATGAACCTATTGAAATTATGAAAGTTATTCTTCAAAAACACCATATCGCACCACTGTATGGTGGATATACCCCTCTTGCACCAGAACATTTGGATTATATGATTATTGATCAAATACCTGATATCTTTGTCACTGGGCATGTTCATCTTGCATCACTTGGTGAATATCGTGGTGTTACGTTAATTAATGCATCAAGTTGGCAGGCACAGACTAGTTATCAAAAAATGTTGAACTTTATTCCCGATCCCGCAAAACTTCCTATTGTTGATTTACAATCAGGAAATGTAACAATGATAGATTTTAATAAACAAATATAACCATTTATTTGGAGGATATTAATCGAATGAGTAATATAGAAAAATATAAAAAAAATTGATGAAAATTTTGGGATAAATTTTTGAAGGTTACCAACTATGAATGGTGAGTTCCCCGATACAGTTTCAATGAGCAAAACAATGCACGCTTATTTCAGTCAATTACAAAGAGAAATTGATTACTGCTATCAAGTGGCATTAGATGCACGAAAAAAAGGATTGGATCCAAGTTTGGATGTTGAAATCCCACAAGCGCTGGATCTGGCTGCTCGGGTTGAAGAACTCGTAGGACCGAAAAATATTGCTGGGAAAATTAGAGATGTTACAAAGAAAATTGGCAATAGAGAACTTGTTTCATTAGAACTCGCCCTTTACATTGTGAACGAAAAAAACTACAACTTTACGAATAAAGAAAAAGCATTGGATCAAGCCGTTCGAACTGGGTTGGCCATTCTCACTGAGGGTGTTCTTGTTGCACCATTAGAAGGTATTGCAGATATCAAAATTGGGACAAATAATGACGGCAGTAACTACGTTGATCTCTATTTTTCAGGACCTATACGAAGTGCAGGCGGAACAGGACAAGCAATGAGTGTTCTAATTGCTGATGTTGTACGTAGGAAACTTGGTATTGATGTTTACAAACCGACAGAAAAGGAAATCGAACGATACAAAGAAGAAATTCCACTCTACAAACGTGTACAACATCTGCAGTATACACCTACTGTGGATGAGATTCATCAAATCGTTTCGAAATGTCCGATTTGTATAAATGGTGAAGGAACCGAAGATGAAGAAGTCACTGGAAATCGTGATCTCCCACGAGTTGGAACAAATAAACTACGAGGGGGAGCTTGTTTAGTTATTGCCGAAGGATTATGTTTAAAAGCACCTAAAATCCTTAAGCATGTTTCAAATTTTCATTTAAAGGGATGGGATTTTCTCGATTATCTCGTAAATAAAAACAAAAATAACGATGATAACCAAAAGCAAGAAAAAATACAAGATATACCTCAAATTCTTCCCTCAACAAAATATATTGGAGAAGTTATTGCAGGTCGTCCAGTTTTTTCATATCCATCTAGAAAAGGAGGTTTTCGATTACGATATGGTCGTGCAAGAACTGCTGGTCTTGCATCAACAGCAATACACCCAGCTACAATGTTCCTCTGCGATGAATTTATTGCAGTAGGTACGCAAATAAAAACTGAACGACCTGGAAAAGCCACCATCGGAACACCTTGTTCAGAACTTGAACCGCCAATTGTACTTTTATTTAACGGGGATTTGATAGAAATAACTGAGGCAAAACCTGTTGATTTAGAACTGATCAAACAAATCGTTGACTTAGGAGAAATACTTGTTCCTTTTGGAGAATTCCTTGAGAATAATGCATTGCTCCCTGATTCCTCTTATACGTATGAATGGTGGATTCAGGAATTGCAACAAACTTTACAACTGCTTCCAGAAAAACTCAATAATGATAACGTTCGAAAAGCAGATGATGTAACACAGCAGAGAATCAATGAAAGGTATGGCTCAGCAATTCAAATGAAACAACCAACTTTCAAGGAGGCTCTATGGCTATCAGAAACTTATAACATCCCTCTTCACCCTCATTATAATCTTTTTTGGCATGATATCACCTCGAATGATATCATTGACCTTGCAACATATATAAAGACAAGTGGAATAATTTCAGAAACTCATCTATTGCAAATCCCTAATGATGATCATATTAAACAAATTCTTATTGAATTAGGTGCACTTCACACTTGTAATAGTCGGATGATTTTTTTTGACCGATATAGCCCTGTCCTCATTCGCTGTCTAGGTTTTGAGATTGAAGAAAATACAATTGTAGATACAAAACGAACACATGTCCTAGACGAGATTACAGATCAAGAATCAAATATTTCGATTATTTCAAAACTATCGGGAATACTGATCCGAGCGAAAGCGCCATTTAGGATTGGTACTCGAATGGGACGTCCAGAAAAAGCGGATCAACGGAAAATGCGTCCGCCACCTCACGTTCTCTTTCCCCTAAGCAATTATGGAACAAATCAACGATTATTCAGTAAAGCTGCAGAACATGGAATCATAGAAATAGAGGCGGGAAAAAGGACTTGCTCATCGTGCAAGAAAAGTACATTTCGATTACAATGTTCCTGTGGGGCGCCAACAGAACCAACAGAAGGTCGTATAGAGGTTTATGAAATAGACATCAACAAAGAACTACTTCATGCAAAGAAAACATTACATCTCAGAACGATTCCAACAACTATCAAAGGAGTGCAAGGAACAATATCCAAACATAAAACACCTGAACCTGTTGAAAAAGGTGTCCTTAGAGCAAAACATGATGTTACTGTGTTTAAAGATGGAACTATACGTTTCGATATGACCGATGCACCTCTTACTCATTTCAAACCAAAAGAAACACATGTCAGCATTGAAAAACTGCATCAACTAGGATATAACATTGACATCGAAAACAAATTCATTGAACACAACGAACAAATATGCGAGTTAAAAATTCAAGACATTATCATCTCAAAAGCTTGCGCGGAATACTTCATAAAAGTAGCAAATTTTATCGATGAACTTCTTGTTCGTTTCTATAATCTTGAACGATTTTACAATGTCAAAAAAATGGAAGATCTTGTCGGGCATCTCGCAATTGGTCTAGCACCTCATACCTCAGCAGGATCGCTTGCAAGAATAATCGGATTTACTGATTCGCAAGTCTGTTTCGCTCATCCTTTTTATCATGCAGCAAAAAGAAGAAACGCTGATGGCGACGAAGATGGTCTAATGCTTCTCATGGATGCATTGTTGAATTTTTCGCATGAATATATCCCAGATAAGCGTGGGGGAAAAATGGATTTACCATTAATTCTAACTATCCGACTCGACCCGTCCGAAGTAGATAAAGAAGCGCATAATATTGATACCTTGTATCGTTATCCACTTTCTCTTTATGAGGCAACAATTCGTCATGCTCATCCGAAAGACCTTGAAGATGCGATGGATATTGTAAGTAAAAGGCTTGGTACACCACTACAATACGAAAAATTCGGTTTTACTAATGATACCTTTGATATCTCAGGTGGGCCAAAAATATCCAGATATAAAACATTGAATACCATGATGGAAAAAATGAATGCACAACTTGATTTGGCAATAAAAATCAGAGCAGTGGATGAAGCTGATGTTGCATACAGAGTTATTGAACGACATTTTCTCCCGGATATATTAGGCAATCTAAAAGCATTCAGTAAACAGTCTTTTCGTTGTCCAGCTTGTAATATTACTTACAGAAGAATTCCGCTAGCGGGTATCTGTAGAAAATGTAATGGAAACCTTAGTTTAACAGTTCATGAAAAATCAGTAAAGAAATACCTTAATATCTCAAAAGAAATTGCAGATAGATACCATATACCTCCCTATGCGAATCAACGTATTCTTCTTGTAGAAAAATCAATAGACTCCTTATTCAGCAGCGACAAGATTAAAAAAACAAAATTAACAGATTTCTTTTAATCGACTATAATTTTAATGCTATTAGCATAACCTTGATATAGGAATTGTCCTATGCAATAGTAACTATTTGAGGAGTTGGATACGCATGGTTAATGAACCGTATAAACAGATTAGTAGAAAGACATGGCACCGCTGGTCATTCTACGTAAATATCGTATTATTCTTCATCATAGCTATTTCATTATACTTACTCATCACTGATTCATATAATGCTGGAGTATTGAAGGGTCAAGGACAGACAGGTGATCAATTATCCCAAGCATGGTTGCTTCTTGCTCGTGATGTTGCATTTCTTTCAATTTCAATAACTCTAGTTTTCTTCCAATTCTTTAGAAATCTCTTAATAATAATCAAACGATCACTATGATCATATATTTGGACATAACGGCGAAAGATGTGGAATAGACTGGGGAGGTAGGCGTTCCCTGTAACCAGAAATCGCCTTCATGCTGGAGTTGAACCAAAGAGGCGATGTGGCGAGCATCTTGTGATCCAACTATTGACTATGAGACCTTGTCCTCTGGGATCGGGGGTGATAAATACATATGGCCGGAGGGTCATATGCTTATCTTCATTGCGGAGACTGGGTGAGGCACGGAAGTGAGCAACCTTACCGCAAACTACTGATGCTCAAAGGGTTAACGGGGTTGAGAATGTAGTTGGGTAATCATTTGATGAAACGTATACCCACTCTGAGGGTTTTCACATCCGCTAATGTTGTGTACTATTGCAAGATGTGGAAGTATATTTCGTTAAGGGGAAATGAATAATGGTGCTAATATTAAAAGATACGAATCTTATTGCATCGTGGCAACGGTTTTTTGAAGAAGAATTAAAAGCAGAGATCGAGACCGTTGCCCTTGAATACCCCGAAAAACGTAGTTTATATGTTGATTATTGGGATATCGACCGAAGCGATCCCGGTCTTGCTGAGATGTTGATTGAACAACCCTCTAAGGCCATTTTTAATGCGGAAGAGGCTTTAAAACTAATTGATGTAGCGACCGAACATCCGCATCATTTACATTTTCGTCCAAAGAGTCTCCCAGAGACCCAACGAGTGATCATTCGTAAGATCCGTGCAAATCATCTCGGAAAAATGAAAGCAATTGAAGGTCTTGTGAAGAAACGAACGGAAGTTCGTCCAAAATTACAGGTTGCTGCGTTTCATTGCCAAAAATGTGGCGCTGTAATAAAGATTGAACAAGATGAAGAGATCCTAAAGGAACCTATGGAATGTTATGAGGACCAGGGTGGCTGTGGTCGTGTTTCATCATTTAAATTATCTACAACTCTTTCTACGTTTGTTGATTCTCAGAAGATAGAAATCCAAGAGAACCCTGAAGGTTTGAGAGGTGGTGCTCAACCTGAACGTATCAGTGCATTCTTAGAAGATGATTTAGTCGGTGAGATTGCACCTGGCGATCGAGTAATTGTTAACGGTATATTATATTCATTTCAACGACGTCGTGGAACATTTCGTTTGACTTCATTTGATAAAATTATGGATGCGGTAAGTGTCGAAAATCAACAGATGGCTTTTGAGGAAGTTGATATTTCTGAGGATGACGAACAGGAGATTTTACGCATTAGCAAGAACCCTGAGATATATGATAAAATGCGTCAAAGTATTGCACCGACGATTTATGGAATGGAGGTTGAAAAAGAGGCGTTAGTCATGCAGTTGTTTGGCGGAATGTCTAAACAGATGCCTGATGGAACGTACATTCGTGGTGATATTCATTGTTTGTTCGTAGGTGACCCAGGTACTGCAAAATCTCAAATGTTACATTACATGTCAAAGCTAGCCCCAAGAAGCATCTATGCTTCAGGAAAATCATCATCGGCTGCTGGATTGACTGCTGCTGCGGTTCGTGATGAGTTTGGTGAGGGACAATGGACCCTTGAGGCTGGTGCTTTAGTATTAGCAGATATGGGTGTTGCTTGTATTGATGAGATCGATAAAATGGAGGAACAAGATAGGAGTAGCCTTCACCAAGCAATGGAACAACAGGAGATTTCTGTTGCAAAAGCAGGAATTAATGCCACACTGAAATGTCGATGCGCAGTGCTTGCAGCCGCAAACCCGAAACTTGGGCGTTTTGATGAGTTCATGCCAATGCATGAGCAGATTAATATGCCACCGGCATTACTTTCTCGCTTTGATTTGATTTTTTCAATACAGGATAAACCAAATTCTGAAAGGGATACAAATCTTGCAACGCATATTTTGAATACACATAAAGCTGGAGAAGTCAATGAAAATATTTTGAAATCGAAAAATACCTTACATACGCGTGAGGAAGCTGAGCTTTTGCTTCAACAAGTGATGCCAACGTTTTCGCCTGATTTTCTACGGAAGTATGTTGCATATGCAAAACGGCATATATTTCCTGTTATGCAGGATGATGCTATGAAGATTATTCAGGATTATTATGTTAATCTTCGTAGCCAGTCTAAAGAGTCGGTTCCATTTACACCTCGTCAGTTGGAGGCGTTTGTTCGCCTTGCTGAAGCAAGCGCTCGAGTTCGATTGAGTGAGGTTGTGACAATAAGTGATGCAAAACGTGGTATTGCGATTATTAATGAGTATCTTCATAGAGTTGGCGTGGACAGAGAAACTGGCAAATTTGATATTGATATTATTGCAACAGGTATTAGCCATTCTCAGCATCAACGGATGCGGACGGTTCTTGACATTATTCAGAAGATTTGCTCTGAATCTAAGGATGGAAACGCTGCCAAAAATGAGATTCTAACAGATGCTGAAGCTGATGGCATGGACGCGAAAAAAGTTAGCGATATTCTTGATAAAATGAAACGTAATGGCCAGATCTATGAACCGGCTCATGATAGATTTCGTTTAACGGCTGACTGATGGATTTTAAAAAAGTATAAAATAGCTCAATAAGAAGAATAATTGCCGCTAAAGTTTAGGGGATGTAAGCTTAACAAGTGCTTTTTTTGCATGTGACCTGTTTTCCTCTCCAATTTCTTCGACAATGAAATCTAAAAAGGTAGTTTTTATATCATTCCAATTGAGGGTTGTAATACCAAAGTCAAATTTCTTTCGATGAGGTGCCTTGTAGACACTTGGAACCATATGTTTTATGTCACTATTATCCATATAAAGGATATATTCTGATCTTAGTGGTTTTTTTTCCAGAAGATATACTTCAAATTTTCTGTTATAATATTTATATGTTGAATCACGATCAAAATAGCGATATTCCAATTCAAAATTATCTGTTATTTGAATTCTTCCTTTATCCATAGTGCATCCTCATAGTTTCTCTTAAACACAAAGGTTCTTAAAAACTTTTTTAATTTTATAATTTGATATTATTTATTGTAATCAGTATTTATGTATTTTTTAAAAAAAAATAAGGAAAATCTAAAGTATCAATGTCCAGTTTTTTTATTCCATGTAGTAGCTTGCTGGATATGGTTCTGGTTTCAATCCTTTTCGTTCGCGAATTTGTTTGACAACTTCAGGCTGCAATTGTCGTGGCAATTGTTCGAAACCAATGTTTTCAGTATTCCATAACACTCGTCCGCCAGTAGCAGACCGAATAGCAGATGCAAAACCAAACATTTCTGCAACAGGGGCTTTCGCATCAATATTAACCATATCTTTATCTGTTGTCATGTCTTTAAGAACCGATCTTCTTTGGTTTAACTCTCTTGATGCATCTCCCATGAGCTCTTGTGGTGTGCTTATAAAGACTTTCTGCATTGGCTCCAGAAGGACTGGGTCTGAAATAGTAATCGCACCATAAATTGCATTTCGCACAGCAGGGATAACCTGAGCAGGACCACGGTGAATTGCATCTTCATGAAGTTTTGCATCTACTAATTTAAGGAGAAGACCCTGACAAGGTTCAGAAGCTGTTGGTCCACTTTTCATTACTTCTTCGAAAGATTGTGCAATTAATTCATGGGTTTCTGAAAGATACTGAATACCTTTAGTGACATCGGTGATAATATTCGAACCTTTAATACCAAAAACACCTTTAGCAATTTCTTTATCCATACCAAGATCCTGCAATGCCTTTGCTATCTCTTTTCTATATTTTTTTGCATTACTTGGTATCTCGTTACTATACAGAGCTTTGACAATTTTTGAATCGAGTGGTTCAGCTTCTATATAAAACCGATTGTGTTTGTTGGGAGATTTTCCTTCGAATGAATGAGGACTTTTCTTTGAGACAGATTCTCGGTATACCACAATTGGCTCACTTGTTGTAATGTCGACACCATGTTCTTTTCGTATCCGGTACTCTGTGATTTCCAAGTGAAGTTCACCCATCCCACTCATCAAATTTTCTCCTGTCTCTTGGTTGATAGCTACCTGAATGCTAGGATCTGCTTTTGAGATCATCCGAAGTACTTCAATCAACTTTGGAAGATCCTTTGTATGTTTTGCCTCCACTGCAACAGTAACTACCGGTTCAGAAACATGAACAATACGTTCAAAAGCTTCTGCGTCAGGTTCATCTGTTACAGTACTTCCGGCGATCGCATCTCTTATACCTGTCGCAGCTACGACATTACCGGCACTAACATTCTCAATGGGAATCCTATCAGCACCAACCATAAGGTTGACCTGTTGAACTCGATTCATTTTTGGTGATCCAGATATATACACTTCTTGTCCTCGAATAATATTACCGCTGTACATACGACCTACGGCCACTTCACCTGCATGGGGATCGATAATGATTTTTGTGACCATTAGGGCAAGAGGTCCCTTTGGATCAGTTTCTAACATCCCTTTTCCGAGTTTACTTTCAGGATCACCTCTCCAGATTTTTGGTATACGATATCGCTGTGCAATTTTTGGTGATGGTAGATGGTAAACGACCATGTCAAGAATAACCTGATGTATTGGGAGTTTTTTTGAGAGTTCTTTCTGTTCATTCCTCTGGCAATAGTCAAATATATCTTTAAAACTCAGACCTGTTTTTTTCATATAGGGTGCAGAAATAGCCCAGTTATGAAATGCACTACCAAATGCTACACTTCCATCTTCAACTTTCACATTCCATTTTCCCGCAAATTCTTTTGAAACAACTTTGTTAATGAGCTCATTGAATTTTGTTATGATCTTGATGAATTTCTGTTGCATTTGTTCAGGTGTCACTTTTAATTCATTAATAAGCCTATCAACTTTGTTAATAAATAAAACAGGTTTTACATTTTCTTTTAATGCTTGCCTGATAACCGTTTCGGTTTGTGGCATAGCACCCTCTACAGCACAGACTAATACAATACACCCATCAACAGCACGCATTGCACGGGTAACATCACCACCAAAGTCTACGTGACCTGGCGTATCGATTAAATTTATAAGATACTCTTTGCCTTCAAAGTCATGAACCATAGATGCAGAAGCAGCATTAATTGTAATCCCACGGGCTTGTTCCTGTTCATCATAATCAAGTGCAAGTTGTTTTCCTGCAAGATCTTCACTCATCATCCCGCAACCAGCAAGAAGGTTATCAGAAAACGTAGTTTTTCCGTGATCAATATGTGCAGCTATTCCAATGTTTCTAATATGATCAAGATTAGTCATTAAATGCGTCGCTTTTTTGATATTGTCTTCCTTTTTACCCATAAATTCACGACCTTTTGGGTTTATATAGTTACATAAAAATACTTGTTATTTACCGAGCAGATTTTGCCACTCGTTCAAGTTCATTTTTCTTTGATACTGAAAAAGATGTTACATCATTACTTGCAGCTTTCATGAGTTCATCAGCTAGGCAAGCTTCAATCCGTTTTTTATTTTTATGAGATGCTTTTACTGATCCTTGAGAAATATTCCTTAATGCAATATCAAGACGTCGTTGCGGTGAAGTATCTACTGCCTTTGGTACTAGGATTCCACCAAAACGTAGTCGTGTTGCTTCTTCTTTTGGGGCAGCATTCTGAATAGCATCTATAAGTATTTGCATTGGATTTTTCTTCATTTTTTTTTCGATAATATCGAATGCATCTCTTACAGTTTTGTATGCCTTTGTTTTTTTCCCTTGGTATTTTTCTGTTCGCATAATATTGTTGATAAGTCTCTCAACGATTGGTATCTTAGCTTTTGCAAACATTCTATTTGCAAATACTGCTCCCCTATAGAAGTTTTCAGTATCAAGGTTAATGTATCTAGCCAATCCTTGATCATCGACTTTTACACTCCCAAGATCGTATTTTGATAACGAAGGGAAAAAATGTATAATATACGGCTCATTCTTTTTTTCAATCATGCCTATCGTCTCATTGCTTTCTCAATTCTTCCTTTCACCATTTGATGAAGGGCAACATCGTTAACTTTAATAACTTTAAATCGGACACCAGGAATGTCACCATAACTTCTCCCCATTCTTCCTCCAATTCCTTCAACTATGACCTCATCATGTTCATCAATAAAACTAATGGCATTATTTCCAGGGGCAAAAGCAGTAATCTGCCGCCCGTTTTTAATAAGTTGAATTTTTACACATTTTCGAATAGCAGAATTTGGCTGTTTCGCTTCAATTCCAACTTTTTCAATAACAATTCCTCTAGCCTGTGGTGTTCCCTCAAGAGGATCTGCTTTTTCTTTCAGGCATAATACTCGTTTTTTGTAATATCTGTCGCTCCAACGCAATAATTGTCTATCATTTTTTAGCTTTCGCGCTGCATTAATTCCTTTACCCATAGGGTCACCTACTCGATAGGAGTATGCCAGTATACAGCTTTTCATATATAAAAGCTATCTTGATAAAGTATTTTGAGAAGTAACGTTTACTATCACTGATTTTTTGAATAATTAAATGTTATTTTGTAGTTTTTTAAATGTGTTTATAAAGACAAATTTTTTTAATTTAAAGTTTAAAATAAGAATTTATACTATTAAATAGATAAGAAAGTCAGTAGAATTATATATTAAATAAAAGATGTTCACATCATGGAATTCTATTGGAATCAAAAGGAGAAAAAAATTAGTGTTCTCCTATCTATTACAATTATTATAACATTTTTTTGTGGATGTACTGATGATAGTTCAGAAAGTTTCATTGATACTCAATTGCTTGGCACATGGTCTATGAAGGAGGATGTTAATAATAGTTCATTTAAAATCGTTTATATTTTCTACTCCAATTTTTCATTTTTCACAGGTGTTCAGAATGCATCTTCAAAAATATATGATTTTAATTTATGGGGTTTATATTCTCTATCGAATTCAAGAATAAAATTAATCGTATTTGAACAAAATTCGACATCAAATCTTAAATATTCAATTTCTGATGGCGGTAACACCCTCACGTTGTATTATGAAGATGATATAAATTTTGATCTTTTAACAAGAGATCAATAACTTCGTCAGTTTTTAGAAAGAAATTTTACCGCCTCTTTGTAGTATTTTTTATAAAATACTTCCATACATCTATTAAACACTATTGAATAATAGAAAGTCCCATTCTCCCCCACTTTTTAGTAGTTACTTATTAGGTCTGGTTCATTATTCTAATGGGAAGGAAAAAATAATGAAATAAGGGCTTCGCCCTTATAATCCCATTCCGCCTTCGTTCCTC
>JAEAMF010000273.1_pt1 | contig 78196 bp, 71 predicted proteins | sample 8958721 | NCBI WGS metagenome assembly JAEAMF01 (sample SAMN16933255, study PRJNA681124) | bioreactor sludge metagenome | isolation source: anaerobic bioreactor treating anionic surfactant - SDBS | place: India: Bengaluru | collected 2019-02-28
ACATAATATTGCCTATTTCTACGAAATATAATAAATTAGCTTGTTTAAACGCTTAATTTAGTGTATATTCCTATCAGATACTGAAGATGGCTGAAAATAGGAGGCCCCATGGTTCAGCAGGAAATGGCGAAATTGTTGAAATCACTTGTCCCCAAAGAGGGTATTATTGAATCCCGGATAGACCAGGTAAGGCTGTTTCATATTTCAAACGCGGCACCGAGAACGCCCGCGCTGTATGACCCGAGCATCATTATCCTGGTGCAGGGAAAGAAACGCATTTATTTGGGCGATGACGTATATACATATGATCCTCTGAATTATCTGGTGCTTTCCGTTCCCCTGCCGATCGAGTGCGAAACCATGGCTTCCCCGGACAAGCCCATGCTGGGATTGAACGTGAAAGTGAATCCATCCGTCGTGGGAGAGATCGCCCTTGAAATGGACAGTTCGCTCGGAAAGGCGAAATCCTTGCCCAAGGGCATTTATTCCGCGCCGCTTTCGGAAAGCATGATGGATGTGACATCGCGACTGCTGATGGCCTTGTCCTCGCAAAAGGACAGCCGTATCCTGGGGCCCATGATCGTGCGTGAATTGATCTACAGGGTCCTGAGCGAGGAGAAATCCGGCGCACTCAGGTCACTGGCCTATCGCGACCGTCATTTTTTTCAGATATCGCGCGCGCTGAACAAGATCCACGAGTCCTACAATAAGATCTCCAGCCTTACGTCCCTGGCGGAAGATGCGGGGATGAGCATATCCACGTTCCATTCGGCCTTCAAGGCCGTCACCAGCACTTCCCCGCTGCAATATATAAAAAACATCAAGTTGCACAAGGCCCGCATGTTGATGATGGAAAAGGGGGAGTATGCGTACGCGGCGGCCACCCGCGTCGGGTATGAAAGCGCCTCCCAATTCAACCGCGAGTACAAGCGTCTGTTCGGCGAATCGCCGGGAAAAGCTGCGGCCAGGACCTGACCTGACCTTATATTCTCTTCGTAATCAGTAGGTCGGGGGTTCGAATCCCCCCTTCGGCTTTCCGTTCCCACCGCAAATATCCTTTATTTACAATGGTTTCAGGAGATTCTCATTCATTTCCAGGACATGACCGGAATTACCAAAATCATGCCGAAATTGTCATGTCACAATTTCGTCAAGGTAATAAACCTCATTTAACGATATCATGAATTAAATTCTCGAATAATACCATCAGACTTAGCTAATCTGGTATTTTTCAAGTAATCCTTACGGCGATCTGGGACGGACGGCAAAAAGGCAAAAAAACGTTAATCCCCATCCTTGACCCGCCACCTTCCGTGCGTTCCGGCATACCTGCCGCAACCATGAGAACTGCAGGCAGGTGGATGGTCCAACTCGCCGATCGCCATGTTTTTCCATCCTGCCCGGTCCTTCAGGCGTGCCATTTGCCCTCCATCCCCAACACCACCCGTTTCCGGCAATCACATGGGCTTCAGATTCTTATTCAGTCTATCCACGATTTTTTCGAAATCGCGTTGCCGGGCTTCCTCTGTCTTGAATGAAAGGTATCGCCTCGTGTAGGTGGTCCGGACAGACAAGGGCATGTTCTTGAAATTCTCAAAAGCCGGCGCCATGCCGGCCAGCTTTTCCGCGAAAGCATCAACCTGCTCTGCAGCAACCGAGCCTCCCCTGGGAGCTTGCCACATGCCGTTTCGCTTTGCGTCCTCAACCGCTTTTTCGCCCCATTCGGTCATGAACCCTTTTCCCCGCAGCCTTGCCACCGTTTTCTTGTTTTTTTCGGACCAGGGGCTCTTGGGGCGCCGTTGGGAAAAGTACTTTTTATATTTTGTGTGGTCGATGCTCTTCATCTGACCGTCTATCCACCCGAAACAAAGGGCTTCCTCCAAAGCGTCGCTTGCGGAGACGGTACTCAAGGCCTTTGTCTTGGCAAATACCAGCCAAACGCCGTTCCGAGTCTCCGCGTTTTTTTTCAGCCAGGCGCGAAAATCGCCGCGCGAAACAAACAGTAATTCAGGGACATCCATTCTCTTCATGACAACTCCTACGTCACGACTTTGTGCAATCGAGGTGACCCACGGGGCGGGAGAAAGCGGGTTGATGCCTACACGCCGCCGTCGGGGCGTTCTCCGCCGATAATGGACCAATGGGTGTGGACGATGCGCCACTGCCCTTCCTGGCGATGATAGACCTCGGTGCAGTTCCAGGCGGAGCGCGCCGTGACCGTGCCCTCGGCGTCCAGCCCGGCCCATAGGTAACGGTAGGTCAGCAAGGCCGCATCGCCCGCAATAAAGACATGCGGATCGACGTATTCCACCGCGGCCTCGCCCCCGCCTTTGCCGCGCATGCCGTTGTAGAATTCGGTGAGACTGGCGATTCCCGTGAGCCGTCCCGGCAGGATCGGGTCGAAATAGGTGACCTGGGGGACTGAGAGCTTCAGGAAACCGTCGGGGTCACCCCGGCGCCAGCGATTCATGGCTGCTTTTTCCAGGGCCAGGATTTCGCTGGCATCGGCGGTAAGTTGGGTCGGCTTGAGCGCGATCGAAAGCGGAACCGTGACCTCGGCGGGTTGGCTGTGCCCGATATATGACCAGTGCGAGTGGAGGATCTTCCAGGCGCCGGCGCGGTGGATATAGACCTGGGTGGCGTTCCAGGAAGAGGCGCGTTTCATCTTCCCGTCATCGTCGCGGCGCAGCGAGTGGTAGTTGTAGGTGAGGACGGCCAGGTCGCCGAGCAGGGCCACCCGCGGGTTTACGAATTCGGAGGCGTCATAGCGGACTTTTCCCAGGATCGGGGTCAAGTATTCCCGGTAGGCTTGGGCCCCGATCACCGGGGCAGCGAGGGTCGGGTCGACGTAGATGACATCATCGGTGCTAATCTCGACCCAGCGCAGGGGATTGCCCTGCCGCCACTGTTCCATGGCCTCGTTCTCCAGCCGAAAGATCGTATTGGCCGGGGTGGCCGGGCCGTTCAGGTCGGGGGTGATGAGCTCCTTGTTGGATGGTGTTGCGCCGCCGACATCCCTTGCCTGGCACAAAACAGATGCGGCAAAAGCGAGCGAGAAAAGAATGTGCTGAGCCATGCGTCACCTCCAGAAATGCATGCGGACCGAGTGGAAATTCAATCATGAGAGGGTCCTGCTGTCAAGGCCGGCAAACAACCCCGCTCAATGTGGGCCTCCCGATCGTTCGTGATCAACAGGTCGCAGGTTCAAAGCCAGCCTTTTTCTGACAGAACTCAGTGACGTGTGACAAGTGACGCGTGACGAGCAGCCGCATTTCCGAAATAACTCTGGGATTTCAATCAACGTCAAGAAAGCAACACCCAGATTCTTGCTTAGATCCTATTTCAGCAAACACCTGCTATTATTAAAAAGTCCGACATGAACAGCACAATTTCATCGCAATGGATTTCGCCCTGGATCCCAACCTCCGGATAACGGCCAGGCGATGCGGAGAATCGGCCCGCGACTTATTCCGGCCGGACCCTCGTATCGATCGACTTGGCGAGCGGCTTCCAGTTCTCCCCATCCGGCGAATATTCCTGGATACACGTGAGGGTATCGCCTCCCATCCCGGTCAAGGTAAGGCGGACAACAAATTTCTTGCCCTTCTCGACCAGATCATAGCGGAAGATCATTGCACCATCCGCGACGTTCACCGGCATCAGGGAATAACCGCCTTCTCCGTTGACGCCGAACCAGATGAACGTTCCCTTTTTCCGGTCGAAGGCGATGACGTCGAGCGACTTCGACTCCTGGCCAAGGCTGTCCTTTTCATCCAGTTTCCGCACGACCACGCACTCTCCCTGGAACCATTTGCTCTCGATCGTTCCCCACCACTTGCCCCGGGCCCCAGAGGCGAATCCAACCAGTCTCCCTCCGTTTTCCAGGTCCCCACCAGGCCCGCGAGCGCCTGCTGTTCAGGCCCGGGCTGAGCGGCCGCGGCCGGTTTCTCCTGGCACCATGCCGTACCGGCAACCATCACGGCGAACAAAGCGACAAGGCATGTCTTTCTCATGGATTCTCCCCCTTGACGATCCTCACCTTCAAATCGGTGAGAAATTCCCCATACAACTAATATAAAGGGGAAAAAGGAAAAAACGGAACTTTTGCTAATTTCCTGAGAGAATAAAAAGCACGGACCGGCCGATTCAGGAGCCTGCCTTGAGATGCTTTTTGAGAAAAGCGACCGCCGAGCAATCGGGGGTGAAGCGGAATTCATTGACCGGGACCGAGGCGCAGGCCTTGCGGACAAAGGCGATGATCGGCGCGGCCGCGTCGGGATCGTACCAGGGGATGGAGATCATCGGCAGCATGCGGTCGGCGGCGGCAACGGGCTCGAGCGGCTCGATGCGGTTGGCTTTCCCGTGCTTCAGCAGGAAGATGCCGGCCAGAGGCGCGCTGGCGGGAGAGGCGATGTTCGCCGTCCCGGCCCAGGGAGTGCCGAAGGCGGTCAGCCCGCCTCTGACCGCGCGAACGATGACCCGCTCGTCGCTGAGCATCCTTCCCGCCCTGGCCGCGGCCAGCAGCAGGGAGAACGTGCTCTTGCCCGCCCCCGATACTCCGGCGAACAGGTAGGCCTTGCCGGCGATTACGATCCCGGCCGCGTGGGCCAGCATGCCGCGGCGCCGGGCCAGGTAGTGCATCATCAGCAGCTGGTCGAGGGGATAAACGAGCGGCAGGTCGATCGTTTCCCGGTCAGGGGCCACATTCGCCGCCGGCCGGCAGTACAGGGCGACGCGGCTGGCATCCCGTTCAAGGCGGGCGATCCACAGGGGCGCGCTGCAGCCCGCCGGCGCGAGTTGAATCCAATAGCGGTCACCATGGCGATGAAGGGTCCAGGAGTCGCCGGTATCGAACGTCGCGGCCTCATCGAGCAGCTTGGGCCAGCCTTGGGCGAAAACGCGAACGGATATGCGCGGGCCCCCGGCAACGGCACCGCTGCCGCTCAGAAACGGGCGATAAAGGGGATTGGAAACGCGCAGCCTGGCCGTTACTGGGGCTGAGATCGCAATCTCGATGCCGCCGATGCGCAGCCCGCCACCGGGAGGGAGCAGGATCCCCCTCAGCTTCCCGGAGTGCTGGCGCATGCGCGGGACACGCACGGCTGGTTGTAGCTGACGCCTGAGTCCACCATCTTGCAGCCGATGCCCAGCGTCTGCATCCCGGGCGCGATGTTCACCACTCGCAGCAGCGGCTTCGAGTACTTTCTTTTCGTCTTGAGCGCTTGCTCCCGCTTTTTCATTGGTCCTCCAGATGCAGCGTCGCCAACTTTTCCATCCGGCTTCTGCCGATGGCGCACAGGTATTCGGAAGGGCGGTCATCCGCCCCATTCTCCATCTCGAAAAATCCAGGGCAATAGCCGCAGAGGAGTTTCTTGTCGCAGCCGCGGCAAGGGAGGCCCGGAGCCATCTGCCCCTTCCGGAAGTCGTTGAATGCCGCGGCCCATCCCTCGCGGAAGCCTCCATGGGCAAGCGGATGCGCGACGCTCTTCACCATCAGGCAGGGGTACAGCACTCCCTGTGAATCGACATGGAAGGTGTTCACCCCGGAGCCGCAGTCGTACAGGCCGTTCCCGCCGGCGCTGCCGCGGAAGGCCTCATAGAATCCCCGCCACTCCTCCAGCCTGTGCGGATCGGCCATTTCCAGCGCCACCGCCCTTTCCGCCGGCACTCTCAGGCCGAGCGGGCGGCGATCGCCGGCCAAGCGGGGGAAGATCGCCGCGTCAAAACGGAACCTGAGCCCCAGGGAGCGGGCCAGATTCTCGATAGCGGGAAAACCGTCGATGTTCTCCGTCATCAGGACGCTTTTCAGACCGACGACAATCCCGGCGGCGCGCAGCGCTTCGATGCCGCGCAGGACCTCCGCGAACGATCCCGGCACGCCAGTGATGCGGTCATGCATCCCGGCGTCGGCGCCGTACAGGCTGACCTCGACCAAGCGCGGCGGCAGCTCACGGAACAGGCCGAGGAGGCGGTCGTCCACCAGTGTGGCATTCGTGAACAGCGTGACCAGAAAACCCTTTTTCCTGGCAAAGGAGTATATCTCGGCGAAGTCGCCGCGCAATAGTGGCTCGCCTCCGGTCAGCAAGAGGAACAGGCAGCCCGCCTCCTGGATATCGGCGAGGATTTCCAGCCAGCGCTGAGTGGGCAGCTCCGCCGAGGGCCGTTCGCCATCCTCCCGGGCGTAGCAATGAACGCAGCCGAGGTTGCAGCGGTGAGTCAGCGCCAGGCTGCCCGTGAAGGGGACGCGCTGGCCGGCGATCCGTTCCGACAGCAGGGCCCAGAACCGCCGATCGTCGCCGCCGAAGGACTGGTCGCAGATCGAGCTCATTCCACCTCTTCCACCAGCCCGCGGTCGGCAAGCTGGGCCACAAACTCGTTGAAATCGGCATCGGCTTGCCCGACCTCGACATCGAATTCCGCGACAATGTCGGCGACGATCGCGGCCAGCGTCCGCTTCCCGTCCAAGCGTTTCCAGATGAAGTCGCCCAGGGGATTCAGGACAAAAATGTTTTCCATGTCGACCGGCGCCCCGCATACAGGGATCAGGAAGGATTCGCCGGCGATGCGCCGGTCGGCCACCGATTCCTTCCGACGGAATATCACGCCCGGCCTCATGAGGTCTTTCTCACTTGATCTTCAGCGCCGGGTCGCCGATCCAGTTGTAGGCGTTCAGCAGCGACGGTTTCCCGCCTTGCAGCAGGTAATTCCTCATGGCCGCCAGCAGCGCCGTTCCGGCGTTTTCCGCCTGTCCGTGGATCGCCGCCCTGTAGAACTCCGTCCCCAGCCTCAGCGAGTCCTCGTGCAGCGCCGCGCCCGACGGCGCCAGCCCGCCGGCCATGCCGCCGCCCCCGTTCAGCGCCAGCGCCTCGCCCAGGCTCGTGAACCCTGGGAGCTCGAAGCGCCCCGCCGCGCAGGTAAACAGCAGCGCCAACGGCAGTCGGCCGCCGTTGGCCAATCCGGCCGCGTCATCCACATCGAGCAGGTTCTCCGCCGCCAGCTGGTTGATGCCGCCGTGGCCGCAATATGCCGCCAGCGCGCCGCCCGCGTTCCAGGAGGCGATGACCCCGTTCTTGATCGCCGCAGCCGAACCGGTCAGGTAATACTTCTCCGCGGTATAGCCGGCCGCCAGCGCAGCCAGCTCATCGCAGCCGGCGGCGAAGTCGCCCCCGCTGTCGGCGTTGTCGGCGATGAACAGCGCCTTTTCTGTCCAGTCGCCCTGGCCCTCCTCGTAAGCCTTGATTTTGGCGACCATGGCCGCAAGCTCGGCTTTGGTGATCGCCGGCAGGCGGCCGACTGCGATCTCCGGCAATCCGTCCCGGCCGCGCATGTCGCCATAGATTCGGTCTGACGCGCACAGGCCTTCCGGAGTCCGCCCCAGCAGCACCGGCACCAGGTTGTCCCCGTTGCCCAGGTAGTCGTTGTAGTCGTACGTCCCCTTCCCCGCCAGCACGGCGTACTTCACCTTTCCCCAATTCTTGCTGGCATAGGCCAGGAACGCCCGGATCGCATAGGGATCGGTCACCCCGTAGCTGAACGCGTCGTAGATGTCCTCCAGCGTCACCACCAGCGTCTTCAGCCCCTTGCCTCGCCGGTAGTCGGCCAGCTCCTGCGCCGCGTCTGCAAACTCCTCCGGCGCGATCACGATGTACTCCGCCGCCTTCGCCCGGCCCTTCAGCGGCGACGGCCGGTCGCCCACCACGGAGACGGGCCGCTGCGCCGCGTTCAGCCCGCTCACTAGGTACTCCCGGTCCGAGCTCTGCGGAACAAAGGTCACCCGGCCGGCCACGTCCGGCGCCACCCCGGTCAGCAGCAGCGGCCGCCGAGGCGTGCTGACGTCCAGAACGGCCGTCTGCAGCTCCGTCAACCCGCTGACGGTGATCACCGAATTGCCGTCCGCGCGGCAGATGATGGAGTTCGCCGCCGCCTGGTAGTACCTCGGGTAGCTCAGGTCGAACGACTCAACGTAAAAAGTGCTGTATGGCGCCCCCGTATCCAGCATGCCGCCGACCGTCACCGCGTTGGCTCCGTCGCGCAGCAGGCCGGCGTCGAAGCCGATCTCGATCTCGTGTGCCGCGGTGCCACCCCAGGTCCCCTCGCCGATCTCGATGCCGTTGAGGCTGATCACGGCGTGGTGGTCGTTCTCCGCCCCGGTGTCGGTCGCGCCCTGCAGGCTGATATTCAGGGTCGCCCGGCCGGGCGCCGCGCCCGGCACCTCGACGGCAAACGTCTTGACCGCCGCGCCCGCCACCACGTAATCCCAGAACCACAGGTCGCCGGCGGGGTCCATGGAGGACAGTAGCACCGCATATTGGTTCCCCTCGAAGTGGCGACTGTCGATATAGCTCTGGCCGCTGACAGGGCCGGCGCTGCCGCCGCTGATCGCCTCCATTCCCAGCCCGTTCCCCCGCTCCAAGAAGTAGACGTTGCGGTCGGAAAAGACGGTCTCCAGACCTTCGTTGTAGAAGAATAGGCCGGCGCCATTGGCGTCGGCCAGCCAGGCGCATTCCTTGCCCAGCGTCGTCAGCTTCAAGTTGTGCGCGCTAATCAGAGACGCGGCCAGGCTATCCGACATGCCCAGCGACGAAGCGACCTGCCCGGCCGATACGTAAAACAAGCCTTGCCCCTTCACCGTCACTCGCGCCCGGTCCTTGCCTTCCTTCGCCTGCAGCGTCGCCTGCAGCAGCTCCCGCTGCCGCGCCTGCACGCGCCCCTCCTCGTACAGGCTCTGCCCGCGCCTGAAGCGCTGGAAACCATGGATATCCGACGGTTCCTCCTGCGCCAGCCGCGGCTCCCGGTCGAGCGTATCCTGCCCGGACCCGCCGCCGAAGGCCACCGTGAACGGTCCGTGCAGCAGCGACCGGCCCCTAACGTCGATCTCCTCCAGCCGGTACGTCACCGGCTCAAAACTGAAGGCGCCGGGATCGGCCAGCCGGTAGACCCCGCCTTGAGGCGCATTGGCCAGCGCCGGCAGCAGCATCGGGTTCACCTGTTCGTACTCACCCGTATTCCGGTCCTGCCGCCACAGGTTGTATCCGATCGTTCCGGTCTCCATCCCGGTGTGCCACTCCACCGTCGGCTGCCCGCCGTCGGAACAAGTGCCGAAACGCGTCACCGCCGCCCAGGTGGGGATATCGCTCCCGGCAGCGACCGCCAAGTCGCAGAGAGGGCCGAACGTATAGGTGAGTTGCCCGGTTTCATCGAGATACACGGCGGTGGTCCCGTTTGCGGATGGCGTGCCCGTCACGCTCAGCCGGCTGGCTGAGGGCGGAGTCGCATCGACCTGATAAGACAAGGTCACCGTCGATCCGGCCGACACCGTTCCCGGGTCCCACGTGATGTTGCCCGTTCCGCCGATCGCGGGCTGGGAAACGATCGATCCCTGCGAACAGACCGCATTGCCGGCATAGATGACTCCGTCGCCCGGAACGTACGCCGTCAGCGTATTGGAACCGGAGAACGTGATGGCACGGGCGGCGGGATTATTGACGGCAACTTCGATGCGCACCCTCGAAGTGCTTCCCGTTGCCGGGGGATTAGCTCCGGAGACAAAGCTGAGCTTCTGGGTTACGACAGGCTTGCTGGGCTTTCCTCCGCCATCACGGGGAAAATAAATGCGAAACGTCCCGCTTTCCGGCTGCCCGGAAGGCGGCGGATTAGCAGCAGAAAAATCGCCGGCATAAAAATTATTGATGTTGGTGCCGCTGAGAGCATTGGTCGCCGACCAGAGGCCGGCTTCGACCGAATGGTAGTCATCTAAAAACGATATCGGGCGGTTCAGCCAGGCATTGTTCGCCGAACCCGAGTAACTGCCACTGACATTGCCCGTCCTGCTGGAGTAGGATATCGCATTCGTCCCGTCACCGTCGAAATCGTTGTAATCCACGGTGCAGCCGGATGTTACCCAGGGATAGAGCGTCGAGCTCATGCGTCCCAATGGGACGAACGAATAGGCATAGATGTTCAGTTCAGTCCCAGCAGAGGATGAACTGCCGTCATCGGCGCGGATGCCGTAGGCGTTGGTGTCATCGCCTATTGTTCCCGTCATGTTGACCTCGAGCCGCCAGTGTCCGCGGGGAATCGGAGCGGCGACCGTGTCATACAGGGTTATCCAGTCATTGTCAGTGCCGTTGCTCTGATTTCCGGTGAACGACGCCACCGCGGTCCCGCTTGGATTGTACAGGGTATACGTGCATGAGGTGTTCCACGATCCCCCCGCCTGATAATCATAGGAGCCGCCGAAACTGCCTCTACCGATATCCGCGTCGAAAAGCTGAACCCGAAGACGCGTCAGTCCGCCACTCGGCGCTTCGATAAAAAAACGATGAACCCAGCCGCTTTCCGTCGCATAATCCCCGTCCTGAAGCGCAGCCCCGCGGCCGTTCTGCTGCAGAATTGCGCTATTCCCTGTCGAAGCGGCGAAAATGCCCCCGACGGAGAACCCGGCCAGGAGCATGAAGAAGAAAAAATTGGTAGTAAAATTCCTTGCCGATCTAATGGCTGGCATAAGGGTTTACCTCCGCAAGAATGTCACAAATTTCATTATATACATTACCTGTTTGGTTGTCAATGTGACTGCCAAACGAATCGGGCGCAGATCCGCACTATCGTCGACTAAAAATGCCGGCAATGACCTACTCGTAGTGCCGGAATCTCAGCTACCCGGAGTGCTGGCGCATGCACGGGACACGCAGGGCTGGTTGTAGCTGACGCCGGAGTCGACCATCTTGCAGCCGATGCCCAGCGTCTGTGTTCCCGGCGCGATGTTCACTACCCGCAGCAGGGGCTTTAAATATTTCTTTTTAGCCGGGGATTCAGGTTCTTTCTTTATCCTCATTGATCCTTCCTCATTTGAATTTCAGGGCCGGGTCGCCGATCCAGTTGTAGATATTCAGCAGTGACGGCGTGCCGCCCTGCAGCAGGTAGCCCTTCATGGCCGAGAGCAGCGCCGTGCCGGCGGTCTGCGCACTGCCGCGGATCGCCGCCTTGATGAACTCGCCGCCCAGCCGCAGTGAGTCGGAGTTCAGCGCCGCGCCGGACGGCACCAGGCCCCCGGCCATGCCGCCGCTCTCGTTCAGCGCCAGCGCCTCGCCCAGGCTGGTGAAACCCGGAAGCTCGAAGCGCCCCGCTGCGCAGGTGAACAGCAGCGCCAGCGGTAACTGCCCGTCGTTGGCCAGCGCGGCGGCGTCACCGGCGTCCAGCAGGTTCTCCGCCGCCAGCTGGTCGATGCCGCCGTGGCCGCAATAGGCCGCCAGCGCGGCGCCGGCGTTCCAGGAGGCGATGATCCCTTCCTTGACCGCCGCGACCGAACCCGACAGGTAGAACTTCTCCGCGGCATAGCCGGTCGCCAGCGCGGCCAGCTCGTCGCAGCTGCGGGCGAAGTCGCCCCCGCTGTCAGTATTGTCGGCGATGAACAGCGCCTTGTCGGTCCAGGCGCCCTGGCCGCCTTCATAGGCCTTGATCTTGGCGACCATGGCCGCCAGCTCACCGCCGGTGACCGCCGGCAGGCGGCCGACGGCGATCTCGGGCAGGCCGTCCCGGCCGCGGATGTCGCCATACATGCGGTCGGACGCGCACAGGCCCTCTGGTGTCCAGGCCAGCAGCGCCGGAACGAGGTTGTCCCCGTAGCCCTTGCAGTCGTTGTAGTCGTAGGTCCCCTTCCCGGCCAGCACGGCATACTTCACCTTGCCCCAGTTCTTGCTGGCGTAAATCAGGAAGTCGCGGATGGCGTTGGGGTTCGCCACGCCGAAGCTGAACGAGTCGTAGATGTCCTCCAGCGTCGCGACGAAGGTCTTCAGCCCCTTGCGGCGGCGATATTCGGCCAGATCCTTCGCGGCGGCGGTGAATTCCTCCGGCGCGATCACGATGTACTCGGCCGCGCGCGCCCGGCCCTTCAGCTGCGAAGGCCGGTCGCCGGCGACCGCCAGCGGCCGCAGCGCGGCGTTCAGCCCGCTGACCAGGTAAACGCGTTCCGCGCCGCGGGGAACGAAGGTCACCCGCCCGGCGACGTCGGGAGCGACGCCGGCCAGCAGCAGCGGCTTGCGCGGCACGCTGACGTCCAGCACCGCCGCCTGCGCCTCGGTCAGCCCGCCGACCGTGATCACCGAGTTGCCGTCCGCGCGGCAGATGATGGAGTTCGCCACCGCCTGGTAATACCTCGGGTAGCTCAGGTCGAACGACTCGACGTAGAAGGTGCCGTAGGGCGCCCCCGTGTCCAGCTTGCCGCCGACCGTCACCGAGTTGGCGCCGTCATGAAGAAGCCCGGCGTCGAACCCGATCTCGATCTCGTGGGCCACGGCGCCGCCCCAGGTCCCCTCGCCGATCTCGGTGCCGTTGAGGCTGACCACAGCGTGGTGGTCGTTTTCCGCCGCGGTGTCGGTCGCGCCCTGCAGGCTGACCTTCAGCGTCGCCCGGCCCGGAGCTGCGCCGGGGACTTCGATGGCGAACGGCTTGCCTGACGCCCCGGCCGCCACGTAATCCCAGAACCACAGGTCGCCGGCGGGATCCATGGAGGGCAGCAGCAGCGAGTAATGGTTCTCCTCGAAGTGGCGGTCATCCTTGTAGGTCTGGCCGCTGACCGGGCCGGCGCTGCCGCCGCCAATCGTCTCCATCGTCAGCCCATTCCCCCGCTCCAGGAAGAAGACATTGCGGTCGGAATAAACGGTTTCCAATCCCTCGTTGTAGAAGAACAATCCGGCGCTGTTGACGTCGGCCAGCCAGGCGCATTCCTTGCCCAGCGTGGTCAGTTTGAAGCCGTAGCGCCCGATCAGGGACGCCGCCGTGGCTTCGGACAGGCCCAGGCTGCCTGCGATCTGTCCGGCTGTCACGTAGAACAAACCGCGGCCCTTCACCGTTACCCGTGCCCGCTCCCTGCCCGACGCGGCCTGCAGCGAGGCCCGGCCCAGCTCCTGCCTCCGGGCGTCCAGTCGTTTCTGCTCAAAGAGCGTCTGGGCGCGCTCGAACCGTTGGTAGCCGTAGATATCGCTCGGGCGTTCGCGGCCGACTCCCGGTTCCACTTCGTAGGATGGCGCGGCAGCACCGAACTCGACGGTGAACGGGCCATAGGTCCTCGTGCGCCCCATGGCATCCGTTTCCTCAAGGAGATAGACGGTCGGCTCGCCCGGGAAGGCTCCCGGGTCGGCAAAGCGGTAGACGCCCCCCTGCGGGGCACCGGCCAGCGCCGGCAGCAGCTCGGGGTTGACCTGTTCGTACTGCCCGCTCTGGCGGTCGCGGCGCCACAGGTTGAAGCCCGCCGCGCCCGATTCGCCGCCGGTATGCCATTCCAGCGCCGGCATTCCGTTCACGTCACCGGCGACGAAGCGCGTCACCGCCGCCCAGGTGGGGGTATCATCCAGCGTCACCGGCAGGGAGGACGACCATGCCGACTGGATGAAATGGGTCGAGCAGCGCGCCATCGCACGCACGTTGTAGGTGCCCGGATAGGTCCAGGCATGCGAGGCGCTCGTCGTCCCCACCGGCAGCCAGATGGAATAGGTGCCGTCGCCCCAGTCGAAGCGATATTGAATGCTGTGTCCCGAGGACGAAGTTGAACCTCCGGTGGAGTAGGCATAGGTCGTTCCCACCATGCCCGCTACCGTGCCCGTCGGCGTCGTGGGCGTCGAGACCGTCTCCGTCGTGCTCGTTATGATGGAAAAGACGAGGTCGCTCGTGTCCGACGGATCATTGTCCGATCTCTCCATTACGCGGACCAGGCAATTCGTGGAAGGAGTGACCGTTGGAATAGTCCAAGAAAAAACGCCATCGTTGGTTTCATTTGTATCGATCGCCGCCCAGCTCGCACCGCTGTCAAGAGAATAGTGGAGCTCGACGTTCCCCACTGTGCCGGTTGTAGTCCAAGTGATGTTATGACTCGAGCCGATCATCCAAACCTCACCGCCGTTGGGCGAAGTGACGGTGATGGAGGGTTGAGCGGGCGGCGTATGGGAATAGGCACCGTAAAGGTTCAGGCGGTTACCGGAAGAGGTCGTGGTGTGCATCGAGGCGATGTCGTCGCCGCCGGAGAGGATGCGGTACTTCCGCTGGGCGACGGTTTCGCCGGGGAAGATTGAAGCCAAGTACCCGGCGGCGCCGGCCACGTGCGGGCAGGCCATCGACGTGCCATCCCAGGAGGCGTAAAAGACATTCTTGAAACCAATACCGACGTCATCAATCACAACGCCTAACCCCTGATAGGAGCCATCTGTAACCAGATTAAATCTCATTTTAAAACGGGTCGTTTTATAAGCCTCGGGGATCTTCCAGAAATAGTTTGCCCAAAAATATATATACGTGTTTCCCGAGGCCGCGTCATATGTAGTGGGGAAAGTATAGAGAACTGTCCAATCTGTGCCTCCGTTTCCAGAAATTTCAACATCAAGATAGTCGTATCGAGGCAAGTGTCGAGCCATCCACATGCCGAGATAAATATCCTGACCGGCATACCCCGAAAGGTTAATATCAGTATCATATGTGAGATAAGAATTGGTTCCCGCCGCATAATAACCATATGCCCCCGCCACTCCGGGGCTATCGCTCCAGAAAGTGGGCGTACTGGGTGCCGTGGGATAAGCTCCGCCAAAATAGGTTTCAATTTCCGTTGTCCTGGCCCATGTATTGTTCGTCCCACTCGTTCGCCAGTTTCCCGGGCTGGTCTCCATATTGTCAAAGAAAATGTCTCCTGCCTGGGGAACATACAGAGGGACTGTGCTCAAAATACTGACACCGGGAGCACCCAGATCGACCGATGTGGCCCCATAGTTTGAGAAGGAGGCAAGCCCATCGCTGTGGTCAGTTGCAGCGACCGAAATGATCCCGGGGAGGGTGTAATCGGAAGGATAATGGTGTGTCCCGCCATCGTTATTATTTGAATCATTTCCCGCTGCCGCACAGAAGACAATGCCGGCGTTGTTTGCAATCTCAATGGCATCCCGCAATCCTCCGCTATCGGTACCGCCCAATCCCCCCCACGAAGCACTGATTGCCACGACATTCTGACCATGAGTCTTTTGATAAACGGCATATTGAATGCATTCGATGGCAAATGAATCATATGCATTTTCACCATAATCATCAAAGAACTTCAATCCCATGATCTTGACATTCCAATTGACCCCGGCTACTCCCAGCGAGTTGTTCCCCCTGGCGCCAACTATGCCGGAACAATGAGTGCCGTGCCCGACATTGCCCTCCTGTGGATTGGTATCACCCGCAGAACCGTCCACGCCCGCCGGATCGATGCCGTAGACATCATCGACGTATCCGTTTCCATCATCATCGATGCCGTTGCCGGCAATCTCGCCAGGATTTTTCCAGGCATTGGCCGCCAGATCGGGATGGGTATAGTCGAAACCGGTATCGATGACGGCGACGATGACGCTCGAAGAGCCGGTACTGATGTCCCAGGCTTCGGGGGCATCGATATCGGCATCGTTTGCGCCTCCGGTCTGGCCCACATTGTGCATCCCCCATTGTGAGTTGAAATAGGAGTCATTCGGAGTCGCGCACAGTTCTCGCCGGTAATTGGGATGGGCATATATCACATTGGGATTGACGGACAACTTCTTGGCTAGAATCTTGGCGTCAACTTTTTTGATTGACTTGAAAAGCACTATCTGCTGCCCTTTGGAAGCAGATAAAAAATTAAAATGTTTCTTCAGCTTCAAGGACTGGTTCTGGGCAAAAAGATTTACCGCAGCCAGGTCAATGCCTTGTTTGAATTTCACCAGCACTTCGCTGTCCGCATAGGATGGGGCAGAAATGGCGGGGCCAAATGCGATCCTGCGCCTGGGCCCGCCGGCGAAGGCCAGCGTACCGGCCATGAAAAGCACCGTCAGGAAAACCGCGACGACCTTGTTCTTATGCATGTCCCTCTCCTTCCGGTCATGGCTTCAAGTATTTTAAAGAAAATAAATACAATAAATTGAATCACATTTCAAATATTACCGTTTTAGAACAACTTCTTTTTGGGAGTGAATGGCCAAAAAACTCTTTTCTATAGGGAAACCCGAAAAAAATCGCCGGAATGTGAAAAAATAATGAACTCGCAGTCTTTTAAAAAGAATTTCAGCAATCTATATCTTATCGAGGAACTCGGACCAGCGCTTCTTGGAAAGGCCCAAAGCGAGGATGGAATCGGCGCGGGCGACGATCTCCCCTTTTTCGAAGGCGATCACCGTGGGCACGGCGTGGATGGCGAATTTTTCCCAGAGAGGATGGCCGGGATCGTTGAGCAGCACGCGGGCATAGAGGAGATCGGGGCGCTGGCGCACCAAGTCAGCGAAGCGCTCGCGGCAGGCGACGCAATAAGGACAGCCGGACATCTCGAAGAAGATCACGCTCCTCTTTTCATCGGCCATGAAGGCGGCGACGCCGGCCGGGTCGGCCAGCTCGCGGACCGTCTGGATGGACCCAATTCCAGGAAGATCGTTCATGTAAGAATCGCTCCTTTGGGGAGCGATACTATACCACAGAAACGCGCGGGGCCGAAATCGCGCCGCGGAGCCGCGGCCCCCTACTTGATCTCGGCGTTGATCACCAGCACCAGCGACTTGCCCTCGCTGCCGATGCGCGAGACGCCGGCGACCAGGTAGCCGTCCTCAGCGATCTCGGTTGCGGAGCTCAATAATTCCTTCGTTCCATAGGAGAGTGCGAACTCCAGCCTGATCTCGCGCTTGGATTCGCTTCCCTGCACGATCGCGACATGGGAGTACGTGAAAGTCAGGTCATCGCTCATCGATGTGGAAAGCACCAGCCGGCCATATCGAAGCCCTTCCCGGATCGAGACCACCGAAGCCCCGTCAAGGACATACGATTTGAAATTCAACAGGTTGCTGACCTCGGCCAGGACGCGCTTCAAGTCCTTGTTTTCGAAATTATCGCTCTGTCCTTCGTGGGAGGCGACGATGGTGAATATGCGCAAGGTGATGTTCTTCTTCTCAACGTCGAGCTTGCGCAGCTGCTCCTCAAAAGCGGCGATGTTTTTCCGGTGCAGCGTAACCGTGATCAGGTTGGACCCTTCCCCGTAGGAGCGATTGACGAGAAATACCTGCAGTGAATCACTGATGAATCGCGGCGTCACATATTTGAGGGTATAGGTCCGCGTCACTAAATCCATAGGGTCGCCCTGTGCCATCGCCGGAGCGCTCGTCTCCTTGAGCACGGCGGCCTGCAACGGCTTGTCGGCGAAGGGCTTGAGCACGATCGCCACCGGCTTGTTGAGCCGCAGCTGCGAGACCAGGGCGTTGACCACCACCCCCTGGAAGCCCTCGGCCATGACCGTGATGCGCGCCTTGCCGCTGCCAATGCCGATGAAGGCCCACTTCCCCTCTTTGTCGGTCTCGGTCTCCATGCGCCGCCCGGCTTCGGAGAATTCCAGCCACACGGTGGCGCCCGGGACGGCGTTGCCCGCCTCGTCGCGGACGGTGCCGGCAAGGCGTCCCCTCCCCTGGCCGGCCTGGGCAAGGGCCGGCATGCCGGCAAGGAGCACGATGATCATGATGACGGTCCAAAAGGCGATGCTTTTCGTTTTCATTCTGTCCTCCTGACTTTTTCCCGTTGATCGGGCATTGGGCACCGGCTCATCCCTCGTCCGTTCCCAGGTGGAAGTCGTCCCGCTGCACCCAGATGATCTTGATGTTCTTTCCGGGGATATTGAATTCGGTGCGGATCCGGGTGATGCGCTTCTCGGGCGCCGGGGGCGGCTGCATGACCCTGAGCGAAAAGGTGACGAGCAGAACCGCGGCGGCCAGGAGCGGCAGCCAGGGAAGGATCCGCCGCCAGGCGGGCGGCTTCGTCTTCTCCATGGCGGCGACACGGCGGCGCGCGGCCTCGCGGACACGGTCCGGCGTCTCCTCCTCGCCCCGTTCCAGGGCGCGGGCGATCCAGCGGTCCAGTTCATCGTTTTTCATCGCGGGCCTCCAAAGCCTGGCGCACCGCCTCGCGGCCGCGGTTGAGGATGAACTTCACGTTCCCCTCACTCAGCCCGCAAATGGCGGCGATCTCGGCGACGCTGAAGCGGTCACAGTAGAACAGGAAAAAAACCTCGCGCTGGCGCAGCGGCAGGCGGGCGGCGGCGTCGAGCACCAGGGCGGCGTCGGGGTCGGCCGCCGGGGCGGCGGGATCGTTGGCCAGGCGGTCCAGCGAGATGGTCCCGAGCTCCGTGCGCCGGCGCCGGAAATGCCGCCTCACCTCGTTGTGGGCGACGGCGAAGAGCCAGGCCGGGAAGTTCCTCTGCCGGTCGAAGGAGGGGAAATAGCGCCAGGCGCGCAGCACGACCTCCTGGTAGAGGTCCGCGCTGTCCTCGGAAAAATTGAGGGCGCGGTGCAGGAAGTTGTACAGCTTCTTCTCCTGGCCGGCCAGAAGGCTCCAGAACAGCTCGCCGGCCTGTTCTTCCGCCGCTTCTTCGCCCTGTTTCATGCTCGGCTCCATTATAGCACGGCCGCGGGATTCAGCCCCCGGGACCGCCGGCCAGGTCAGCGTCAGCGTCTCCATGCCCATATATATCCGCCGGAACCGGAAAAGGTTAGACCGCTTTCGCACGTCCCCGTCCATTTTCGTCATTTTGTCTTGGCATGGGGAAACTGATAAAATCAATCCCTAATGCGGGATAATCGTTCTCATGCCGACAGTGAGTGGAATATCGCCTTCGTATCCCCTTCCCCGGACCGCCGGAACGGCATTGGCGTTTATTCCGCCCGCTTGGCCGACGAACTCAAGCGCCAGGACCCAAGCTGCGCCGTCATCACCGCCGCGGACCTCATGCCCCGGCCAGCCAATGTCCGCGCTGGCGGCGACTGGCGAGGACGAGAGTTCCCGCCGCGCTGGGCCGGCCCGCTGTTGCGCGCCCTGGACGAGACGCGCCCGCGGATCGTACACATCCAGCACGGCCTGTACATCGGCCCTGGCCGGGAGCTCGTCCGTTTCCTGGCCGGGCTGCGCGATCGGGGCATCGCCGGCGTGGTCACCCTGCACGGCGTCTGGCCCCCCTCCCCGCTGCGGCGCTGGCCCTCGCGCCTGTATCGTCTGTTGGCCGAGAAGGCGGATGGCGTCATCGTGCACCAGGAGGCAGGAGCTCGCAAGCTGCTCCTGGACCACGGCGTCGCGGCCGAGCGCATCGCGGTCATCCCCCACGGAACCTGGGACGCAGACGAAGCCGCCCGCGCCGGCGCCCCGGAGGCAACGGACAGCAAGGTGGTGCTCTTTGCCGGCAACATCTTCCGCCGCAAGGGGCTGCACGTGGTTCTTTGCGCCTTCCCGGAGGTCGTCCGCCGGGTTCCCCGGGCCTGCCTGCTGGTGGTGGGGAAAGAGCGCGCCAACAACCTCCTCGACCGGCTGTACCTGCTCTGGCTGCATGGCCGCATGCGCCGGGGCTTGAGGGAAGGATGGCTGCTCCGCCGCCAAGGGTATGTGCCCGATGCTGAGTTCCTGGACTGCATCGCCGGCAGTGCGGCCGCGGTCTTTCCCTACTTGCGGCGCTACGGATCGGCCAGCGGCGTGTTCCATCACGTTCTGGCCGCCGGCCGGCCGGCGCTATGCTCCGCCGTCCCGACCTTCGCCGAGGCGGAAGCCGCCTGGGGCGAGCGCCTGCCCGGGCTCATCGTTGCGCCGGGGGACGCGAGCGGCTGGAGCCGCTCCCTGGTCCGCGTCCTCAACGACGACGCGTTTCGCGAGCGGGCGGCGGCTGCGTCCCGCGAGCTGGGGCGGCGATCGTCATGGTCCGAGGTCGCCCGCCTGCATCTGCGGCTGTACCGCGGGCTGCTTACGGAAACGGCCGCGCGCTAGGGAAGGACGGCGGACTCAGAACGAGACGCCGAGACGGCAGGAGAAGCGGGTTTCGCGAGCGCGGCGGCTGATCTCGCGGAATCGCCCCCAGCGGTCGATCCCCTCCATCCTGAAGGCGAGGAACATCGGCGTGCGGGGAACGGCCAGGGACAGGGCCGCGTCGTAGGCGAAGCGCGAGTCGCGCAGGGGCGAGTCGTCGAGGATGTCGCCCTGGAAGCGGTCGTGACCCTGGATGGAGCGGAAGCGCTGGTAGCGGGCGCCGGCCTCGAGGCGCAGTCCGCCGTGGCGCACGTCGACGCGGCCGTCCACGGTGTAGCCGAGCGAATAGTAATACCCCCAGTTGTTCAGGGTCGTCTTCACCCCCCAGGGGTCATGCAGGGCGGTGTAGTCGTTGAAGGGCAGCGAATTGACCATGCCGAAGTCAAGCAGGGCCTCGAGGTCGGCGCGGGCCTGGAGCCGCCCGGCGTAGCCGCTCCAGCTGGCGGCGGGGCCGAGGATGTGGATCAGGGACTGCTTGTCGGTGAAGCGCGTCGGCCGCTCGCGCCGGAACCAGGGATCGATCATCCCCAGGTCGTTGCCGTCATAGGGAACGACGGAGTCCTTGAGGATGAGCTCCCAGCCCATGGCCGGCCCCAGCCACAGCTCGCTGCCGCGCAGCCGGCCGTCCTCTCCCTCGGCGACGTCGCGCCGCCAGAGGCCGCCGAAGACGACGCGCGAGGAGCCCGCCAGCTCCTCGAAGCCCCCGGAGTTTACGATGGGATTCACCCGGAATTCGCTTTCGATCGGCGCCGGCGCCCAGCCCGAACCGCTGCCGGCGCGGCCGTAGCCGGGGAGGGTGACCAGCCGCAGGTCGATGTCCAGGGCGACTCGGCCGGCGCGGTTGGCGCTCCCCGAGACGGGGCCGTACAGGTAGCCGGCGCTGACGCGGAAATCGCCCTGGCCGTCGCCGGGGACGCGCGGCGGGCGGTCACGGCCGTCCAGCAGGTCGTTGAAGGCCAGCAGCGGGTTGACCAGGAAGGTGGCGACGCGGTTGGCCCAGCCGGGGCGGCTGCGGAAGTGGTCGCCGATCTGGAAGAGGGGCTCGCCAATGGCCGGGCCGCCCAAGGAGGTGAAGACATGGTCGTTGATCGAGGAGATCTCGCGCCACTCGGCGACGTACTCCCAAAGCAGCGAGCCGCCGAAGGCAAACAGGAAAGAGGGGAACGGCTTGAGGCGGTTCGAGCGCGCCCAGTTGTAGTAGAGGGCGCCCGACCAGGCATGGGTCCAGTTGAGGCGGAAGTTGTTGGAGTCGAGGCGCAGCCCCTCGGAAGTGAACCACTTGCGCCGCTGGTCCTTCCAGGTCAGCTCGAACTGCCAGTCCTCGACGAACTTCGCGTACTTGCGCCAGTAGTTGTAGGCGGAGTAGGACCAGTTGATCCCCATCTCGATGAAGGCCCGCCCGACATGGGCCTTGCTTTTCTTGTGACCCTCCCCCGGCTCCGCGGCCGCCCCGTCGTCGGCGCGCATGACGGGCTGGACAAAGCAGAGCGCGGCAAGGAGAAGGACAGTCTTTCTCACGGGGATTTCCTGGGGAAAAAACGTTCCAAGGGCGAAAAATACCACAAGCGCGCCATCCTTGTCAAACCGCTCATGCCGGTGGAACACCCAGCGCGGCGCCGGGCGCTACGGCGTCCGCGGCCTGGATTGCCTGCCGTCCGCGGCTGTGCTATAGTCGGCCCATGAAGGTCAGAGCCGTGCAGTTCAGCCCGGTGCTGGGCGACGTCGGGCGCAATCTGGATTTCCACGCCGCCCAGGCGGCCCGCGCCGTCCGCGACGGGCGCGAGCTGATCGTCTTCCCCGAGCTGAGCCTGAGCGGCTATCACCTGAAGGACCTCGCCGCCGAGGTGGCGCTGCGCCCGGGAGGACGCGAGTGGCGCCGGCTGGAGCGGCTGAGCCGCCGCATCGACATCATCCTGGGCCTGCCGCTGGAGGAGACGCCCGGCATCGTCCACAACGCGGCCGTCCATTTCTCGCGCGGCCGGGCGCGGCACGTCCACCGCAAGGCGCAGCTGCCCAACTACGGCATGTTCGAGGAGGCGATGATCTTCCAGCCCGGCGATTCCTTCCAGGCCTTCCCGCTGGGGCCGTTCACCGCCGGCATCCTCGTCTGCCGCGAGATCCTCTTCCCCATGCTGGCCTACCTCTACTTCCTGCAGAAGACCGACCTGCTGATCGGCATCTCCAACAGCCCGCAGCGCGGTATCGGCCGCGACGGCGTCTCCTCGTTCCAGCTCTGGGAGACCATGGGCTACGTTTTCTCCCAGTTCTACCACCAGAACTACCTGTTCGTGAACCGCGTGGGCTTCGAGGACGGCATCGGCTTCGGCGGCGGCTCCTTCTTCGCCCGCGCCGGCCGCGGCATCGTCCAGAAGGCCGAGTACGTGGCCGAGGACGTGCTGGACGCCGAGGTGCGCCCGGCCGATGTGCGCCGCGCCCGCCTCGCCTCGTCCTATCTCCGCGACGACCAGCCGCGGCTGGTGCTGCGCGAGCTGAGGAGGATCCTCCATGCTTAGGATCGACTGCGCCATGGTGGAAAAGATCCTGACGGCGTTCATCCGCGACAGCGTCGTGAAGAACGGCTTCCGCAACGCCGTGCTGGGCGTCTCGGGCGGCCTCGACTCGGCGGTGGTGCTGGCGCTGTGCCGCAAGGCGCTGGGCGCCGGCCACGTCTTCGCCCTGCTCCTGCCCTACCGCGTTTCCGACCCGGAGAGCCTGCGCCACGGCAAGCTGGCGTGCAAGGCGTTCAAGGTGCCCTTCGAGGTCATCGACATCTCCCCCCAGGTCGACGCCTACTTCAGCCGCTTCCCGGCGGGAAACCGGCTTCAGGTCGGCAACAAGTGCGCCCGCGAGCGCATGGCGGTCCTGTACGATTTCTCGGCGCGCAAGCAGGCCCTGGTGGCCGGCACCTCGAACAAGAGCGAGCTGCTCATCGGCTACTCCACCCAGTTCGGCGACTCGGCCGCCGCCTTCCAGCCCATCGGCGATCTGTACAAGACGCAGGTGTTCGAGCTGGCGCGCCACCTGGGCGTCCCCGACGAGATCGTGGCCAAGAAGCCCAGCGCCGACCTCTGGCCCGGCCAGACCGACGAGAAGGAGATCGGCGTCGCCTACAAGGACCTTGACGTCCTGCTGCACCTGCTGGTCGACATGCGCTGGGACGAGGGCGAGATCATCGAGCGCGGCTTCCCCCTGGCGCTCATCCGCCGCGTGCGCCGCATGATCGCCGGCTCGCAGTTCAAGCGCACCATGCCGCCGGTGGCCAAGCTGCACGCCCGCACCATCGGCATCGACTTCCGCTACCTGCGCGATTGGAACAAATAGAAGATGGCGTACGGCGCACGGCATACGGCGTACGGCGAAGAAGAAGGCAAAAGGAAAAAGGCAAAAGGCAAAAGTGCGAAAAACAGCCCTGTCATAAATCTCGTTCGAGTGCTCGCTACTAACACAAACACTAACACTAACACTGAGTTCTGCTCATGTCATTGTATATAGTTCCGACTCCGATAGGCAACCTGGGCGACATCACCCGCCGCGCCGTCGAGGCGCTGGAGCGGGCCGACTTCGTCATCGCCGAGGACAGCCGCTACACGCTCAAGCTGCTCAGCCACCTGGGCCTGCGCAAGCGCATCGTCAGCCACTACCGCCCCAAGGAGGAGGAGCAGGCTGAGAGGATCGTCGCCATGCTGGCCGCCGGCGAGGAGGGGGCGCTGGTCACCGATTCGGGCACGCCGGGGATCTCCGATCCCGGCTCCCTGCTGGTCCGCCGCGCCATCGCCGCCGGCGTCGAGGTGGCCCCGCTCCCCGGCCCCACCGCCTTCGTGCCGGCGCTGGTCGCCTCCGGCATCGACGCCGGCCGCTTCCTGTTCCTCGGCTTTCCGCCGCGGGGCGCGGGCGAGCGCCGGCGCTTCCTTGAGGAGGTGGCGGGGCTGCCCTACGCCCTGGTGTTTTACGAGTCGCCCCGCCGCCTGGCGGAGCTGCTCGACGACGCCGCCGCGGTCCTGGGCGACCGCGAGTTCGCCCTGGCCAAGGAGATCAGCAAGAAGCACGAGCGCTTCATCCGCTCGCGCCTGGGCGAATGGCGGGCCGCCTGCGCCAGCGAGCCGCTGCTCGGCGAAATGGTGCTGGTGGTGGCCGGCGCCCGGCAGGCGGCGCGCGCCGACGAGGCGCCGCCGCTGCGCGACCTCGAGGACCTCTTCGCCTTCTTCCAGAAGCGCTACGGCATGGGCCGCAACGCCCTGAAGAAGGTCCTGATGAAGCGCAAGGACCGGGGCACATGAAAGCGGCCCTGCCGCTGCTCCTGGGCCTGTGCCTGGCCGCGCCGGCCGCCGCCGTGGCCGCGGCCCAGGAACCCGCGCCGTCCAAGGCCGGGTTCATCGTGGCGCCGGTGGTGTATTACACGCCGGAAACGCGCATCGCCTGGGGTTTCGTCGGCATCCACTACTTCCGCCTCTTCTCCTCGGCGCATCCCTCGCGCCTGTCCAGCTACCGCTTCAACGTCATCCGCACGCAGAACAAACAGACGACGGCCCAGGTCGACTGGGAGCTGTATTTCGCGGGCGACGACTTCCTGCTCGACGGCACGGCCAAGTTCTCGTACTATCCCAACCGCCTCTACGGGATCGGCAATCGCACCCGCGAGGAGGACCGCGAGGACTACACCTCGCGCAACTGGCGCCTGCAGCTGGAGCCGCAGTTCCGCGTCAGCGAGAGCGTCTACGTCGGGGTGCACCTGGAAACCCAGTCCATCGACGTCCGCGGCACCGAGCCGGGCGGCATGCTGGAGAGCGGCGCCGTCCTTGGCGGGGCCGGCGGCTCCATCAACGGCCTGGGCCTGTTCGCCAAGTGGGACAGCCGCGACAACACCTTCTCCACCTCCCGCGGGGAGTACGGCGCCATATTCCTGAACCGCTACCTCCGCGCCTTCGGCGGCGACTTCGCCTACACGCAACTGGCGCTGGACGGCCGCCTATACCGCCCCCTGGGCCGGAAGGTGGTCCTGGCCGCCCAGGCGGTGTTCAAGTCGGTGTGGGGCGACTGCCCATTCCAGTCGCTGCCGATGTTCGGCGGCCTGAACCTGCTGCGCGGCTATTACGACGGCCGCTACCGCGACCGGGCCATGCTGGCGCTGCAGGCGGAGTGCCGCCTGAGCCTGGGCCGGCGCGTGGGCCTGTGCGGCTTCGCCGGGGCCGCCCAGGTCCAGCCGCGGCTGGCCCTGCTCGAGCTGGACGGCTTCCACGCCGCCGCCGGCGCCGGCGTGCGCTACCGTTTCAACCCGCGCGAGAAGCTGGTCATCCGCCTCGACGCCGGCTTCGCCGGTCCCAAGCCCGCGTTCTATCTCACGTTCGCGGAAGCGTTTTAACAGGAACCGTGACGCGTGACGCGTAACGCGTGACGAGGAAGAGAAGAACTCGGCATACGGCGTACGGCGGACGGCGCACGGCTCAGGCAGTGGCACAAAACAATCTAATTCGCATAATAAAAAGCGGGCGACTGATTCATCGCACCGGCGTTTGGCCTCCCTTTTACCACCTCGAGTCATTCATGAGTCGAACTGGTTCGACGGTGTTCAATGCTCTGGCTTTGCTAACACTAACACTATCACTAACACTGAGGGCTTGTTGCTTGTCATGCGTTACGCGTCACGTGTCATTGCCATCCGTTCTAAAAGCGGAAGACCAGGCCGGCGCGGAGGACGATCCCGGAAAAATCGACCGTCCCCTGCGACACGTGGCGCACGTCCCCGCCGGTCGGCTTTTCACCGATGCTCAGGTCCCACAGCCAGCGCCCGGCGCCGGGGTCGTAGTACTCGTAGAACCAGAGCCTGCCGTTCGTGACCTCGCTCCTTTCCGGGTCGCTGCGCAGGAGCACGACCCGCTTGCCGGAAAAGCCGCGCAGGGGCGAGAAGCGCGCGAACAAATCGATGGTGAAGCGAATGGTGCCGTCGAGGCGCACTTCCCCGTGACCGCCGAGGGTGGCCCCCAGGCCTCGCGCCGTCGCGTGCTCGCGGGTCCGCGACAGCAGGATCATGCGGCCGTAAATCTGGTCCGCCTCCAGGCGGTCGCTGCTCATGTGGAAGCTGGCGAAGTGGTACAGCAGCGATGCCTGCGAACTGAAAGTGAATGCGCCTTTTTCGTACAGCAGGTAGCGGCCGATGAGCTGCAGGGGAAATGTCTTCATCTTCACTTCCATCATGTACCGCGTCTGCGGGGAGCCCTGGCGGGCGAAGGTCACGTCGTTGCCCTTCAGGTGGCCGTGGGCCAGCCCCAGGCCGACCCCCAGCTCCCAGCGCTTGCGGACACGGATGCCGAGCTCGGCGCTCCAGTCGCTTCCGCCGTTCAGGCTGTCCAGCGCGTTCAGCACGGCACCCGGGTTGCGCCGGTAAAAGCGGCTGTAATAGTCGTTGATGTCGCCCGCGGCCAGGTAGCCCGCGCCGCCTCCCAGGGCGACGGAAAACCGCTCCGGCCTCCCCGCCTCCCCGGGTTCCCCATCGCCCGCGGCCCGGGCGGCGCTGGGAAGCGCGGGAGCCGCCTTGAAGGAGGCGCTCCGCTTCAGCTTGACGTGCAGGTTGACCGACTGCTCGGCGACCAGGCTGATGCCGGCGGCCACATAGGGCACATACCCTTCGAGATCGAAACTGACCTGGTAGATCCCCGGAGGCAGCGCCAGGAAGCGGAAGCTGCCGCCCTTGCCCTGGGTGATCACCTTCATCTCGGCGTTGCTGCCGACATGCACCGCCGTGACCGTGACTCCGGCCAGGTAGCCGCCGTCCTCGTCCTGGACATCGCCGAAGATCCGGGCGTTCATCGTCTGCCCGGCGGCGTGGGAGGCGAGCAGCAACAGCGATGCAGCGAACAGCATCTTGTTGGCAAAGCCCACTGGATGCCTCCTTGGCATTTATTATTTAATGCAGGCCGCAGCCGGGGAATTCAACGAAACGGCCGGCCATTCTTGAGAATCAATCCAAGGGGTAAGGATTGTTCGCCTGGGATGCAGGCCGGAACGTGAAGAAGGCGCCAGCGGGACGCGGACTGTAAGCCGGATCCTGTCGCGAAGAATCATTTATCTAGCCCCGCCGTTGCCGGCGGGGTCCAGCGGCTAACCCAGGGCATCGGCCGGGAAAGCCTCGAGCGCCCCTTGTTTAGCCTTGCTCCGGATGGGGTTTGTCTCAGTCCCGGAACGTCGCCGCCCGGGACGGTGAGCTCTTGCCTCACCTTTTCACCCTTGCTCCGCCGCCTTGCGGCGACGGGGCGGTCTGTTCTCTGTGACACTTTCCTGCCCCCCCGCCTTGCGGGGGGTAATCCCGGTTGGGGATCATCCTTCCCTGCGGAGTCCGGACTTTCCTCCCGGCCCTCACGAGCCGGGCGATTCTTCGTCCGCGTCCTGCTGGCGTCCGTTCATTATACCAAGACTCTCCATCTTTTGGTAGAGGTTGCTGCGCGGCAGGCCGATCTCGCGCGCGGTGCGGGCCACGTTCCAGGAAAACTCGGCCAGTTTCTTCTCCAGGAAGGCCTTCTCCGACCGGGCCTTGAACTCCTTCCAGCTTCCCAGCTGCAGCAGGTCGGACTCGGCGGCGGCGCCGTCGCGGGCGATGTAGTCGGGCAGGTCGCGGCCGGAGATGACGTCGCCGCGGCACATGATCAGCATGCGCTCGACCAGGTTGCGCAGCTCGCGCACGTTGCCCCTCCAGTTGTGCTCGCGCAGCCGCTGCAGCGCCTCGGGCGAGAACGACTTGCGCCGGTAGTTGTTCTCCTCGGAAAAATAGTCGATAAAGTGCCCGATGAGCAGCGGGATGTCCTCGCGGCGCTCGCTCAGCGCCGGCGAGCGCAGGGGCACCACGTTCAGGCGGTAGTAGAGATCCTCGCGGAAGCGCCCCTGGCGGATCTCCTCCTCCAGGTCCTTGTTGGTGGCGGCGATGACGCGCACGTTGACCTTCTTGATCTCCGGCGAGCCCACCGGCTGCACCTCGCCCTCCTCGAGGACGCGCAGCACCTTGGCCTGGGCCTTGAGGCTCAGGTCGCCGATCTCGTCCAGGAAGATGCTGCCGCGGTGGGCGCTCTCGAACTTGCCGATTTTCTTCTCGTAGGCGCCGGTGAACGACCCCTTCTCGTGGCCGAACAGCTCGCTCTCGATCAGCTCGTCGGGGATGGCGGCGCAGTTGACCTGGACGAAGCGGTTCTGGCTGCGCGCCGACTGCTGGTGGATCATGCGCGCGATCAGTTCCTTGCCGGTGCCGCTGTCGCCCGAGATCAGCACCGTCGAGTCGCTGCGCGCCAGGCGGCGGATGGTCTCATGCAGGGCCTTCATCACCGGCGACTCCCCCACCAGCTCGTACTTCTTCTCGGTCTGGCGGCGCAGGCTGTAGTTCTCCTTGAGCAGGGAGATCTTTTCGGCGGCGTTGCGCACCGTCAACACCAGCTTGTCGCGGGAGATGGGCTTTTCCAGGAAATCGAAGGCTCCCAGGCGCGAAGCCTCCAGCGCCTCCTCGATCCCCGAGTGGCCCGAGATCATGATGACCTCGGCGGTGGGGTTCAGCGCCTTGAAGGTGCGCAGCACCTTCAGGCCGTCCAGGCCGGGCATCTTCACGTCCAGCAGCACGATGTCGGGCAGGAGGCTCTTGAAGCTCTCGATGGCGTCCATGCCGTCGCGAGCGACCTGGACGCTGTATTTCTCGTAGTTCAGGACCATCTTGACCGATTCCAGGATGTTCTTCTCGTCGTCGACGACGAGGACCTTGACGTTTTCCATGAGCGATTTATAGCAAATCGCCGCGCCGCTGGCAACCGCGGCTATTCGGCCAGCCGGAAGGCGGCGATCTCCGAGGTGGTCAGCACCGCCCCGCTGTCCCCGATCAGGCGCACCTGCCAGTAGATCCAGTCGTTGGGTTTGAAGCCGGCGGGATCCAGGCGGTGGCTGGAGGCGCCGGACGTCGGCTTCCACTCGATCTGCCGGTCGTCGAGGAACTGCAGGGGCACGGCGGAGACGGCAACCTCGAAGCGCGCCTTCTTGCGGGCGTAGGCCCAGCTGAGCTCGACGGGTTCGCGCGCAGGCACCCTGGCATCGATGGCCGGCGAGACGGTCTGGATGGCGCCGGCGGTGGTCACGAAGTACTTGACGATGGGGATGCGGCGGCTGAAGCTGTAGTTGCTGAACTTCAGGGTCAGCTCATGCAGTCCCAGGTCGATCGCCGGCAGCGCCGGCATCTGCGCCCGGGGCAGGGTACCCACCTGGTTGTCCGCCAGCGCCAGCTGGAACAGGCCGATGCTCGCGCCGTCCAGCAGGAACCGGCCGCTGAGGACGCCACGGCCCTTGGCCTTGACGCGCAGCTGGATGCCGGGCGCCGGCCCGCTTTTGGGGATCACCCGGTAGTACTTGCCGTTATCGAAGGCGAACTCCAGCGTCGTGATTTCGAAGCCCGGGGCCAGATCGGCCACCACCACGTCAACGCTGAATACCTTGCTGCTGGCGCCGCTGAAGTCGACGGCCTTGACGCGGAAGCGCCCCAGGTCGGCGTAGGCATGGGCCTCGCTCAGGCCGCCGTTCTCCTTGACCGTCCCGTCGCCGAAATCCCAGCGCACCCCGGGGCCGCGGAAGCCGGCGGCGGCGAAGGTCACGATCTCCTTCGGCAGGGCGAACGCGGAGGAGCTCTTCAGGGCGCGGGCGTCGGCCACGACCTGCAGCGCCCTCTCCAGCGGCGGCAGCTTGCCGCTGGGATCGATCACCGTGACCGTGTGCGGCCCCGGCGAGCGGAAGGTCTTGTCGCGCAGCTCCGCCCCGCTGCGGCTCTCGCCGTCGGAGAAGCGCCAGGTGAAGCTCCCCGGCCCGGCGTTCTGCAGGCGCATGACGACCTTCTCCCCGGCAATGATCTCGGCGGGCAGCTGGATGAGGCGCGGGTCGTTGTCCACCTGCAGGAGCCGCTCGATGGTTTTGCCGTCGCGGCCGGCGAAGTCGACGGCGCGCACGCGATACTGACCGCTGCGGGCGAAGCGGTGCCTCATCAGCCGCGGGCCGGTCTGGAGCGCCCCGTCACCGAAGTCCCAGGCGACCGTGCCGCCGCGGAAGTTCTGGGCCTCGATCTCGACCTCGCTGCCGGCGTACATCACGCTCGCGCGCAGCGCCAGGGCGCGGTTGTCATTGAGCACCTGCACCCGCTTCTCCAGGGGCAGGTTGCCGCTGTCGGCTTCGACCGCCCGGACCACGAAACTCCCGGGCCGGGCGAAGCGGTGCGTCTGGCGGGTGCCGCCGCGTTCGACCGGACCGTCGCCGAAATCCCAGTTCAGCTCCGGGGCGGAGAAGTTGCGCCCCTCGAAGACGACCTCCGCCTCCGCGAAAACGTCGCTGGGGCCGGCGATCGCCAGCTGGCGGGCGTCGGGCTGCACCGCCAGCGGCAGGCGCACGGCGGTCTCCGGCCCGTCGCCCGCCTCCCACACCTGGAGCTGGACACTCCCCGGCTGGCGGAACACGTGGGCCTGACTGGCACCCCCGTTCACGACCGGGCCGTCGCCGAAATTCCAGCGCAGGTCGCCGCCGGTGAAATTCTGGGCCGTGAACTGGACGACCGACCCGGCGCGGGGCGGCGAGGGCTGGGCCTGTACCTGGCGGTTATCGGCCGCCACGGGCACGATCCGGGCGACGGCGTCGTCGGGAGTGCCGTCGTTCTCCCAGACCCGGACCTGGAAGCTTCCCGGCTGGCGGAAGACGTGGGTCTGGCTGGCGCCGCCGCTCCGGGCCTCGCCGTCGCCGAAGTCCCAGCGCAGGCTGCCGCCGGCGAAATTCTGGGCGCTGAAGGCGACGACCTGGTTGGCACGCGGCGCAGGCGGAGCCGCGGTCAGCTGGCGGTCATCGGGACCGACGATGATGGAGCAGGCCACGGCCCGCCCCTCGTCGCCGGCTTCGTAGACCTGGACGCGAAAGCTTCCCGGCGCTCGGTAGACGTGGCCATAGTTGCGCGGACCGCTCTCGACGGCTCCGTCGCCGAAGTCCCACGTCAGGCTGGCGGACGCGAAGTTTTCGGCCTGGAAGCCCGCTCGCCGGCCGACGCGGAACTCGCCGCCCTGGGGCGTCAGGCGGCGATTGTCCACAACCGTGACGGTGACCGCGGCGGTCTCGCTGCCGGTCACCGGGTGCGCGGCCAGGCAGGTCACGAGGAAGCTGCCGGCGCTGCGGAAGGCATGCCAGGCCTGGTTGCCGGCGGTGGTCTCCGCCCCGCCGTCGCCGAAATTCCAGCTGTAGGTAAAGCCGCCGCCTCCGCCGCCGGCATGGTCGAAGCGGACGTGCACCTCCGTGCCGACGGAGATCGGCCCGGGGGTAATCACGACCACGCTCTGGCCCCAGAGCCCGGCGCCCAGGAACGCAAGCAGCCCCAGTCCCGCACCCAGAAAACGCGAGGGCGACAAAATCGTTTTCATGACCGGCCTCGTTCTTTTTCTTTTTAAATAAGGTTCGCCGGGCAATATCTCACCCTTCACAGCGAGAATCCCTCTTCCACGGTCCGGCCCTGCAGGAGCAGGTAAGGCGAGCCGACGTTGGCCCGGCCGTGGAAGAAGCGCAGCTCGCGCGACACCTCGGCGACATGCAGCAGCCAGGAGCGCAGCGAGGCGGACAGGCGGAACTGCAGCGGCCGGCCGACCTCGCCGCGGGCGAAGCGGAAGCCGTGGGCGGTGAAGACGGCCTCGCCCGGCAGCCGGCCGGGACCCTCGCGCCGGACCAGGTACACCAGCGCGCCTTCGGCGACGCGATCGAGCAGCTGCGCCAGCGGGGCGTTGCCGGGCTTGAAATAGAGGTTGGAGAAGCGCGTGCGCGGAAAGACGCCTGCCTCGTCGCGGAAGCCGTTGCCGGTCGAGGCCTGGCCCCGCAGGAAGGCGCTGCGGATATCGCTGGCCGCGGCCACGGTCACGCCCTTGTTGAGCAGGCACCTCTCGGCGGCGGCGGTCCCCTCATCGTCGAAGGGGACGGAGCCGGGCTGCTCGTCCAGCGCCGGGTTGTCGAGAAGGGTGACGCGGCTCGAGGCGGCGAGGGCGCGCTCGCGCAGCCCGGGACGGTCGAGCATCAGCCCGGGCGAGAATTCCTTCAGCACCTGGGCCGACGCTTCGGGCGAAAAGATGGCGAACTCCAGGCCGGCGGGCGCGTGCTCGGGCTCGGCGTCCAGGGCGCCCAGCAGGTTGGCCGCCCGGGCGACCAGGCGCGGCGGGTCGAAGTTGCGGAAATGGGTCCGGCTCTCGCTCAGCTCCAGCTGGTGGTCCCCGGCCTGAAAGCGCGCCCGCACCTGGAACAGCGATTTCTTGTACTTGGCGGCAAAGCCCCGCGAATTGGCCAGGTAGACCTTGCGCAGGGCGCAGGAAAAGCGGAAGCGCCTCAGCTTCAGCCCCGGGAAACTGACCAGGCACTCGCGCAAGCGCTCACGCAGGTCGGCGGCGCGCGAATCGTCCCAGGCCTCGATGCCCGGATCGTAGATGTTCAGCCGGGAGCGCGCGGCGGAGCGGGGCAGCAGGTGGCCCCAGCCCTTGCGGCGGTCCAGCGCCCCGCCGGCGGCCAGGTCAGCGAAGCCGCGCCGCACCTGGCGGGCGTCGGGCGCGGAGAGGCTGAAGCCGAGCGGATCGCCGCTGTCGCGGAAGGCGCGCACCGCCAGGCGGTCGCCGCGCACCTCGTGCAGGGAGAGCGGCCCGTCGCCGCCCTCGGTCTCCTGGCGGACGACCTTCTCGGCAAACGCCTCGACCGTCGCGAAACCGGCCTCGCCGCCCGCCTTCAGGACCGTCTCAAGCACCCTGCCCTCCCCGGACCCACAAGGGGCCGATCTTGACGGTCGGCTGGCCGACGCGCACCGGCAGCACCTGGCCGTTCTTGCGGCAGAAACTGGTGCCGCGGTCATAGGCGAAGTCGTCTCCGACCATGGCCACGTCGCGCAGCGCCTTGCGGATGTCGCCGCTGACCGTCAGCGGGGCAAGCGGGGCGGCCAGCCGCCCCTTTTCGATCAGCCAGGGCTGGCGGATGCGGAACCAGAAGCGCCCGGCGCGCAAGTCGAGGCCGCCATCGCCGAATTCGCGGGCATAGACGCCGAAGGGCGTGGAGGCGATGATCTCCGCCTGCGCGGCGTCGCCCGGCTGCACGTAGGTGGCAAACATGCGCGGCTGGGGGATGCGGCGGAAATCCTCCAGCCGGGCATGGCCGCGGTCGCGGAGCTTCAACAACCGCTGGTGGGCGACATCGCTGATGAAGCGGCGCAGCACCCCCTGCTCGACCAGCAGCGGCGGGCAGCGGGGCTCGCCCTCATCGTCGACGGCCACGCCGCGGAAGAACGGGTCACGGTCGTCGCGGCAGTGGATGGAGATCGACTCGTGGACGATGGGCCGTCCCAGGTCGGCCGGGGTGAAAGGCGAGGCCCCCTGGTGGACGTAGTCGGCCTCCAGGGCATGGCCCAGCAATTCGTGGAACAGGATGGCCCCCTCGCCGGCCTGCAGCACCACCGGCACCGGCCGGTCGAAAGCGACGCGGCGGCGGTGGCGCTGGGCGTCGGCCGCCTCGGCGATGCGCCGCGCCAGGCCGTCCAGGTTGAAGCGCGTCTCGCCGCTGCCGCCCTCGCCGATCTCCAGTTCGCCGCCTTGGCCGCGCACCTTCAGCCGCGCCATGACGCGGAAGTGCTGGAAGGAGTTCTCCACGTCCTGGCGGCGGGCGTTGCGGATCTGCCGCCGGGTGCGATCGACGCGGAACGCCAGGCGCCACTCCTGCGCGTCGAGGCGCTGCAGGCACTTCGTCAGGTAGAGGCCGGCGGCGAGGACCTCCCCGGCGCCGCCCACGGCGGGCGTTTCCTCGAGCCGGCGGCCGCCTTTCCAGCCGAGGGTCCGCCGCGCCTCCTCGGGGGAGCCGGTCTCGACGGCGTGGCTGCGCCAGCTGCCGTCGAAGCTGCGCGTCAGCACGCCCGACCAGCGGTGCAGGGAGAACTCCCGGCCGCCGCGGTCGTCCAGCTCCAGCCGCAGCGTCTGGCCCTCCTCGTAGAGCTGCACCTTGAACTTGTCCATCGGGAGCCATTCTAACAGAAACATGTACTCGGCGTAAGGTATGCGGCAGACGGCGTGTAGGCAATCGAACGATCGTGACGCGTAACGCGTGACGCGTGACGCGAAGCAGCAAATGACGAACTGTTGGCAAGCGGGTCTCTCCTGGCGATGGTGCTTCACGCGCGCATCACATGAACAAGGAAAATCAAGAAACGGTCATGATCCAAGGAAAAGGCATGTGGTGTGCCACTCCCGATCATGAATCACGATTGCTCGGTTCTATGCGGTTTCTCGTCCCTCTTCCCCCGACACGAGACACGAAAGATGGTCGTTCATCCCCCTTCTGGTATATAATGCCCTTTCCATCACGACAACCTGGAGGCTGAATTGGATAACCAAGCGACCGAGAAGAAAGAGATACGCCCCATCGTCCTGAAGAACGGCATCTTCGTCGTCGGCCACCCGCGCAGCGGCACCTCGCTGGCCTGCCAGCTCCTGCAGAGCGCCGGCGTCGAGTTCCCCTCCGACTTCGGCGGCGACGAGTACAACAAGTCCGGCTACTTCGAGCTGGAGACGGGCAAGGAGCTGGAGAAGAAGCTGATCGACAAGGCCATGACCGAGGAGAACGTCGTCGAGCTGAACAAGATCGTCGAGCGCCTCAACGGCGGCACCGGGCTGACCGGCCTGAAGATCGTCCACGTGCCGGCGCTGTTCTTCTTCCGCCACATCGCCAAGGACAAGAAGATGCGCGTGGTGTTCATCTTCCGCCATCCCGCCGACGTCAAGTCGAGCATGTACAAACGCGGCATCTCCCAGTTCAAGCTCAGCTGGTTCGACAACAACAACGCCCTGGTCGCCGCCCACGAGAACATTCCCAAGAGCATCGTCATCAGCTACGAGGCCCTGCTCGCCGGCCATCCCGGCATCCAGCGGGCATTCAAGAAGATCGGCTTCAACGTGGACCTGGGCGTCATCCATCGCGACGAGCAGACGCAGAAGGACAGCCGCATCGTGCTGACCGGCGACGAGGAGCGGCTCTACAAGGTGCTGAAGGGGTTGGAGAAGCGGAGCTACCGCTGAGCGCGGCGGCCCGGAGGCCCTCCATGGAAAAGAAAGAGGAGAAGATCGAGATCACGGACCTGCACGCCCAGCACGTCTACGCCAACTTGGTGTCGTTCAACGTGAACCCCGAGGAGATCTGCCTGGGGCTGGGCATCCGCGACGTCAAGGAGCCGTCCCGCGTGGCCATCCACACCTACGCCCACCTGACCATCCCCCATTTCCTGCGCTTCGCCGACATGGTCAACAAGCAGGTCGAGCTGCTGATCGAGAAGGGGGTCATCGCCCGCGAGCCGGAGCAGTAGGCCGCCCGTCAGGGCTTGCGCTCCAGGAAATAGGCGTTGAGGATGTATTCCGGGGCGTAGGAGCGCTTGGCCTGGCGCAGCCCCTCGATGCCCAGGTCCTGCTCGCGGTTGATATACTTGAAATCGGGGGCCAGCGCCTTGGCCGTCTCCCAGTTGATCGCCTGGCCGATGCCCTTCACTTCCGGGTCGAACTTCTCGAAATGGACGTCGGCCATGTTGCTGTTCAGCCGCGAATGGACGGCGAAGGCGGCGATGCGGCCGTAGATCTCGATGCAGGTCCCGCCCAGCTCCAGCTCCGCGAAATGGCTCAGCGCCCGCTTCAGCGCCGACGTCTCGTGATTGAAGTCCAGGGCATCGCAGGTGCGCAGCCGGCACCACTTCTCCGCCAGCGCCAGGCAGTCCGCCAGGTCGACGGCCTGCAGCGGCCGCGAGACGTGGCCCGGGAACAGGTTCTGGAACTGCGAGACCAGGTTGCGCTTCTTGTGCAGCTTGTTGCCCGAGAGCTCGAACAGCTTGCGGGCGGAATAGATATAGTCGCCGTTGTCGGGATCGAGCTCGACGCGGAAATGGTGCTCCAGGCCGGGATGGTTCTTGACGAAGTCGGGGTCCACCAGGACGAAATCGCCGCTCTTGCCCTGGCGGCGCATGGCGTCGGAGGCGGCGAGCAGCTCGTCCAGCCCCAGCTCGCGGCCCAGGGGCATGAGCATCAGGTCGTCGTGGCCGTTGTAGATCCAGAGCCGGCCCTCCTGCTGCCGCCAGCGGGTGCCGTAGATCTCGCCCCACATGAACAGGTTGGCGAAGCTGTACTCGCAGAAGCAGGGGTCCTCGGCCAGCAGCAGCGGCCGGATGACGTCGCGGTCGGCCAGCGACACCGGCGCGAACTCGCCGAGGTTCAGCTCGCTCACGGCCGGCCTTCCCCCGTCTCCAGCAGCATGGGCACGTGGCCCTCGAGGGCCGCGAACCCCAGGCGGCGGTAGAACGGCTCCGTCCCCGGCTCGGCGACCAGGCCGATCCAGCCGATGCGCCGGGCGCGCAGCTCCTCGACGAGGAGGCGGATGATGGCGGCGCCGAGGCCGCGGCCGCGGAAGGCGGGCAGCACGGTGACGTCCTGGATGTAGGCGTCGCTGGCCCCGTCGGAGATGGCGCGGCCCATGCCGACCAGGCGGCCGCCGGCGAAGGCGCCGGCGAAGCAGAAGGAGCCCTGCACCAGGGCGTCGATCCAGCGGTTGCCGTCGGGGGTGCGGTCGCTTTCGCGCCACCAGCCGGCCTGGCGGTACAGTTCCTCCACGGCGGCGCGGTCGACGGCGTCGACGGCCTTGATCTCGATTCTGTCGGCGTTCATGGGCATTTCACGGGCATGATGCTGACTGCGAGGCCAGGGGCAACAGGTTCCATGTTCCACGTACCACGTACCATGTTGAAGGAATTTCCGAACTCGACGATGCGAAAACAACTCGAACATCGAGCTCGATGAGCTCCACGCTTCAAGGTCCGACGCTGCCGACTCCGCGACAGCGTCACGATTTTATCATGAGCGGCCGGTCCCCGTCAAACCGGTGGTTCACGGCCGGCTGTCCCAGTGCCAGGCGCTCAGCAACGTCAGCCGGGCGATCGCCGCCAGGATGTCGGGATTGATGCGCAGGATCGAATCCCCCGCCTGGTGGTAGGCCAGGTGCGGGCCGTTGGAAAAGAAGCCGGCGCAGGGCACGCCCTGGAGGAAGAACGGCGCGAAATCCGAGCTGCGCACCCCCACCTCGCGGATCTCGCGGCTCCCGGAGAGGATGCCTAGGCGGGCGTCGGCCCGCTCGATCGCCCGGCGCAGGGCATCCGGCTCGGCGCTGAAGGTGGCGAAGGCGCGGTCGCCCTCCCCCTCCATGTCGAGGTTAAACATGGCGTCCACGCGGCGGAAGGGGGGGCTCAGGTGGGAGGCGAAGTGATTCGCGCCCAGCAGCCCCATCTCCTCGCCGCCGAACAGGACGAAAACCACGGGGCGGCGCAGCCGCAGGCCGGACGCGGCCAGGGCGCGGGCGATCTCCATGACCACGGCGCTGCCGCTGGCGTTGTCGTCGGCCCCGGGAAAGAGGATGCCCAGGTGGCGTCCGCAGCCGTCGAAATGGGCCCCCAGCACGATGCACTCGCTCGCGAGCGCGGGGTCGGATCCAGGCAGGCAGCCCACGATGTTGTAGCCCTCGGCGGCGGGAAAATGACGCGCCTCGACCTCCAGGCCGATGCGCACGTCCAAGGGGAAGGAGATCGGGACGCGGTAGGCCAGCAGGTCCTTTTTTAGGTCCGCCGCCTTCACGCTCCTGGGCTCGAGGAACGAGTCGGCCGCGGCCTCGCTGATCTCGGCGGGGAAGAAACGCTCCAGCCGGTCGCCGTTGGGATTGGCCTGGACCTCGGGATAGACATAGATCAGCCCCACGGCCCCCTTGCGTTGCGCCGCCTGCATGCGCACGCGGTGCTCGTCGTGGCGCTGGAAACGCTTGTCGTCGGGGCGGGGAACGCCGCGGAAGCAGACGACGAACTTGCCGCGCGCGTCGACGCCGGCATAGTCGTCGTAGCCGAGCTCCGGGGCGCTGATGCCCCAGCCGACGAACACAGCCGGGGCGCTGACACTCCCGGAGTCGCTGAACAGCATGGGCAGGAAGTCCTTGCCCGCCTCCAGTTCCCTTTCCTTGCCGGCGACGGCGACCGTCATCTTCGCCCGGTCCACCAGCGAATGCGGGGCGGGAAAAGGCTGCAGGAATCCCCCCGGCGGCGCCGCCAGCCCCCATTCCTGGAACTTGCCGGCCGCCCAGCGCGCCGCCGCCCCGTATTCCGCCGTGCCGGTGAAGCGGCCGGCGAACGGATCGGCGGCCAGGGTTTTGCAGTACTCGTAGGCGGCGACGCCGCTGAGCTCAGCGAGGGCCGCCGCCGGGTCGCCGGCGCCGGGCGTTTCCGCGCCGGGCACGGCCAGGGCCAAGGCCGCCAGCACGGCCGCGGGCAACAGGTTCTTCCTCATCGTGGACCTCCTGGGGCGGCGTCCGGCGCGCCGGGCACCGCGAGGTGACTATACGGGAACGGGACGGGAAAAGTCCAGCCGCCGCCCTCTTGCCATGCGCCCGTTTTTGCGGTACCATGGGGCCGATCTGGAGGTCACCCATGGCATTCAACCTGAAAGGTCGGAATTTCCTGTCGATGAAGGACAACACCCCGGAGGAGATCGATTTCCTCCTCATGCTCTCCCTCAAGCTCAAGCAGGACAAGTACGCCGGCCTGCGCGGCCGCAGCCTGGAGGGCAAGAACATCGCCCTCATCTTCGAGAAGCCGTCGACCCGCACCCGCTGCGCCTTCGTGGTGGCCTGCGTCGACGAGGGCGCCCACCCCGAGTACCTGGGCAAGGATGACATCCAGCTGGGCAAGAAGGAGACGGTCAAGGATACCGCCCGCGTGCTGGGGCGCATGTTCGACGGCATCCAGTTCCGCGGCTTCAAGCACGAGACCGTCGAGGGGCTGGCGCGCTGGGCCGGCGTGCCGGTCTGGAACGGCCTGACCGACCTCTACCACCCCACCCAGGTGCTCGCCGATTTCCTGACCGTGCTCGAGGTCAAGGGGCGGCTGAAGGGCATCGGCTTCGCCTACGTCGGCGACGGCCGCAACAACATGGCCAACTCGCTGATGATCGGGGCCGCCAAGATGGGCATGGACTTCCGCATCGTCTCGCCCAAGCCGCTGTTCCCGGCCGCGGAGCTGGTCGCCGAGTGCCGCGAGTTCGCCAGGGAGCGGGGCGCGCGCATCACCGTCAGCGACGACATCGCCGCCGGCGTCAAGGGCGCCGACGTCATCTACACCGACGTCTGGGCCTCGATGGGCGAGGAGGAGCAGATCCCCGAGCGCATCAAGCTGCTCAAGCCCTACCAGGTCAACCGCTCCATGTTCGACAAGACCGGCAACCCCGAGTGCACCTTCCTGCACTGCCTGCCGGCCTTCCACAACGCCGAGACCAAGCTGGGAGCGCAGTTCCCCGACATCTGCGAGGTCAGCGAGGAGATCTTCGAGAGCCGCCACTCGCAGGTCTTCCCTCAGGCGGAGAACCGCGTGCACACCATCAAGGCGGTCATGGTGGCCACGCTGGGCAAATAAGCGAACTTCCGGAACTCGGCGTAAGGTTCAAGGCGTACGGCATAGGGTCACAGCACTACTCTTACGCAAATATTGAACACTTGGAACTCGGCGCAAAATACAAGCTTTTTGGCGTTTAACAGCGGCAGGAGTTACGATCATTTGCGTAATGGCTTTCACCTTACGCCTTGCGCCCTGAGCCTTTCGCCGAGTTCTGGCCTAGATCTTGCGGGGCGTCGGCTTCCGGAGGCGGATGATGTTCTGCTCGTCGCCGAAGATGCACAGGCAGTTCTTGCCGGCGCTCTTGCCGGCGTACATGGCCCGGTCGGCCTTGGCCACCAGGTCCTGGGCCTCGTCGGCGTCCTTGGGGAACGAGGCGATGCCGATGGTCACGGTGACCGGGCCGATCTCCTTGTACTCCGGCGAGCTGAACTCGTGCAGGGCGATGGTGCGCAGGATGCGCCGGCCCACCGCCTGGGCGGCGTGCTCCGACACCTCGGGCAGGATGACGGTGAACTCGTCGCCGCCGTAGCGGGCGACGAAATCGAATCCGCGCACCTCGTCGCGGAGCAGCGCCGCGATCTTGATGAGCACCATGTCGCCGATCAGGTGGCCGAAGCGGTCGTTGGTGCGCTTGAAGTCGTCGATGTCGATCATCAGCAGGGTCAGCGGCCGTCCGTAGCGCCGCTGGCGGTCGACCTCCAGCCGCAGCACGTGGTTGAAATGGCGGTAGTTGCCGATCTGGGTCAGGCCGTCGCTGTTGGAGAGGTCCTTGTAATACTCCCGTTCCCGGGCCAGCCGGCGCAGCGCCGACGTCTCCAGCACGCGGTTGACGATCAGCATGACATGGTCGAACTTCAGGGGCTTGGTGATGAAGTCGGTGGCTCCGGCCTTCATCGACTCCACGGCGTACTCGATCGAGGCGAAGCCGGTCATGACCAGCAGGGGCACGTCCTTGCCGGCGTCGCGCACGGCCTTGATCAGCGCGATGCCGTCCATCTTGGGCATGACCAGGTCGGAGATCACCAGGTCGAACTCTTCGGCGGCGATGAGGCGCAGGGCCTCGGCGGCCCCCTCCACGGCGGTGACGCTGAAATCGTGAAACTCCAGGAAGTCCTTGAGCGATTCGCGCACCGTCTCGTCGTCGTCGACGACCAGGATGCGCTTGGCCTCGGGGACGCCGCCCTCGGGGCGGGGCGAGGGCTCGGGGCGGACCGGATCCTTTTCCTCAGCCACGGAATCCTCCGCTCCCGTTGCCTTGCCTCATGGGCCTCCGCTTTCCCGCGTCTCCCGCCACCTGGAACGTATGGAAAGATTGTAGCGGAAGGAAATCGTTTTTGCAAGCCGGAAGCGTCAGCCCCCGTCCTGCGGCGGGGCGGAGCGCACGAACGCCGGCAGGCCGAAGGCCGCCAGGCGGCGCAACGCCTCGGCACAGGCGCCGGCCGGCTCCAGGGGCGGCGAGACCACCTTGTAGAGGCCGTCCTCGGCGACGATGCGGAATCCCGTGCCGGGAAGGGCCTCCTCGACGGTCAGCAGCCGGTCCTCGGCGTTCTCGCGGCTGGCGAAGGCCCCGGCCTGCACGAAGCAGCCCGCCGCCGCCAACGCGGGCGTCTCCGGCTCCGGCAGCGGCTCCGCGGGGGGCGCCAGGCCCGGCTCCGCCGGCGCGGGCGCCGCCTGCCCCCGCCGCAGCAGGCGCAGGCGGACCCGGGCCGTCCCGGTCTCGGCCATGCCCAGCCGCTGCGCCGCCTTCAGGGAGAGGTCGATGATCCGGCCCTTGAGGAAGGGGCCGCGGTCGTTGACGCGCACCAGGACGCGGCGTCCGTTCTCCAGGTTCTCCACCTCCAGCAGCGTGTGGAAGGGCAGGTCGGGGTGGGCGGCGGTCAGCTTGTGCATGTCGTACACCTCGCCGTCGGCCGTCAGCCGGCCGTGGAAATCTCCGCCGTACCAGGAGGCCTCGCCGGTCTGGACCACCTCGCCGGCGCCGGCCAGCGGGGATTCCGGCTCCAGGCGCGGCGCGGGCGCCGCGGAGCGGCGGGCGCAGGCGGCCAGGGAAAGGAGCAGGACAGCGGCCAGAACAGGGCGGGGCATCATGCCCCGATTATAGCATTTTTCTTGAACTGGGCGCCTCCCGCGGTGTATAATGGCGGCGACGGAGGAGCGGCACATGAACATCGACGATCTGCTGAAGATCAGCGTGGAAAGGATGGCATCGGACCTGCATCTGAAGGTGGGCAACCACCCGGTGATCCGCATCAACGGCATCCTGCATCCCCTGGTGGAGCTGAAGCGGCTGATGCCCGAGGACACCATCGCCATGGCCTTCGCCATGATGAACAGCGAACAGAAGGAGCGCTTCAAGAAGGACCATGAGATCGACATGGCCTACAGCATCCCCGGCCTCGGCCGCTTCCGCTGCAACGTCTTCTACCAGCGCGGCGCCGTGGGCATGGTGCTGCGCGTGATTCCCACCCAGATCAAGAGCATCAACGACCTCAACCTGCCGATGATCCTGGAAAAGATCTCGCAGGAGATGCGCGGCCTCGTCCTGGTGACCGGCACGACCGGCAGCGGCAAGTCCACCTCGCTGGCGGCCATGATCGACTACATCAACATCCACCGCATCGAGCACATCGTCACCATCGAGGACCCCATCGAGTACCTGCACCGCGACAAGAAGTCCATCATCAACCAGCGCGAAGTGGGCTCGGACACCAACGACTTCGCCAAGGCGCTGCGCAGCGCCCTGCGCCAGGACCCCGACGTCATCCTGGTCGGCGAGATGCGCGACCTGGAGACCATCGAGACCGCCCTGCTGGCCGCCGAGACCGGCCACCTGGTGCTCTCCACCCTGCACACCCTCGACGCGCCCGAGACGGTCAACCGCATCATCTCCATGTTCCCGCCGCACCACCAGAAACAGATCCGCATCCAGCTGGCGGCCGTGCTCAAGGCCATCATCTCCATGCGCCTGCTGCCGCGCTCCGACGAAAAGGGGCGTGTGCCGGCGGTGGAGATCCTCATCAGCACGCCGTTCATCCAGGACTGCATCATCACCCCCGAGAAGACCAAGCTGATCAAGGAGGCCATCGCCCAGGGCATCTCCCAGTACGGCATGCAGACCTTCGACCAGTCGCTCTACTTCCTCTACGAACGCAACTTCATCTCCTTCGACGAGGCGCTGAAGTGGGCCAGCAACCCCGACGAGTTCAAGCTGAAGAAGATCGGCGTGCAGAGCGCCAAGGACATGTCGATGGAGGAGATGGAGCGGCGCATGTCGGAGATCGGCGGCGGCGCCCCCGACAAGATGCCCGAGGACACCACCCGCGACCACAACCTGCTGGAAATCGACTGATGCTCGCCCACGCCGAGATCCGCCGCGTCTTCTACGACTATTTCCAGAAACAGGGCCACCAGCGCGTCCTCTCCTCGCCGCTGGTCCCGGCCAAGGACCCCACCCTGCTGTTCACCAACGCCGGCATGAACCAGTTCAAGGGCGTCTTCCTGCGCGAGGAGACGCGCGACTACCACCGCGCCGTCACCATCCAGAAGTGCATGCGCGTCTCGGGCAAGCACAACGACTTCGACGAGGTCGGCCGCACCGACTTCCACCACACCTTCTTCGAGATGTTGGGCAACTTCTCCTTCGGCGACTACTTCAAGGAGCCGGCCTGCGCCTACGCCTGGGAGCTGCTGACGCGCCATTACCGGCTGGCGCCGGAACGCCTTTGGGTCACCGTCTTCCGCGACGACGACGAGGCCTGGCGCATCTGGGAGGAGCGCATCGGCGTGCCGCCGGCGCGCATCCGCCGCCTGGGCGAGAAGGACAACTTCTGGCAGATGGGCGACACCGGCCCCTGCGGCCCCTGCTCGGAGATTCACTACGACCGCGGAGCGGAGTTCGGGCCGGCGGAGCTGGCCGAAGGCAACCGCCGCTTCGTCGAGATCTGGAACCTGGTGTTCATGCAGTTCAGCCGCGGCCGCGACGGCGCGCTCACCCCCCTGCCCGCCCCCGCCATCGACACCGGCATGGGCATGGAGCGGCTGGCCGCCGTGCTGCAGGGCGTCACCAGCAACTACCGCACCGACCTGTTCGCGCCGATCATCGAGCGCGCCGCCGAGCTGGCCGGCGTCGACCGCGAGGACCCGGCGCTGCAGGTCGACCTGAACGTGGTGGCCGACCACGTGCGCGCCCTGACCTTCCTGCTGGCCGACGGCATCATGCCCGCCAACGAGGGACGCGGCTACGTGCTGCGCCGCCTGCTGCGCCGCGCCGTGCGCCACGGCAAGGCGCTGGGGCTGCAGGGCACCTTCCTGCACCGCCTCAGCGGCCGGGTGGTGGAGGTGATGAAGCCCTTCTACCCCGAGCTCGAGCCCAGTCGCGACTTCATTGCCCGGGTGATCGCCGGCGAGGAAGAGCGCTTCCACCGCACCCTGACCAACGGCCTGCGCCTGTTCGACGACCTGCTGCAGGCCGCGGTGGCCGAGAAGCGCGAGCGGCTGGCGGGCGCGGAGCTGTTCCGCCTGTCCGACACCTACGGCTTCCCCCTGGACTTCGCCCGCGATTTGGCCATGGAAAAGGGGCTGGGCGTCGACCTCGACGGCTTCCAGCGCGCCCTGCAGGAGCAGAAGGAGCGCTCGCGCCTCAGCCTGCAGGAGAAGCGCCGCGAGACCGCCGCCCTGCCGGGGATCGAGCGCCACGCCAGCGAGTTCGTGGGGTACGAGGAGCTGGAGGCCGATGCCGTGCTGCAGGCGGCCTGGGTGGAGGGCCGGCCGGCGACGTCGTTGGCCGCCGGGCAGAAGGGCCTCCTGGTCTTCGACCGCACCCCCTTCTACGCCGAGAGCGGCGGCCAGGTCGGCGACAGCGGCCGCGGCCGCGGCGACGCGGCGTACTTCACCGTCGGCAACGCCAAGAAGGCCGCCGGCGGCGCCGTGCTGCACGAGGTGCACGTGCACGAGGGGACGCTGCGCCCCGGCGACGCCGTGCGCCTGGAGGTGGACGGGCCGCGCCGGCGCCGCATCGCCGTCCACCACACCGCCACCCACATGCTGCACGCCGCCCTGCGCGAGGTGCTGGGGCTGCACGTCAAGCAGGCCGGCTCGCGGGTCGGTCCCGACAAGCTGCGCTTCGACTTCACCCACTTTGCGCCGCTGAACGCCGACGAGCTGCGCGCGGTCGAGCGCACCGTCAACGAGAAGGTACGCGCGAACCTGCCGGTGACCCTGCGCCTGCAGCCCTACGAGGAAGCGGTGCGCTCCGGAGCCATGGCCATCTTCGAGGAGAAGTACGGCGATACGGTGCGCGTGGTCACCATGGGCGACTTCTCCAGCGAGCTGTGCGGCGGCACGCACCTGGCGGCCAGCGGCGAAGTCGGCCTATTCACCGTCAGCGGCGAGAGCTCGATCTCCTCGGGCATCCGCCGCATCGAGGCGCTGGCCGGCGAGGCGGCCTATGACCATGCCCAGCGCGGCTTGGGGCTGCTGCAGCAGCTGCTGGCCCACTTCGGCCAGAAGCCCGACGGGCTGCTGGAGTTCCTGAAGGGGCTCGAGGAGCGCGCCCGCGAGGGCGAGAAAAAGGCCAGGAAAGGCGCCGGCAACGCCCCGGCCGCCGACGCCGACGCCCTGGCGCGCGAAGCGCGGCCCATCGCCGGCGTGCCGGTGGTCATCGCCCACGTCTCCGCCGCCGACCGCGACGCCCTCAGCGCCCTGGCCGACGAGGTCCGCCGGCGCAGCCGCGGCGTGGCCGTGCTGTTCAGCAACGTGGACGGCCGCTCGCTGGTCGTCGCCTCGGTCGGCAAGGACTTGACAGACCGCTTCCAGGCGAATACAATCATCCAGCGGATCGCTCCCCTGATCCACGGCAAGGGCGGCGGCCGCGGCGACTTCGCCCAGGCGGGCGGCGATCCCGTCGCCGACCCCGACGAGCTGAAGGCGCGCATCGGCCGCGTCCTGCAGGAGGGCCATGAAGCCTAGGCTTATCGTGTTCTGCGGCGCCTGGCTCGCCGGCGGCGTCCTGTTCGCCGGGCTGATTGTGCGCCAGGACAAGAACGGCCATATCGTCCTGACCAACACCCTCGACCGCGGCGGCCGCGACAACCTGTCCGTGGCCGTGGCCGCGGCGCCGCGCTCCACCGCCATCCCCCTGCACTACAAGGAGAAGATCCAGGACCTGACCGCCAAGCACGACCTGCGCCAGGACCTGGTCATCGCCGTAGCCCGGGCCGAATCGAGCTTCAACCCCTTCGCCGTCTCGCCCAAGGGAGCGGTGGGCATCATGCAGCTGATGCGCGACACGGCCCGGCAGTACGGCGTGATCAACCGCTACGATGCCCACGAGAACATCGAGGCCGGGGTGAAGCACCTGAAATACCTCTACGAGAAATTCCAGGGCAACATCCCGTTGACGCTGGCCGCCTACAACGCCGGCGAGGATGCCGTCAGCAAATACGGGGGCGTGCCCCCCTACCGCGAAACGCGGAACTACATCCGCCGCGTCATGTCCCTGATGGGCCTGAGCGCGCCCGACTCGCCGACGGCGCGGCCGCGCACCAAAATCTACAAGTACACCACATCCGACGGCAAGACCATCATCACCGACACGCTGCCGGCCGAGATCGGCAGCGGCGTCGAAGTGATCCACTAGGAACGACCGTTGGCCGAACGCAGCTCCGAACCGCTCGAGGGACTGGGCAGGAGCGTGCTGATCGGCGGCGCCGCCGCCGGCGTCCTCTCGGTCTTTCCCGGGCTGAACCTGCTGAACCTCTTCTTCATGACGTGGATCGTGCTGGGCGCCGGATTGACCATTCACCTGCTCTACCGCCGCCACGCGTCGCTGCGCCGCGGCGATGCCGCGCTGGCCGGCGCGCTGAGCGGCCTCTGTGCCGGAGGTATCTTCGCCCTGCTGGGGGCCGTCTCCATCGCCGGCCTCGACCCCGAAAAGCTCGAGCGCATGATCGAGACGGCGCGGGCCGTGGCGCCGGCCCTGGCCGACGAGCAGGCCGCCGCCCTGGCCGCCGGCCCCTTCAAGGCCATGATGGCCCTGGCCATCGGCCTGTTCGTGCTGCTGGCCATCGCGGCCGGCGCCCTGGCGGGGCTGGCCGCCCGCCGGCTGCTGCGCCCCGCCCCACCCGCACCGCATGAATAACAAGGTCCATGTCATCGTCAATCCCTTCTCGGCCCGCGGCCGCACCGGCCGGCGCTGGGAAACCATCAAGGAGGCCATCCGCTCGCACTTCCGCGAGTTCAAGTACAGCTTCACCGAAAAGCCGCGCCAGGCGACGGAGATGGCCCGCCAGCTGCTGGGCGACGGCTTCGACCTGCTCATCGGCGTCGGCGGCGACGGCACGCTCAACGAGATCAGCAGCGGCTTCTTCCACCCCCGCTCCGGGCGGGCCATCAACGACGAAGCCGCCGTGGGCATCATCCCCTCGGGGACCGGTTCCGACTTCATCCGCTTCATGAAGGTGCCCGGCGACTTCGAGAAGTCGGCGGCGCGCATCAAGAACGCCCGCAACCGCCGCATCGACATGGGGCGCATCACCTACGGCGGGGCGGCGGCGGAGACGCGCAGCCAGCACTTCATCAACGTCGCCGACTTCGGCCTGGGCGCCGAGGTCATCCGCAACGTCGCCTCCGTCGGTCCGTCGCGCCGCGGCGCCCTCACCTACTACCGCGGCCTGCTGTCGACCATCATGAAGTACCGCAGCAAGCGCGTGCGCCTGTCCGTCGACGGCGGCCCGGCTCAAACGGGCGAGTACCTGATCGGCGCCGTGGCCAACGGCCGCATCTTCGGCGGCGGCATGGTGATCGCCCCCCATGCCGAACCCGACGACGGCTGGCTCGACCTGGTGCTGGTCGAGCCGATGGGACGGCTGGAAATCGTGGCCAACTCCGGCCGCCTGTACTCGGGCACGATCGCCCGCCATCCCAAGGTGCACATGATCAGGGCCAAGACCGTCCGCGTCGAGTCCGTCGCCGGGCCGGCCGGCGAGCCGTCTGCCGAGATCGGCGTCGAGTACGACGGCGAGGTGGGCGGCACGCTCCCCGCCGAATTCGCCGTCGTAGAGAAGGCCCTGAACTTCAGGGTGTGAGCGGACCATGGAACCCCGCAAGCGTGCCGGCACCCTCCTGCTGCTGGTCCTGCCGGCGCTCCTGGCCGCCGCTTGCTCGCGCCGCGAAGGCCGGGACGCGGAAGCCGGCGCCCGGCCCCGCTCCTGCCGCCTGAAGGCCGTCATCGACCCCCGGCCGGTCTCGCTGCTGCCCTACGAGGGCATCCATTACGCCGACGGACAGCTTACCGACGCCATCTTCAGCAACCTGGTCTACGCCGACCACCGGGGCCACCTGGCCCCCGAGCTTGCCCAGAGCTGGGAAGTCTCCGCCGACCACCGCGTCTACACGTTCCACCTGCGCCGCCGCGTGCGCTTCCACGACGGCCGGCCCTTCACCGCCGCCGACGTGGTTTTCACCCTGGAGAACCTCATGGCCAGGACCCGCGAACGCTATGTCGAGATGCAGTGCATCGAAGGCAGCGCCGCGTTCCTGGCCGGCAGCGCGCCGCGAGTGAGCGGGCTGCGCATCCTGGACGATCACACCGTCCAGGTGCGCCTGGCGTCGGAATTCAAGTATTTCCTCCCATTCCTAGCCGCCGAGTACACCGCCATCCTTCCCCGCGGCCTGGCCGGCCGCAGCGAGGAGGAGTTCCGCCGGCAGCCGGTCGGCACCGGCCCCTTCCGCCTGTCCGGCAGCGAGGAGCGGAACGAGGGCGGGCGCTCGTACCGGGTCTTTCGCCTGGAGCGGGATCCCGGCTATTTCGCCGGCGGCGGCAACGTCGGCGGCATCGACGTCTACACCTTCAACCGCGGCCCGGAGGGCAGCGGCGGCGGCGCCCCTTCCTTCGACATGGTATTCGTCACCAACGACGACCTGGAGCGCCTGACGCGCCGCGGCGGCCTGCATGTGTTCAACTCGGCTCCCACCACCCTCAATTTCCTCGTCCTGAACCCGGCCGGGAACGAGGAGCTGCGCCGGCCGGCGCTGCGCCAGCTGATCAATTGCGCCATCGACCGCGAGCGGCTGGTGCGCGAGGTCTTCCACAACCAGGCGCTCCCCGCCCATTCCATGATGCCCTTCGGCCTGCTGGGGCACAACCCCTATTACCGGCTGGACTATGCCCGCGCCGCCGCCCTGCGCGTCCAGCTGCCGCCGGGCCGCATCGCCGTCGACCTGCTGACCGTGACCAAGGACAAGCGCGGCCAGGTGGGCGAGTTCGTTCGCCGCGAGCTGGCCCGCTATGACATCGACGTCCGCGTCGTCGCCCTCGACGACCCGTTCGCCTACTTCACGCGCGAGGTCTACCGCACCGATGCCAGCGTCATCCTGGGCGGCATCCCCGACTACCCCGCCGCCTACCATTTCCTTTCGCACTTGGTCGAGGCCGGCGGCTATTACAACATCCGCGGCTTCTCGCTCCCGGCGGTGCGGGCGCGCATCGCCACCCTGCCCGGAGCCGACACGGTGAGCGAGACGCGCTCCCTGGCCTGGATCGGCGCCGAGCTTGAGCGCGAGGCGCTCTACGTGCCGCTGTACCACTACGCAACTTTCGTCGCCCTGCGCCCGGCCGTCCGCGGCCTTGTCTTCAAGTTCGGCGAGGTCGTCGACTTGGCGCAACTGGAGGTCTGCGAATGAACGCCTCGCTCAACCGCATCAAGGACTCGCTGCTCGCCGGCCAGCCGATCGTGCAGATCGTCTCCTTCGAGGAGAAGCGCGTCGAGGGTTTCCTGAAGAAGCTCGGCCAGCAGACGCTCAAGAACCAGAACTACTTCGCCTGGGACAGCCGCAACGGCCTCAGCCGCGGCGAGGCGCCGTTGCCCGACAGCGTCCTGCCGGGAAGGGCGCTGGACGCCGCCCTGGCCTGCGCCGAACCGGCCTTCTTCGTCTTCAAGGACCTGACGCCGCGGCTGCGCGACTCCCTGGACTTGGTGCGCCAGGTGCGCGAGTGCTACCTGCAGTTCAAGGGCAGCCGCAAGTTCCTCTTCCTGCTCTCCCCCGACGACTCCCTGCCGGCGAGCCTGAAGAAGGAAGTCGACATCATCCACTTCGATCTGCCGGACTACGAGGAGCTGGACGCGCTGTTCAACCGCTTCCTGGAATCGCTGACCCGGGCCGGCGCCCAGGTGCAGCTCGCCGCCGAGGAGAAGCGCAGCTTCGTCACCGCCGTGCAGGGCCTGACCCTGGACGAGGCCACCAAGGCCTACATGAAGGCCTTCCAGGGGCAGCCGCGCATCCATGCGGCGCTGATCGAAAAGATCCACTACGAGAAGAAACAGCTGATCCTGAAGGAGAACGTCCTGGAGTTCTTCACCCACGCGCTGACCATGGAGGACATGGGCGGCCTGGACCGGCTGAAGGACTGGCTGCTCAAGCGGCGCAAGGCGTTCTCCAAGGAGGCGCGCGAGTTCGGCCTGGACAAGCCCAAGGGCATCCTGACCATGGGCGTCACCGGCTGCGGCAAGAGCCTGGCCTCCAAGATCATCGCCACCCTGTGGAACCTGCCCCTGTTCCGCATGGACATGAACCTGGTCTACTCCGGCATCGCCGGACCCCCCGAGGACGTCTTCGCCCGCTCGCTGAAGACCATGGACTCGGTGGCCCCGGCCATCCTCTGGATCGACGAGATCGAGAGCGGCATCAGCGACAAGACCTCGGACAGCTCCTCCTCGCGCATCCTGGGCTACTTCCTGACCTGGATGCAGGAGCACACCTCGGAGATCTTCATCGCCGCCACCGCCAACCGCATCGACCTGCTGCCGGCCGAGCTCCTGCGCCGCGGCCGCTTCGACCAGATCTTCTTCATCGACCTGCCGACGCGCCGCGAGCGCGAGGAGATCTTCCGCATCCACCTGCGCAAGCGCGGCAACGACCTGGGCGACTTCAACATCCCGCAGCTGGCGCAGATCACCAAGAACTGGTCGGGCTCGGAGATCGAGCAGGTCATCATCTCGGGGATGTACGAGGCCTTCGCCGACGGCCGCAAGCTCAAGGAGGACGACCTATTCGTCATCTTCGGCTCCTCGGTGCCCCTGGCCACCACCATGGAGGAGCAGATCAAGAAGGTGCGCAGCTGGGCCCATAACCGGGCGGCGCGCGCCAGCAGCGACAAAGAGTATTAAAAGAACGAACTGGGCGTACGGCATACGGCATAAGGCGTACGGCAACAGCAATAAAGCTCATCGTGACGAGTAACGAGTGACAAGTGACGAGAAGCGGCAACAGACAGGGCTTTCCCTTTCCGATCGCTGATCAGGAATCGAGAATCACCGGATCAAGCTCGTCCTTTGCTGTTCCTAACACTAACACTAACACTAACACAATATGTTCGTTTCGGTGCTTCCACCGTACGCCGTCGGCCGTACGCCGTACGCCAAGGGTTGTGGCTTCATGAGTTCTCCGCCGCGCTTCGCCTGCGACGTGATGCTGGGGCGTACCGCCCGCTGGCTGCGCATGCTGGGATTCGACACCTTCTACGACAACCGCGCCGACGACGACCAGCTGCGCGGCCTGTGCCGGGCGGAAGCGCGCATCCTGCTGAGCAAGGACCAGGCGCTGCACGAGTCGATGCCCCCGGGAACCAGCCGCCTGGTCCGGGCCGTGCACCCGCTCCAGCAGCTGGAAGAGATCGCCGCCGCCTTCGCCCTCGGGCGCTTCTCCCTGCCCTGCCGCTGCTCGCTGTGCAACGGCGAGCTGCTGCCGCTGCAGAAGGAACAGGCCAGCGGGCGGGTCCCGCCCTACGTCTTCCGCACCCAGGAAGCCTTCCAGGGCTGCGCGCGTTGCGGAAAGCTGTACTAGCCCGGCACCCACGCCAAGGGCATCGCCCGCCTCAGCGGCGTCGTGCGCAGAGCTTGCGGCTGATCAGCGTCGCCTGGTAGGCGGCGCCGAAGCCGTTGTCGATGTTGACCACCGAGATGCCGCCGGCGCAGGAATTGAGCATCGACAGCAGCGCCGATAGCCCGCCGAAGTTGGCGCCGTAGCCCACCGCCGTGGGAACGGCGATGACCGGCGTGGAGGTGAGGCCGGCCACGACCGAGGGCAGCGCCCCCTCCATGCCGGCCACGGCGATGATCACCGTGGCGCGGTTGAAGCGGGCGCGCAGGCCCAGGACGCGGGCCAGGCAGGCGACGCCCACGTCGTACTCCTTGTCGGTGCGGTTGCCCAGGTAGAGCGAGGAGACGTATGCCTCCTCGGCGACCCGCTCGTCCGAGGCGCCGGCGGACAGCACCAGCACGCGGCCGGGATTCGTCGGCCGCGGCCCATGGTCGCGGGTGACGACACGGGCGGCGGCGTGGTAGCGCAGGAAGGGGAACTCGGCCTTGAGGGCGGCGAAGCGCTCGGCGTCGACGCGGGTGACGAGCAGCTCCTCGCCCATGGCGGCGAACTTGCGCACGATGCGCCGCAGCTGCTCCAGGCTCTTGCCCTGGCCGAAGATCGCCTCGGGGATGCCGCGGCGCAGCCGGCGGTGGAAATCCAGTTTGAGGTGCCGCTCGTCGCTGAAGGGCAGGTTGTCCAGGTAGGCGAGAAGCTCGCGCTCGGAGAGCGCGCCGCTCTTCAGCGCCTTAATCCGCTGGCGCAGGGCTTTCTTCATGGGTGGGGGCGGAGACCGGGCCGTCGGGCCGCTGGCGCTCGCGGTACTTGCGCTGGCGCTGGAAGAGTGGGTGGGGCCGGTAGGGGAACTTCACCATCTGCGGGTCGATGCCGATGACGTTCTGCCAGCGATTGTTGCCCAGCCCCTCGCGGAAGGCCATCTCCAGGTAGGGGACGTCGTCGGGGCTGAAGCCCATGACGTGGGTGGCCAGCGCGTCGGCGGCCACGGCGTCCTCGCTGGCGATGGCGAAGCCGTGGAACACCGGGCTGCCCTTGATCGGGCCCTTGCCCTCCATGCCGTACAGGCCGTCGATGAGCACCAGCGACGGGGTGATGCGCTTGAGCAGGGCGACGAAATTGCGGTTGGCGAAGCGCACCAGCTGGAAGTACTTCTCGCTCTGGGAAAAGTTGATGCGTTTCATCTCCTGGGCCGAGGCGCCGAACATCAGCACGCGCTGCTCGGGCTTGACGAAGCCGACCAGGTTGGGGATGGACAGCGAGACCGGGAAAATATTGTGCGTCTTGGGCGGCACCACCGAGATGAGGTAGTCGGCGGGGAAGCGGCAGAACTGCAGCGCCTGCGGGCCGCTGACGGTCTCCACCGTCAGTTCCTGGTCATGGGGCAGCTCGTCGAGGTTGCACAGCTGCGCCCCCTTCATTTCCACTTCCTTGTACTTGAACTTGTAGAAGATGTCCCAGGTGGTCTTGGCCGAGAAGAAGGCGCCGTCGGAGCCCTCGATGATGGTGATCGCGCCCACGGCGAAGCGCTCGCGCAGGTAGCGGATCAGCGACTCCACCGTCTCGTAGTGGGTGTTGGCGTAGATCTCCTTGGCCCCCGAGAGGTTGATCTTGATGCCCACGCGGTCGCCGGCACGCAGGGAGAGGAAGGGGGCGATATGGTCCATGATCTTGGGCACGAACTCGTTCTGCTTGGTTTCCTTGATCAGGACGATCTCTTTTCGCTTCATGGGGAGCGCAGCGGGCCCGCGGGCGCCTAAGCCGCCGTCAGCCGGCCCCGCCGTGAGCGGGGGCGCGGCCGGCGCAGGAGCGGCCGGGATCGCCGAAGCGGACCAGGTTCATCGCCACCTCCAAAAACGGCCTATTATATCACCTTCGCCCGGCAACGCCAAACCGTCCGCCCTCAATGGGGGCGCAGGATGAACATCGCCAGGAAGGCGGCCCAGAACAGATGGAAGCCCCAGCGCCACAGGCGCGGCCGCTCCGTCTTCAGCCAATGGTACAGGAGCGACAGGGCGAACACCGCGGCTTGCACGGCCAGGAACAGCAGCAGCGCCTGCGCCACGTCGAGGCGGTCCGCGAACAGCGGCATCAGCCCCTGGCGGAAGATGGAGTTGAAAATGATGAACAGGTGCAGCACGTAGACGAAGAGCGACTCGCTGCCGGCCCGCATCAGCAGGTCGAGGAAACCTCCGCCGCAACGCCGCAGCAGCAGCTCGCAGAGGCACAGCAGCAGGAAGACGGCACCCGTCTTGTTCAGGTTGCCGCTCAGGGTGAGTTCGGCCTTGAAATAGGACGAACTGGCATGGAAGAAGAACCAGGGGAAGAACAGGACGCCCAGGGTCAACAGCAGGCCGAAGTAGGCCCGGCGCTGCAGCCGGGAGTAGAGGAACGCGGCCACGACGCCCAGGCACAGGTAGCCGAGCCAGGGGAAGAGGGGGAACAGCGAGACGCGGTAGTCGAAATAGGGATCGAGGACCGGGTGCAGGCGGATGCCCTTCACCGCCTCGGGCAGCAGGAAGAACAGCGCCCCGGCCAGGGCCGTGGCCAGGGTCACCGCCCTTTCGCCCTTCAGCAGCACCGCCAGCAGTGTGAACAGCAGCAGGCCGGTGCCGATGCACTGCAGGATGTCGACGCGCAGGAAGTTGCCGGCCTGGCCGCGGCCCACGGCCAGCAGGGTCTTGCGCAGGGAGAGGAAGGGCAGGTGGATCCAGTAGCCGACGGCGATGACGAAGAGGATGCGGCGCAGGCGCTTGAAAAAGGCCCCGTCCAGGCGGATGTAGTTCTGGCGCTTGTTGTGGAAGGAGAGAAAGGCGGTGAAGCCGGCGGCGAAGAGGAAGCCGGGGGCGACGAAGCCGTGGAGCACCTCGTGGACCTTGTACCAGGGCAGCTGGCGGATCGACGGCAGCAGGTAGGCGCGGAACAGGTGCCCCTGGATCATGAAGAACAGGACGACGAAGCGGAACAGGTCCACTGCCGCCACGCGCCGCACCGGCCCGGGCTCGGCGCTCCACCATTCACGCCAATTCATGATGCCTCCCGGTCAACACCATAGCCGCTGGCAGGGGAAAAATCAAGCCGGCGCGCAAGAAACCCGGCCGGGAACTGTTGTCTTTCATGGAAAAACCATTCCCGTCCGGCGGACGTAGAATCCCTTTGCGCCAGAAGTCCATCGCGCCGGCCGGGGCCGGAAACCAGGAGGCAATGGTGAAAATGCGACAGTTCAGGAAAAAGTGGCTCATCGCCGCAACGGCCGTGCCGGTGCTGGCGGTCGCGGCCTGGTTCCTCTTCCACAAGGGCGAGAAGGCCGCCGACCGCTACGTCATGACCCAGATCGAGCGCGGCGACCTGGAGGCGGTGGTCTCCTCCACCGGCACTCTGGACGCGGTGACCACCGTCGAGGTCGGCACCCAGGTATCGGGTCGCATCGCCAAGCTCTACGCCGACTTCAACCAGGCGGTGAAAAAGGGCGACCTGATCGCCATGCTCGACACCTCCTCGCTGCAGATGGCGGTCTCCGAGGCCGAATCCTCCTACGTGAAGGCCAAGGCCCAGCTGAAGCAGGCCAAGCAGGACCTGGACCGCATCCAGTACCTGTTCAAGGAGAACATCAAGACCCAGAACGACCTGGAGCAGGCCCAGGTGAGCCATGAGCTGGCCGTGGCCACGCTGAAGTCGGCGCAGTCGAGCCTGGAGCGGACGCGCATCAATCTCGGCTACGCCTCCATCTACGCCCCCATCGACGGCATCATCACCTCGCGCGCCGTCGAGGTCGGGCAGACCGTGGCCGCCAGCTTCTCCTCCCCCACCCTGTTCAAGATCGCCAACGACCTGAAGAAGATGCAGATCCTGGCCCAGGTCGACGAGGGCGACATCGGCCAGATCAAGGGCGGCCAGGAAGTGCGCTTCACCGTCCAGGCCTTCCCCGAGCGCAAGTTCGGCGGCACGGTCAGCCAGGTGCGCCTGGAGCCGACCACGGTGAACAACGTGGTCAACTACACGGTGGTCATCCGCGTGGCCAACGACGAGGGGCTGCTGATGCCGGGCATGACCGCCACCATCGACTTCATCGTCGGCCAGGCCAAGGATGTCCTGCTGGTGGCCAACGCCGCCCTGCGCCTCAAGCCCAGCGAGGACATGATCGCGGTGCTGCGCAAGCAGTTCGCCGAGCGCATGGGGCAGCGCGGCGGCGCCCCGGGGGCGGCCCCCGCGGGAGCGATGCCCGCGGCCGCGGGCGGCTTCCCGGGCTCCAGCCGCAACGGCGGCAACGGCGGCCAGCGCCCCAAGGACGCGGCCCTGGTCTGGTACCTGGATGGCTCGGGGGCGCTGAAGGCGGCGCGGGTGCGCACGGGCATCAGCGACGGCCAGCAGACCGAGGTGCGCTCCGAAGAGCTCAAGGAGGGCATGGAGGTGATCAAGATCGTCAACCTGACCCCCGAGGAGCAGGCCGCCGGCGGGCCGCGCTTCCGCATCCTGTGAGCCGGACCGGGGAAGCCGCATGAACGGCGCGCAATACGTCATCCGCACCGAGCGCATCGGCAAGATCTACGACAGCGGCGAGGTGCAGGTCGAGGCGCTGAAGGAGATCGACCTGCGCATCGAGCCCGGCGAGATGGTGGCCATCATGGGCGCCTCGGGCTCGGGCAAGTCGACCATGCTCAACATCCTCGGCTGCCTGGACCAGCCGACCAGCGGCGATTATTACCTCGACGGCATCCACGTCAACGAGCTGGACCGCGACCAGCTGGCCGATATCCGCAACCGCAAGATCGGCTTCGTCTTCCAGGGCTTCAACCTGCTGTCGCGCACCACCGCCTTCGAGAACGTCGAGCTGCCGCTGCTGTACTCGCGGCGCGCGGAGGACGGCGACCCGGCGGCGGCGACGCGCCGGGCGCTGGAGCGCGTCGGCCTGGCCGAGCGCATGCACCACTTTCCCAACCAGCTCTCCGGCGGCCAGCAGCAGCGGGTGGCCATCGCCCGCGCCCTGGTCAACCAGCCGGCCATCATCCTGGCCGACGAGCCCACCGGCAACCTCGACACGCGCACCAGCATCGAGATCATGGCCACCTTCCAGGAGCTGAACCGCCAGGGCATCACCCTGATCCTGGTCACCCACGAGCACGACATCGCCGACTACTGCAAGCGCGTCATCGAGTTCCGCGACGGCCGCATCATCCGCGACCAGGCGGTGGCCGGCCGCCGCGACGCCGCCGCCGACCTGGATTCGGGCCGGATGCCGGCCGGCGGCCTGGGAGAACGCCCATGAAATGGAAGAACCTGATCAAGGTGGCCTTCAAGTCCATCGTCAAGAACAAGATGCGCACCCTGCTCACCATGCTGGGCATCATCATCGGCGTGGCCGCCGTCATCGCCATGGTGGCCCTCGGCAAGGGGGCCGAGAAGCGCATCCAGGACCAGATCTCCAGCATGGGCACCAACCTGATCACCATCTTCCCCGGTTCCATGCAGTCGCGCGGCGTGCGCTTCGGCCCCGACTCCGGCGTGCAGCTGACGCTGGACGACGTGCAGCGCATCCGCAGGAACGCCGCCCTGGCGGTGGCCGTCTCGCCCATGGTGCGCTCCGGCGCCCAGATCATCGGCGGCAGCGGCAACTGGAGCACGAGCGTCTGGGGCGTGTCCGAGCAGTACCTGGAGATCCGCGACTGGCTCCTGAGCGCCGGCGAGTTCTTCAGCAACGCCGACGTCCGCGCCCAGAACAAGGTGTGCGTCGTCGGCCAGACCATCGTCAAGAACCTGTTCGCCAACGAGGACCCGGTCGGGCAGCAGCTGCGCGTGCGCAACGTCCCCTTCCGCATCATCGGCGTCCTCAAGGAGAGGGGGCCGGGCGCCTTCGGCCAGGACCAGGACGACCTGCTGATCGCCCCCTATTCGACCGTCCTCTACCGCCTCAGCGGCGTCAGCGGGCACGAGCACATCCACCAGATCCTGGTGCGCGCCGTCTCGCTCGAGCAGATGGAGCAGGCGCAGGCCGAGCTCGTCTCCATCATGCGCGAGGCGCACAAGATCCCCGAGGGCGCCGACGACGACTTCACCGTGCGCAACCAGACCGACATCGCCGCCACCGCCCAGGAGACCTCCAGCGTGCTGACCATGCTGCTGGCCTCCATCGCCGGCATCTCGCTGCTGGTGGGCGGCATCGGCATCATGAACATCATGCTGGTCTCGGTCACCGAGCGCACCCATGAGATCGGCATCCGCATGGCCATCGGCGCCCGCAGCCGCGACATCCTGGTGCAATTCCTGATCGAAGCCGTGGTGCTCAGCCTCTCCGGCGGACTGATCGGAGTGCTGCTGGGCTTCCTGGTCACCTGGATACTCAACCTGACCACCGATTGGAACACGGTCATCGTGCCGGCCAACGTCCTGCTCTCGTTCGGTTTCGCCGGCGCCGTCGGCATCTTTTTCGGCTACTACCCGGCGCGCAAGGCGGCCGCCCTCAACCCCATCGAGGCGCTGCGCTACGAGTGAGGCCGGCGGCCGCGCCGGCCTGATCCCGCGGCACCCGCTTCTGCCGGGCGGGCGTTTGTGCTAGACTCCTTTCCTGACGAACGGCATGGCGTTCAACTCCTACGCATTCCTGTTCCTGGTCCTGCCGCTGGCGCTGGCGCTCTTCCTGCTGGCACCGCCCCGGCTGCGCCGGGTTTTCCTCGTCACCGCCAGCCTGTTCCTCTATTACTGGAGCGAAGGGCCGTACGCCGCCATCCTGCCCGTCGTGGTCCTGGCCCTGTACCTGGCGGCGCGCGCGAATGGCTGGGGACGCCGGGGCGGCAGGGCCGGATTCGCCCTGGCGCTGGCCTTGACGCTGCTGCTGCTGGTCTACTTCAAGTACGGCGGCTTCCTGGCCGCCAGCTTCAATTCGCTGCGCGCCTTCCTCGCCCTGCCCCCGCTGCGCTTCAAGCAGGTCCACCTGCCGCTGGGGATCTCGTTCTTCCTGTTCTCGGCCATCTCTTGCCTGGTCGACTGCCGCCGCGCCGGAGCGGGCGCCGGGCGGCCGCGGCTGGCGAGCATCGCCCTGTATGTCACCTTTTTCCCCAAGCTCCTGACCGGGCCGCTGGTCCCCTTCCGCCGCTTCGCCGAAATGGAAGCGGGCTTCGGGGTGACGGCGCCGCGCCTGCGCGCCGGCATCCGCCGCTTCGTGATGGGACTGGGCAAGAAGGCGCTGGTCGCCGACGCGCTGGCCCGGGCGGCCAACGGCGTCTTCTCGCTCCCCGCCGGGGAGCTGGACCTGGGCCTGGCCTGGATCGGCCTGGCCGCTTTCGCCCTGCAGATCTACTTCGACTTCTCCGGGTACAGCGACATGGCCATCGGCCTGGGCGCGATCTTCGGGTTCGACCTGCCGGAAAACTTCCGCCATCCCTACTGGGCGCGGTCGGTGCGGGAATTCTGGACGCGCTGGCACATCACCCTCTCGCAGTGGTTCCGCGACTACATCTTCCTGCCCCTCGCCTACCGCCTTCTCGGCCGGCTGCCGCAGGAGCGCTACCTGGGCGTGCGCGCGGAAAGCTGGTCCTACGCCGGGGCCACCACCCTGACCATGCTGCTGTGCGGCTTCTGGCACGGCGCCGGCTGGGGCTTCGCCCTGTGGGGGCTGTACCATGCCGCCTTCATGCTCCTGGAGCACTTCGGCTGGGAGAAGCGCCTGAAGCGCGCGCCGCGGCCCTGGGGCCATCTCTACGCCATGCTGGCCGTCGCCGGCGGCTGGGTGCTCTTCCGCTCCCCCAGCCCGGCTTACGCCGGCGCGTTCTTCCGGGCGCTGCTGGGGTTGGGCCGGGGGAGCGGCGCCCTCTATTTCCCGGCGCTCTTCGTCGACCGCGAAGTGCTCGCCGCCGCGGCCGTGGCGCTGGCCGGCAGCGTCCCGCTGCTGCCCTGGCTCGGCGAGCGGATCCGCCGGCTCCTCGCGCCCTGGCGTCCGGGGCGGCCCCGCCTGGCCGCCTCGGCCCTGGCAGCGGCCCGCCTGGCCTTCCTGGCGCTCGTCGCCGCCCTCAGCACCCTGGCCATCGCCGGCGGCAGCTACCAGCCCTTCCTGTACCTGAGGTTCTGAGCCATGGCCCTTTTCACGCGCAGCGCTCCACCCCCCCCGCGGCGGCGGCGAGACCTCGCCGCCGCCGGCGCCCTGGCCCTCTTCCTGGCCTGGCTGGCATTGCCCCTGGCCCATGCCGGGCTGCGCCGCGGCCGGGCCGGAGACAACACCCTTCGCGAGGCGCCGCCGCCTTCAGCGGCCGTGAAGGGCCGGCCGCTCTCCGACCGGCTGCGCGAGTTCGCGGCGGAGTACGAGCGCACCAGCCCCATCCGCCGCGATCTCGTCCGCCTGTACATGGGCCTGAAGGTCCGTGTTCTGGGCGCGGCATCCATCGCTACGCTGGTGGTCGGCAGGGAACGCTGGCTCTTCGTCGGGCGCGAATCGCCGACGGTCGACGAGCGCCGCTACTTCCTGGGCCTGCGCCCGTTCACCGAGGACGAGCTCGACCGCTGGTGCCGCGCCCTGGAGGGACGGCGCCGCTGGCTGGCGGAGCAGGGCATCGCCTACCGGCTGGTCGTCGCCCCGAACAAGAGCAGCATCTATCCCGAGCAGATGCCGGCGGGCTATCCCCATGGCCGCCGCACCCGGCTCGACCAGCTCAGCGAGCGCCTGGCCGCCGTGGCGCCGGGATTTCCCCTGGTCGACCTGCGCCCGGCGCTGCGGGCCGGCAAGGGCCAGGGCCTCGTCTACTGGCCGACCGACTCGCACTGGAACGATCTCGGCCGCTACCTCGCCTACCGCGAGATCGCGCGCAGCCTGGCGGGCGTGTTCCCGGCGCTGCAGCCGCTGCCGGCGGAGGACTTCGCCTTCGTTCCCGGCCCGCGCAGCCGCGACCTGGAGGAGCTGCTGCTCATCCCCTGGGACCCGCCCGGCCCCTTTCGGCGCATGGTGCCCAGGAGGCCGCTGCCCGAAGTCACTGCCACGGCGGAGGAAGGCGGCGCCTGGACGGCCCTGCGCTGCCGCGGTGCGGCACGGCGCACGGCGATCGTCATCCACGACTCGTTCGGGGAGACGCTGAAGCCGCTCCTGGCCCTGCACTTCCGCCGCAGCCGCTGGGCGCTGGACCGCAACCACGCCTTCCCCGCCGCAGCCATCGCCGGCATGCGCCCGCAGGTGGTGATCGAGGAGATCGTCGAGCGTTACCTGGACGAGGAGCCGTGGCGCAACCCGCCCCTGCCGCCGGCGGGGCGACTTGCAGCGGGAAGGATTTTATTTTAAGATGGGGTCATGACGGACACGGGAAAACGTCCATGAAGCGCCTGCGCGTGGCCCTGGTGTACAACTCGTACGAGGAGACGGCGCACGAGGCCGTTCCCGGCGACAGCAGCTCCGGTCATGAACTGCAGCTGATGATCCGGCGCATGGCGCGCGCCCTGCGCAGCCTGGGGCACGACGTCACGGTGATCCACCTGGCCAGCGAGCTGTCCCGCCTCCAGCGCCGGCTGATCCGCATCCGTCCCCACGTCGTGTTCAACCAGTACGACGACGTCGTGCACGGCGCTCTCTACGAGATGCGCTTCGCCGCCTTCATCCGCATGCTCGGCTACCCCATCACCGGCTCGCCGGCGCTCGCCCTGGGCCTGAGCCGCGACAAGTACATGGCGCTCAGCCTGATGAAGGGGGCCGGCATCGCCATCCCGCCCGACACCGCCCTGCTGGAAAGGATCGGCGACGTGGACCGCCGCAAGTGGCGCTTCCCGCTGATCGTGCACGCCGCGCAGGAGCACGCCGGCATCGGCATGGCGCGCGACTCGGTGGTGCACTCCAAGAAGGCGCTGCGCGACAAGGTGCGCGAAGTGATCGCCGCCTACAAGCAGCCGGCCCTGGTCCAGGGTTTCCTGCCCGGCCGCGAGTTCAACGTCGGCGTGCTGGGCGGCCGCCGGCTGCGCGTGCTGCCGCTGGCCGAGGTGGATTACTCGCGCCTGCCGCAGGGCATCCCGCCCATCATGTCCTACGCCGCCAAATGGGTGGAGAGCTCGGTCGAGTTCAAGCGCACGCGGGTAATCTGCCCGGCGCGCGTCGAGCCGGCGCTGGCCGAGCGCATCCGCGACGCCGCCATCCGCGCCTTCCGCGTGATCGGCGGCTGGGGCTACGGCCGCGTGGACATCCGCCTCGACGAGGACGGGGAACCGCGGGTCTTGGAGGTCAACTGCAATCCCTGCCTGGACAAGGGCATCGGCTTGGCCCGCTCGGCCGAGCGGGCGGGGATCCGCTATCCGCAGCTGCTCCAGGTGGTGATCCAGGCCGCGTTCGAGGGCCCGCCCTACGACATGCACCTGCCCATATTCGCGCCGCCGCCGCCGCCGCCGGCCGCGCCGCGCCGCCGCCGGGGCGCCTCCAGGCGTCAGCCGGTCAGGCGGCCGGTGTAGGCGTAGTCCAGCGCCAGCGCCACCGCCAGCGAGACGACATCCATGACGCGCGCGCCCTCCTGGCCGGGGGGATACGAGAGGTTCATCGCCTGCGAGCGGCTCTCCAGCTTGCGCAGGATGGCCGCCGCCTCGCGCTCGCTCAGCTGCGACCACTGGACGACGCGCTCGAGCAGGCGCGCGCGCAGCTTGCGCAGCAGCGCCGCCGCCGGGCGCAGGCGGATGCTGCGGCTGGTCGGGAAGGCCTCGCGCAGCCGGTCGTCGACGTAGCCGCGGGCGAAACGGCGGTAGCGCTCGGCCTTTTTCCCGTAATGGTCGGCCAGCAGCATGGTCATGTGCGCCACCGGCCCCAGGAGGCGGAGGCGCTTATTCTCCGGCGCCTGGCGGCGGATCTCCCGCATCAGGCCGTTGACGTAGAGCAGCTTCCTCATCGCCGGCCAGTTGCGGTAGCGTGAGCGCCAGTCCGATCGCGGCGTCAGCCAGACGGCGAAGGTTTCGGCAAAGTCCTCGTCCGGGTGTTTCTGGGCGTAGGTGCGCCCATAGTGGGGAACGGTGATGTGCTTGACGTACTCGCGGCTCATGCGGTCGGGGCGGAACACGTCGCGGTAGGGTCGGTGGAAGCGGCCGAACATCTCCTCCCAGCTCGGCCGGCGCCACAGCCGGTAGGCGTAGTTTACGGCATGGCCGGCCTCGTGGCGCAGCAGGGCCATGATGCGCTTGCCGTCCTCGATCTCGCCGGTCTGCTCCTCCTCGATGCGGGCCAGCCTTTCGTCGGCCAGGTAGAAGGGGATGCCGATCACCGGCGAGCGGTCCGGGCAGCCCCAGCCGTCGGTCAGGTAGGCCTCGGGCTTGAAGCGGAAACCCTTGGCTTCCATCTCGCTGTACAAACGGCGAAGGAAGGGCTCGATGGGCGAATCCTGGATGCGCAGGTTCAGGTCGGAAATGCGGGTGTTCAGGAGCTCATAACGGACTGTGTCCCAGCTCTGCACCAGGGAATGGATCGTCCTTGCGCTCATGGCATCCTTGCGCTTCTTCCCTACTCGGAGGAACCGCCCTTTCGTTGATTCCAGGCAATGGCGCACTCCCGGGGGAGGCGCACAGAACTTGAAAATCCAAGGGAGAACATATAATCCATGGGATTCACCTTGTCAAGGCTCGACGAAGCGAAGATCCATTCTTGTTGTCCGATAACATTATGGATTTTTAAATTTCAAAAAAATATTCCCGCCCATTTCCCATCCTGGTTGTGGAAAACCCAAGCGATCTGTGGAAATATGGGCGGTCGACAAGCGGCATTGACCGCCGGAAGGGCATCTGCTATGATAGGTACTCTCCGAGTCGGAGCGGCTACGGCCATGAGGTTAGGCGGCTCCGACCGCGAGGGCCGGGCGGGAAACGGCCCGGCCTCCCGGTACGGAAAGGAGAACGAATGGCTGTTTCGGCATGGTCCATCCGCCTGCATCCCGCTGCCCATGACGCTTGAGAGCATGATCCGTTTCGAGGAGGCGGAGGGGATCCTCTCCTCGTTCCCGCTCGCATCGCGTGGGGAGGACGCCCCGCTGGAGGCGGCGCTGAACCGCTTCCTGAGCCGCGACGTCCTCTCCCCCCTCGACATGCCCGAGTTCGACAAGTCGGCCATGGACGGCTATGCGCTCATGGCCGGGGACGACTCGCGCGAGTTCCGGGTCGGCGAGACGATCGCCGCCGGCACCCCCCCTTCCCTGCCTCTGGCCCGCGGCCGCTGCGCCCGGATCATGACCGGGGCCATGCTGCCGCCGGGCGCCGGACGCGTGGTCCGGCGCGAGTACGCCGAGGAAACGGACGGCCTCGTGCGCATCGTGCGCCCAGACCCCAACGACAACGTCCGCCGCCGCGGCGAGGACCTGCGCCGGGGCCAGCCGGTGCTGGCGCGCGGCGACCGGCTGACGGCCGCGCGCGTGGCGCTGCTGGCCTCGCTGGGGATCGCCGTCGTGCCGGTGGCGCGGCCGCCGCGCGTCGGCGTCATCACCACCGGCTCGGAGCTGGCCGCGCCCGGGTCGCCGCTGGCGCCGGGGCGCATCTATGACAGCAACTCTTATTCCCTGGCGGCGCAGCTGCGCGAGGCCGGCGCCGAGTCCGTCCTCCTGGGCGGCGTGGCCGACGAGGCCGCCGCCACCTCGCGTGCCATCGCCGGCGGCCTGGCCGCCTGCGATGCCCTCATCCTGTCGGGCGGGGTCTCCGCCGGCGACTTCGACTACGTGCCGGCGGCCCTGGAACAGGCGGGCTGCGCCGTCCATTTCCGCCGCGTCGCCGTCCAGCCGGGCATGCCCACCGTGTTCGCCAGCCGCGCCGGCAAGCCGGTGTTCGGCCTGCCCGGCAATCCCGTCTCCACCTTCGTCATCTTCGAGGTCTTCATCAAGCCGCTGCTGCTGCGCTGGCTGGGGAACGACTTCCGGCCGCTGCTGCAGCCGGCCGTGCTGCGGGAAGGATTCCGCCGCGCGCACGGCGGGCGCACCGCCTTCCTGCCGGTGGCCTGCCGCGCCGGCCGGGCCGAGCTGCTCGCCTATCACGGCTCGGCCCACCTGCACGCCCTGAGCCGGGCCAACGCCCTGCTGCGCGTTCCGGCGGGCGTGGATGAGATCCCCGCCGGGAGCACCGTCGATGTTCGATTCCTATAACCGCCGGATCGACTACCTGCGCGTCTCGGTGACCGACCGCTGCAACCTGCGCTGCACCTACTGCATGCCGGCGGAAGGCATCCGGCTGAAGCACCACGCCGACATCCTGTCCTACGAACGGATCGTCCAGGTGGCGCAGGCGGCGGCGGCACTGGGCATCCGCAAGCTGCGGCTTACCGGCGGCGAGCCGCTGGTGCGCCGCGACGCCGCCTTCCTGGTCCGCGAGCTCAAGGCCCTGCCGGGCATCGGCGAGGTGTGCCTGACCACCAACGGCACGCTGCTGGCGCCGCTGGCCGGCGAGCTGCGCCGCGCCGGCCTCGACCGCCTCAACATCTCGCTGGATACGCTGGACCCGGAGCGCTACCGCCAGGTCACCCGCGTCGGCGACATCGCGGCGGCGCTGACGGGCATCCGGGCCGCGCGCGAGGCGGGATTCCGCCTCACCAAGATCAACATGGTGCTGATCCCGGGCTTCAACGACGACGAAGTGGACGGCATGCGGGAGTTCTGCCAACGCCAGGGGCTGCGGCTGCAGCGCATCCGCCACTACAGCCTGCACGACCACGCCAGCGCCGAGGCGGCGCCGGGAGGCCCCGGACCCGAGCGGCCCCTCTCCTGCGACGCCTGCAACCGCCTGCGGCTGACCGCCGACGGCCGCCTGAAGCCCTGCCTGTTCTCCGACCGCGAGTTCGCGGTTGATTTTTCCGACATCCGCGCCAGCCTGCTGCAGGCCGTGCGCGCCAAGCCGGCCCGCGGCGCGTCCTGCGTCCGCCGCGGCAACTGGCAGATAGGAGGATGAATGAAGCTGACCCACGTCGACGAATCGGGGAAGGCGCGCATGGTCGACATCAGCGCCAAGCCGCCCCTGCACCGCGAGGCGACCGCCGCCGGCAAGATCGTCATGGCCCCGGCCACGGTGAAGCGGATCGCGGCCAACGGCCTGCAGAAGGGCGATGCCCTGGCCGTCGCCCGCGTCGCCGCCATCCAGGCCGGCAAGCGCACCTCCGAGCTGATCCCGCTCTGCCACCCCCTGGCCATTCACCAGCTGGACGTGCAGTTCCGGCTGGCGCACGACGGGGTCGAGATCACCGCCCGCGCCGTGAGCGAGGGCCGGACCGGGGTGGAGATGGAGGCGCTGACCGCGGTCAGCGTGGCCGCCCTCACCCTGTACGACATGTGCAAGGCAGTCGACAAGGGCATGATCATCGGCGCCATCGCCCTGCTGGAGAAGCACAAGCGTGAAATTCTCGGTTGAAGCGGTCTGCCTGGCCGGAGAAAAGGGAGTGGCGAAGCACGAGGTGGCGGAGATCGTCCTGCGCCGGGAACACGGCGTCGAGGGCGACGCCCACGCCGGCTCCTGGCACCGCCAGGTGTCGCTCCTGGCCGGCGAGGCGGTGGACGCCATGCGCGCCAAGGGGCTGGAACTGGCCCCCGGCGCCTTCGGGGAGAACATCGTCACCCGCGGCGTAGACTGGACCCGCGCCCGCGTCGGTGAGGTCATCGAGATCGGCGAGGCGCTCCTGGAGATCACCCAGATCGGCAAGGAGTGTCACAGCCGCTGTGCCATCTATTATGCCGCCGGCGACTGCATCATGCCCCGCCAGGGCATCTTTGCCCGCGTGCGCCGCGGCGGGAGGATCCATGCTCAGAGCAGCGGTGATTACCGTATCGGACCGGGCATCGCGCGGTGAGTACCCCGACCGCTCGGGGCCGCGCGTCCGCGAGGTGCTCGAGCGCGAACTGCCCGGCATCGACGTCGCCGTCGAGGTGGTGGCCGACGAGCCCGGGGCGCTCCTGGCGGCGCTGCAGCGCCACCTGGACCGCGATTACATCCTCACCACCGGCGGCACCGGGCTGGCGCCGCGCGACATCACCCCCGAGACCTGCGCCCGCTGGTGCGACCGCGAGGTGCCCGGCCTGAGCGAGTGGCTGCGCCGCGAATCGCTGCGCGAGACCCCGCATGCCGTCTTCTCCCGCGCCTACAGCGGCATGAAGGGCCGGACGCTGGTCGTCAACCTGCCGGGCTCGCTGCGCGGGGCGGAATTGTGCGCCCGGCTGCTCGCCGGCGTGATGCCGCACGGCCGCGACATGGCGCACGGCGGCGACCACGAGATCCATAAAAGGAAAGACGGCTAGGCTCTTGGCGTAAGGCTCATGGCGTAAGGCGTAGGGGAAGGCGATCCTTGTGTGTATCGAACCGCTTAAGCCGGTCAGGCTTCGCGCCTCAACCGTCTTATGAATTCGTCAGTTGTTGTGAACACAATCACGATCACGAATACTTCATGATCGTCTCTTTCTTCCCTTGCGCCCTAAGCTATCAACCCTATTCCAATCTCGAACTCAGGATAGTTCATTTTTTCTTGCCGTACGCCTTACGCCGTATGCCGTACGCCAAGCTCTAGTCCTTGGAAGCCCTATTTCTTCTTGCCGTGCGCCCAGCTGACCAGGTCGTCCAGCTCGCTGGCCACGGAGCGGCCGGGAGTCTTGCGCTCCTGGCGGTCCGGCTGGGGAACGGCCTGCGCCGGCGGCTGGACCAGCGCCTTTTCCTCGCCCGGGCCGATGAAGCGCTCGATCTTGAGCAGCAGGTCCTTGTCGCGGAAGGGCTTCTCGATGAAGTCGTCGGCCAGCCCCTTGTGCACGTACATGCGCAGGTTGACGTCCTTGTAGACTCCGGTCATGAGGATGATGGCCATGCCCTTGAAATCGTCGCGGGCGCGGATCTTCTCGCAGAGGGCGATGCCGTGAAGGCGCGGCAGCAGGATGTCGGCCAGCAGCAGGTCGGGTTTCTCGCGGTCGATCAGGTCGAAGCCGCTGGCGCCGTCGGCGGCCACGGAAACGGCATAGCCCGCTTCGCCGAGCAGTTCCTGCAGGGACTCCTGGATGATGTGGTCATCGTCGACGATCGCGATCTTTTTGGCCATCCTTCCCCAATTCCTCGCAGAAGCGTGCAACCATTATAGCATAAATCCCAAAAATCAAGCCCCGGGCCCGATCAGGAAATTCCTGAGCGAAGTCCGGGCGGCTAGTCGATCGGAATAAGCTCTATCCACGGCATCGGCGTACGGCCATCGAGCTCCAGGGAAGAGGGAGGGAAGCCAGAGAGAAAAGCAGAGGGAAGGCAAAGTGGGAAAGATGTTCTAAAACAGGCTTTTCCCACCCTATCTTCCCTCCTTCTTCCCTCTCTCTTCCCTTTGGCTTCCCTGAACCGTATCGTGCGGTTGCCGTATGCCGTCAGCCGTATGCCGTATGCCGAGTTCATAAAGGCCCCAAGGCAGGAACGTTGCCATCCGAGCCGCGGCGGGGTATAATCCCCTTTTCCGCATCACCATGAACGACACGGTCATCATCTACTGCGACGGCGCCTGCAGCAACAACCAGCAGCGGCAGAACCGCGGCGGCTGGGGAGCGGTCCTCCTCTTCCGCGGCAAGGCGAAGGAGATCTCCGGCGCCGAGCGCGACACCAGCAACAACCGCATGGAGCTCATGGCCTGCATCCAGGCGCTGGAGGCGGTCCGCAACCGCGAGCTGCCGGTGGCGGTCCACACCGACAGCGCCTACCTGGCCAACTGCCTGCGGCAGAAATGGTACCAACGCTGGCAGCGCAACGGCTGGCTGACCGCGGCCCGCAAGCCGGTGGAGAACAAGGACCTCTGGCTGCGGTTGCTGGCGCTGGTGGAACGCTTTCCCCGCCTTTCCTTCCACAAGGTGGCCGGGCACCGGGGCGACGAGTGGAACGAACGCGCCGACCGCCTGGCGCGCGAGGCCCTGCAGCGCCTGGACTAGGCGCGCCGGGCCGGCTCAGAAGCGGTTCAGGCGCATGATCTCCTCGAGTGGTTTGCGCTCGGGGCGTTTCGCCTCTCCCTCCTTCTGGGCCGGGCTCAGCAGGTCGCTGGCCGGCAGCAAGTGACGGCCGACGATGACCAGGGCGATGACGGCCATGTCGGCCGGGATGCCCAGCGCCTCCCGCACCTTGTCCTCGTCGTAGCCGGCGATGGGATGGGCGACCAGTCCCAATTCCGTGGCGCGCAGGATCAAGAAGGCGGCGGCCATGCCGGTGTCGAAGGCGAAAAGCTCCCGCCCGGGGTTCGGGCAGTCCAGGTCGCGGCGGCTGCACGCGGCGATGACCAGCGAGGCGGCCTGGGCCCAGCGGTTGCCCTTGCTCAGTGATCCCTTCACCCTTTCCAGTGCCACCGGTTCGTAGGCGAAGACGAACCGCCAGGGCTGATGGTTGAAGCAGGACGCCGCCAGCGACGCCGCGCGGGACAGGTCCCTGGCCAGCGCCTCGCCGGCCTCCGCCGCCTGCAGCGAACGATAGGCGCGCCGGGCTTCGATGGCTTCCATCACGGTCATGTTTTCCTCCCCAGGCGCCCCACGGCCGGCCTTACGGCCGCGCCAGGGCGCTCTTCATCGCGACGATCTTCCTCAGGTGGCCCATCTCCTCGCGGATGACCTTTTCCAGCGCCGCGGTGCTCCCCCGCGCCGCCAGCTCCTTCAGCTCCGAGAACAGGACGATCGAGTCCTTCTCGAAGCCCATGGCCAGGTCGAGGACATCGCCCAGGGTCTTCAGGCGGGCCAGCTTCTCCTGGATCGCCTCACGGTCGCCCAGCTGGTGGGCCTTGACGAATTCCCGCATGTAGGCCTGGTACTCGGGATCGGGCTCCATGGGGCGGAATCCCCCCTCCTCGTCCATCATCTTCTTGAACAACTTCTCGTGCTTGAACTCTTCGTCGGCCAGGTACTGGAAGAGCTCGGTGGCACGGGAGTCCTCGAGCTTCTTCATCGCCCCGACGTAGAACTCGTACCCCCGCTGCTCGATGTACACCGCGAATCCCAGGATCTCCTTCACGTCCAGCAAGTACGACATGGGCTCACCTCTCATCGCCGCCGGAATCGCCGCCGAATCGAACCCGGCATGGTTTTGGATCCATGGCCGGTACTATAGAACAAACTCCCGGCAAATGCAACGGAGCGGTGGTCGCGTCCCATTGCTGTCCAAAACAAATCGTTTTTCGGATAGACAATCAGTACTGAAAAAGGTTTTGGGGCTAAACCAGACGGTTTTCCGGGCAAGGTCATACGCTCGTTAGACTAAAAGTCCAAGCACCAAGCACCAAATTCCAAACAAATTCCAAGTTCCAAATCCCAATGCCCCAAACCAGGGCTCTCGATCGATCCGCTGCCAATACCGCGAAATAGGGCAGTCATTCTATAAACGAGTGCGTTAACTCTTCGTTTTGGTCATTTGGACATTGCTGCTTGGTGCTGATTTGGAATTTGGTGCTTGGAACTTGGTGCTTCAGTCCTACCAGCTTCTGAAACCTGTTTTGGACAGATCTGATTGCGTCCTGGAGCTCAGGAGAAGAGGATGGTGAGCTTCTGGTACAGGGCGGCCTTCAGCTCGCGGAAGGCATGACGGCGGTTCATGGCCACCTCCAGGTTGCCGTGGCTGCCGACCAGCAGGAAGGGTTGGCCGGACGCCGAGGCGTAGTTCTGGCGGTATTCGCCGATCTCCCGCTCGTTGAGGCGCAGGACGAAGTTCTTGAAGCCGCCGGCGCCGAGCGTCTCGAAGAGCCATTTCCCCGGCACGTTGGTGATGATGTTGCCGAACTTGTCGACCCAAATGATCCGTCCTTCGGCCAGTCCGGGGCTTGCCAGCCGCGGGTGATAGTCGGGGTTCACGACATATTCGCTGGTTTCGCTGCCGACCTCGGCGGCGGAGGTGCCCTTGGCCAGGTGGGCGGCGACCGGCGCCATGCGGTCGCGCGCCTCGAACGTGGAGGAGCCGGATATCAGGAAGAAGCGTTCCTGATCGAGTTCGCGGACGACGACGTCCCGGCCCTGGGTGAAGATCGGGGTCAGGATGCCGTTGTCCGGAGCAACGAAGCTGCAGCCGCCGGCCGTTGCCAGCAGCAGCTTGCGCTGCGTGCCCACGCCGGGATCGACCACCACCAGGAAGACCGTCCCGGCGGGGAAGAAGCGCCAGGTCTTCTCCAGCACGTAGGAGCCCCCGGGGATGAAATAGGATGGAACCCCGTGGCAGATGTCGATGATGTCGGCCTGGGGGCTGATCCGGCGGATCACGCCCTTCAAAGTGCCCACGAAGTAGTCGTTCTCGCCGAAATCGGTGATCATGCCGATGGTCATGGCCCTCCTCCCCGGCGGTCCGCCGCCTCAGCCGGCCAGCTTGGCCAGCATCCCCTTCAGGGCATCCTCGCGCTCGCGCAGGAATTCCCGGAACTCGGCGTGTTTCGTGTGGTGCAGCTCCACGCGCGTCTCCTCGATCTCCTTCTTCAGCAGGGTCGACAGGATCTCGAACTCGCCCTCGGTCAGCTCGATGCGGTGCATGCTCCCCTCCCTATCCCGTAGCATACCCCCCAGTGGAAAGATATTGCAAGCGCCGGCCCCGCGTGGTCCCTCCCCGGCCCGATCGCTGGGCCGTTCGCACCATCCCCCCGGTTCGACGCCAGGCCTCCGTCCCGGCGACTTGGTTAAATATGACTTTCATGGTATAATATCGGCATGAACAATAGAGCCCTGCTTCTGCTGGCCTTCGTTCCGTTGCTGGCCGCTGGCCTGCCCTGCCCCGCGCAGGGCGTCGGCAGCGCTCCGCCCGACTTCACCGTCACCGACATAGCCGGCGCCCAGGTCACGCTTTCGGCGCTCAAGGGCAGCGTCGTGCTGCTCGATTTCTGGGCCACCTGGTGCCCACCCTGTCGCGTCGAGGTTCCCAACCTGCTCGGCATCCACAGGAGCTTCAAGGACCGCAAGTTCGTGCTCATCAGCGTCAGCCTAGACCGCGACCTCGATGCCGCCCGCCGCTTCGTCCGCGAGAAGGGCATGGACTGGGTGCACGTCATCGACCGCCAGGCGGCGCGCGCCCTGGCCGAGAAGTATGCGATCGAATACATACCCTCCACCTTCGTCATCGACCGCCAGGGGCGGCTGGCCGCCTCCCAGCTGCGCGGGGATGAGCTGAAGGACAGGATCGCCGAGCTGCTGCGCTAGCCCTAGTACTGCGAAGCCAGAGGTTTCACGAAAGGATGAAATCCGAACTGGGTGTACGGTAGACGGTACACGGTGGACGGCAACAGCAAACGAACGTCCGGTTCATTGTTATGGCTTTCCCGTATACCGTAAACCGTCTGCCGTCTACCGAGTTCTGCCGTCCGCTGTTGCTACCACTACCACTATCACTACCACTTGTTCTTCTTGCTACTGGATCTCGACCTCGACGTCGAGCCCCTCGATCTTGCGGCTGATGTAGAAGGTCTTCAACTGCACGAAACCCGAGTTGTGCGACTTGGCGAACACCTCGCAGAAGGAGTTGCGCCAGTTCTCGCGATTCTTCTCGAAGGCCGCCATCGACGTCGCCCGGTAGCCGAAGCCGGGATTGAGGGTGATCGGCGGGCTGGCCGCTCCCGGCGGCAGCGGCTCGCGCAGCGCCATGCGGTAGCCTTCGCCGATGGTTTTGCCGGTGTCCATGAAGCGGAAGACGCCCAGCAGGAAGACGTAGCTCAGGTTCCGCCGCGAGACGTTGCGGATGCGGAACGACACCTCCGGGGCCAGGACAACCCCCTTGAAGTCCGGATCATCGACTTTTTCCGTGACCTTCCACTGGCTGGAGATGTTGAAGAACTCGACCGCCGCCTTGAGGTCGGCGGCGCTCATGGCCGTGTCCATCACCTTGCGCTTGTAAACCGCGGCGAAAACGGCCAGGACCAGCAGCAACACCACGCCCAGCCAGAACTTGGAGTTCTGCCAGAAAGGGCGGCGGTACTCCTCCAGGATCTCCTGCCCCCGCGCCTCGGGATTGACGGGGCTCGGCGCCGGCTTGATTTCGCTTGATTCCATGCGGTTTTCCTCGCTGGGGCCATTATACCACATCCCCGGCCGGAATGGCCTTCGCCGGCGCCGAATTGGTCGCGGCGCGGCCCGCGCCGCCATTGACAACGGGGGCGATTTGTTCTAAAATTCCCTGATGAAAGAGATCCCCGGCCGCGATTGGTTCATCATCCACTGCAAGCCCAAGCAGGAATTCGACGCCAGGAAGCACTTGCAGACGCTGGGGGTCGAGGTCTACCTGCCGCTCTATGCCAAGAAGGTCCGGGTTAACCGCATGCGCGTCGAGCGCGTCGCGCCGCTGTTCAGCGGCTACCTGTTCTCGCGCTTCGACCTGCGTGAGTCCTACCAGAAGGTACGCTATACCCGCGGCGTCAAGGCCGTACTCGGCCGCAACGAGAGGCTGTGGACCCTGGCGGACGAGAAGGTCCAGGACATCCGTTCGCGGGAGAGCGGCGGCCTGGTCGTGCTGCGACCGCGCCAGGTGCAGTTCCGCCCGGGCGACCGCATCCGCATCGACGAGGGCGACTTCGAGGGCTGGGAGGGGATCTTCCGCGAGGAGCTCCCCGACCGCGAGCGGGCCATGATCCTGCTGACCAACGTCCAATTCTCCAGCACGCTCATCCTGCCCAAGGAGTACCTGGTCGCCCAGCGCTAGCGTTCATGACATCATCAACCATATCAGAAGGAGTCACCATGAAAGGAGTAACGGTTTGGTTCACCGGCCTGCCCTGTTCGGGGAAGACCACCCTGGCGCTCAAGTTGAGCGCCGAGCTCAAGAAGCGCGGCATCCTCACCGAGGACCTGGACGGCGACGTCACCCGCAAATACCTGAGCAAGGGCCTGGGATTCTCCAAGGAGGACCGCGATGAGAATATCCGCCGCGTCGGCTTCGTCTGCTCGCTGCTGACCAAGCACGGCGCCACGGTCACGGCGGCGTTCGTCTCCCCCTATCGCAGCATCCGCGACGAGATCCGCGGCATGATCGGCAACTTCGTCGAAGTCTACGTCAAATGCTCGCTGGACGAGTGCATCAAGCGCGACGTCAAGGGCATGTACAAGAAGGCCCTGGCCGGCGAGATCAAGAACTTCACCGGCGTCTCGGACCCCTTCGAGGAGCCGCTGCATCCGGAGCTGGTCATCGAGAGCGACAAGGAGAGCGTGGAGGAATCGCTGCGGCGGATCATCGCCCGGCTGGAGGAGCTGGGCTACCTGCGCGCCGCCGGCGCCCTGGCCGTCCCCGAGTACCTGCGCCAGGACCTGCTGCGCATCCTGGCCCAGCAGAACTTCCCCGACCTGAACACGTTCGTCATCCACATCCTCAGCCAGTACGCGGCCCAGCACGGCACCGCCGGCGACCTGTCGCAGTCCGAGGAGGACGCGGTGCGCGAGAAACTGAAGAAGCTCGGCTACATCAGCTAAGGAGAACACCATGATCGTCAAACCCCATGGCGGCGAGCTGATCGACCGCGTGCTGTCGGCCAAGGAGCGCGAGGCCATCCTCTCCTTCGGCGACAAGTTCTTCAGCCTGGAGATCGACGAGGAGAAGGCCATCGAGGTGCAGAACATCGCCACCGGCGTGTTCTCGCCGCTGAAGGGCTTCATGAACCAGGAGGACTACCGCGAGGTGCTGCACCACAGCCGGCTGGCCAGCGGCCATGCCTGGACCCTGCCCATCGTCCTGCCCGTCGACCGCGAGACGGCCAAGAAATTCGCCAAGAATGACACCATCATCCTGCGCACCCGCGAGCGCGTCGTCGCCTCCATGCAGGTCGAGGACGTGTACGCCTGGGACTTCGAGGAATACGCCCAGAACGTCTTTGCCACCACCGACCTCAAGCACCCCGGCGTCCAGCAGGTCCGGGCCGGCGGCGAGCTCTTCGTCGGCGGCAGCATCAACTTCCTGAGCGAGCCCCTCACCCACTTCCCCGCTTATTACCTGACCCCGCGCGAGACCCGCGTCCTGTTCAGGGAGAAGAAGTGGAACACCGTGGTCGGCTTCCAGACGCGCAACGTCTCGCACCTGGGCCACGAGTACGTGCAGAAGACGGCGCAGTCCACCGTCGACGGCCTGTTCATCAACCCGGTGATCGGCAAGAAGAAGCCGGGCGACTTCACCGACGAGGTCATCCTCGACTCCTACAAGGCGCTGATCGACGAGTACTACAACAAGGACCACACGGTGATGTCCATCCTGCAGTTCGAGATGCGCTACGCCGGGCCCAAGGAGGCCATCTTCCACGCCATCGTGCGCAAGAACTTCGGCTGCTCGCACTTCATCATCGGCCGCGACCATGCCGGCGTCGGCAGCTATTACCACCCCTTCGCCGCCCAGAAAATCTTCGAACACTTCCCTGACCTGGGCATCACCCCCATGTTCTTCATGAGCTTCTTCTTCTGCAAGAAGTGCAACTCCATCGCCAACGACAAGACCTGCCCGCACCCGCAGTCGGAGCACATCGACTTCGCCGGCAAGATCATTCGCGAGAAGCTGGTCAGCAAGCAGGTCCCGCCCGAGTCGATGATGCGCAAGGAAGTCGCCGAGGCGATCATCCGCCACGGCAAGCCGCTGGTCGAATAGCCGGCTCCCGGTGGCGCGCAAGGGCGGAAACGGGCGGCCGCGGCTGCTGGTCATCGGCCTGGACGGGGTCGCCCACGAAATGCTCGTGGGCGCCCAGGGCCGGCCCTCGCTGCTGCCCGGCCTGCGTGACGCCTTCGCCGGCGTCGTGCGGCCGATGACGGTCTCCATCCCGGAGATCTCGGCCGTTTCCTGGTCCAGCTTCATGACTGGCGCCCAGGCCGGCGCGCACGGGATCTACGGCTTCGTCGACCTGGTCCCCGGCACCTACCAGTACCGTTTCCCCGACTTCCGCGACCTGAAGGTCCCGCCCTTCTTCGTCGAACTGGGCGCTCACGGCCTGCGCTCGGTGATCATCAACCTGCCGGCCACCTACCCGGCCCGCCCCATGCCCGGCGTGCTGATCTCGGGTTTCGTGGCCCTGGAGCTGGAGCGGGCCGTCTTTCCTCCCCGCTACCTGCCCCTGCTGCGCCAGGCCGGCTACCAGGTCGACGTCGACGCCGGCAAGGGCAAGGAGCGCAAGGCCGAGTTCCTGGCCGACCTGCATTGCGCCCTGCGCGTACGCAAGCAGGTGGCCGACATGCTGTGGGAACGGGAGGAATGGGACGTGTTCATGTTCACCGTCACCGGCACCGACCGACTGCAGCACTTCCTGTTCGAGGCCGCCGCCGATCCCGGCCACGAGTTCCACGGCGAGTTCGCCGCCTTCTTCCGCGAGGTCGACGAGGCGGCCGTCGACTTCCTGCGCCGAGCCCGGGACATCGGCGCCGAAGCCATCGCCCTCTCCGACCACGGCTTCGGCCCCATCCGCCGCGAAGTCTATCTCAACCAAGTGCTGAAGCGCCATGGCTTCTTGGAATTCGATCCCGGCGGCGCCCGCGGCCTGCCGGGGATCAGCGGCCGCTCCCTTGCCTTCGCCCTCGATCCTTCCCGCCTGTACGTCCACCGGCAGGGGCGCTACCCGCGCGGCGGGGTCGCCGCCGCCGACTGCGGCAGGGTGCGCCGCGACCTGCAGGCCTTCTTCAAGGACTACCGGGTCGACGGCGAGCCGGTCGTGGAGCGGGTCTGGGCCGCCGAGGAGCTGTACCATGGCGAACAAATGGACGCCGCGCCCGACCTGGTGCTGCTCTCGCGGCCGGGATTCGATCTCAAGGGGGGGATGGAGAAGGACCGCGAAGCGGGGACCAGCCACTTCACCGGCATGCACCGCCAGGACAACGCCTTCCTGGCCTGCACCCGCCCCGACCGGCTGCCGGAGCGGCCGACCATCTTCGACGTCAAGGGGCTGATGCTCGAGCTGCTGGCTATTTCCCCTTGTTCTTCTGCTGGTCGAGGTTCTGGGCCAGGGTGCGGATCACCGGGCTGACGTTGCGGTCCTTGGCCAGCAGCTTCAGGTCGCGGTCGTGCAGCTGCTTGACCAGGCTCAGGGCCCGGCTCACCGGCGTCTTGGGGTTCTCCACCAGGGCCTGGATGAGGGCGTAATTCTTCGTCCACTCGCGGTTGTTGGCGATCTTGCCGATGATCTCCCCGGGCAGGCTCAGGTTGCGGGCGTGGATGATCACCTCGTCGACGGCCATCTTCGGGCTGTCCAGGACGGCGGCCTGCACCATCTTGTTGGCATCCTTGATCAGCACCAGCCGCTCGGTCTTGTTGCCGGTCAGGGCCAGGCGCACGCGTTCGGACACGCCCAGGCGGTTGATGCGCTGCAGGGTGGTCAGCGCCTCCTGCTCGACCTGCACCGGGTCGAGCGGCCCCGCCTCCTCCTTTTCCTCGGCGATGGCGCTGGTCAATTCGGTCATGACCGCGGTCTCGGGGATGGGCTCCGCCGCCTGGGGCTGCAGGTAGAACTCGCGCAGCTCGCGGACGCGGCCGCGAATGAATGAGTTGCAGTCGGAGTTGGCCTCCATGCGCTCCAGGATCTCGGGATAGGCGATCAGGCGAATCTGGTTCTCCAGCAGCGTTTCCAGCACCGCCGCCTTGGCCTGGGCGGCGATGCGCAGGATGAACTCCACCGGCACCGACTGGTTGTGGATGATCAGGGTCATGACGTTGAAGTAGCCGACCTCCAGGGCCTCCTGCAGGATGAAGTCGATGACGCGCGTTTCGGCGTCGCGCTTCTGCACGTACTGCTCCTTGACCGCCTGCGGCACGAACCCCAGCAGCTGCCGCGCCGCTTCGCGGCGGCGCGGGTCGGGCAGCACGAAGACCAGGCTCTCGAGGTATTCCTCGTCGGTGAAGGCCAGCTGCTTGGCGAGGAGGTACTTGAGCAGCTCGTCGCCGGGGGCGCCTTCGGCGATCTTCAGCACCAGGGGGTTCTTGGAAACCATGACTCAGCGGCGCAGGACGTCGGCGAGGGAAAGCGGGTCGACTACCAGCTTGAAGGCCTCGGCGGAACGGCGCAGGGAGCCGACCTCGCGGCCGTTGAGCCGCAGGCGCAGCGCCGGAGGGGAGGCGATGACCAGCGTCAGCCGGTAGCCCGAGAGCGCGACGCTTTCGCCGGAACGGAAGGTGCGCTCGGCGACCTTCTCGCTGCCCCGCCACAGCGAAAGCCAGCACGGGGCTTCCAGGTCCAGGCGCGCCTCCAGGGGGGCCCGCGTCAGGCATGACTGCTCCTCGGCCAGATCCAGGTGGTCCGAGAAGGGGGGGATGGCCGGCGGCGGCGCCGGGCGCGAGGCCAGCGCCTTGTCCAGCCAGCGCGGCGGCCCCAGCAGCTGCCAGGCCAGCAGAGCCAGGAGGGCCAGCGCCAGCAGCGCGATCAGCAGCGTGCGCCGGCGGCGGAAGCGGGCGTAGTTCATCTTGTGCATGTATTGGTCGGGCGGAAGTTCCTCGCCGCGGCGCAGCGCCCGCTTCAGGTAGTCCTGGTAGGTGTTGAAAAAGGCCGTCGCATCGGCCCCGCAGGCTTTGAGGTAATTCTTGATGTAGTAATGTACATAAAAGGCGCCGGGGAACAGGTCGAAGTTCTCCTCCTCCAGCGCCTGCAGGAAGCGCGTGCCGATGCGCGTCTCGCGGGCGATGTCATCCAGGGAGACGCCGCGCGCTTCGCGCTCCTTGCGCAACGCATTGCCGACGACCATATCCATGGCCTATTGGTAGCATAAGGCAGGGGGCAAGTCAATAAAGCGAACTCGGCCAAGGAAGAAGAAAGTGATCGTGATAGTGGTAGTGGTAGCAACAGCATGAACCGATCTATTGCTGGTGCTCGTCACGAGTTACGCAAGCTCATTTCAACGCCGCTTCTCGTCACGCGTCACTTGTTACGCGTCACGAAAGCTCGGTGATTTCACGGGTGGGATGGCACGGGCGGCCCCATGAGGGGCCCGCCCGCCGCAGAAGGCGGACTCGCTTCGCGAGTCCGTGCCGATTTGGGCTACTCGCCCAAATCGTCGAACCCAGGTACTGCGTGGGTTCGAACCCCACCATTCTACCATCGCTATTGTAAGAAACCTGATTGCTTCTTCAGGTTGGGGCAGGTCCGAAAAACTAAAGTGAATGAAATGATCGATACAAATATCTTGCACGGGTGGGATGGCACGGGCGGCCCCATGAGGGGCCCGCCCGCCGCAGAAGGCG
>JAEAMF010000275.1_pt1 | contig 77203 bp, 61 predicted proteins | sample 8958721 | NCBI WGS metagenome assembly JAEAMF01 (sample SAMN16933255, study PRJNA681124) | bioreactor sludge metagenome | isolation source: anaerobic bioreactor treating anionic surfactant - SDBS | place: India: Bengaluru | collected 2019-02-28
TATTATTAAATGGTACCTAAATCATTAGTTTGCTAGTCTAGAGCCTTAATAATTAACGCATTATATTGCTATTAATTATCCATTTTGTCCGCCACCCCTTGACAAAATCCGCTGGATGTGTTAGTGTCAAATGTCCAATAGACAAATAGCCTATTGGATACGCAAATCGAGCGTCAGCTCGATTTTGTAAAACAGAATACAAAAACCACAATCGCAAATTAAAATCCATACATTTTACGCATCATATCGTTCTTGCTTTCCCCGCAAGCCACGATAAATGACTCTTCCGGCATGCTTGTCCGGATGAACCGTCTGCGAAATTCGAAATACTTCGCCTCAGGCGTATGCGCCTCAGGAGCAGATATTCGAAATTCGAATAATATCTGATTTCCTCGTTACTAGCCCCTCACCAATTAAAGCGTCCGCTTGCGGACCAAAGAGGCGCGAACACGAATAATTGGAACTTGGATGCAAATCCATTTTAAACGATGCAATAAAAAACAAAGATCCGGATTAGCCAATCCGATCTCTTGTAGAGTTCGTCATCCGAGGAGAAATGATGAGCTCTACTAGAGAACACACGTAATAAATTAAAAATAATAAATAACAAATAATAAAGGTAAATACATTCGCTCGCTATATTATTAATTAATTTATAAATTAAAACAAAATATGTTGGAAACATTATTCAGACCTAAAGCTGCCAAGGTTGAAGATCATCCGGAGTGGTTGCCGATAGAAAGCCCAAAAATACATCTTGATAAATTCCCCGAAGAAATACTAGAACAGACAACCGGAACTGAATATCATCACGAAGCTGGTGCAAAAGTGGAACAAAACGAATTAATCGAAATACAATTACCGGAAGTGGAAATCCCCGAGCATCTGCCAAACTGGTTTGATGTGATGGCTGAATCCATCGATGACCTACAGAATGAATCGGCACTTGATACATTATCAGCTGTCGGTAAAATGGGCGCCCATGATCCGAATATCATTAAAAATTATTTGGAAAAAATCCCGCGCGCGACTCTTGAGCGCATACAAAAACATTGTATCGACATGGCTTGCGAACAAGCAAAAAAATTAAACGCTCATATCATGGGACGCGAAACTCTCGATCCGAAGACTCTGCAGGCCGAACAATATCAATTAAAAAAATTATTCAACATCGCCACAGTATTAACCGCCGGAGGTTGTGACGATTTAAGCCGAACACTGATTCAATTGGAATCTGCCCATCAAAGAGCGCGCCAAATTCAATTAATGCAATACGCCTAAATATGAAAAACGAATCATTCAATAATCAATCGGCTAATGACAATGCTTATGCGCCGATTATAGAATTCAAATCAATCGCGCGTCCACTTGAGAAAAACTCAAATGAGACCTCAAACGAAGCTCAAGTTATCGAGTTTCACTCCATAGCCAATAAACCGACCAATTATAATCCCAGACCCCCGGAAGCAGCTTAAAAAAACAACGGATTCGGGAACAATATGTTCCCCTCTCCGCCATACTTCATGTAAATAGCCGCTAGCTACTAGCTACCAGCTACCAGCCAAACGAACTAACGTTTATAACGAGATGAGTACAAAGTTCATCAAGAGCAAAGTTCATCAAGAGTAATTTTAGAATCTCTTGATAAACATTAATCTTTAAACTTGATAAACTCGCGAAGAACTTGATACTTTTATCTTGACCTGTCCCGCGTAGCCGTCAAGGCGCAGTGGGATGAACTTAGTGTTGTACATGACGTACGGCGGGGAAAAACAAACAAGGAGATTCCCATGAATAACATGACCGGAACCGTTTACTTCACTTTCACTGATGACAGCGGCTCGGAAGAAGTCGCGGAGTCAACCTACAAATTCCAGGAGGTTGTTCATTGTTGTATCAAGGGCTGCCACGTTCAACTTGTGTACGATGTGATTGCGGTTGTGTGCTATAAAGAGCGCAAAACCAAAATCATCGGGCGCAACTTGATCGAGGCTTACGTTGACTCTCCCTGTAACGGAAAAAAATGCGGTCGTTACCGCGACAAGGAGGAACCCATTTGTTGGCACCAGGCTCAAGGTAGTGACGGCAATAGCGGGAGCCGGTTCATCTGCTTTGGAAACATGCATTTTGTTTTCAATTGCAGTGAATACGGTACGGGTTGGGACGCTGAACAAGCTCCAACTCCCTGCGACGGCTCTTGCGAACTCAAGGAGGTGACATTTACGGACGAAGAAGAGTATCTCATCATGACGGCAATCGACGATTACAAGGAAAATAATCCCGAAGCACAAAAAGGAGGCTGAAATGAAAGAGCTGTTGAGCCCAATCGTAATCGAAAATAATAAGAAAATTTTCTTCACCTCACTCAAAGTCATCGCGGTACTGTATGTACTGACAGGCTCGATGGCCCTTACCCGATTGATCCTCGACACATTCCTCTAACCCAAATCTCGCGACACTCTCTGTCGCAATCTCCCCATACTAAACAACTCCACTCGACGTTCGACGTTCGACGTTCGACGCTATTTGTTTACTGCGGGGAGCTTGCATCTTTTAACAAAGTAATATAAGCTCCAAACCAGAGAGCCAAGGAAATAATCGCTTCATTCATTCCTCGGGATGAATGTCCTTCAAAGCTGAACCCATCGTAGCTTTATGCGAAGTTGGGTTAGCGAAGAAGGATCCCCATTGGTCCTCATGCGAAAAAAACCACTTAAACAGCGGTTTTTTTGTTTATTAAGATTATTTTCTGCAAAAAATATCTCCGGAGGGGCAGTAGCTTGTAGCTCATGAAGATAGAGATTTCAAACATCCGATGCGCCTAAGGAGCAGAAATGACAAACTGTTATTTGGTTGGTGATAACTGTGGAGATCTCTCACGTCCGTTCGAGATGACAAACCTTGGTTTGCTTTGCTAGTAGCTAGTAGCTAGTGGCTGGTAGCTAGTGGCTGATAGCTAGTGGCTGGTAGCTTAATAGTTGACATTTCGTCTTAATAAGGTATATTACCCGAATCGCATTTTCGCGATTCAAGGAGGTTAAGATGGCACTTTCAAACAAACATTGTTGGATCGGATTGTTTGACGCTGAAGGAAATCTTCGCGACAACTTTTTGATGTATACCGGAACGAACGAAGACGTGCATTACATGCGTCAATTCAAAGCGCTTTGCGCATTGGGCTGTATTCGCACCGAACATCTGTTCCATTCCGGTTGCCAGCTTTTGGCGCAAACCGAATACGGTTTGGCAAACTTGGCTTCTGTTAAACCGTTTTCAATCGGCGATTACTTCCGCCTTATCGGTGAAACCGAGCATCGCACTCTCGTTGGAGATATGGAGCATGCCAACGAACTCGCCGGTATTGAACGATTGCTGGCGCATAATGCCAATCACGAAGCCGATACGCCCATCTCCTCCGCCCATAATGACACACCAATCGAGATTCCGGCGCTGGACAATTTTTTGCCCAACTTGCAATCCGCACCCGAATGGCTCAAAAACTATGCTTCATTTTGCATCAAAAGCAATTCTCCCTATGAAATAGCGCAATTGGTTGGTCTGCTCGCGCGCACCGGCAACAAATCCGCGCGCGAACTTGGCTCCGATTGGGCGAAAAAACTTTCTCACAAACAGCTGATTCGGCTGGGCAAGGCCAATATCGAGCAATTGTTTGCACTCACGGACGCGGCTTTACGCTTGAAACCGGCAACCAATGCCATTCAAGAAAAACAATTGACCGAAACGGTTGTCATGGTTCTGGCCATGCGCGACCAGTGCGAAAGCGTATTTTGGATCTTGGAACAAGCGAATTATCCGCCGATGAGAGATCTTTTTGCCATCGAAGACAGCCTGCTTTCCAATCCGCTTTTGTTTACCACGCCTCTTACGAACAAAGGCAACTGGATGGTACGGTTGCTGACTCATGTACGCGAACACAGCCCCTGTTGCTGGTGGGCTGTCCGCGCCAATCTGGTCTAAACCATAAACCGCCAAGCTGGCGGTTTTTATAGTTGACAAGTATCGATATATATTATACTGAATTCATATAGGAAACAAACACCAAGGAGTTTTCCATGGCTAATCCGCTAACCGCAGAACAAATCACTGAAATCGCAATTTCACAAAAAATCAAAAACATTATTGTTTTTGATGATACTCCGGAAACCGCACCATATTCAATGCATAGCAGCATCTCCGATCCGGTTCATGAAAATGCAGTCATGATCATTTACGGCTATGCTCGCGTTCATCATTTCATATCTTCAGTTGATTCAAGAGTAGGCAGGCATGAATCAATTATCATCCCCCAAGAATCTTCGGAAGCCGAAGGCTTGGCGGTAAGCGGATTTATTTTTGGCAGGGTTCTACCTCGTATAACCTGCGGATATCAAATACTAAATCCGCAAACCGGACAAACATCCCAATTTTCGCATCACGAAATTCTCCCGGCTGAACACGAATCCGGATTAATCATAGTTGTCGATGAAAATCCCATTCAACAAATCAATTTATATTTTGAAATAACAGCCATGCTCGAAACCGATACGGAAAAAATCAAATTTGAAAATATTCCGCCCCTGCACACCGTACTCAATCAAAAAATCGAGGAGTGGTACCCGGACAAAAGACCGGTTCACAAACTCACTGCCTTTGACAATCCTTTCGGACCATATACCAATTATATGGTTACACTCTAAACACAATCTCCCTTTCGGGAGATTTTTCATTTATTGACTGCAATCGTCTCTGCATTTAAGATTAAAGCAAGAGAAATGGCACCGCACATTATCATTACCAAAAGGAGTACATTCATGACAGAGAACAATTTATTAACCGAATCCAAAAAAACCGAAATCGCCAAAGATCAAGTAAAACCCGCGATTTACAATCATTTGCAAGTAAAGCGCCGAATCTACTACGTGGATTCCAACGGATGTGTAATCTTTGAACTATCCGAAGCTCTATCAGCCAAAGAATCAAATCTGCACAATCCCTAATCTGCCCCTCTCAATCTGACTCTCTATCGCACAAGTCTTTCTTTGCCATATCTCTTGGCTTGTGCCCCTTCTTGAACGGAGATGCGAATGTCCTTTCAAGAATCGTATGTCAAAACTAAACATCCTCATCTTTGGAGATATTGTCGGCAAGATCGGACGCCAAGCACTTGCCGCCGTTCTCCCCGATTTAAAATTGAAATATAAAACCAACCTCGCAATCGCCAATGTCGAAAATCTGGCACACGGCCGCGGTATCACCAAAAAAACTTTGCAAGAAATAAGCGATGCGGGCATCGATGTTTTTACATCCGGCCATCATGTTTTTGAAAACCAACAAGGCTTGCCTTTATTAAATGATCCGATCTGGTCACAACGATTGATCCGCCCGGCCAACGTCGGTCCAAACCTGCCCGGAAAAGGCTGGATCCATCTCAACATCAAAAATACGCTAGTCAGTATTCTGAATCTTCAAGGTCAACTTTTCATGCCTCAGGAGCCATCCTCTATCTTCCTCTCTTTCGACCGATTTTGGAAAGAACAATACTCTGAATCATCAAAACGTGTCTTAATCGTGGATCTTCATGCCGAAACAACCAGCGAAAAAAACGCCTTCGCTCACTATGTCGATGGTAAAGCCAACCTGGTCTTTGGCACCCACACTCATGTGCCCACCGCAGACCTGAAAATCTTGCCCAATGGAACAGTACAAATTACAGACGTGGGCATGGTCGGCGCCCATGACTCTGTTATCGGATTTGAAAAAAATAGCTCCATTAAGCGATTTTTAGCCGAATCTACAGCTCCGTATAAAATCCCCGAATCAGGCGAAGTCGACATCAACGGCATATTTGTCAGCTGGGATGTTGACGCTGGTAAAGCCGTAAAAATACAACAGATACGTGAAATAGTTGCAATTTAAGCCAAATTGTGCTATACTTAGAGCATAATTACCTAATAGCCCATTTCAGGGCTCGCGTATAAATAATTAATCTTTTACTATGAACAAAGCAGAACTCATCAATGTGATATCCGATCGCGTGGGTGTCACCAAAAAACAAGCCGAGGACATGGTCGAATCATTCGTTGATATCGTCACCTCCGAGCTTGTAAACGATGGAGATGTTACCATCGCCGGATTCGGCCAATTTACGGCCCGCACTCGTGCCGGACGCACAGGTGTTAACCCGCAAAATCCAACCGAACACATCCAAATTCCTCCGGTTCGCGTTGCCAAATTCAAACCGGGTAAAGGCTTAAAGGATGCCCTCAAGGCTCCCAAACATCAAGCTCCGGCCATGCAAGCCCCCGCTCCGGCTCCCGAAATGCCCAGCCAACCCGAAACACCAACCTATCCATCAATGTAACCATAAAACAGCCGCAAGGCTGTTTTAAAATTGTCTGAACCTTGATTCACTTGATTAATTCGATATCAAACTGATTTTCTATATGATTAAATATTTATCATATTGATAATCAAGTTAATCAAATAATCGTGCGAATCAAGGTTCAGACTTTTTCCTCACAACCGCGACCAAATTCCTCCCCCAAAACCTGCCCGTCCATCCTTTACTGTCATAAGCTCCTATTTTTTTGATTTCCCAATCTTGTTTATCAAAAAGTGACACAAACTCCGGTAAGGTAAATGCATGTACATAACGATTCTTTGGAGTTTTGCCAGCCTTCCAGATGTAATGCAAATCCCCTCTATCCCCTCCGATAAATCCGGGGATTCTAAGCCATGCATGTTTTATCATGTTCCATGATAAAAACCTTTTGGCCCGCAAATTCCACACCGACAAAATCATAATCCCTCCGGGTTTTAGGATTCGATGCAATTCTTTAATCGATCTCAGACGTTCCTCATGCCTAGTCAACTTTTCAATGCACCACCCAGCCCCCAATAAGTTCTCCATAGACTTCGTTGGGAGTTTTATAGTTAAGTGATTTTCTGGGTCTGTTATTAAGCTTCTCTTGGATTTCATATATTTGAAGATGAGTGATGTTTTTAAGATCGGTTCCTTTGGGAAGATATTGCCGGATTAATCCGTTTAAGTTTTCAACTCCGCCTTTTTGCCAAGAGCAGTATGGATCGCAATGATAAGTATCCACTCCATATTCAAGTCTGAACTTCCAGTGATTCGCTCCTTCACTTCCTCGATCAAAGGTAATACTTTTAACACCTCTTTCCGGCATGGTTTCAATTAACTCTCGAATTGCCCCTTCCGTTGCTTCGGCGCTTTTATCGGGAATTCTTGTGAGTCTCGCGAGTTGAGTGCTTCTTTCGTATTGAACGGAGATAGCTCCGTTTCTGCTTTCGCATATGGTCGTATCCGATTCCCAATGTCCAAACTCTTGTTTTTCCTTGATTTCTTTCGGTCTTAGTTTAATTGGGGTAATGTGCGAAATGGGCTGTTTTTGCGTGTATTTTCTGGCATATCTCTTTTGCCGCCTCTTGTGTTTTCTCCGCAAATACTGGTATAGTCCCATAAAGCGACCCTGTCCCTCATAGATGAATTGATAAATGGTTTCGTGGCTAACGCACCTGTCTATCAATTTTGGTTCAAGGCGCTTTTTTAGTCTGCTTGAAATTTGACAGGGGCTCCACTGCAGCTTGATTAACATATTGACTACGTACATCTGCAGATCCAAATCAGATTCCAATTTTCTCTTTCTTTTCTTTTTCTTTCTGGCCATAGCTTTTCTTTGGGCATCTTCCCATCTGTATTTACCATCCGCTGATTTGTTTCTATTGATTTCCCGATCAATGACAGTATGATCTCGACTAAGAAAATTGGCTATGGTTCTATGGCTCAATTTACCTCTTAAATAGAATTCAATTTTCTGTCTTTCATATGGCGTTATCTCTTGTCCTCTCATAGGCTCAAATCCTCTCTGAATTGCTCCAAGCGGGCAAGTTAGCGGAGTTTTGAACGGGTCGAAGGGTGGTGCATTGAGTGTAGAATGCGGGTCATGAGATGGAACGTGATGTAATACGGCAATACAGGTAACAGCATCGGCAATCCTATCCTGCAAATCCAAATTAGGAAATCCACCATCTACAATCTTCGCGCCCTTGTGTTGCTCTAATCGACGCTCGGCAAATTCTCTAAGCGAGGCACTGGGCTCCACTCCCGCATAATCGACTCCTTGAGGCACAACATCAAGCAACCGCGCATTCCCGGCTCCCACATCAACCAAAGTTTGCCCGGGCTGTAAACGATCCATAAAATCCAACATCAACTCCCACACATGATGCCTTGTGTGACCAAATGCGGTACCCTCGGATTCATAAAACTCCGCAACCTCATTTTTAATCTTATTGATCGTGTCTTTTTCCATAATCACATCCTACTTTAACTCGCGTCTTTGGGCAATATCCACCCCTTGATCAAACCCGCTTTTTCTGTCATGATACACGTCTAGTCGTAACGTCGAACTCATGAGTTCATCAAGTTTAAAGTAACAAGTTCATCAAGAGAAGCCAAAGTTACTCTTGATAAACTTTAGACTTGATGAACTTTAATCTCAGCTAATTATATACGTTATGACGCAGTACTTAAGTATTTATGTTAGTTAAGCCTCCATTAAAGATTGCTGAAGCTGTAATAAAGACACTGGCTGATTTTGAATTGCCGACACGCAAAGATTTGATGATGGTAATTCGCAAAACCATCAAAGATACTAACTATGCTTTTCCCACTTCCATTCAACTTTGGGAGGCTTATCGCGAATTGCAATCTCAAGGATTTGCCAAAAATGAAAAAATTGAAAAAGTTTTAAAAGTTAAAGATGTGCGTACGGATAGCGGAGTGGCACCCATCACCGTTTTAACCAAACCCTATCCTTGCCCCGGAAAATGCGTTTATTGCCCCACCGAATACCGCATGCCCAAAAGCTACATCTCCAGCGAACCGGCGGCCGCTCGTGCTCTTAGCCTTGATTTTGACCCTTACGAGCAAGTTAAACAAAGAGTCCAAGCTCTGGAGCGTAACGGCCACACAGCCAACAAAATCGAACTCATTGTTAAAGGCGGCACCTGGTCCGCTTATCCCAAAGATTACCGCGAGTGGTTCATAACCCGTTGCTTCCAAGCCGCCAACGACCTCGGTAACATCCCCTCGTCAGATGGGAATTCAAACCCTCTTGTCAAAGAGGGACATCCCGCCTTGGCGGGATTGGGAGATTCCCAATCCATCAACGAAACCTCCGCTTACCGCATCATCGGCCTTACCATTGAAACTCGTCCCGACCACATCACTCCGGATGAAATCATCCACCTCCGCAAACTCGGAGTTACCCGCGTCGAACTCGGCCTGCAAATCATCAACGATAGAGTTTTAGAACTCACTGGACGCGGAACGACCGTCGCCGACGCCGAACGTGCCATCGCTTTATTAAAAACAGCCGCTTTCAAAGTCGACGTACACATTCTCCCCGGCCAACCCGGCGCTTCTCGCGAGGATGATTTGGAGTCTTTCAAAACTTTATTCAATGATCCCCGCTTTCGCCCCGACATGATCAAACTCTACCCTTGCGTCGTACTCCCCAACTCCGAATTATACGAAATTACCAAACGCGGTGATTTCAAGCCGCTGGAAGGAGAAGATCTTCGCGAATTGTTGATAGAGATGCAATCAATCATCCCTTATTATTGCCGGGTCTCGCGCCTTATCCGCGATTTCCCCACTGCCGACATTTCTCACGGCAACAAACAAACCAACTTGCGCGAATCAATCGAATCAGAGATGAACGGGCGCGGCATCAAATGCAAATGCCTGCGTTGCCGCGAAGTCGGCCATGTTCCGGGCGATCATACGAACGACAAAACCCAACTCTTCGAAGAACGCTACGAAAACGCCGGCGGAACCGAGGTATTCCTCTCGATCGAAAACCAAGATCGCAGTGCGGTTTTCGGTTTTTGCAGGCTAAGACTGCCGGAAATCCCCCAATCTCGCCAAGGCGAGATGTCCCCCTTTGACAAGGGGGCTGTTTATGAAATGGAGGATTTACGCATACATGGTGAATTGATACCTTATAAAGGTTCACTGAAAGAAAACGCCCAACAACTTCGCAACAACCAAACCTTGGCTGAAAAAAAACTTTGGTATGATGTTTTGTCGAAAAATCAAACCGGATTTCGTTTTTTAAGACAGAAACCGATCGGTCCGTTTATTGCAGACTTTTATTGTTCCAAGCTTTTGTTGATAATCGAAGTCGATGGCAAAATACATGATGTTAATAAAGAATATGATGAAGCAAGAACTCAATATTTGGAAAAATTTGGCATCAAGGTTATTCGTTATACAAACGATGAAATCCTTCACAGCCTCACCACTGTCAAACAAAATTTAGATTCTCATCTCCAAACCAGATTGAATGAAATAAAACTCCTCGCAGCTGAAAGCCAACCTCAAACACAGCCCTCTTGTCAAAGAGGGACATCCAGCGAAATGCTGGATTGGGAGATTTACACCGCCTTCCCCATCCTCAAAACCTCAGCCCAAATCCGCGAGCTCCACACTTATGGGACAGCTTTAAACATCAACCAACAAAATCAAGAAGCTTCACAACACAAAGGCTATGGCAGAACTTTGATGGCAAGAGCGGAAGAAATCGCTCAAAACGAAGGCTACGAACACATGGCCGTCATCTCCGGAATAGGAGTTCGCGAATATTACAAAAATCTCGGTTATCACGAGCAAGATACTTACATGGTCAAAGAATTGTAAAACAGCGCTTAAGCGCTGTTTTATTTATACGAATTCTTTTCTGGCATGCATAATCTTATCTCTATCCTGTTGCGCTTCTTTCAATTTCTGTTTTAATGAAACAATAACATGCTCCTTACCTTCCGATTCAGCTTCAACCTTTTGCAAATCTTCCATCAATCTGGCGATTTCCATTTCCTGCATCTCTTTAACCAAATCATTTCTCAGCAAAATAAACTCCAACTCTTGTTGTTTTAATTTATCCTTGCCTTTATCTTTCAATTTCCTGGCTATAAACTCCATCATCTGCCTGTTTATTTCAGCCAAAGATACATTTTTGGATTTATACTCATTAGCCAATTCTTCGATCAATCTGCGCCCTTCCAGTCCAAATATAGCTTTATAGGAATACGCATACAAAACTTCCAAATCCGCACCTCGCTCCGCACCCTCACCTTTCTTCATAATCTCTCGATTAAACAAAAGCACGAACCTATTAATTGTTTTATCCCCTTCAACCAACGCATCCGCGGTATTAAGCAATTTATCCGGATCGGCCATTTCGGGATCCGTATTTTTCCCGTATGAAGTTAATCCGAAATTAAATTGCAAAACTTCATCTTTATATCTCGATCGTGCTCCGGAATGCGGAGGAATACTCTCCACATCATTTAATGCCGAAAAACGTATATCATTTATTATTTTATGAACCGTTTCCAGATCATCCGAATTAACCGTTACAACAAATTCGTCCCCACCCACTCGATAGGCTTGAGTACCCAAATCTTCGTATTTACGAGCAATATTATCCAATATTCTGCCGGCCGCTTTAATGGCCGAATCTCCGGTTTCTTTACCGCCTTCTTTATCAAAATATTTCAAAAACGCCATATCAATAGAAACAACGGAAACCGGCTGTAAATCCGCCAAACGCGCATTGATTTCCTGAAAAAACATCCCTCGATTTTTCAATCCGGTTAAAGTATCTTGTTTGAGCTTATTCACTTCCAACCGCAATTCAGCCAATTCTTTTTTCTTGCGAAGTACTTGATTTTCAGGATCAACAGCTTGCGCTTCTTTTGCCAAGTCTAACTCATCTTCCAACTTTTTTGCCGATAATTCGCCCCGCGACTGACCCAAAGCTTCTAAACGCTTTTTAAATTCATCAACTTTATTTAAATCTTCTTTTGTCAAATCCTTTTTACGAGATTTGGAATCCATTTTACTTAAATCTTCAATATTAATAATCATTCCTTCTCGCGCCCCTCTTTCGTGCAATTCGTCTATCAATTTTTTTTGCAAATCAATTTCCATCCTAATCGTCATCTCATGAGAATCTTTGAAAATTTCTGATGGCTTCATCACGCGAAACCGTAAACTTTACTTGATCCCATTGCAGTTGATTATAATCCGCTCCCAAAACACCGGCACCCCTTTGCTGCAAGGCTGTTACAAATTCCGAATAATCCAAAGCTTCCGTTCTGCCCGTTTCCGCAAACAATAATCCCAAAGATTTTTTTAAATATTTTTCATATAACTCGTTCGGATTGATTTCATCCGGACTATTTATTGCATTTACAATTCTATCCAGCCTTGTTTTTATTTTCGCAAACTCTCCCAAAGCAAACATCCTTTCACGCAACAAAGTAATCAATAACTTTTTATCTTTACTTGATTGGTCATTCTCAACATCAATTTCTTTATCCGCAGTCTCAAAATCAGTCAATTCTTTCAATAACTCGAAACTATTATCAAATGTGATGGCATGAGCCGTCAAAGGAACGCTTTCCGCTTTCTTATCGGCTCGAACTTGTATAAGTCCGTTCAAACTTTCAACGATCTTTTCAACAATTTCCTTATCAACATCTTTTACTATCACGGCAAAATCATTACCGTTCATTCGATACACCTCAAACATTTGCGGTATTTTTGCCTCAAGATTTTCATCATGTAAATGCCGACGTATATTACCTGCGAATTGCTGTTGAATCTTATCATAGGCCAAACCCAAACCCACATCTCCGAGCCTGTGCTCACCTATTGAATTAAGCCGGTCCAATTCTCCCATATTTACCAAAATCAAATGATTTTTGTGCAGACCTTCAGAATCTTCAACAAAAGGTTTACCGGATTCATTTCTGCCAAGACCCATTTCATCCAACAAATCACCTAATTCCAATCCGAAACGCTGGCCTTTTTTTGCCCCTGTGATATCTCTTTCCCAAATATACAATTCCAATTCTTGCTTGGCTATATCCAAATCCAAACTCAAACTTTCGCGTTCTTCGTATGATAGCTTTTCATCATCTGCAAATAACTTATTTTGTATTTCCAAAACCTTTCTTCTTTTAGCCTCTGCTTCATTTATATATTGCTCGGTTTTCAACCGGCGCATTTCTTGCGGAATCATAATATATTCGATTATATCACGCCGTATTTAATAAAAACAAAAAACCGCCCCATGGGAGCGGAAAAAAGACGCGTCAAATCATGAACCAAGCATTTCCTGCAAACGTTTGGATAAAGATGTCCGTTCGAGCTTGTCGATAGCCTCAATCACCAATCCCGCATCCTCATCACTCAATTTTTTGATGGATAGCGGACTATGGAAACAAATATCTCTGTTATGAAGCCGAAGCATCGCATCGTAAAGACGCATGATGCCAACCATGTGGCTGATATCGGCTTCTCGCAAATATTCCATAAACTTGGCGAAAGCTTGCTCTTGCTTGGACATCTCTTGCTTGGACATAATCCCTCTTAAGGTGCTTGTTCCAACATGACGTATTTTTTGAATTTTGTCAAGGGGTTTAATTGAATAATTGGGAAATTTCATCAAAAGCCAATATTTTCACCTCATTTTCAGCTCTGGCCTTAACCTCGACTCCGTTTTGATCCAATGATTTGGGTGATACTAAAATCCGCAGCGGCAAACCCATCAAATCCGCATCTCCCAACTTTTCTCCGGCCGAAGCATCCGTTCTGTCATCCCAAAAAACCGATTTACCCGCTCTTTGCAATTCCTCATATAATCCCTGTGCCGCAACCTGCACCTTTTCATTTAGAACTTCTTCTTTTGAATTCAAAGTAACCAAATGCACGTCCGCCGGTGCGACTTCAATTGGCCAAATCATGCCTTTTTCATCATGATGCGCTTCTACAATCGCACCCACCAAACGTGTTGTGCCAATGCCATAACATCCCATAATCGGAGTTTTCTGTTCGCCGTTTTCATCATTATATTTAACACCGAATGCGGACGTGAACTTTTCATGCAAATCAAAAATATTACCAATCTCGATTCCTTTTACGGCTTCCAATTTCGCTCCGCAAACCGGACACGCATCACCCGCTTTCATCGTAGCTATTTCGATATTCTGCGCGAAAGTGCAAGCCGGACAAGCCAAAATATCATCCTCACCCGCGGGCGTGATAACTTGAAACTCATGGCTGAATTTTTTGGTAAAATCCCCTCCCGATGACTCCACAACCTTGGCATCCAAACCGCATCTCTTAAAAATCTTCAAATAAGTTTGCTTAACCGTTTCGTAATACTTTTCCAAATCTTCTTGCGTGGCATGAAACGAATACAAATCTTTCATACCAAACTCGCGCCCGCGCAAAATGCCTGACTTGGCTCTAAGCTCATCCCTGTATTTTGTTTGAATTTGATAAACCGCGGTCGGCAAATCTTTATATGATTTTACATAAGATCCAACCAAAGGCGTAACAACTTCCTCATGAGTCGCGCCCAAAGCATATTCACGCTCGGTCTGTGATTTTAATTTAAACAAAACATCAACTTTATCCCATCTGCCGGTTGTCTCCCAATTTTCTTTGGATTGCAATGCGGGCATCAGAATCTCTTGTGCTCCTATTGCATTCATCTCTTCGCGGATTATATTTTCAACTTTTCGTAACACGGTTAACCCCAACGGCAACCACGAATAAACACCCGCCATCTCTTGCCTCACAAAACCGGCTTGCACCAAATACTTGGCATTGGCCGAATCCGCGTCATGCGGAACATTCTTGCTGGGTTTGGAAATCAAATTGGAATATTTCATATTGTTTATCAGTATTTTGTATCATCTTAATGCATTTTAAGCAAGACAAAATTTCACAATCAAAAAAACCGTTCATCATCAAACAAACGGCAACTTCTTTCTAACTTTTACGTTAAAAACATAAAACAAAAACCCTCGCTAAACCTACTCATGACCGCATCATCCATATCTACCGGATAAGGATGGCGTGCCATCCGTAGCTACTAGATAAGGATGGCGTGCCATCCGTAGCTTTAGCGAAGGATGGTGGGCAAGGAGGGACTTGAACCCTCATGACCTTGCGATCGCAGGATTTTGAGTCCTGTGCGTCTACCAATTCCGCCACTCGCCCTTGTTCTTTAAATGTTGCACCATATTATAACGATTAATATTTTTTTGCAAGTCAATGATTAAGTCACCTGATCATTTACACAAAAACGACGTTACATACCCAAAAGACATGAACGATCATTGACTTTTTACTCTGAATGTGCTTTAATAATGCGGCAAATCACTCAAGGAGGAACGATGGGTCATCTAAGCAACGAAGATCGTGAGGCTTACAATCGCCTGCGCAAACAAGAGATACTGCTGGATGTGGAAGCTCACCGTTTGAACCTGGCGGACGGTGTCATCTTGGTGGCTTGTTCGGATGGAGATCAACTCCCCGATATTTTCAGCAACATCTCTGACTCATTCGCCGGTCAAAGATCTTCTCCGCGGATTCACACTATTGCTTTAAACGGCGGCGCCCTGCTCCTTCCCGAAGATTCTCCTTTGGTAACCGCTCATCGCGAGGATGAAGTCTTGCTCGAGCATATCAAGGTGGCGCGCGAACTCAAAAACATTCACACCGTCGCCCTTTACACTCATGCCCCTTGCGGAGCCGGCACTTTGGCCGGTCTCACTTTGGAGCAAGAGCTGAACCTGCTCATGACTGCGAAAATTCGCATCAAAGAAACTCTTCCGGGAATCAAGGTGGCCTGTTTCTGCCACATCGACAGAGGCGAAAGCAAACGCACCTATTTCGTATCCCGAAACAAATGGATTCTGCAACATATGTATCCGGACAATCCGGATATGTGGCTTCCCTGAATCCACCACCCGCAATCTTATTGCGGGTTTTTCTTTTTATAAAAATGTATCAATGGTAAAATAGCACTAACATGAAAAACATCCTCATTATTCAAGGACATCCGGACTCTGAAAGTTTTTGCGGAAGCTTGGCTGACGCTTATCAAAAAGGCGCCAAGCAAGCCAAACACAAAATCCGGCGGATCAATCTTGGCGATATCAAATTCGATCCCATCCTGCATAAAGGTTACAGCCAAATTCAACCTTTGGAGTCTTGTCTTGTTCAAGCTCAAAAAGATATTCTTTGGGCCGATCATATTGTTTGGATTTTTCCAACTTGGTGGGGATCATTACCGGCCATTCTAAATGGCTTTATCGACCGCACTATCTTACCGGGCTTTGGCTTTAAATATACGGGCCCCAATACATGGAAACGATTCCTCAAAGGCAAATCTTCCCGCATCATAACCACCATGGGAGGCAAAGCGCTTTTATACAAACTCATCGGATCCCCCGGAGTCCTCGCCTTAAAATACCCGACTTTGATTTTTTGCGGCATCTCCCCGGTCCGCACCACAATGTTCGGAGGCATCCGCAAAAACACTCCCATTAAAAAACTGAACAAAATAATCAATAAAGTAAACAAACTCGGTGCAAGAGGAAAATAACCGGCTATAATCACTTTAAACTTCATTCTTTCCAAACTGTCTACCCGAAAACGAGCCAAGCGAGGTCTTCAGGGTTATGGACTAAATAAATTTAGCAAAATTCTCATCCACGCAAGTCAACAAAGTTAATTTAAGCACGGATAAACACCCCGCAAAATTCACTTCGTTCATAAACGGGGCAGGCAAGGTTTATCCCTACGAGTCATTTTAAGTGCATCTCTATCAGCTGCAGCTGCAACGTAGAAAGATGATGGATTGGGATTAAGCTGGTGGCTGGTGGCTGGTGGCTAGTGGCTGGTAGCTTATAATTTTATGAAACCAAGTAATGAACTATCGAAAATTCTGTTGGAATTTTCCATTTATCACTCTATCAAAGGTGATGCTTTTAAGCCTCGCGCTTATGAACTGGCCTCCGAATCGGTTGCCGGCCTTGGAGATGATATAAAACAAACTTGGCAAACCGGTGGGATCAAAGCTTTAATCGCTTTACCGGGCATCGGCGAAAGTATTGCCGAAAAAATTGATGAGTTTTACCGCACCGGAAAAATCAAGGCTTATCAAAAGATAAAAAAAGAAATTCCGATCAACATGTACGAGCTTTCGCAAATCGAAGGACTTGGACCAAAACACATTGCCGAACTTTGGAAATTTTTAAAAATCAAAAACATCAATGACCTCAAAAAAGCTTTACAATCCGGAAAACTTAAAAACTTGCCGGGCTGGGGCACAAGAAGCGAACAAAAAATTTCCCGTCGTCTCAATCTCTACGAACAAGAATCCAATCGCATGCTTCTGGGAGACATTCTGCCGATAGCCGACGAAATCGTAGCCTGTATTTCGCGCATCAAAGGGGTTAAGCGCTGTTCATACGCCGGCTCGATTCGCCGCCGTCAAGAAACCTGCGGAGACATCGACATCATCGCCACTGCTGATAACCCGAAAAAAATAATCAACGCTTTTTGCGCACTCCCGCAAATAAAATCCGTACACGAACAAGGCGCAACCAAAGCCTCGGTCAGACTCAAAATCGGCATAGACGCCGATATTCGCGTTGTAAAAGACCAAGTCTATGGCGCAGCTTTGCAATATTTTACCGGCGACAAGCGCCACAACGTTCTCCTTCGTCAGTATGCCCAAAAAAAAGGATTTACCCTTAACGAATATGGACTTTTTAAAAATAAAAACCGCAAACCGATCGCATGCAAAACGGAAGATGCTATTTACAAAAAACTCGGCATGCAAACTCCCCCACCCGAACTGCGCATCGGCGGAGATGAGATAGAAGCCGCGCAAAAACACAAATTACCCAAATTGATCGATTACGGATCCGTTCAAGGTGATCTGCAGGTACAATCCGATTGGTCCGACGGCAACACTTCCATTGCACAACTCGCCAAATCTGCCAAAGCTCTCGGCTTAAAATACATTGCCATAACCGATCACACCAAATCACTCACAATCGCCAATGGCTTGGATGAAAAACGCTTGATGCAACAAGCACGTGAAATCGACAAGTTAAATAAAGAACTTCGCGGTTTTAAAATCTTAAAAGGAACCGAATGCGATATACTGAAAAACGGAAAACTCGATCTCTCGGATACTGCCTTATCAAAATTGGATTTTGTCGGCATTTCAATACACTCTCATTTCAACCTCTCCGAAAAAGATCAAACCGCGCGCGTAATCAAAGCCATGAGCAACCCCCATGTCCACTGCCTCTTCCACCCAACCTGCAGACTCATCGGCAAACGCGAAGCCATTAAACTCAACATGGACTCCATAATCTCGGCCGCCAAAAAATTTAACGTTCTCCTCGAAATCAATTGCATGCCCGAGCGTATGGACTTAAACGATAGATGGGTACGCGCCGCAATCCGCGCCAAAGTTAAACTTGTAATAAACACCGACGCCCACTCCCCGGATCACTTCAACCTCCTCCCCATCGGCGAATCAATCGCCCGCCGCGGCTGGGCTGAAACATCCGACATTTTAAACACAAAATCCGTCAAACAATTGCAAAAATTCTTATCCCGCAAACACATTTGACATCTTATTCTTGTAATGTTAAACCATATTCATGCTCATTTCATACGGGGAGAAGTAACATGCCCGTCAAGGCATCGGATTTGTTGAAATATATTCAAATCAGCGGATTCATGCATTCTTTCAACCCGAAATTACCACGCAACGCCACTAGATTTTGGGATAAAAAAACCCCTTACATAGTTCATCCCCTGTGGTGCGCCGCCACAATCGCCTTCGAGCAAAAACTCCCTCCCGAAGTACGCGCGCGTGGATTCCTGATATTGCTGTTTCACGACATCTTGGAAGACACATATGGCGAACTGCCTCATGATTTGTCCCGCGAGGTCAAAGAGGGTGTGAGGCGCATGACTTTCTACGAAAGCAGAGTCGAGCACGTGCGCATCTGGAGTCTTCCGCCCGAAATCCGCTTGTTCAAATTGTACGACAAAACATGCAATTTGCTGGATGCTTTCGAAACCGATCCCGAAAAAATCAAAAAAAACAACGAGCTCGTCTCCGAACTGATCGCTGATGTGGAGAAAAATTACGGCACTCTGAACATAACCAAAATCGCCCGTTCGCTGGTTAAATCATGATTACTTCATGATTCCATATCGCACGCCTGACTCAAGGCGTTTTTCTTTTTGATTTGCATAACAAAAAACCTCCTTATTGATACTAGGAGGCTGGTGCACCAGCCGGGAATCGAACCCGGAACCTTGGGCTTAAGAGGCCCCTGCTCTAACCAATTGAGCTACTGATGCTTGAATTATTTTGTGGGTATATTATGCAAAGATTGTCTTTTAGTCAAGCTATTTAAAAACTCGAATCAACATCGATTCGAGTCAACGAAGTATGAAGGCCCCTATTGAACAAATGTTCTCGCCTTGATTATTGGCCACGGCCCTGACCAAAACCGCTTTTCCGGGCAGATAAGCAACCGCAAACACACGATCACTTTGATCATCAGCCGAAATTTGCGTATTGGTGCGCGCATACATGAGCTTTTCCATGGATTGAGACGCAAAGGGTATATTGTTCTTGGCGTATTTCAATCCCCGATATTCGGCCAAGGCCAAAAGGTACAAAATTTGCACCAAGTTGGGCACCGTCAACACTTGGCGGTAAAAACCGCTTTGCTTAACGTGTTCGCGATGCTCTTGTTCGTTCGCATAACACCTTTCTGCGGCTGAAACAATCCAAGCATCCCTATCGACCCTGATCTTCATCAAAACATCTTCCGTTAAATCCGGACAATCGAACAATATTCCCCGAGATACAAAAAACGGATACAGATGATGCATGATATTAACCGTTTTTGGACACCAGTCCAATCGTCTTTTGCCGGCATTGATCTGTGTCAGCAAATCCAATGATTCTGGCACCGTAACCGGTTTGGGCATGCTGTAAGGTATGTTCCACTCCGCAAAAAACGGTTGATACACCTGTTGCCATCTAAAACCGTAATTCGCAATAAATGCTTCGGAAGTGATCTGTACGGGCGTGCAATCTTCGGCAGCGTCCATTCTCATGCTTGGGCCTCCCTGTAATGTGCCGATTCATTATAGCATAACCGCAATCAAGATTGGCCACAATCCTCTGAGAATGATATTATCAAAAAAATTATGAAAACCATCATCTCCTGCGCCATAACCGGAGCCATCCACACTCCCAGCCTTTCTCCTTATCTCCCGGTGACTCCGGCGGAGATCGCAGAGCAAAGCATAAGCGCGGCAAACTCCGGCGCCGCCATTATCCATCTGCACGCAAGACAACCCAAAGACGGCAAACCGACCAATAATCCGGATATTTTCCGTCAATTTTTATCAAAAATTAATTCCGCAAGTGATGCAATCTTAAACATCTCCACGGGCGTGGCCCTTGGTATGACTCTCGACGAACGCTTGGCGGCCGTCACAGAATTCCAACCCGAGCTCTGCTCGCTAAACATGGGCTCTATCAACTTCAACGTCTCACGCGCGGCTAAAGCCGATGTAAACTGGAAATACGATTGGGAAAAACAATTCCTGCAACAATCCGAAGATATCGTGTTCCGCAATACTTTCAAAGATATCGAGTACATAATCAAAACAGTAAACGAATACGGCACAAAATTTGAATACGAATGCTACGATGTAGGCCACCTCTACAACCTCGCCCACTTTGCCGAACGCGGACTCATCAAACCCCCATTCTTCATCCAATTCATCTTCGGTGTCATGGGCGGTATCGGCGCCGATGAACAAGCGTTCGCGATCATGAAACAAACCGCCGACAAACTCTTCGGCAATAACTACTTTTTCTCGGTCTTAGGCGCAGGCCGTCACCAATTCCCGATCGCCGAACTCTCCCTCAAATCCGGCGGCAACGTCCGGGTCGGCCTCGAAGACAATCTCTACCTCGATAAAGGCGTTCTCGCCAAAAATAATGCCGAGCAAGTCGATAAAGTAAAAAAGATAGCGATCGATCTTGGGCGCGAGATAGCAAGTGCGGATGAGACGAGAGATATGTTGGGGTTGAAAGGGAAAAGTGAAACAAAACTTCCATAATTCTCCCAACTCTCAAAGCCTCATAGCTTCTGCGAAGTGGGTTAGCAAAGTTGATCGGCGAAGTGGATTAGCTTGATTATTTATTATTTATCCCGCATCAATTATTTAAAATATCAAATGCATGCGGGATCCCGTTTACCCCGCAGTAAGCGGTGGCCAAAGGCGGTGATTATTTTTTATTTGTTGCTTTATTATTTTAAAATCGCCCTAAAGCGATTTTACCTGGTGCACCCAAGACGATTCGAACGTCTGGCCTTTTCCTTCGGAGGGAAACGCTCTATCCGGGCTGAGCTATGGGTGCGTGCGCAAACAACTATGCGCGATTTTTGGGGATTGGTCAACAACCGGATATGACTGCGGTAAATATAACCGATTTAACCGATTTTTACGGCACTCATGATTTTATATTTACCGTCTCTGATTCTTCCTCCGCCGGCATCAGTATAAACATATGGAGCCCTGCTGTTACGGCTGAATAAATCCATATTTTTAATTCCTTTATCTTCCGCCTCCATTCCTTCCAGGGAATGCGAATACAAACCCACTCCCATTTGCTTGGCTTTTTGACTCGCAAATTTAATAATGGCTTCATTGATCTTAATATGCGCGTTGGTGGAATATACTCTTTCCAAAAACAATTGCGGTTTTCCATGAGGATCCGCCAACAACCTCATCGCGGCGCGTGAGATGATTTTTCCGGCCTCATCGTAAATCTGAATCATCCTTACATTGGGATCTACGGAATAAGATAGTAATCCGTAATTCAAGCTCGAATCCGAATCAAAATTTTGACATGACGGCACGGGCTCGGAGCCGATTCTGATATATCTGGTAGCATCAAATTTATCGGTAATGGTTAATTCGGCTTTGGCGATTTTTGATTTACCGTAGACTTTCTCGAAACCTTCAAAAACCGTTTCTTTCAATCTTTGCAAATCTCCGCCAAAATCCGGATGCTCGTTGCCGTACACATCTTCCAACAATTTAAACACTTGCTTAAATGGTATTTTGGTTTTTTTATAAATGATTGATTTGCTTTGCAATTCCTCGGCTGTTAAATCTCTCAATCTATACAGATAGATATACGCCTTTATCTTATCAATTTTTCTTTGATTTTCTTCCAAGTAATTTTTCAAATCTTCCCTCAATTCTTCAAACTCCCGCAACTCGTCATCCGCAACAAATCGTGCATTCGGATCATTTTTTACTTCTTTCTTTTGCTTTTCCATTTTCCTTCCTATTTCTTTTATTCTTGTATTAAGCGTTGTTATGGGCAGAATGGCTTTTTCATAATCTAAAACCACGGAGTCAAAAGGCCTTTCCACATCTTCTTTCTTTACGTGGGCGTCCGCAACAGCTTGCTGCAAAATCGCCTTCACTCCCAAACGAATATCATCCATATCGTATCGCAACACTTCATTCAATTCTATTTCTTGATCCGTTGTCCAAACTTCATATTGAGGTAAAGTCATGTTTTCCGGTACCAATCCTTGTTTTTGCAAACTTTTGATTCTTTCTTCTTTTTCCGTATCATTTTCCGGCGCCAAACCATCCCAATTTCTCCACTCTTCAAAATTTCCTTGAAGCAATCTATGCACATAATTTGTAACCGCTTTCGCCATGTCATCATCTTTCTTGCAGCGTCCGGTAAAATAAACAATAATCGCTTGTATGGCTTCCATGTTCGAAACAATATTTCTAGAGTCAAAACTCTGACGGTTTCGTTTTAAGGCAACTCCGTTTTTCTTGGATTTTTCGCTTTCGCTCACTTTTAATTCATCCGATTCTTTACCCTCTATTTCGAATACTTTTTTCAAATAATCCATAATACAAATGGATATTCGTTGCATAACTTCCTCCGGATCATCCGTCTCCAAATCGAAATCCAACTCTTTATCCAACTCATAGTAGGAAATAAATGCCAACAAAGGCAGCATTGTTTTTCTTTGTTGTGCGTCCAAATTAAAAATTGCCGATTGATTTTTCCTGACAAGCGGACAAGCGCCAAGCAAAGAACATTCAATGCATAATTTTGCAAATTCATGATTTATGCCCGAATATCCGGCATCCATTCTTGGTCCGTTCAATTCATTTTCTTTATCGGCGATTTGGTTTAATCGCTTTCGGTACAATTCAAAAAACAAACCGCCCTCCATCAAGTCCAATACATATCTGTAAAAATCCTTTTCCAGAGTTAAACGATCTTGCGCTTCGGCCATTGGGTTCATCTTATATATTTGCGTTATGCAATCATCAGACATGACACTTTTTAAAAATCTGTAACGGTTTCTGCCTGTTTGTGTAAAAGCTATAATTCGCAAATGTTTTATTATATGTTTTTCCAATTGATCTTTATAACCCTCCTTGGTCCAAGAATTATGGCGCATTTTTACACTGCCTCTGAATCTGTTTAACAAATCGTTTAAAATTGCGGGATTTGTCGCCAATGCATCATCAATCACATCGTCCAAAATAGGTACGTTTTGTAAAGCTTTTACACCAAGGCCTTGAGAAGATACCAATAATTTGGGATTGTCGGCGCATCTGTTTCTGGCCGCAACGCTCAATTCTCCGTTGGCAAAAGCCAATAATTTTACTTCATGTTTTTTTAAAATATATTGCCTGTGATACTGATCATCGTGCCATTTATTTTTAACCGCGTTTTTATTCTTGTCCTGAATTGTTTCTATGGTCGATAAAATAAATAACAATAAAGAATCCGATGCCCGTTTGGCAATCGCTGATAAAAATTTATTCAAATCTTTCTCTGATTCAATAAATAATAATATTATCTTCTCCGTTGCCCATTGATTATCCATCGTCAGCCTGTCAACATTTTGAATAATCAATTCTTTAAACTCAACTTTTGTATATATCAACGAATAACCGCTGAAATCTCTTTCAACAAATAAACCGAATGCGTGTTTATCCGCCTCCAAAATTTGTCGGATTTCTTTTCTGTATTTTTCAGGCTTGTGTTTTTTATTCATTTGGCGCATTAAAGCGTTTATTAAATCCGGATTTTGACCGTTATGCAGGCTCTCGCGAATAATCCGCTCTTGTTCCGCCAAATCAAACACCAGGTCGGCTGTTTTTGAATAATATAAAATTTGCAAAGGATTGGATAACATCATGCCTTGCACCATTTCCTTATATTTTTTCGCATCAAAATGAGAATCCAAACCGGCAGACTCCGCTTCTTGGGCTTTTTTTGTTATAACACCGTAATTTGTTAATAAAATATATTCTTTTTCGGTTGCTTTTTCCGCCAACTCTCCAACCGTAAACAATTTATTGTCAACCGCATAATTGATGCGTTTTGCGTCATCGGTCCAAACACTCGCCGCTTGAAACTTTATCAAATTCAATAATTTTTCTTTATTTTCAGGCGTAAACCAATCAAAAACAACATTCGCATTTGCCGTCATCCGCTTTAATACCGGATCTTCGTTTTTATAACTAACAATATCGGTCATTAATATCTGCATCACTTCAGGCTCAAAACCCGCATCTATCAAAGCCTTCATATCTGACAAATTACTTGCCAAAAAAACTCTCTCATTCAATTCATTTAATCTCTTCAATAATTGCCTCACAAAATCAGCACCCGATTCTTTATTATTCAGGTATGTAAAAACGGGAAAACCCACTTCAATCAAATTCGTTAAAAATTTAATTTGAATTTTCAAATCAAAATGACGTTGAATGAACGAAAAATTTTGCACTATATGCTCTGTTGCTCTGGCGCGCGAAGAATCCTGTATGGATAAATATTCTTCATAAGCATCTGGCATATCGCTTAAGACGTAAGAAATGGAATCCATACTATTCTCATCTTTTCTCTTGGCAATGGCTTCCAATTTTTTGTAACCGCAGGATTCCTCTTCGGATCTGTAGAATGCATCGGCGTTAAAAAACCGCACCATTTCCAAAATCTCATGCAATTCTTCCGGATCAATGATTTTAAGCTCAATCAATCTCGGCAGGTATGGCAATAAAAAATGCGCATGATTCTTTAAGTACCATTGATAATATTTCTGCAAATATATTAAACGAGCGCCATCATGCAAATCTCCCGTTTGTGCCGTTGTTTCATCCAAAAGCAGTTCAAACAAAAATTTGGATTTTTCAAAATTACCGTAATATTTGGCCAAAAAAACCTCCGGCTTCATTTTCTTATCATTAAACTTGGCTTTAAGCTCTCTCAATTCATGAGGCGGTAAATCCAAATCGCTGTTTTCTTTTTTGACCGATCGATATTTGTGTTTGGTACCGGCTGTCATTTGACCGGTTTTTGTTAAACGCGGTTGCACCGAAAGCCTCGTTCCGTCAACAAAGGGAGCGATAAAATGAAAATGCTCCGGCTCTTCTTTTATGAAATAATCAGTTAATTCATCCAAAATGGATCTGATTTTGCCGTATCGTTTTTCAGCCTTGGCCGAATCCGGAAATTGAAATCTCGATTTTTCCCAATCATGCTGAATATCAAAACTGTAATCATAAATATCGGTATAGCAATAATGAAACACTCTGACATATTTATCATCCAATAATACCTTGGCGATAAATAAACCGATTTTAGCCCTTTCAATCTTGCTCATTCTCGCAAGCAGTACCATGGCCTCTTCATCCGCCGGCAATCTTGCGGTTAAAAACCTCTCCATCCATTCAATACGTTCCGGAGCTTCCATTGTCTGCATGGTTGAATTGAAACTTTTTAACAAAATTTCACGTGTCTTTAAATCCAATTCCATCAAATCTCGATTTGCATACATTTTTAATAAGTCAAAATCGGATTGATAATTTTTTTGCGGCAAAATTTGCTCTTCGTATTCAAAACTCTCGGGTTTCCTCTGTTGAAAAGGATTTACCGGCTGAAACATAGCTTCTTGCATATTTAATATTGGTTATGAGATGCGCCCGACCGAATTATACGGGCTTCATCAATCTTCGGAAAAATACCAATCTGTACAAAGGTAAATTCATCGGCAAATCCCATGTGCCGATCAAACATTTTCTTTGCGCGCCAAAACCGATCTTGAACCTCGTAATCCCCTCCCAGCTTGGCTTATACAACGGCGTAGCCTTGCTTTCCGGATTGCATCCCCAAAAATCATACCATTTCGCTCCTTCGGATTTGGCCTGTTTTATCGCCTCCCACTGCAAGGCATAAGGCGCCATGGCTTGGCGAATTTTGGAGCTGGACGCGCCGTATAAGTAAGTCACCGTATTGCCGTAATTCACTTCCAAATTGGCCGCCAACATGGCCCCATTCACTTCGGCAACTCTTAAACGCGCCATATGCGCGGCCGCCAAAGTATATAAAGTCTTGGATAAATATGCCGAATCATGCTGAACAAATCCATCGCGTCCCGCCGTTTCATCCATCAATTTGATAAATTGATCCACGTCTTTGGGATGATTGGTGATTCTGGTTGTTGCGTTATGCTTTGCCGCCACTTTAATATTGTAACGGGTTTTTTGATGCATATTGGCCAATAATTCAGCTTCGCTTTTGGATAAATCCAGTATAGCCGTACAAATCGGATTCATGGCTTGCGTTCGATTCATGCGCGGAGGCAAAACCCTAAACGTGGATTTGGGATAAACAATCGGCTCCATACGCCAAAACAATGATTTGGGGATTTGATTTTTTCCGTACAATTCACGGAGAAAAATTTCCAAATATTCTTTTCGTTCCTCATCCGTTACCCGCGGATGAAACTGCGGTCCGCGCGGAGTAAACCAATATCCCAATCCGAATCTTTTCGGCCTATACTCCCCTTGCACCGCCATAATCCATCTGCTCTCTTTATCCAACAAAGCAAACCGTTGCACCGGAAAACCCAAAGACTTTCTAAACTCCCCCCAAACCCAAGACTGCGGAAACTGCATCCAAGCCTGTTGTGATTGAAACGCCTCCCAATCCATTCTGTCGGTTATTTCTTTAATAAACATGACTCGATTATAACATAAAAAAGTCGTAACGTTATAACGGAAATTGTCTGAACCTTGATTTAATAACCGATTGCCAACCTAATTAACTTGATTACTAATTGTCTGAACCTTGATTATCAAACCGATTACCAACCTAATTAACTTGATTACTAAAGGTAAAGATAATCATATACATATAGTAATCAAGTTAATATGAGCGTGAATATGAGCGGAAATCAAGGTTCAGACAGTAGAGTTAATCAAGTTAATATGAGCGTGAATATGAGCGGAAATCAAGGTTCAGACAATGGCTGTTATTTATCGACTAAGATACTTCAACGCAATCCTCACTCTTTCCGACGAATCAGTGATCTCCGCCGGCACATTCTTGGCCGCTTCCTTGGCTTGCGCGGCTTTATAACCCAACCCTTTAAGAGCATCAATCAGCTCTGCGTCGTTTTCCGATTCCGCATCTATTTCAACAAGCTGGCCTTTAAGCTCAAGAATGATTTTCTGCGCGGTTTTGTTGCCGATTCCCGGCAAAGTGGCAAACCAAGCGGCATCGCTGTTCATAACCCTCCCGCGCAATTCTGAAGGAGTTGCCGAACCGCAAATTGCCAAACCCGCTTTTGGTCCGATGCCGTTAATACTGATTAAAATTTCAAAAACTTCCAGCTCGTCCCGGCTCGCAAAGCCATACAGATCGTGCACATCTTCTCGAATATGCTCATGGATATAAATCGATGGTTCATCTCCCACTGAAAGATCGGCAAGTAATCGCAAATGTGCTTTTACAAGATATCCGACTCCGCGCACATCCAAAATAAAAAAACTTGTTGTTTTTTCAATAACCTCGCCTCTTAACATTCCAATCATATAAGTTATAGATTAATCTCCAAGCACCGGACTGGCAAGTTGGCAAATTAAAAACCCCAAATCATTTTGGGGTTTATTTCTAAGCTCTTTCCGGTCTTGGCTTAATCAACACCGGGGATGTAATCAACCCCGGGGATGGGCTGAGAAGAATATCCGGTTTTGGCAGACCGCGGTTTTGCCTTCGATTGCTTTCCCGCATCGGCTTTTACCGCTCTTGAATCAGCCGCCTTCTTCACAGCCTCCTCATCCAAAGTCTCTCCCGCGTCCACGGACAATTCCGGTGAAGCGGACGGCTTTGACGAGGCGGATACGGTAACCAATCGTCGAGACTCATTGATTCCCGCTGACTTGACGGGATCAGTCTTAACCATTGGCATTTTTTCGGTTTGAGCGTTGTCGAAAAACGACAACGCACGAATGCGAAAGTGAAAAATCGCGGTTCCCGAAACCATCAAGACAACAAGCGATGCGATCAGCAATATGCTGAAATTCGCCGATGAGCGTCGGTTTCTCCCTCTTTCATCAGCAGCTTCAACGGCTTGCTTTTTGACGGTCGGCTTCTCGAACATGATTTTAGGATCCATGTTCAAGTGACTGACACGAGGCATGTCCACGGGCATCGGCTTGGGAGGAGTGGACGGCGCGGCCATCGTCGCAGCCTCAGGATCCGTCAGCATCTCCTCCGCTTGCAAAGAAGTCTGAGGAAACTCGCTCATGGAAACATGCGGTAAACGCAATTCCATGCGGTTCAATTCCTCCAAAATCTCATCCATGCTCTCGGGGCGCTTGGACGGATCATGCTCCATGCACCTCATGGTCAACGCATCCAGCAACGGATCCACTCCCAAACAATAAGTATCGATGGGGGTGGGCCTTGCATCGCCGAAGGTTACCTTGGAAAGCACGCTCATACGGTGCTCATCCTCAAAATCAAACGGCGAAACACCGGTGATCATCTCGTAGAGGACAACACCGAAAGCCCAGATATCGCCTTTCACATCCGGCCCGCCTCCGCGCGCCTGTTCCGGGCTCAAATATTCGGGAGTGCCTCGGAAAAATCCTTGCACTGTAAGCTTGGAGTGTTTCGCGTCCTGTTCTTTATCGAAAAATCTCGCTATGCCAAAATCCATCACGCGCACTACCGCATTTCTGCCGTTGCCCGCGATCAAAACATTGGCCGGCTTAAAATCTCTATGCTGTACTCCGCGCATATGCGCGTCACGCAATCCGCTTCCCGCGGACATGGCGTAATACAGCAAGTCACCAAACGGAATGCACGTTCCTCTGTGCAAAGCCGCAACCGGCATCAACTTTCTGCATTCGTTGATGATATTTTCCAAGGTTCTGCCGCCCGAGATAAACGGAAAAACGAAATACGGATAACTGTCATTGCCATCCATATAAATTCCCGCGTCTTCGAGGGGCAAAATATTCGGTCCCTTAACGGTTCGAAGAATATGCTCGACCCTGCGGAACCTCTTCATCTCCAAAGGATCTTCGATCACGTAGTGGAGCTTGATTGCAACCAAATGGCCGTCACCCAATGATTTGGCCTTGTACACCACGGCTTCACCGCCGGCATTGATCTGCTTTTCCAGCTCATACGCACATTTGCCGGCCTCGCCGATTTTGGTACCGCTTGGAAAGATCTTCACAATACTTTTGTCTTGAAGCGGTGTCATTTTTTCACCTTCCTTTTTAAAGAGCAAAACTTTGCGCCATTTACGCAAAGTTCAGGTTCATCCGAATACATCAATCTAACTCATTTTAGCGATAATGTCAATATCTTGGCTTAACAAAGACCAAAAAACGCGCCATATAGACGCGTTTTAAGTTTTTTTCGATTTGAATTTATTTGGCGATTGCGATTTTAATGCTATTGCCCTCATAAACCAACTCTGCGTCAGCCTCTTGATTCAACTCCGAACCAATATAAACTTCATCAGCTTTAACCTCTTTGGCCAAATCTTGTTTCATCTCATTCAACGTTTCCATCAAACTCAAATCATCAATGGCCAAATTAACTTTAATTCTGTCTTCCGGAGTATATTCATTTTTCTTGCGCAATTGCATAATGTGGCGCACAACTTCGCGGGCCAAGCCTTTGCGTTTCAATTCCGGAGTCAATTCCGTATCGATCTTCGCCTCCCAAGCTTCCGCTGTTGCCGTATCGGCTTTAGTGATGACAACTTTTTCAACATTCAATTCTTCGGCTATCAAACGATGCAAATCCTGTTTCTCCGCCACTCTGCCATAAAGCTTCTCATCACGGACCAAGACAGTGATAGAGGCTAACGCTTGTCTGACCGGTAACTTGGTAGCAACTCTTTGCTCCAAACCCGCGTTCACAACATCCCTGACCCATTGCATGTCACTCAATAAACCCGGATCTACAGCCCCTTCATCGGCTTTGGGCCATTTATCCAAATGCACCGACATCTTTTCGCCTTCCAAATCTTGATACAATTTCTCCGCAAAAAACGGCGCAAACGGAGCCAGCAATTTGGAAAAGGTTAACAACACTTCGCGCAATGTCCTCACCGCATCGGCCGCGTCATCAAGATCTTCGGTCTGCTTCATGCGCTCGCGGGATCGTCTAAGCCACCAAGTTGATAAATCGTCTACGAATAGCCTGATCGGTCTAAGCGCATTGGCAAACTGATAATCATCCATTTCGCTAGTAACATGCAACGTCAACTCATCCAATCGTGAAAAAATCCATCTGTCCAAAACATGCAAACTGCGCGGAGTCGCGCCCGAAAGTTCAACATCCTTGGAATATGTCAGATAAAACTGTCGCACATTCCATAATATGCCAAAAATGGATCTCTGAATTTGCCTGCATTCTTCATCCTTAAAACTCAAAGCCTCGGCTTGCATAATTGGCGATGAAAGCATGTACAACCGCAACGAATCCGCGCCGATAGTCTCCATCAATTCATACGGATCCGTATAATTCTTTTTCGATTTGGACATTTTCTTGCCATCCTCGGCCAGCATCATGCCCGTAACCACAATATTTTTTGCCGCCGGCTTATTCATCAAGCCAACCGCCAAAACATGCATGGTATAAAACCAACCGCGTGTTTGATCTTGCGCTTCACCGATAAAATCCGCCGGAAAACGATTCACGAATTTTTCCGCATTTTTGAATGGATAATGAACGGATGCATATGGCATGGCGCCCGATTCAAACCAACAGTCAAAAACATATTCCACGCGCTTCATTTTTCCTCCGCAAGCACACGAAACTTCCACTTTATCGATACCCGGGCGATGCATATCAAAACCTTCCGGAAATTCTCCGCCGGCTGCCTCTTTAAGCTCGGACATTGAACCGAATACACGCCTCTCTTGGCACTCATCGCAAATCCAAACCGGCATCGGCGCTCCCCAATAACGAGTGCGCGAGATATTCCAATCGGGAGCCATTTCCAAACCCTTGCCAAAACGGCCTTCTTTAATATGCTCGGGTACCCAATGAATTTTTTTATTGGCTTCAATGAGCTTGGTCTTCAATTTTTGCACGTCCACAAACCAAGCGTCTTGCGCCCGGTACATAAGCAAAGTATTGCATCTCCAGCATTCGGGTACGGAGTGAGTGATGGTTTCGCGTTTCAACAACAAACCGCGTTTTTCCAAATTATCCATCACCAACGGATCCGCATCTTTGATTCCCATGCCTGCAAACTCGCCCAATTCGGACATCATTTTACCGTCCGCATCAACCGTCAGCAATACCGCCAAATTATGAGTCTTGGCCGCTTGAAAATCTTCTTCACCAAAAGCCGGCGCCGTATGCACCAAACCCGTTCCGTCTTCCGCGCTCACATAAGGCATGGCAACAACCTTATACGCAATCTTTCCTTCCGGCACGGGTACAAAATCAAATAAAGGCTCATACTCCAAACCTTCCAGTTCGGTTCCCAATACACGTTTCTCGATTTTCGCATTCAATAAATCATCTCCCAAAACTTCTTTAATACGATCTTCCGCCAAAATCCAAGTCTCACCGTTATTTTGCATCTTAAAAATCAAATACCACATTTCCGGATTCACGGCGATGGCCGTATTGGCCGGCAATGTCCAAGGGGTCGTTGTCCAAGCCAATAAATATTCATTATCTTTACCTTTGATTTTAAATTTGATGGTAATCGAAGGATCTTCCGCATCGCGATACGAATGCCCCATGGTTATCTCATGATTGGATAAAGGCGTCGCACAGCGCGGACAATACAAAGACACGCGAAAATCTTTATATACCAAATCTTTTTTGTACAATTCCGCAAACGCCCACCAAACCGATTCGATATAATCATCATTCATGGTCATGTACGAATTATCCATGTCCACCCAACGCCCTATTCTGCTAATGTATTTACGCCAATCTTGATCGTATTTCAAAACCGAAGCTCTGCAAGCATCATTGAATTTATCAATTCCATATTCCAAAATATCTTTGCGGGATTTTAATTCCAAATCTTTTTCAATCAAATTCTCGACCGGCAATCCATGACAATCCCAACCCCAAACTCTTTCGACTCTGTAACCTTTCATTGTCCAATATCTGGGGATGGCATCTTTAATCGTACTCTGCAAAAGATGGCCGGGATGAGGCAATCCGGTTGCAAACGGCGGACCATCGTAAAAAGTAAAAACTTTATTCTCGGATTTTTCTGCAATCGACCGCTCAAAAATATTCTTTTTTACCCAAAATTCTTGGATTTCTTCTTCCATTTTCGGAAAATCCGGCCGATTGGATGGTATTGGTTGTGGGTTGGACATATGGCTCTTATATTGGCGGAAAATTCGGGATTGGTCAACTCAACTCATGTAACCTGTATCTTGTAACATGTAATAACACTCGAGTGAATCTTGTGCTACATGTTACAAGTTACATGCGGGAGTTTTTTGTTACTCTTTATACTTTTCACTTTTTACTTTATACTAATTGTATATGCAACTCTTTCTCGCATCCGACCATGCCGGTTTTAAACTCAAAGAAGCCATCAAAAAAGAACTCGGCAAAACACACAACATCATCGACGTAACTCCCGTCTTTAATAAAGACGACGACTACCCCTTAGTCGCCAAAAAACTCGTTAAACATCTTCGACGCGGGACGTGCGACGTGGGACGTGCGACGATGTCAGTTTTCATCTGTGGCTCCGGCGTCGGCGCAGCTATCGCCGCAAACAGATACAAAGGCATTCGCGCCGCCCAAGGCTACGACAAAAAAGAAATCCAACTCGCCCGCGAGCATAACGATATCAACGTCCTCACTCTCTCCGGCTGGAACACAAAACCAAAAGACGCTCTCGCTTTAATCGACACCTTCCTCAAAACCTCAACATCCAAAGCCATTCGACATAAGAGACGGATAAAGCAACTGTCTTGAACCTTGATTCACTTATTGTCTGAACCTTGATTTAAAAACCGATTACCAACCTAATTAACTTGATTACACAGAACTGGTGGAAAGTTCATAAAGTCTAAAGTTCATAAAGAGAAGCAAAAGTAACTCTTGATGAACTTGCTACTTTTAACTTGATGAACTCATCTAGTAATCAAGTTAATATGAGCGTGAATCAAGTTAATCAAGGTTCAGACGATAAGATAGTAATCAAGTTAATATGAGCGTGAATCAAGTGAATCAAGGTTCAGACAGTAAGTAATCAAGTTAATATGAGCGTGAATCAAGTTAATCAAGGTTCAGACAGTAAGTAATCAAGTTAATCAAGGTTCAGACAATATGGAAGTAATCCCCGCCATTCTTACAAAAAAACGCCAAGAGTTTAACGACCGATTGGACGTTGCGTGTAAATTCGCCAAAACCGTGCAGATCGATATCATGGATGGTGCTTTTGTGGATAATGAAACTCCCAAAAAATTAAACGACGGCACTTGGTATACCGATTATCTTGCAGTCAGGAACAATCCCCCGTTTGCAATCGAATTGCACCTCATGGCTTTAAACCCTTGGGAGTATGTAGAAGCATGGAAAGAAATTCCCGGCTTAAAGCGTATTATCTGGCACGAAGAAATCCCTTTGCGTCATGAAGAGATAATCAAAACCGTTCATGATCTTGGATTGGAGGCTTGCTTGGCAATCAATCCGGACACGGATTTAAATCGAGTTTATCCCTACCTCCAAAAAGGACGCAGTAACAATTCGGCGAAACAATATTTCGCGGATGGAATTCTGGTTATGGGAGTCAATCCCGGTTTTTCCGGCCAGCCTTTTCTCCCCATTGCTCTTGAACACATCTCCAAACTCCGCAAAAAATATCCCCATCTTCCCATTGCTGTGGATGGCGGAGTTAATCTTGAAACCAAAAAAGACCTGATAAAATCAGGCGCAACCCGCCTTTGCGCAGCCGGCGCAATCTTCCTTGCGGACAATCCCAAAAAAGCATACAATAAACTCTCGAAGTAACAAAACAAAAGTTCATCAAGATAAAAGTAAAAAGTTCATCAAGAGGAGCCTAAGTAACTCTTGAAAAACTCATTAACAGCTCAAATTCTTAGATTCCAAGTTCCCAGTCCCTGGTTCGTGGTTCGTAGTTCGTGGTTCGATCTTTATTATTTATTATTGAAAAAAAGTTCATTCATAATTCATAATTCTTAATTCTTAATTCTTAATTCATAATTTTTAGTATATTATGCGCTACATTGCATTTCTCATGATGCTTAGCTTGTTCGCCGCTTCTTTGCCGGCTAACGCTTCCATCGCCTCGGCCAAACCCGGTCAATTAATTAAAGGTTCACTGGATACCGTTTATTACTACGGTACCGATGAAAAACGCTACGTTTTCCCAACCGAAAAAACTTACAAATCATGGTATGGCGATGATTGGTCCGGAGTGGTTACCATTCCTGATGCCGAACTCATGACCATTCCTCTTGGCGGTAATGTAACTTATCGCCCCGGAGTCAAAATGATTAAAATCACCACAGATCCCAAAGTTTATGCGGTGGGAGCCGGCGGAACATTGCGCTGGATCGAAACCGAAGCCTTAGCCATCGAACTCTACGGAGCCGATTGGGCCAAAAATGTTGATGATTTACCGGATCCTTTCTACATTAACTATCGCCAAGGCTCACATATCACCATGAAATCCGATTTCAACCCCAGCGGTGAAAAATCCGAAGCTTCCTCAATCTGGAAGGACAAAGGCCTCCCCGAACCCACAAACTGAACTTGCCCTTGCGACAACTAAAAAAGACCTTCGGGTCTTTTTTAAGTTAAATGTTTATCAAGTCTAAAATTCCTCAAGAAAATCCTAAGTAACTCTTGATAAACTTTAGACTTTAAACTTGATGAACTTATATATTACGACTATTCTTCAGTTATGTTATAATTCCAATCATATGAAATCCATCACTTCTTTTATCGCCATGCTCGCATTAATTGCGTGTGCATTGTTGCCGGCGCAAACTGCTTTTGCAGCAACTCAAATCAATTCCGGCGGTCTTATCAAAGCCTCCGGACCCGCCGTTTATTACTATGGCGCCAACGGCAAACGCTACGTCTTTCCCACCGAAAAAACTTTTTTAAGCTGGTATGCGGATTTTAGTTCGGTGAAGATAATTTCCGATACCGAATTGGCGGCCATCGCCATCGGCGGCAATGTTACCTATCGCCCCGGGGTCCGCATGCTCAAAATCACCACTGATCCCAAAACCTACGCGGTCGACGCTTATGGAACTTTGCGCCATGTAGCATCGGAAGAAGTAGCCAAAGCTCTTTACGGCGACAACTGGAACACGAAAATCGATGATATCCCGGACCCCTTCTTTATCAATTACACACTTGGTTCCGCCATTCTATCCATGGCCGATTTCAACGTTTCAACCATCACCTCATCGGCCGTATCCATCAACTTGGATAAAAAACTCACAACAGTTCCTCCTGCAGACGAAACCGAAGACCCGATAGATGAACCCGAAGTAATTAAAACAATAAACTTTACGGTCAATGATGCCGCTCCCCGCCCGGGTGATGTAATTACTTTTTCCGCTTCAACCAAAGACAACGAACAAGCTCAAAAATTACAAATTTTGATGGATGGCGTGTTAATCGCAACTTGCAATAACACTTCAATCTGCACAACCAACCATCAAATACCTTTTATCACCGACAAATCAACACTAACAGCCCGTGCCGAAATCACATATTTGGATCAAACAAAACAGAGCCAAGAATTGACAATATCAGTAGCTGAAGACACAACCGCAAACGGAGTTTATATTTCCGCGGACAGAACCAACGTAAAAGTCGGACAATCCACCGGAATCGTTGTTGATGCTCCTAATATTGCCGTCAAACGCATCGAAGTGTTTGTTAACGGATCCGGTAAAACTGTTTGTGAATCCGGAATCCGCACCTGCCGTTACTCACTTTCCCCGGAAGGTGGAGTTGGAACCTCAGTGACGGTTCATGGACTTGTAACAGATAACGTTGGCCGTACTTATCGCAGTAAAGATCTGATCATAACCGTTTCCGCCAACGATTCTCCCTTAATTACGGTTCAAGCCGACAAGAATACAATCTATACAGGCGAAAAAGTAAATGTTACGGTCGCCGCATCCGATCAAGACGGCATCAAATATATCGAAATCTTGGACAGCTCTCGCCAAATCATCAAACACTGCGAAGGCGCCGCGCCTTGCACTTACAACGTCGGACCATGGCAACAAACCGGCTCGTATACCTTCTACGGCCGAGCTTCCGATTCATTGGATGCCGCGGACGAACAATTCACCATCATCACGGTAATAAACCCGTAAACAAAACAGCAAAAAACCATTAAGACGCTCAATTCGAGCGTCTTCGATTTAAAAAAACGGACTGTATCTATCCGATCGTATACCGTTTGACAAAAATCCCAAATCTTGCTAACTTGAAAAATCGCCGTTTTAAGGAGGAGTTGATTCTTGAAAAAACGGCAAGCTATGCAAAACAATGAAAGTGTTCTGTACCATTATACAAATGAGACATTAAGCTGGATTTTACCGATTGCCAATTTATGTCTCGGAATCATCTGTATAATCTACGCATTGCAAGCCAAAAACATTTGGTAAAAAAAGCGCCGGCAAGGCGTCTTTTTTTATTTACGCTATTTTATGTTAAACTGGATTAAACCAATAATATGCAATCCATAAAAAAGCTGGAAACAACAGCCAATCAAATCCGCCAAGATATAATCAACATGCTGGTAAAAGCCGGTTCCGGACATTCAGCCGGCCCTCTGGGCATGGCCGATGTTTTTACAGCGCTTTACATGGGCGGAGTCGCTAAATTGGATCCCAAAAAGAAAAACGATCCTTCCCGCGATCGCGTAGTTTTATCCAATGCCCACATTTGCCCGGTTCTTTACGCAACTCTCGCGCATGCCGGATTCATCCCGCACAAACAACTTAAAACTCTTCGCAAACTGGGTTCGCCATTGCAAGGACATTCCAACAATCACTTCAACAACGGCATCGAAACCTGCGGCGGCCCCTTGGGCCAAGGCCTCTCCCAAGCAATCGGCATGGCTCTAGCCTCTCGAATAAATCGAACCACGAATGACGAACCACGAAAAACGCAAAAAAATCGTAATTCGAAATACGAAATTCGAAATTCGAATTATCACACCTGGTGCCTGATGAGCGATGGTGAATTCGACGAAGGTCAAACCTGGGAAGCTGTAATGCTGGCGGGAAAATACGATTTACGCGAGGTTACCGCAATCATCGACCGCAACAATATCCAAATCGACGGCAACACCGAGGATGTTATGCCTTTGGAAAATTTTGCTGACAAACTCAAAGCTTTCAATTGGTTTGTTATTGATGTGGATGGACACAACATCCGCGAAATTTTAGATGCCATGAAAAAAGCCAAAGCCATGGCTGCCAATCCAACCGCCATCATCTGCCACACAATCCCCGGCAAAGGAGTCGGCTTTATGGAAAATAAATTTGAATGGCACGGCCTGCCCCCAAACAAAGACGAAGCTAAAAGCGCATTACAAGAACTTCGTACACTAAACGGCAAAATTACAAGTGAACATCAATAAAGACATGACGACACTGCAACTGTTCAAGGTCAAATAGTTCAGTGATCAGTGCGCAGTGGATAGTGAACAGCTAAGTGTTATTTAAGTGATTATGTATATTAACAAATTTGAAGATTTAATTGTTTGGCAAAAATCTAAAGAACTTAATATCTTAATCCACAACTGCATGATAAATGTTAACGATTTTGGATACAAAAACCAAATAGAGCGTGCATCAATTTCGATAATGAATAATATAGCGGAAGGCTTCGATCGACAAACCACCAAAGAGTACAAACAATTCTTACATATTTCCAAAGGATCATGCAGTGAAGTTAAAAGTATGCTTTACCTTGGTCTGGAATATAAATATTTTAATATTGAACAATTCAACAAAGCTCATGAGTTAGCGGAAGAAATCGGCAAAATGCTACATAAAATAATTCAATCTCTGGAAGCGAAACTCAACAGCCGTACCTAATCATCACCCATCTTCATTAACTACTCACTTTTCACTGTTCACTACTCTCTGTTCCCTGTTCCCTGTTCCCTGTTCCCTGTTACCTGTTCCCTGATCACTGTCCAAAAAAACTCTTCATCTCTAAATCTATCACCCCCTGTCCCTTCACTATGAAACTTCCAAATCTCAATCCCTACGTTCTATATCCAACCGTCGAAAAAATCCCCACCCGCAACGGCTACGGTGATGCTTTGATGGAACTTGGCGAAACCAATCCCGATGTTGTGGTTTTAACCGCCGATCTTGCGGAATCTACCCGCGCGCTAAAATTCGGCGAAGCTCACCCGGAAAGATTTATCGAATGCGGCGTCGCCGAACAAAACATGATGGGTATAGCCGCCGGGCTCGCTCTTTCCGGTAAAATACCTTTCGTCTCTTCCTATGCCGTTTTTTCTCCGGGCCGCAGTTGGGATCAACTGCGTGTCTCGGTTTGCTACACCAAAGCCAATGTAAAAATCGCCGGAGCGCACACGGGCATTTCCGTTGGGCCCGACGGTGCCACTCATCAGGCCTTGGAAGATCTGGCTATAACAAGAGTTTTGCCCGATATCATAGTTTGCGCTCCCTGCGACGCCGAAGAAACCCGCAAATGCACGCTCGCGGCCGCAAAATACAACGGCCCGGTTTACTTCAGATTCGCCCGCGAAAAAACTCCGGTCATTACCACAAAAAAAACACCTTTCGAATTTGGCAAAGCCTATATTTGCCGTGAAGGCTACGATGTAACTCTGATCGCTTGCGGACCATTGCTTCATGAAGCTCTGCTTGCCGCCGAAGAACTCGCCAAACTGCACATCGAAGCCGAAGTAATCAACAGTCATACAATCAAACCTCTGGACGGCAAAACCATAAAAACATCGTTAAACAAAACCGCCTGCGCCGTTACCATCGAAGAACATCAAATCACCGGCGGTCTGCACGGAGCGGTTGCCGAATTCTGCTCGCAAAATATTCCGGTTCCCATCGAAGCCATCGGCATGCAAAACACTTTCGGCGAATCCGGCGCTCCTGAGGAATTACTGGATAAATACAAAATGCGTTCCAAAGATATCATCAAATCCGCACTAAAAGCCATAAAAAGAAAATGACGGCCAATCCGTCATTTTTTATCAGGGACAGCTCTGCTTGTTATTTCAACTTTTCCAATATCTGCTTGGCGAATTTTTGCTCAGCCGCTTGATTGGCCTCATGATCCAATTTGCCCAAGGAAACATCAACCGAAACCAATGTCTTTTTATCATTGGACAAAAAATAAATCGAGCCTCCGCCCGCAAAATCCATTTGAGTTTGAAAAGCTCCCGCGCCCACGCCTTTTACATCAACAACATTTTCCAAAACATCTTTTTGACTTTGAAACAATTGCTCGGCCGTAATCCCGCTCGATATTTCATCCGTTTCATGTACGCTTACAACAACCATGGTCAATGCTTCGCCGCTCGGTATATCGTACACGCACATTTTTTGCCCCACCGGATTAATCGGCTCCAAATCATGCTGAATAATATCCGCCGGCACATCATATAAAGCATCAATCTCGGCTTTATCAATTAAACCGCAAGGGTCCAAACCCTTTGCCTTGGCGCCCAAATTATCTTGTCCGCCGGGCTGATTGTATGTCTCATTGCACCCGGCTCCGGCAAAAAACGCTAAAATTGCGCTAAAAAATAGAATTTGTATTATTTTCATATCTCTAAAATTCTAACATAACAGGTGAGATATTGACAGATTTGCCTGATTATGATAATACACAACGTCTCGAGGCCTTGGCCGGCCTCGGGAACTCTCGAAAATACCAAGCCTCTTCACAAATCTTCGAGGCTGTAAACTTGAGAGAACACGCTGTTAGGCAGGCTAAAAAAAATCGAAAGCAAGGCGCGCTTTCGTAAAACCCCGCCGATCTCGCAAGTCGAATCGGCAATCGCATGAGGCGAGGAGAGAATTTTCCGCAATCGGTTAACGATGCGGTATCCGTTAGGAGGAAAACCGCCAAACATCGTTTGGCAAAAATACAAGCTCACCGCTTGAATAAAAAGAGGAGATCTTAAAAAGCTTACAGCGGCCGATGACGCTCGGGATTAGTCCCACGTCGTTGGGCCAAAATCGAATCGTCAACCGCCCCAGCATTTTGCAAAGGCGGTTTTTTTTATCATGATTAACTTGATTACTAATTGTCTGAACCTTGATTCGCTTGATCACTTACTGTCTGAACCTTGATTAACTTGACACTGTCGTTCGCCACGCTCGGTCGCGACCGACGTGGTTCGCGAACGACGTGTCTTGATTCACTCTCATATTAACTTGATTATTTGACGTTAGACATTTGATCCCTTCTTTCGCGAAAGGAGGGATGACGTTAGACGTCAAATAATCAAGTTAATCCTTAAATCGAGCGAATCGTGGTTCAGACAATATAGTCAAGGTTCAGACAATTTGTCATTTATAGTATAATTGGCTGGTATGAAACAATTCGACATTATCTGCATCGGTGAAAGTTTGCGCGATGTTTTTTATATAATCGATGAAGCAACGGTTAGTTGCAGTTTGGAGAAAGATAGATGTCTGCTCTGCCTCGAGTACGCGGAAAAAATTCCGGTACGTGATGTTGTTAAAGTCCCGGCCGCCGGTAATTCGGCCAATGCCGCAGTCAGTGCCAGCCGTTTAGGCTTTAAAAGCACTTTGGTTAGCTGGGTGGGCAAAGATTTTGCCGGCGATCAACTTAAAGAAACTTTACGCGGTGAAAAAGTCGATGTATCCCTTATGTGCAAATGCACAAAAGAACAAACCAGCGAAGCCACTTTATTAAGCTACAAAGGCGAACGAACTCAATTACTCTTTTTCAAACCCCGTAAATACAAATTTCCCAAATTACAAAAAACCAACTGGATTTATTACAGTGCCATGGGCAACAACTTTTCCGCTTTTGACAAGCAACTGGCAAAGCACCTCAAGCAATATTCAAAAATCAACTTCGCTTTCCAGCCGGGCACAACTCACATTCGCGCCGGATTAAAACAGCTCAAACCGCTGATCAAATTAAGCAACATCTTCATCTTAAACAAAGAAGAGGCTCAACATTTATTAAACGGCCAAATCCGCCCCGTTAAAAACCTGCTCGAAGATTTCGCGAAATTAGGTGCGAAAATTACGGTTATAACGGATAGCAAAAACGGTGCCTACGCTTATGATGGCCAGGATTTTTGGCACATGCCCATTTTCAAAGGCGATGCTGTTGAAAGCACGGGCGCGGGCGACGCTTTTGCCTCTGCCTTCACTTGCGCCATCATGCAAAATAAATCAATCACCGAAGCATTGCGTTGGGGCACGGCCAATTCTTGGTCCGTTATTCGCGAGGTGGGGCCACAAAAAGGATTACCCTCCAAAAAAGAACTTGAGGCTGTATTGAAAAAATTCAAGATTAAACCGCTGGTTATTTAAAAGCTCCGCCAAATAAGCGGAGCCTGAGTTATAGTGCGTCAAACATTGATTCGCCTCTGGGAATCGGAGGCAGACCTCGAATCAAACCCATTCTGGCTTCGGAAAGATATACTCTTTGAGTATATTCCAAGTTTTCCAAAGTAACTTCGAGTTTATGCAATCCCGTCAATTCGGTTTGACCACTCAACCATTCGTCGCGTAAGAATTCTCCCGCTTCGGCATATTTTCGAGCTACCGCTTCGACGATTTCTTTGTAATACCAAATCTTCTTCGGAACCGGCACTTCACTAAACTTAACCAAAGCCAAACTGATCAAAGCCAAAGCTTTTACAGCGTTGTTTTTGGTTGTTCGCAATCTAATGAAGGCAAAAGGATGCGGCCAAAAACAAGCATGAATTTCGGGATGCAACTCCAGTTTTTCAGCTCGACTGAATTCTTTGATATAGCCCTTATTTCCGTACAAGGCGTACAACGAAAGCACAGCCTTGTAAAAAGTTCCGCGATGCCTCGGCAAGGGAAAAAATAAAAGCATATCTTGTTTGCTTCCCGCACTTCTGGCCATCGGATATTCGTCATAAACCGGATAAACCGGCGATTCCGGACAAGCAAACTTTTCCGCATTCTGATTTGCGGGGTTCAATTCGGAAATTCTTTCGGCCAGATCCTCGTGCAAACAAGGTTCCGGCGAACGAATCATGATATTGGCCGGATTCACCAATTTATCTTTCAACGATTCACAAGCATCCGGCGCCGATTCCCAAGACAACATAGCCTCCGTCCACGATGGTATACACAATCTTTGCTGTTCGGGTATGGTTTTTGAATAAAACCAACACCAGAAAGCTTCCGTATCACATCTGCGGCCGCGTATCTCCGCTTGAGGCACGTTCGTAAAAGTTTTCGGCGAAGGAAAATCATTCACGATTGCGTTCAAAATCAATTCCACGCATTTCGCATCATGCCTGTCGCGTCCGTGATGCAAATAATTCAAGCAAAAATACGAATGATGCGCCGTGCAGGAAAATGCTCCCGCATTCACTTGACTGCCGTATTCTTGCTCCAAAAATACCGGCAAAGCATTGGCAAAAGCCAAAGCCGTTCCCGGAGACTCCACATCAGCCAGCTTGCCTCCGGCGATCAAGATTTCGTAATTTCTCGCAAAACCCATACCTCGGCGCAAAGCATGACTCGAAACAACACAAGCTCCATTGGGCAATTCGGTCAATTCCCATTTATTTTCAAGGTGCGAAACTTTTTGCGTTTCCATCTTTTCTCCTCTTTGGATTGAGAAACGCGATTGTTTTACAATAAATATAAACTTTTGTCAATGTACTCATCTTGACCAAATTCATTTTCTTTGATTAAATTCAACTCGCAAACGTACCTTTCAAAGGAGGACAGATGGACGACCTATATGGCCCAGAATCTCTATCCGGGGAATCTGAATCCGAAAGTCACAGTACCGACCGACGAGCCGCGCAAATCGATGTCCAAGCTTTAACTGCAGAAGAGTTGCGAACACTAACGGATACTGAATTACGCCGTTGCATAAACAGCGCCGAAAATCTCGCCCGTTGCCCCGGCCGTTATGGCACTCTGGGGGCAAAAAATCTCAGAAAACTGATCCCCGAATTCAAACGCCGCCACCCCGGCCGTAAACCTCCACGCTGGCAATCAATTCCACCACCTCCGCCCAACCGCTCCAAATAACCCCAAAAACCACTCTTTGGGGTTTTTCATTGAACAAATACTTGATTTAAAGGAAGATCCACTCGAAAAACTTTTAGTATTTTAGCTTATTTTAGCCAAATTACTAACTCAATACCCTTGACAAAATTCCTATTTTATGCTATATTAAGCGGTTCAAAAACAAAGGAGAGAATTTTGAAAAACAAAAAATGATATTTTTTTCGATCATCATCACCAGCGTGATGTCCGCAATGACCGTAGTCGGTTTGCACAATTTGCGCCAAACGGAAACGGGCGCAAAAATCGACTGCGATTTTCAACGACCTTTCAATGAAGCTCAACACAACATCATGAGCTTCGTCATGCCGCGCATGGGTTGGCCCAAACCCAAAATGCGGCTCCCCGCCACTTGCCAATAAAAACTCAAATATACGAGTTTAAATTGGCTTCCCTTCCAACCTTACGAATTACGAATCTGCGCTAATTACGAATGGTTTACATTTTATCCCAAGGGATAAAATGAAAGCTAAATTACAAATTCGTAATTCGCGCAGATTCGTAATTCGTACGGTAAGAAGGGAATCATCCCTCGATCCTTCGACAAGGAGAGAAAAAGTTGAAAAAAGAAGATTGGAAAAATCTGGCGATTTTTCTGTTCTTGGTGCTGATCACCGGCCCGTTAATTTATTACGCGGCTTATCGGATGTTCAGCTACGAAATGGAAGTGTCGCCAAAAGCACAAAGTTTTGGTCCGATCTTCCAATATCGCCAAGGCGATATTTTGCCTGCAGGTAACACCCTCCCCTGCCCGGTGGTCCCCACCAGCTTGTGCGAGGGAAACTTCTACGTTGTGCCAACAACGTCGGCCAACGCGCCGACCCAACTCTGAAAGGAAAAGGAATGAAACATATCGTCTACACTTTGTTGACGATCTTAGGCGCCATCGCCCTTGCAACGCTACTCGCCAGCCTCACAGGCTGTGGCAGTTCCGGCCAAGCTCTCAATTTGGCCAAACAAAACCGCCAAGACTTGAAATACGAGCAGCAAGATCGTGACGACGCCGATCGCCGGCTCGAAAGAGCCATCAACGATCGTCATGCAGATATTCTCAACCTCCAGCACGAGCTCAAAAAACTTCGTGCCGTTGTCGAGTCTATCTGCAAAAACAACCCGGATCAGTGCAAAAACGCTGATTCGGAAAACGACTCCAAACCGGAAGACGCCATGAAAAATTGGCGCTGAATTCAGAAAGGAAGAAAAATGCTAAAGTCGATTTTGTTCGGGCTGTTCTCATTCGTGCTTTGGTCTATCGTCGCCGTGGGATCGCTCTTCTTGGGTGGTTGCGGCGGAGGCGAGGACACAACGGTCGTGCTCAACATGCCGGCCGAACAGTGTGTCGCCGGCCATCACGAGGCTTGCTGGTGCGAGAGCGGAGCGACAGGCTACCAAGTCTGTCGCGAAGATGGCATGGCCTACGGCCACTGCCAGTGCCCCGAAGTCACCACCGACGCCGGAACCGTGCCCGAGGCTTCTACGGAAGATGCGGCAACCGAACCGGATGCGGAAGCTAACGCTGACGCTCAGATTACACCTGATGCGGAAACGGATGCCGGAGTGGATGCTACAGAGCCAATGTTGTTGAGCTACAGCTTCATTGGTCCAATGGAGATGCAATACATCGAACCCGGTGCTGACAACAGGATTCTGCTGGAGTTCGAAATGCGTGCTTACGCATCACTCGAAATCAGGCGCATGCCCGTGTACTTCCGGACCGCGAATGGCGCCAAGTTGTTCAACAACGGTACAACTTACCTGCAAAACCTGCGGGTAATCGAAAGCACCAACGGCAACACGCTTATGGGTCCGCGCGAACTGCCCTCCATGATCGGACCCAACGGCGAGAACTCAAATTGCGTCAACGATTGTGTTGTTGAATTCAACGACTCCTTCGTGATGTTGAACGGTGAAACGCGCCGAATCGCCATCATCGTTGACTTTGCTGATTACGAAGTTGACCCAGGCGACCTTTACGGCGGTAGTTTCACAGCGGAACTCGAATTCAACCAAGGTGACGTGTATCATCATGGTACCGAAATCGAGGTTCCCCTCGCCCAAATCTACCATCCCGATACGATGATGGGCGCTTGGACCAACGTGAATGAACCGGTACAACCGGCAAGTCAACTGTTGATTCAACTGTCACCGGCAACTCCGCAATCAACCATCTTGAACGCGGGTGTTGGCGCAGACAAGCTCTTTTCCATCTACTCGCTCTCGAATGGAACAAATCATCCGGTTACGTTCGATCGAGTTGGGGTGCAAGAGATTTGCAGTGATGGATTCAGTTGTAAGAAAAACGTCTCTTGCCTCGTCGCTGAAGTCAAAGGCTTCAAGATGGGCACGAGCGTTCTGGATCCTATCGGCGTCACGCAAATTCCTCCGGTTGTAAACGGAGAATCGGTCACGCTTCAACCGGGAGAATCGGCAGATGTCCGCATCAGTGCTTGCCTACAAGGTCTGATGCCGCAATCAATTCAAGGTTCGGACTTGCCACGGAGTGGTGATAGTTTGTACTTGCAACTTTTCTCCGTCTTTCACGGTGATGAGTTGATTGCTTTCACCGAAAGCAACATCGGACTACCAAACCCCATGGTTCTCCGCAAGTCCAAGCCCGTAATCACACCCCAGCAACTCCCCACCAGCGTGATCACGGCGGGTGAACGCCTATTGGCTGGCTGGCAAGTTGGCGCGGACAACGCCGGCTCTATCGCCATCAAGCAGTTCCCGTTCCGTGCGGAGTTCAGCGATGGAATGTACCTCGGCAACTTCCGGCTCTACCGTGGTTCAGCTCCAATGCCGTTGAATGCATATTCCATCGTGGATATGTCCACCGGCGCGGATCTGAAAACCACTGCGGTGGGCGGATCGCAAGGTGCCTACCCCACGGTCGCATTTGTTGGAGAGGAATTCGTAAGTAATAACGGAAACGTTTACAGCTTGCGAGCCACCCTTTCTTTCAATGGAAGCGGCCATCATATCAAAACCAAATTTATCAACCCCGGTTCCGGAAACATCACCGGAGGGTTGGTAAATAACGTCGGTCTCATGCCTCCCGAAGTCGCCGGTCCGGATCTCTGGCACGTCCAAGAGCCGGGTGGCGGTTACGGTGTCGGCACATTCCTCTGGTCTGATCTAAGCGAAGTGCCTCATAGCACCTCATCCTACGATTGGACCACCGGACACCTGGTCGAAAACCTCGACCATGTCTGGATCCTTACCAACTAGCTCTATTCTTGAGCGCCCCATACAGTCCTTGTATGGGGTTTTTCTTTTTGCTGAATTAAGCAATTTTTCATATTTTTACTCTTGACAATAATCATATTTTCTGCCAAGGTTCAGCTGTTGGAAAAACAAACAAATGGAGGAAAAGATGACAAATTCGCTCATTCACACTGAGAACGCAAATGATGAGATCTTGGCCAAGGAGGCGGTCGACTATTTGGCCAAATCCGCGCCCTTGCAAGCCATGGCGCAAATACTCGCCAAACAACGCGAAATCTTGTTGCAAGCGGCAACAGAGAATGCAACTCGCGAATTGGGTTGGCTGACTCTCGCGGAACTGCGCGAAACCTTTTCTGCGACCACTCGTATGCAAGCGCTCGCTCCTCGACCGGACGTGAGACAACGAATCACAACCGAACTCACGGGTTTGCGCCCCAAAGCCGCTCGTGGCAAGGATCCCAACTTCCAAGCTTCGCTGATCGACTCGGCGATTGACGATGGCGATATCGAATTGAAAGAATTCGAATCAGCTTTCAATCCCGAAGAACTTGTTGTGTACATGGATGCTTCCGCTTTCTGGAAACACTTCATGCAAGTTTCATTGAGCCGGATCATCGAGGAAAACACTCCTCGTGAAAAAGATTTCGTCGCATTCTTGCTGGATGTGTTTTTACAGAATCGAAAAAACCTGAAACCGATTCTCACGCATCTGGATATCCGCATGGCTCTCGACGGCGAAACCTGGCAAAAACGCATCCCGCTCGAACGCCGTGTCGCTGTCGACAAAGCTCGTCTGGAGCAAGAACGTAAATCCGCCAGCCGGCCTTTCACGGCCAAGCAAGAGCTGGAAATCGTAACCCTTGCCGTGTTGGTGGATAGTTTGGATCTAACCGACATGGTTCCGATCCTGCAAGCCGCCGGCCAAGCCATGGGCTTTCAAACAGTGGAACAAAATCCGGACATTCTCTTTGGCGACGATGAACTGGAAGAGCTGGATAACGATGGTTCCGAGCAAGATACGGGCATCGAAACATTGTCACCCGCCGCGCTCGAAGAGGCCGAATCAAAAAAAGAGTAAAGGCGCCGGCATCGGCCGAATCCGATGTTTTCGGCGCCGCCCAACTCGAGCACGAACCGGACATCACAAGACAGCACTCGGGCCCCAGCATCGAAATCGAAAGTCAATCCGTCGAGATCGAAGAAAACGATCCGGAGATCAAAGAAGTCTTGGACCGCATCACCGCTTACGAACCATCCGAAACAACGGATGAAGGCATGATTATCGGTGAACGCCCGGCTCCCTATATACCGAATGCGGTCTTCGATGCATTCAACGAGGCAAGCAATGGTTCTTTGACCGAAAAAGAGCCCAGCAGCCCTTCAATGAACGAAAAGCGCCGCGTAGTTATCGAGGCGTTGCAAAAGCGGCTCGGAATTACACACTGGCTTCGGGTCGACAAAGTTCATATCGATATCCTCGAAGCCGCGGAAGCCCTGTTCGTTCGCAACGAACAAATCGCAAACGAGGATTTGTTGCATAAAGTATTGCTTCTGATCCTCTGCAATCTGGATCCGAAAAACTACTCGCCCGGTGACGCTTTGGTAATGAAACGCAAAAGCGATATATTGCAACGCGCACTGATCGCCGAGTTCAAAAAACGCCGCAAATTCGATTTGGCTGACAACCTCGAACAGCAGCGCGTCAACTCTTCGGGCCAACACAAGGCTGTAAAAACCTAAAACCCCGATTCTTCTTCGGGGCTTTTTATTTACCAACTCCCTCCTCCTCCGCCTCCAAAGCCTCCTCCCGAATATCCTCCGCCGGATGAAAATCCCGAACCTCCACTGCCTGCTTGCGACGGCGGAGAGTAAACCGATGCCGCGGAAGCCGTATTAAGTTGTGATATGGAATCAGCTAATATAATCGGCGTAAAATTGCGGACATTTCCTTCCGCCCATTCGGGAGGTTCAATGTGCAAATCCTTAAACTGCTCCGCCCACGCTTTTTCAACCCCCAAAGCGATCGCGGCCGGTAAAAATTCCATAAATTGCTGTGGAGTTCTTGCCGGCGCATTATGAAATTTCAACCTCTCTTCTTCAGTTACACTCAAAAACCATTTGAATCCTTTGACTTGCGCAACCAAAGACGTCCCCTTTTTTGTGCGCCTCGGCATAAACCAGCCGAATACGGCAACAATCACAAAAGTCGCAAATCCCGAGGCGGCCCCGATTGGAGCATTCATACCGATCATACCCACAATAAATGCCAAAACAAAAGCCGCGACGATGTAAAGTATTCTGATATTGTAAGGATTGGCATCAAAGATTTCCAAATTCTTCAACTCTTTTTGTGCGGCCGTTGTGGCTTTGGTTACATCTTTATAAAACTGATCCTTTTGCAAATCATCAAAAGTCGTTCTTTCTCTGGCTCCTTCTTTAAACAATCCGTTCCACAATATTTCATTCCACTTCTCTTTTGATGCGGGCGGTTTTTCTTTTTTTACAAAAGTATAAGTTTGCTTATCTCCAAATAATTTTTTTTCAGTTCCGTATTCAATGTGTAAATATCCTCGCCGCGCCATTTCTATGATCGCCGCCGTTATTCCGCGTTGCGGTACGGCGCCGGAACCGAGTGATCCGGATAAAACTATCGGCGACATTTCCGAAGGCACTTCATATTGCGGAATCACCGTTTCCGGATCAGGATCTTTTCCGCGGGTCCGCCAAAAATAAAACATGATAATCAATGCCAATATCGGAGCCAGCATGATCCAATTATCCCGCAAAGCCTCAAAAAACAATTCGCTTCTTGTAGGTTGTTTAATGACTCCAAAGGGAAAAGCGAATATCACGCTCAAGCCTTCGCGGGCATTTAATGCTCTTGCGGAAGCCGCAAAAACCGCATCGTCCGCCGGCATCAACTCGCAAGATTCTTCAATGGAACCGGGAATTCCCGTATAACAAGCGAAACCCAATTTCTCCATATCGCTTCCCATCGGGGAAATCAGCTTAAACGAAGCCGTTTCAATTGTTATCGGCCATTCGTTGCCGGTAACATTCCAATACAATTCCGTGTGCCCGTCAAAAAAATTAATCGCTTTATTGGTCTCATACTCAATTTCATAAACCTGTTCTCCCGTAATCTCAATGTTGGAATCGCCGATTTTTAATATCCACGAATTACCGTCACGATTTTGTTGATACGGCTCCTCTTGTCCGTTACGCGTTATTTTTCGCAATTTATAATTCAACTTATAGCGCATTCCGTCGCGGGTATATGATTCGGGAATATAACGGAATATCCCATGTTTCACCAAATCCGAAAAATCATATTTAATAACTTCTTTGATAATTAACCTTCTATCCGCGGTTAAGGTTGCCGTAACATCAAACGCCGATATTTTTTGATCACCGTGCTTCAAATCTTCAGATACCGCATCTTGAGCCAATCCTTGCCTGACTCCAAACAGCAGTCCGACGGTTAATATCATTAATCCGAGATATCTCTTTTTCATATAAAACCAGTATAAACCACCCTCTAAACAAGCTCAAGCGGCAAAAAAAACTATCGGTCGTAATGTCGTAACGTCATAACGCGGGGAAAAATAGTACTTCGTACATCGTACAAATAATCAGTTTCAAGTTCGTGGTTCGAGATTGGTTACGACGGATCCTCCCAACCTCCTTATTAAGGAGGTGCTTCGAATGAGTTATTCGTAATTCTTCGCCTGAGGCAAATTCATAGTTCAAGGTTCGTGGTTCGTAGTTCGAGGTTCGTAATTCGTGGTTCGTAATTCGTGGTTCGATCTTCGCTCTTGAAATCCCTTGCTCCTTTCCTCGCTCCCCTGTATTATCTGCGCATGAATTGGCTTATTAAATTTTTCCGAGCTCCCCGCCAAATCGGCTCGGTCGCTCCCAGCTCCAACAGTTTGGGCAAACTCATGGCGCGCGGCATCAAACCGGATTCGCAAGTTTTGGAATTAGGCTCCGGTTCCGGAGCATTAACCGGCCACATTATCTCCAAACTTTCCGATCACAAACAACTGACTTGCGTCGAATTGGACGAAGAGCTGGGTCAAATCTGCCAAAACAAATTTCCCGGCATAAACATTATTACAAAAGACATCCAATCTGTTCTCGAACAAGAAAATTCTTACGACTGCATCGTTTCCGGTATACCGTTTGTGGCCATGGATCCAATCCGCCGAAGAAAAATCTTCGAATTAATCAAGAGACGATTAAAACCGAACGGAAAATTCATCATGTTTCAATATTCAATCTACACCCGCCAAGAACTGATCGAAATCTTTGGCAACATAAAAACCAATTTCACCCCATTCAACATCCCGCCCGCTTTTGTATTTACTTGCGAAAAGATCTTACCTGATACCTAGTACATCGTACCTCGTACATCGTACAAATGCTCAGTTCTAAATTCCAGATTCAAGATTCAGTATTCATGGTGGAGATTTCTCCCTTCGGCATGAGCTCGGGGCGAAGGCACATCCGATGCGCCTTAGGAGCAGAAATGACAAACATGAGTTGGATGAGATGGTTGTTAAGTTGGAGATTTCTCACATCCGATTCGAAATGACAAACATGAGTTGGTTTTGCTAGTAGCCAGTAGCTGGTGGCTGGTAGCTAATACATGTTATAATAGTTCCATGTTCTTCTTTGGAGGATTGGACGTCTTAACCATTGGTGCCGGAACACGGGACGTCTTTATAAAAAGCAAACACTTCGAACGCAAAACCGATGCCGATGCTCCGGCGGGTTTTGACGCTTGCTTTCCCATGGGCGCAAAAATTCCAATCGACGATATTTATCTGGAAACCGGCGGAGGTGCCACAAATGCCGCTGTCACTTTTAGTCAATTGGGTTATAAAACGGCTTGCCTTTGCCGTGTCGGCAACGATGCCAACGGCGAAGCGGTCAAACAAGCCTTACAAAAAGGCGGCATATCCATTAAACACATTCAAACCGATCTCAAGCGCCAAACAAGTTATTCCGTAATTATCCTTTCCGGCTCCGGACATCGCAGTATCCTGATTTATCGCGGAGCATCCAACCACATCGATACACGTCAAATTAATTGGAGCAAACTTAATCCTGCTTGGATTTATCTCACTTCTCTTGGCGGAGATATCAAACAATTGCAAAGCATTTTCAAGGCCGCAAAAAATCAATCCATAAAAATCGCCTGGAATCCCGGCAATAACGAATTGCGTCTGGGAGTAAAAAAACTCAAATCTTTTATCGAGTCCGTGGATCTTCTTTTTGTCAATCGCGAAGAAGCCGCTCTTCTGACCCAAAAACCTCCGCGTCACCTTGAAGATATAATCAAAACTCTGGGCAAACTTCCCAAGCAGGCTTTGATCATAACAGACGGCCCCAACGGCGCCTATGCTTACGATCGCAATACCGAATCCGCTTTGCATATTGCCGCCATTCCCGGCAAACGCATCAACACCACCGGCGCCGGTGATGCTTTTGGCAGCGGCTTTACCGCATCATTCATAAAAAATTCGGATATCAACACGGCTCTCTGCACCGGTTCGCTTAACAGCATCGGAGTCATCACAACCATGGGCGCCAAAAACGGCATTCTCAAGTCATTTCCTTTGGCCAAACAAATCAAGCGCTGCAAAATCAAAAAAATCAGCCTATGAAATTGTTCGCAAAATTAAAACAATTGTTTTCCGAAAACCAAATAATGGTTGTTCTTTTTGGTATTGTTCTGGGTTTAATCTTTCCCGAATTCTTCGCTCCCCTTTCACCTTACACAACCCAAATGTTGATTTTGATCTTTTTTTGCTCAAGTTTGCGCTTAGAGCTTAAAGAGATCATCGCTTATGCCAAAGACTGGAAAATGCTTGCTCTGGTTAACAGTTCAATGTTGATATTCTTGCCGTTATTGATGTGGCTGCCTTTGGTGCTTTTCGCTCCGGATTGGGCCATGGCATTTTTAATTCTTGGCGCCATGCCGACCGGCATGACAATAGCTTTAATCGCTGATTTATTCGGCGGTAAAACAACCCTGGCTCTGGTTATCACTGCCACCACTTCTCTTTTAGCGCCTCTTACAATCCCATTTGTCTTTTGGATCGCTATCGGCCGAGTTGTTCCGGTTCCCGTCGTTTCTTTATTCACCAATTTGTTCATCACCATAGTCCTCCCGTTTATCGTCGCAACTTATGTCAAACAAAAACGACCCAAATTTGTTATCAAATACGATTTCTGGTGGCGCGAAATATCCATTATCGCTTTCGGCATTTTAATAGCCACCATAGTCGCCGACACCGTGGGATCCGAAGGTATGATCACTTTAAGCTTCCGCGACGCGGGCTTGGTTATAGTGATGCTCATCTACATGTCCGCATTGGTTGCCGTAACTTATTTTATGAGCTATTGGCGTTCTCATGCCGAAAAAGCCACCATTGCTCTTTGTATCGTTTATCTTAACAACACTCTTTCACTTTATATAGCCAACAAATTTTTTCCGGATGCCAAACTAATGACTCAGCTGGTAATTTTACTCTTAGTGATCAACTTTTTGCTTCCTCCTTTTCGCTGGATAGCGGCCCATGCCGTAATGCTCGACAACAAACAACTGAAAATCAAAACCCGCAAACGCATTAAACGCTAATTAAAATTAATTTTGCTTAAAAACTCATTATGAAAATTTTCGTCACTCGTAAAATCCACGAATCCGGCATCAACATGCTAAAAAAAGCCGGCCACACCGTTACAATTTATCCCAAAGATGAAATCATTCCTCGTATAAAATTGCTGAAAAGCGTTAAAGGCTGTGATGCCGTATTATCTTTGTTGACAGACAGGATTAACGAAGAAGTATTCCAAGCCGCCGGCAAAAATCTGAAAATCGTAGCCAATTTTGCGGTTGGTTTCGATAATATAGATCTGGAAGCGGCCAAAAAACACAACATCATTGCAACCAACACTCCCAGCGACAAAGTCAACGAATCTGTCGCCGAGCACACATTTGCTCTTATGCTGGCTTTGGCTCGCCGTATTCCCGAAGCCGATCATTTTGCCAAACGCGGTCAATACAAAGGCTGGTCCCCGACTTTACTGACCGGCTCCGATGTCTACAACAAAACTTTAGGCATTATCGGCGCCGGCCGAATCGGCGGCATGACTGCCCGCCGCGGAGTTCTGGGCTTTGGCATGAAACTCCTTTACACAAACCCAAGCCGTAATCCAATCCTCGAAAAAGAGTTGGGAGCCAAAAAAGTTTCCCAAACCGAACTCCTCAAAAAAGCCGACTTCATCTCGCTCCATGTGCCTCTTTTACCTTCCACAACTCACCTGATTTCCGACAAAGAATTTGCGCTGATGAAGCCTACGGCATTTTTAATCAATACCGCCCGCGGTCCCATTGTTCACGAAAAAGCATTATTTAAAGCCCTTAAAGCTAAACGCATCGCCGGTGCCGGACTCGATGTTTTTGAATGCGAACCCGCCATCGATTGCGACCTTCGCGATAACATGGAGCTAAAATCATACAACAACGTCATACTCACTCCCCACATAGCCAGCGCCACCGAATCAGCCCGCCGTGACATGTCGGAAATAGCCGCCAAAAACATAATCGCTGTCCTTAAAGGTAAAAAACCGCTAACACCTGCAAAATAATGTTATTTTGACATGCAAAACAGTTGACAAAAAAGTCAAAAAGTGCTTAAATTACACGTTACCGGAAAGGAGATAAAATGCTTTTCATTACCGGCGACTTGCACTTTGGACACAATGTTTACGGCGATCAAGCCGTGCGTAAATTGGCTGAATATACCTGCGGCAAATCAACCGTCGCAGACGTACTTTGTTTGTGTGGAGACATCGGATCCGGCGAAGAATCACTCAACGAAGCGCTGGAATTGTTCCGCGATTTTCGCGGAACAAAATGCGCGGTGTTGGGCAACCACGATATTTGGGTATTTGACGAATCCGATTCTTTGGCACAATTCGATCGCGGACACAAAATCATGAAGGATCAAAACTTTCATCCTTTGGATGAAAGCCCTCTTTATTTGGATGACTTTGCCATCGTCGGCAGTATGGGCTGGTATGATTATTCGTTCAAAGACGAAAACCTCGGCATAAACCGATCGTTCTATGCCGACAAAATCGACCCGTACACAAAACAGCTGATTTGGAATGACGCGCTTTACGTAAAATGGAATTACTCGGATACCGAAGCCGCCGAATATTTCGCGGATAAACTGGATAAACATCTGGCCGAAACTCGAGGCAGGCAAGTCATTGCCATCATGCATCACTTGCCCACCAAGAAACTCTTGTTTCATCCGCGTTGGCTGGTTCCAAAATCCTACCGTTTCACCAATGCTTTTTTGGGAAGCGAAATCTACGCCGGCATCTTCACCAACCACGAACACCTGACGAATGTTTTCTGCGGACATGCGCACATGTCGCGGAGCGCTTCTATCAAAGGGCAAACATTCACTTGCGTCGGCGGAAATTACTCCGACAAAGAGCTTATCGAGATGAACGGCAAACACATTCGCCGCATCGCGATAAAATCATAGCAACTTATCCGGTTGCTTTTTTTGTTATAATCGGTTTTAATACAAATAATATGAAAACCGAATTTTTATTGGCCATGGCCAGAAATTCCATCAAAACTCATTTGAAAAATGATAAAATCCAACAAGAAAAAATCAAGCTATACGCCAAACAAGTAATCGGCTTAAGTGAAAAATACGGTGATAAAATTCCTGAATCGGCAATCAATAACTTAATCTCCGATCACCCCGAGTTATCGCGCAATCTTTTGGATCAAAAAAAACAAGAAACCGCACAAGCCGAAGCCGAAGCTTTATTGCAGCTGAAACAAATGATTGAATCTTCAAAATCATCTCATTCATAATATGAATAACGAGCAACCCGGCCAAGAGAAAATCCGCCGTAATCCGACACCCGAAATTCTACAGCCTCAAATCGAATCTCCCGAATCCGAATCAGACAAAGCGGAACAAGATTATTTTATAGAAATCATCTTTGATGAGGATATTTCCGACGAAACAGCCTTAACCTTGGTAGCCAATTCAGAACCCGAAACCGCAATGCGTTCACTGCCAAATCTGGCCGAGTCTTACGGTATAGATCTGACAGATATTCCGCAAGACAAACTGCTTGGCTTGGCCTCTTTGTACTCCGAACTTAACCAAACCAAACAAACCAAACATCAAGCCGAGATAAAATCCGCCTTACAATCCCGCTTGCACGAAGCCTTGGCTCAAAATGCCCTGCAAAAAATCGACGAACTTTCGGCGAATATTGAAGCGAATTTGGAGAATGACGATTTATTAAAAAACTTATTGCGCCAAACCATGGAAACTTTGGGAAGATTATCCAAAAATATCCCCCAAGACTCGGATCACGAACTCTGGAATCAGATGTACGATAAATACAAACATTTGATAAACATCAAACTTACCGATGCCAAATCAAGCGCCATTTTCAGCGAAATCTTTCAAGAATTCAGTGATTTTATTGACAATGAATTCGCAATAAAAGCCTACAACTATTCTTTGGCAAACAAATTACCGTATGATGTCGAATCCGTAATGCAACTGACCTACGGCAGATCTTCACAAGAGATGGAGGAGATAAAGAAAAACAATCGCAAAAACGCTGTTGCCAAACTTCATGAATTGCAATCAAAAGAAACTTTTGATCTTGAAGATATTATCGAACTGCACCGCGCCAACAACAGAGGCATAACTCCCTCCCCTTTTTCCAGATTGCGCACCGGGGATGAACTGGAAACCTTTGGCAAACGATTCGGCATCTTGCCCGAAGATGTTGCCGAGGAAATGAAAGCTTGGCGGACGCGCGTCAACGACACAATCAAACGTGCTAAAACCGAAAAATGGACCAATACGCGTTATGAAATCGCTGTCGCGCAATTACATAATCAAATCTTGGATATTCATCCTTTTTTAGACAGAAACGGCAGTACATCCCTTTTATTTATGGAGCTGATGATGATGCGCCGCGGTCATGTTCCATCCGAAAAACGCGACAAAGATTATTACAAGATCATCCGCAGGATACTTGGCAACAATCCCGTGGCCATCGCCTTGGTCGGATACGAAATGAGCCTCATCAGCTACGTTCCCGGTTATTATAAAGGCGTAACAACCGCCGGCAAAGCATCCGAATATAAATCCCAATATAAATATTGAAATAAAATACCCTCCCGACAAGGAGGGTTATTCGTCTTTTTCAGTGGCTATGGTGATTAACGGATTTTCATCCGTATCTTGCTTGCCGCAAATTTCAAAGCTCTCGGACGAACCCACGGTTACGTCATCTGATTCCGAAACTTGCACCGCCCGCATCTGGGGATTGGTGGGGTGCAAAGTCGGCGGTTGAAGCATCGTCAAAGATATTCGTTCTTGCGAAGCATCTTCGGTATTAACCTCGTCTCCGATTGTAATCATGGCAAGATAATGCTGAACCCTGGCCATTGCCTCCGGATCATCCTGACAGCGTAAAGTGATTCGCTGGCTCGGTAAACACCTTTCCAAATCCTCATCCGAAACCGGTATAACCGGCGTTAAACGTCCGGAATCCGGATCTTCTTCTTCGGGTTGAATCAAATTCCAAATTTCCGGTCTGGCCGCTCTGGCCATTTCACGCAAATCGTTAAATTGATTTTCCCAAAGTTGCTGATCCCAAGTATCTTCGCGCAAAAATCTGCCGGTTAAAAAAACATTCCAAGCTTCCGCGTGATGCCGGTTTTTCCAAACATGCAATTCCGTGGAAATTTTTTCAGCCATATCGACTTGCACCGGTATTGCCCACTCCAACAACAATGCATGGGTTTTTCTTTCAACATCAGGCCATGAAGCCATTTTGGATTTGATCGAACCGCTTTCAAGGTACAATTGCACGCCATACAGCCACTCGAACAACAAGCGCTTGGTCTCGGCGTTTTGCATTATTTGCCTCCTTGGCTTTATGTAACTAAAAAAAACGGATTCTGTCAATACGTCAATATCTTAAAGACATGCTGTCAAAATCCTGTAAAAATCTGATCTCTTCATCCAATATTTTTTGAAAACTTATCGCATTTCTTTGTTGATAGGCTTCTTTTTTCTTTAAAAAAAATTCATGCAATTTCCCCAAAGCCTGCACAACCCTCTCTTCATCCTCGGGTTTAGGGTCCGGCATTTGCAGCATTTCGGACACAAAAACCGGATCCGGAGCCTTAACAGCTAAAAATATCAGCTCTCTGCGCATATCATTCTTTTATCGCAGCCTCCGAAAGTTTTGCGGCCGCCAAACCGATTAAGCGTCCGGACGGAGTTTTAAGCTCTCTGGCCAATTGCCTTTCTTTATCAGCCATTTCTCTGTATTTGGCAAGCTCGGCTTCTCGTTCCGGATTCAAAGCGGGATATTCAAGTTTCATATTACTTGCCGAGTATATTACTCCAAAAACCCTAAAAATAAAAATACATCCTGTTGATGAGCTTATTCATATTCAAAAAGCCTTTAATTTGCTATGATTCGCTTATGCACATCAATAATATGAAAGCGATAACCATCATTTTGAGTTTCATTGGCCTGGCCTTGGCATTTTATATCCTCTATATAGGCAAATCGATTTTCATTCCGCTCGTAATCGCCATCATCATCTGGTACATTATCATCGCTTTAGCGTCCGGTTACGAAAATATTAAACTCGGCAAATATCACATTCCTCACTTCGCGGCCATGATCCTTTCTTTGGCCACTTTTGCATTAACCGCTTGGATTTTTATTGGGTTCTTAAACAACAGCGTTAACGAAGTTATCGCTGTAGCTCCAAAATATCAAGCTAAATTTCAAATATTCATTAACGACATCAATTCCAAATTCAATCTGACCGAAATAATTTCTTATGATGGAATTTTTGACTATATCAACATATCCAATTTGGCCGCCGAAGTTGCGGGAATAATCACCACCATAGCCGGTTTTACAACCATGATTGTTATTTATGTTATTTTTCTATTTTTGGAATACCGCACATTCGATTATAAAATCAAAGAATTGTTTCCCAACGCCAAGAACCGGCAATCCACCGAAGAATTGATAAAAAAAATCGTAAAAGATATCAATACTTATCTAAAAATCAAAACATTGATCAGCATAGCCACCGCTTTATGCTGTTATCTTGTTTTAATGATTATGGGCATTCAATTCGCCGGTTTTTGGGCTGTATTGGTTTTGGTATTAAATTACATACCCAATATCGGTTCGCTTTTCGCTGTTTTATTACCGGCATTATTCACCATCATGCAGCATGATCTGACTCATGCTCTGTTATTAATCGTTTTACTGACTTTTATCCAAATGACATTGGGCAATTTCATCGAACCCCGCCTTATGGGCAAATCACTTAACCTGAGCCCTCTTGTCATTATTACATCTCTGGTGCTTTGGGGCTCGATTTGGGGCATAGTGGGCATGTTTCTTTGTGTGCCGATTATGGTTATTTTAAACATTATATTGGGCAAATTCGATTCAACCCGCCCTATAGCCATATTGCTCTCATCCAAAGGTGAATTGGATGCTTAAATAAACCCGGCAATCACATCCAATTCTTGACAAAATAAGCGATTTTTGATAATAAAACCCTGCGAAAGGGGGTATTGATGTTGATTCAATCCCAAGCTCTCTCACAATTTCCCGAGTTGATCGTTGGTTTTTCCACGGCCATTGACGGCAACATGTCGTACAAAAAATATGATTCCGAAGCCGAAAAAAACAATCGGGCATTTTACGCAAAACTGAACGTTGATCCTGATGGTTACGAAATCCTCAATCCCGAATTGCGCCACACCGGCAACGTCGCTTTGGTCGCGCCAAGAATCGCGCGAAGAGGTTACACGGAAATAGACAAATACTCCAACGAAACCAGAAAATTTTTCAAAGGCTCGTTGATTTTCTCTTCAGCTTCCGATGCTTTTCGCGGCATCGATGCCTGCTTCAGCAAGCATCGCGGGTGTCTTATTACAATCAGACCGGCTGATTGCGGAGCGATTTTCGTCTACAACCCGTACCAAAGAATCTTCGGACTGATTCACGCCAGCACAGCCACTCTATTTTCCGGCATTATCGCCCGCACCTTGCAAAGCATGTCTGAATGTTTCAATTCAATGGTCGGCGAAACATTGTTCTTCATCGGTCCCTGTATCGGCAAAGATCAATACGATTTGCGCAAAAGCGGGCTTTACAAAAGGTATCTGCATACGCTGATCACTCCCGAACAAGCCGAATCGTTCGATATCAAAGAAAAAATCCTCGAGGATCTGTTGACTGCGGGCGCCGCCGAAACAAACATCGAATTCAACACCGCCTGCACAGCGGTTTCCGATGATTTTTTCTCCAATCATGCCAGCAACGGCAAAGACCCGCGTCGCATGCTGGCCGTAATCGGACTTCGCTGAACATCTTCCAACCTCACAAAGGTTGGTTTTTCATTTGCGGTTAATCCTCAAACTGTTCACTACAACCGAAACCGAGCTTAAGCTCATAGCCGCGGCCGCTATCATGGGATTTAGCAATCCCAAACCCGCGAGCGGAATAGCCGCAACATTGTACATAAAAGCAAAAAATAAATTTTGTTTAATAGCCTTGTAAGTATCGGCTGAAATATCAATCGCTTCCAAAGCCTTACGCGGATCTCCGGTCATCAAAACCACATCCCCTGTTTCTATCGCAATATCCGTACCCGTACCAACAGCCATTCCCAAATCCGCTTGGGCCAAAGCCGGCGCATCATTTATTCCATCCCCTGCAAAAGCCACAAGTCTGCCTTGAGATTGCAGCTTTTTCACTTCTTCGGCTTTTTGTTCCGGTAACACTTCCGCGATCACATTTTGAATTTTTAATTGATTGGCAATCGAAACTGCCGTCTTATGATTATCACCGGTAATCATATAAACCTCCATACCGCGCTTTTGAAGCTCTGCAATGGCCTCTTTGCTGGTTTCTCTTATTTGATCGGCCGCACCCACCAAACCGGCAATTTTATCATTGATAATTATGAATATCGGAGTATTTCCTGCGCCCGTTAACTGCTCCAAATCGATAATCATGCGTTGGTTCAACTCTAATCCCAAATCCAATACCATCGCCGTGTTTCCTGCGATAACAACATCATTACCAATAACACCCTTAACTCCTTTTCCCTTCACAGCTGAAACATTATCCGCTCGCGGTAAATCCAAGCCATGAGTTTCAATATAAGTTAAAAAAGCTTTTGCCAAAGCATGCTCGCTCTCTCTTTCCACGGCCGCGGCCAAACGCATTAAATCAGTTTTTATAAAATCATCATAAACAAATACACTCGTAATTTCCGGCACTCCTTTTGTCAGCGTTCCGGTTTTATCAAAAACAATGGTATTGATTTTATGTGCCATTTCCAAACTTTGCGATTTTTTTATAAATACGCCCCTCTCTGCCGCCTTTCCGCTCCCCACCATTATTGCGGTTGGAGTAGCCAATCCCAATGCGCAAGGGCAAGCTATAATCAAAACCGCCACCGCTGAAATAAGGGCAAATTCCAAGCCCGCTCCGGCAAGCATCCAACCGCTAAAAGAAATTACGGCGACAACAATCACCGCCGGGGCAAACACTCCCGCAACCTTATCGACCAATAATTGAATCGGAGCTTTTTGCATTTGTGCATTTTCAACCAATGCGATAATACGCGCCAAGACAGTGTCTTCGCCGATACTCGTGACTTTAATCCTGATTGCCCCCATCTGATTAACGGTTGATCCAAAAACCTCGCTCCCCTCTCTCTTTTCTACCGGTAAACTCTCACCCGTCAACATCGACTCATCAACATAACTCAACCCGGATACTATCTTGCCATCCAAAGGAATTTTTTCACCGGGTTTCACCAACAAAATATCACCGATTTTTACATCTTCAATCATAACTTCTTTTTCACCCGTCTCCGTTTCCAAGTGCGCCGTTTTTACTCCCAAAGATAATAATTTTTGAATCGCATTTGAAGCCTTTCCCTTGCTTTTCACTTCGAGATATTTACCCAGCAAAATAAAAGTGATGATAATCGCCGCAGTTTCAAAATATACATGCTGCATTGTAAACATCGCGTAAACACTATAAACAAACGCGGAGCTTGTACCGATCGAAACCAAAGTATCCATTCCGGCGGAAAAAGTTTTGAGTCTGACAACCATTCCTTTATGAAATTGATAACCGAAAATATACACAATCACAAAAGTGAATGTTGCCGTCAGCCACATTCCCAAATCAACATTTATCATCTTAATTCCAAAAACAGGCTCTAAAAACATTGTTAACGCAACCGGTATGGTCAATATCAGAGCATTAATAAATATAATTTTAGCTTTGCGCGCATCCGTATTCGTGCTATCACCATCTTTGTCTATACCCGCATCAACCACTCGATAATTCCCGGCTTGTTTAACGGCTTCCGCTATTTGTACATCGTTAATTTTTGTATCATCATAAACAACTTTGGCTTTGCCCAGCGCAAAATTAACACTCGCTTCATTGATTCCATCAAGCTTTTGCAAACTTTTCTGGATAGTAACTGCGCAAGAAGCACAATCCATCCCCGATATTTTTATAATCTTTTTCATCATAATAAGGTAGTTCATCAAGTTAAAAGTAACAAGTTCATCAGGAGTTCATCAAGTTGAAAGTAACAAGTTCATCAGGAGTTCATCAAGTTGAAAGTCTAAAGTTCATAAAGAGAGGCTTAAGTAACTCTTGCAAAACTTTAGACTTGACCTGTCCCGCGTAGCTTATTGCGTAGTGGGATGAACTTGTTACTTGGTTTGATAAACTTTTAGCTTCAGAGAGCTAGTAGCTAGTAGCTAGTAGCTAGTAGCTAGTAGCTAGTAGCTAGTAGCTAGTAGCTAGTGGCTTATTTGACGATAAACTTCCCCTTCACCATCCCCATCCAGCAACTGAAAGAGATGGTGCCTTCTGTTTGCGGAGTAAACTCGACAATATTTTCACCGGAAATAATCTTTTTTCTGATGTTCAAATCCGGAACAATGATTTCATTCGTACATCCGCTGACTCTTTTACCGTCGATAATCCAGCGCACCGGAACACCTTTTTGCAAAACAAATTGATTGGGAGTAAAACCGTCAAAATCGACCGTCATGCGAATTTCTTGAAGATTATTTTTCGCAATTGACGTTTGAGCACCGGAAACATTGGACAAGTTCAAACTGATTCCCGCCATAGCCAAACCGGAAGATAAGGTAAAAAACGCAAAAACAATAACAATTATGCCGATTGCATTATTGATAATCAAAGATTTGTAATTCTTAAATCTTGTGGTAGCGATACCGATGCCCAATAAAATCGGCGTGGTACCCAGAGCAAAAAACAACATCGTCAAAGCTCCCGTTGTAATACTGCCGGAAGCTACAGCGAACAATTGCATGCTTTGAGTAAATCCGCACGGTAAAAAAAACGTCATCCCTCCCAATAAAACCGGAGTCAAAGGGTGATCCGAATTTTTTATTTTATTCCAATATTTCATTATACCTTTTGGTAAATGAAAACCTGCCGATGAAAGCGAAGGCATCAAACCCATAATTTGCAAACCCAGCCAAGCTAAAATCAAGGCGATGACAATTGTAAAAACCGCCGTAAACGAAATCGAAGGGCTGAACCAGCTCCCCACCAAGCCCAATATTCCGCCAAAAACCGCAAAAGCGGCCAATCTTCCCGCATGAAACAAAAAATGCGGTTTAATATTGGATTGAAAAAAAGATCCTCGCGTTTCATACTTGGCCGCGAAAGACACAACCACGGCTCCGACAACCGCCAGACAAGTGGACATGGAGGCGACTATTCCGATCGCCAAAGCCACACCCAAAGTAACATTGGACATATCAAAAGCATCAAAGCCCAAATCCACAAAACTCACAAGTTTGTAAACCAAATATAACAAACCGACTATAGCAAAAGACCAAAACCATTGCTCAAATGTGGCTTTTTGTTTAATTTCATTAATGGAGTCATCAAAAGAAGCCTGATAACCAAGTTTATTCAACTTACTTTGTACAATTTTCAAATCAATTCCCTTGTCAGAGCTTAATATGGCGGTTTGCGTCTTGGAGTCAACTTTATGTACATTTATTCCATCCAAACCATTCAGCTCATCTTCAATAATCGCCTCACATGAGACACATTTCATGCCCTTTATCCGCAATATTTTACATTGTTCTCTTTCGGTTTCCGATTTATTATCTTTCAGCATATTATTTGGATGACAAAGTGGATACTTTTAATATTTCAGCTATCATATCTTTTTGTTTTACGGTATTTTTCGATTTAACTGCATCCGAAAAACATGTATTCAAATGACCCTCCATTAATGCTTGATTTGCAGACTTCAATAAACCAATAACCGCAAGATTTTGTTGAATAACATCAATACAATACTCCCCTCTTTCTTTCATTTTTATTACTTTATCCAAATGACTGCGCGCTTTTTTCAAATTAATCAAAGTTTTCTCACTATGGCAAATATGCGTTCCTTTTTTCATAAAAAATACAATCAAATAGTTACATCAATAATTTAATCACCTGTAATTAATACCTAGGGTATAGGTATGTTATACTCCGTATATCTACGAAACGCAATACTTCACCTGTGGAAAAAACCGCCTGATTTTAACAAAGATCTCTCGCTCATACTTCAAATATACCCACTAAATAAACTTCTTTGTCATTTCGAACGCATGTGCCTTCGCCCCGAGCTCAGGCCGAGGGGAGAAATCTCGGCTGAATACACTCAAACCTGTAAACCTCTTTCGTCATTTCGAACGCACGTGAGAAATCTCCGCTTGTAAAACCAAAGTTGGTAATAACAGTGGAGATTTCTCACATACGTTCGAAATGACAAACCATGGTCGGTTTGCCTGGTGGCTAGTAGCTAGCAGCTGATAATGATAGACATAAACCAGCTCATACCAAACTCTCCTCCTTATTAAGGAGGAGTACCCGAGCGAAGGCGAGGGGGAGGTGGTGCAATCAATTATCAATTAACAATGATTGTATCGCTCTGCGGCTTTATTATATACAAAATTCCCGTAGGGACACGTAAATTGGTAATTGATAATTGATAATCGGTAATTAAAAAAATCCCGGTAGGGATTTTTTGGTGGACCTTGAGGGATTCGAACCCTCGACCCCCGCGTTGCAAACGCGGTGCTCTAGCCAGCTGAGCTAAAGGCCCCGGGATGAGTTCATCAAGACAAAAGATTAAAGTTTTTCAAGATAGACAAAAGTAATCTTGATGAACTTGTTACTTTTAACTTGATGAACTCCTGACGAACTTGTTACTTTTAACTTGATGAACTATTTTGCAAAGTAGAGATTATCCTTTTTAACAAAATAAGTCAATATCGTGCAAAAACTTTAGTCAGCTCGACATTAAGATGACGGCTTATTATAATCGGTGCAATATGAAAAAAATCTGGTCTGTATTGCTTTACATACTATTGGGCGCAATCATCGTTGGCGTCGGTACGGGTTATTTTTTATATCTTGCCAATCAAGACAGGCAAACCTTGGCCGAAGAAGCCAATAAAGCCAGACTGGAGGCGCAAACAGCCATGCAAAACAGCCAGCTGGCAATCGAAGAAGCCAATAATAAACTTCTGCAGGCCAATCAAGAGGTGGAAAAGGCTCAATCGGCTCTGCAATCTCTAATGTATGAAAGATCTTTATTGGCGATAGCCGAGCCTTTGTTTATAAATCAATCGGAAATCGAAAACTGGAAAAATGTCATCAGCTCTCAATTGGCGCTTTCGTTTATGATTCCGCCAAACTCAACCACAACCGATGACAATGGAGATTTAATAAGCGTCGGCAATACTGATAACGCGAACGGCACGCAAAATTGGTTGGAGATAACCTCTTATCAAGAAAAATTTGCCAAAGATTTGCAATCCCGCATATCTTCAACAACGGATTCCGCATACTTTGTTGATGGAAGATTGATAGCCGGAAAAACAGGATCTCTCAATAATTCAACAAATGAACAGACCGCTTCGGTTTACATAGTTTACAACAACGGAACAAGCACTCATCTTATCTGGATGCTGGATCCGCCGGCTTACAAAAATAAAAACCGCGGAAACACAATTCGTGTATCACAAAAACAAATTTTATCTACTTTCAAATTTAAAAAACAGTAAACAATTATTTTTTTACTGATAAAAAATATTTACAAAATAAATATTTTTTTAATAATTATTTTTCTGATTGTGGATAAAATATTTTATAATAATAATCAAACCAACATAAAATAAATTCACTTTACAAAAAATATTTTTGAAAAATTTTTGATACTGAAAATTTTGCCATTTTTATTGGCTTTTTTTAATAATTTTTCAGTAAACAAAATTAAATTGTAATGCATGAGTAAAATATTTTTTTATAATTCAAAATACAATTATTTAATATTTGCGGTTTTAAAATATTCTTGCAATGTAAAATTTATGTTATAATTAAATTACAGTCGAAAACATTTTAATGAGCTCGACTTCCAACATCGATTGGAAAATTAACAATGAAAGGGAGGTGATTATACATGCCAATGAAGAAAAAAGCAGCTAAGAAAAAGGTGGCTAAAAAACCAGCCAAGAAAAAGGTGGCTAAGAAAAAGGTAGCCAAAAAAGCAGCTCCTAAGAAAAAGGCGGCTAAAAAGCCGGCTAAGAAAAAGGTAGCCAAAAAGAAGAAGTAATTTTTCATAAGCTTCTTCCTATAGGAGGAACTCCGCTCTCTAGTCAGGGCGGAGTTTTTGGTAGCTTAAAAGCTACAAGCTTCCAGCTACCAGCCACTAGCAATAATCCTTCAAAACAATCCAATCTGCTTCGGATGATCTCCATCGGCATAAACGTGGATCTCGCCGTAAACTCCGTCGTAACCGGGCCTGACGCTGACATTGCCGGCCCGCATTCTCAAGATACCCGACGTAATTTCCGGTGAAGCGAATTCTAGCAATTTATTTTCTGTTAAATCCAATAAAATCGCAAATTCGCTTGCCGATTTAATCATTTTTTCATATTCCAATATCACTGCCTTGGCCTGCGGACGCTTGCCAAAAGCATCGGCAATCAATTCCTTTAGCGGTACAACGTGTCTGAAAGGTACAGATGAGGTCGGCTTTGCAGGATTCGGTTCTCTATCCGCCAAATCAGATACACGCGAAAGAACTCCAATCGTCAACAATTTTCCGCACTGCGGACATCTTCCTCCCATTTTCTTGGATTTTTCCGGCTCGCACCAAAATTTACAATCCGCGTGCCCATCCGCATGATACTTCCCCTCCTCCGGAAAAAACTCTATCGTCTCTGTAAACTTTGATAAATCATGTTCAACTAAGATTCTACGAAATTCGTCATAAGACGGCTTTTCCATCTCAAAAACATTAGCCTCACGACCCAGATTATTGCAGGAATGCGCATCCGAATTGCTCATCAAAAAAATATTATCCAATGCGCTGATCCTCCAGTTCATGACCGGGTCTGATGATAAACCTGTTTCTATCGCGTAAATATATTTTGCATAATCGCCAAAACACTCTTCAATGGAATCAAAGCCCGATTTGGAACCGAAAATTGCAAACCACGGCGTCCAAGCATGCGCCGGCACCAACAAGATCCTCTCATCAATATCCAACAACAGCTTTAACAACTCTTCAGAATCAATTCCCAATATCGGTCTTCCATCACTTTTTAAGTTATATCCCCTATCGGACAGTTCTTTGATGGTTTTATCAACCGCAGACAAATCCGGAAAATACAAAACATGATGCAGCCTACGGCATTTATCATTTTTTTTATAAATACAAGCAACTTCGGTTGACAAAATAAACGCGGTTTTTGAAGAACCGTCTTTCAAATAATATGCCCCGTCTCTTATCTCCAACTGCTCGCCAATCTCTTCTCTCCAACCCGGATGCAAGGCATCGGCAGTGCCCACCATATCTATCCCCTTTAGTTCACAGGCTTTGGCAATATTCGGCAAAGTTAAATCTTTGGAGCAAGAACGTGAAAAACGCGAATGTAAATGTAAATCTGCAATAATTCTCATAGTATTACCGAAGTACAGCTTAGCTGAATAACCGATTACAGACAATATTCAAAAAAAGAGATATAATAACATAAATCAATAAATCGGCTCCCGTGGCCGCTCCCGTCTCTTGCACCGCCATGCAAAATACGGAAGCCGCCTATAGAGCCGATTTTTTTAGTACCGCGGGCCGCTCCTATCTCTTGCACCGCCATGCAAAGACATAGAAGCCGCCCCCGACACCAAATAACACACACTTTACTCAAAATAACAAATAATAAAGAGATCAAATAATAAAGAATAGTGTAAAAAATTAATTATTAGTATTGTTCTCTTCGGTTAAAATAACAACCTCTCCGATTTGCTCATTATCGATGACTTCGATAACCAATTCCTCCGTGACTTGTTCCGCCTCATCTATTTTCGTAACTTCTTGCACTTCATCGTTTTGATTCACCTCACCAGACTCATCGGCTGTATCCGTCGGCAGGCCTTGATCGGCTTGCCCGCCTTCAAGAACAATCTCTTCATCCGGCGCATCATCACCGCTCAAATATTCTTCCGCGGGCTGATCGTCATTTTCAGTTACAACATCATCAGGAATCAAAACTTGCTCCGAGGTTGAAGTTGTCAGGGATGTTGAAGTCGAAACCGCAGTCTTTTGATTCAAAACTCCTACGGCAATCCAATTAAACTTCATCGTACGTCCGCAATTGTTTGGATCCTGACAAGCACCTTCATCAACTTCAATTCTAAACCCGTTGATCGTCTTTTTGGCGATTCTAAACTTACCCAGCCAAGGTGAAAAATATTCTTGCGCGTCGGATTCCGGAGTTACAACAACTACGGGCACGGTTTCAAACGGATTGGCAAACTTAATTTCCACAAAATCATCTCCTGCTGGCAAATCAACAACTCCGGCAGTATCGTTGGATACAATCACTCTGCCTGCCAATTTGGTATTTCCACCCACTGTCAAATCCCCTGCCACCAAAGCCGCGGTTTTAACGATCAATACATCCAATTGAGCCAACGCGACATCATTCAATGCGGATCCATCGGCATATTGCGGATTAACAATTCCGCCCGCCACTTGCTCGATGGCATATTCATCTCCGTCAAAAGCTTGTTGAATGATTTGAGTGGAGGTAGTTTCACCCAAGAAACCGGCTATTTGACCCAACGACGTTTCTTCAGAGCCGAAATAATAACCCGATTGAACAACCATCCTGATCGTTCCGGTGGCAATCGTAAGAGATTCCGTAGTGGTTGAATATTCTCCGGATACAAAATCTTCCATCGCGCGTCCGATTATCATACCCGGCTTGGTCGCTTTCATGGCATAACCCGGCATTGTCGCCGAAGTTAACGGATCACCGACTTTGATTTCTCCATTTTCGGTGGAAATTTTTACCGGTACTCTTCCGATTAATGCGATTGCGCGCGAATCACCATCTTGAGGACCGGATAAAGTGAACCCGGGTTTTGAAGAGACCACACCTAAAACTTTTTGTTCGTATGGCAATGTTGATTTACGTACCATTCCATAATTAGCCTCATCCAAAGCAACCACATCACCCGCTTGCAAAGTCGAATCCATAGTTGGATAAACTTCAGCCAAGTCGTAAGCGCCGGCGTCCGTAATTATTCCGTGCGAAAACTTAAATGATCCCTTTGAATATTCTTCCACCGCTCCTTCTCCCAAACCATTAAATGATTCTTCATCGAACCAGAACGAACCAACCGTATCGGCGGCCGTCATTTGTATTTTACCGGAAGCCCCCTTGCTCTTTCTGTAATACCAAACCTGTCCTTTACCCGTAGCATTGCCTCGACCGGCATAAAGATAACCTTTATATTGAGCAAAAGCATAAGTAGCTTCAAAAACCGCTGTTGGATGTGAGGTGCTGGTATAAGAAACATAATACTCGTAAATATCTCCATCTCCGGTAGGACCTTCTCCGCCAAAATATAACGACCCGCTGTAAGCCATCATGGCCGTCATGCGGTTCATGGTCGCACTGTCGTATATTAAAGTTAAATCGGTTGCATTATCGCAAATCAATCTATCTCCCGCCAAACTCGGATCGCAAGACCATAAATCACCTTCACTTGCATCATTACCCGTACCAAAGAACATAAATCCATTATAAACGGCACTGGATTCTATGGAATCAACGCCGCTGTTATTTAAGGCTCGAGCCCAATCAGCGGAAACATCGCAATATTCAGCACTGCCTCCTGCATTGGGAGTACAAACAAAGATATCATTATCACCGGTGGAATTACCGGTAAAAGCGTACAAACGATTATTGAATACATTTAATGTCGGCACTTCTTCATAAATGGTTACCGGCAAAGTAACATTTGTCCAATCGGCCGCATTGTCACAATCCGTTGATGCACCGGCATTGCCCGGATTACATACCGCGACAGCCGCATTACCGGTAACCCCGTCATCATTGGCCGCATACAAAACATTATGCATGGAAATTAATTGCGAAACTCTGTAAGGACCGGCCGGGAATGATGCACTTGCCCAATCTCCGGATTCACACATAGCTGAATTTCCGGTCAACTCCGGTCTGCAATAACGAACCTGACCAAGCCCCGGACCGTCACCTTCACCGGCATACAAACGTCCTTTATAGGATAAAAGAGTATTTACACGGCTGGCTGTGGCATTATTATAACTGCTGCTCCATTCCTGAGCCAAATCGCAAATATCAGGATTTCCGCCTATCGTTGGATCGCACATGATAATATCACCGTCTCCGGCGCCGTCGCCTTGTCCGGCGTACAAATAATCGTTAAACACGGTTAAAGACCTCACGGATTCAATATTTGTGGAAGTGGCATTGGTATTGGTCCAAGGCACTCCGGCTGTAGCGGCCGATGATTCAATATTAAAATCCGATTGCAATACAACCGTACCGCTGGTACTGCCCAAATTTACATTTCCGGTAACTATGAAATTGGTTGTAGTGACATTGGTAAAATCCGCATTGGCGGCAAACAAATCCTTCCAACGGTAATTTATACTGCCCAAATCATATGTTTCATTAATCATTGGAATCAAATCCGAATTGACTTTACCGGTTAAAGCAAAATTAGTACCCGTGGCATTTATAAACAATGCATTGGTTGTTGATGTAAACAATGACCAGAAATTGGATAAAGTCAGATTGGTACCACTGGCATTGCCAAATACGGTTTGGCCCAAGACATTTAAATTTTGCTGAAGATATAAATCGCCCGTACTGGTTCCTCCACCAAACTGAATGGCGTTGGCGGTCACATTCCCTTGCGTAGTTACTTGATTCAACGTCGGGACTGAAGTCGTCACCGCTTGTCCATTGATGTATATTGCCGAAGACGAAACATAACCCGTGGCCAAAACATTGGTTGAAGTAACGTAGTTGACGACTAATCCCTGCCAACGATGAGTCGCATCCCCCAGAGTATAAGTATCCGTAATGGCCGGTGACAAATTGGAATTGATATAACCCAAAAGCGCCAAGTTCGTACCCGTAGCGTTGATAAATAATGCGGAAGTCGAACTCACGTTACCATCGATCCAAACATCAGATTGGAATCTAAAATTCGCGGTCGATGTTCCTCCGGCAAATTGAATATCATGCGTTGTTGTATTGCCTGCATTGGTAACAGTTTGTAATGTGGCGGCCGCCGCGGATGGACAATTGGTACCATCAGCCAAACAAGGCAAAATGCCGTTAATTCGAGTATCGGATGATAATCTGGTTGGGCCCGTAACACGCAAGCTTGTACCCGTGGCATTAGTCCAAATCAAATTACTCGACGTGGCGGTATTCACTGTTAAAGTGTCAGAAACAATCAAACCCGAAATATTCATCGAATTACCTGTTGCGTGTGTAAATTGGATACCTTGCACTTGAGTCGTACCTACCACATGCAAAGTGCTGGAAGGATTATCGGTACCCAAACCCAAACGCTTGCTCGTATTGTTCCAATAAAAATTATCGGCATCATCTGTCATGAAATCATTAGACGTCCCAAAAACTACCCCGCCATCCGAGATCCTTCCGTTGCGGGGTGATCCCAAAGAAACCAATATAATACCTTCTGTGGCGTGCGACTGTACAACAACTCCAATCTCAACGGTTATACCGGGTGATTCCGGCCTGGTAGCCGTATAGTAACCGGGCGTCACCGCTGAAAGATACAGGCTGGTACCCGAAGCAAAACTTGAAGTATCAAGAAAATGCACTTTTCCAAAACGCGTAATGTAACCATGATCGCCAATACCGATGTCATGTGTAGCCATTCCCATAATGCGCGCGGTGGAACTGCTGGCCGCAGAAGCCAGCTCTATGGTTGGATGACTATCATTATCAGCGCCTGTAATATATACGACTTGTCCATTGGTAATCACGGATCCCGTATCATTATAAACTTTAATAATGCTTTCTTCCGCTATATTAACAGTAACACCTGATACTTCATTATAATAAGCTAAAGAAGTATCAAGCTGATCATAAAACAATCTGCCTTCAAAATAAGCGGGTTTGTCACCGGTGTTTATGAAATCAATATATGTACCGGTAGCATTGATAAACAAAGCCGAAGTAGAGCTGACGTTTCCGGATACTATTAAATTTTGCTGCATCCAAAAATCCGCCGTTGATGTTCCGCCTGCGAATTGTATCCAATTTGTTGTCGCATTTCCCGTGTTTGTGACAGTCTGCAAGTTCGGCGAAGTCGATGACGGACAATTGGTGCCGTCCAAAAGACAAACGCTGATTCCGCCAATCATGGTGTTGGCAGGCAGACGGGCTAAACCGGTCACATAGAGGCTGGTACCGGTGGCATCTCCCCAAAATATTTCGGACGTTGTAGCCGAACTCAAAGTCAACAAACCCGTAAATCTGCCGTCTCCATCAACATCAAGAGTATGTGATGGTGTGGAAGTTCCGATTCCGACATAATGATCAGCCGTAATACGCATAACTTCATCAGTCAATTCCGTGCCTCCGGCATGGAACAAAATGGCTGACGAAGCGGTAGCGGTTCCTATCGTCAAATTAGCTGAATTGGCATACAGGTACGCGTCCAACGGACCGGTGATGGAAAAATCAGGGTTGCTGTAATTGGAACTGTTAATACCCAAATCAACATAATAATTGGAGTCATCGCCAATATCGGCTGTCACTATATAATCACCTGATGCATTGGTTCCGGATGAATGGTTTTGCAAATTAACCTGTAAATACGAATCCACGGTTCCTCCGAATTGCGCCACCGAATCACCGACAATCGGAAAATCTCCCACGCCTACACGTAAAGACTGATCCACTACCATATTGTGTGCCGTGGCATAACCCAATTCGGAGTTGGCTACATATATATACGTCGAGGACACAGTACCGTATGTTACCAAATTTCCTCCCGTGGCATTACTGAAAGTCAAATTCTGTATAGTTGTATTATCCATCACTACCAATTGAGTGAAGGTGGCATTAGTGGCAACCAAATCCGTAAATGACGCTTGGTAACCCGTCAACTTTGTAATGAAAGCACTGGTTCCCGTAGCATTTGTCCAAAATAATTCAGTAGCATTAAACAATCCTGCGGAAGCATTGGTAAAGTTCGCGCTTGAAGCGAATAAATTAGTGGAAGTAACGTCGCCAACCGTCAACGTGGTCAGCAAGGAGGTACCGCTGACATACAAATTGGATGACAAATTAAGGTTGGTAAAAAAGGCCGCGCCCGCGTTGGTTATTCTGGTAGTTGAGGCCAATAGCAAATCTCCTTCAATAATATCCAAACTGGCTGTGCCGGCATAAGCGTTATTGATAGTGATCTTGGTATTAGTTGTGGCATTGGCCAACAACGAAAAAGCGCCTCCATTATTGGAACTGAAATATAAACTGTTCCCTGCATTAAAGCCCGTGGCAGACAAATGATAATATTGACCTGACGATCCTCCCTGCAGACCGGATAAATCATTATGATTCGAGATTGATGAACTTCCGCCTCCCGAAGATCCGTCGCGGGAAACCAAGACGGGGCGCAAATCTCTAATTGCAGCCGGAACATCAGTTCCTTGCTCAAAAATAATAGCTCCGATTAAAAACGCATGTTCTTGATCTAAAAAGTCTGCCGGTAAATTCACGGGTGCACTCACTGATGATGCTTCCGCCAAATCCGTATATGAATCTCTACCGTAAACCAAACTTACGGATCCATGCTCATGTCTGTACACCCAATGCACACCAAATTCTCCGGGTCCGATAGCCTGTAAAGTACCACTGTTATCATCATAATATAAATTATCCCACTGGGAATAATCATGAACATTAATATAACCGCCAATTCCATTGAGATAATAAACATCAAATTTATCTCCATCACCCGTATTAAAGGCGGAAATGGTTCTTTCATAACTCGCATACCAATTAATACATTGACTGACAGCGATGCCCCTGGTTCCCGTGGCCGATACAATACAACCTTCGGTTACAACTTGACCCACTCCATTTTCCAAGAAATCAATTATTCTGTTAATAGGACGTGTTTCTATCGATCTTTCATCATGAATATGCAAATTACCATCACCATGATTATAAACTTTAGCCAAGGAATAATAGGTCCAGTCGCCGGCGTAATCCGTGGTAGTAGCCACAATTACCGGTGAGCCCGAATTATAATGAACATAAATATTCAACCATTCAAATAAAGGCACATTAATTCCTGTCGAAGTAGCCCACGATGTGTAATAAACTGTAGCTCCCGGATTAGTTGGATCCGAAGCGATTAAGCCTTCGCCGGCTGTAACCATTAACGTACCGCTGGCAGTTTGAATTGTTTCTCCTCCATAAGCTCTGCCATTGGCTACCAACATGTTGAGATACGATTGCAAATCTAAATTATTAGGCGTATTAATGCTCGCCAACGAAATTTGTGAAGCCGGTAAACTGCCTGTAATGGAACCGAAAGAATCCAGACTCAACACCACATTGGCATTACCCAAAACCCCTGAATTGATCGAAGTGGCGCTCACATTACCCAATGCCCCGATGGTCAATGTATCCGAAGCCATCGCATCCGTGACACTGTTATTTGGCAAACTCAATGTACTGGTAACTGTCAAATTTCCCAAAATCGAATTTGTACCTGTGGCATTCGTCCATATCAATTCTGACAAATCCAATTGACTGCCAACCGTTAGAGTGGTGACGGAAAGCGACCCAATATCAGCTGATCCGAAAATCGCATCAGTCGAGCTGACTGTTCCCGATGCTAAAATATTGCGCCATGAGGAAGTCAAAGACCCTAAATCATATAAATTATGCTGTGACGGACCGATTGTTCCATTAACCTCAAGATCAAATAATGATGGCGTAGAGGTTCCTATTCCCACTCTGCCATCTTCGGTAATTGCAAAATAATTACCAAAAGAATCTTCCGAAATCAAAAAAGTATTGTTGAAATCTGTTTCGATTGTCCATGAATCGGTACCAATACGTGTTCTGCGAATCCAAATCTCATCCCATCTGCGGCCGGGACCTCCCAAATCATAAGTCAAATGCGCGCCGGGCATTAAATTACCGGTTGAAGTTCCTCCTTCGAACTGAAGTGTTCCATTAATAATACTATCACCCTCAACTTCCAATTTGGCGGAAGGAGTGGATGTTCCGATACCCACGTTACCCAAACCATCAATTCTAAATCTTTCTCCATTCAAATCATCGGCAATGTAAAAATCTCCTCCGGCTTCTTCTCCTAAAGTCCAAGACGAAGCTCCTAAACGCACAAAACGTGTCCAAACTTCATACCAACGCCGTCCCTGCCCGCCCAAATTGTAAGTTAAGTGAGCGGATGGATATAAACTGGCTGTTGATGTTCCACCCGCGAATATCAATGGATTGGTTGTCGTGTTTCCATTATTCGTCACATCCTGCAAAGTCAAACCCATGGCCGAAGATGAGACGTTACCTATTGCCGTGTCCAAATCCTTCAACGCCGCTTGAACCGTCGTAGCGGAAGAAAATGTAAATTCATCATAAACACCAACCAAATAAGCACCTGATGTTAAAGGATTGGAACCCACGGAATCCAATCTTATGCCTTGAATGGATAAATTACCTCCGAGCGCAAAAGAACCTGTTGTCGTGGCATTGCCCAAACGATTGACTGTAAACACATCGCTCGATCCATTGGACATTCTCACCAAGTAATCAAATTGATTGGATGTTCCCAAGCTTTCGATGAACAGTGCGGTTCTGGTGGCAACTGCTGAATCACTCGCCGTTTGGTTGAGAGAGAATAACACACCTCCTGCGATATCAACCGTATTCGAGGCATACTGACCCTGAAGCATCATGGCGTTTAATGCATAAGGAACGGCTGTCAGCCTCTTTCTGGGCACCATCTCCGTATCCGTAGCAATTTTAACCCCCAAGAAGATAGTGTCATTATTCCAATCAATATCCAAAGGCACTTGTCCGGCCACTGTATCTCCCAGTAAAACGGTAAACAAACCGTTTTGTACATTTACCGCAACATCAGCCGGAGTACCTGTCGGCAGACCGTTGGTAGTGGAAGCAGACCAAATATGCGAGCCGCCACTCGCTTGATTGTACAGTTTAAACTGCATTTGGTAGATTCCATCACCAACAGGCTGCCCACTGCCATCCATAAGCTTGCCTTGATAATTGATTTGCTTGTTAATGCCAAAAGCGGCTTGTGCTTTGGGAACCGCCATTCCCAAAGCATAAGCCGCTGCTGTAATCAAAAAGACAAACAAAAAGCCTCCCTTGATAAAGGATTTTTGTTTGGATTTTTGTCTAAAAAGATGGCGGTCTTTTTGTTTTGACACAAAAGTGTTTTCCCACTGACATCCGCAAAAATCAGATCGAGAAAAAAAAGTTTGTTTTAAAGGAATGTACCGATAAAAGATGTAGCGGCATCTCTTAACCCGTTAAACGGTTCAAACGAGGGCTTATAAAAAACTGCAAACGATCGCCATAATCGCAAGCAGTTCACATTGGTGTATATCTGATTTTGTTTACCTCATTGATGTGAACAGCATTACTATTTTGGCAATGTTGTTCTTTTATTGTATTTTCACGGTTTCCCGCGTACTCGTTAAGCAATAACTTAACGTTATTTAAAGTATATACTAAGGCTCTAGACTAGCAAACTCTATGCTAAAATAGAGATATGCTCGTCAACAAA